>CZCB01002358.1_pt1 | contig 84934 bp, 76 predicted proteins | sample 591991 | NCBI WGS metagenome assembly CZCB01 (sample SAMEA3556809, study PRJEB10932) | anaerobic digester metagenome
TCTCAATACTTTCAGGATTTTCAATTCCAAATACCAAAATAGGAATTTTGTTATCCATACAAAGGGATGTAGCAGTTGAATCCATTATTTTCAAGCCTTTATTCAATATATCTATATAATTAAGTTTATCATATTTTATAGATTCTGGATTTATATTTGGGTCATCGCTGTAAACACCGTCAACTCCATTTTTCGCTAGCAGAATAATTTCTGCATTTATTTCTGCAGCCCTTAATGCAGCCGTTGTATCCGTAGAAAAGTATGGATTCCCCGAACCTCCTGAAAATATTACCACTCTGCCCTTCTCCAAATGTCTTACTGCTCTTCTTCTAATATAAGGTTCGGCTATTTGTCTCATTTCTATTGCAGTCTGAAGTCTGGTTTCAACATCTATTTTCTCCAATGCATCCTGCAAAGCAAGTCCGTTTATAATTGTTCCCAACATTCCCATGTAATCAGAGGTAGTCCTGTCTATATTTTTTGCACTTGCACCACGCCAGAAATTTCCTCCTCCTACTACAATTGCAACTTCTACACCCATCCTGTTTATATTTTTAATAACCTGAGAGATTCGGGAAACAATTTCAGAATTTATACCGTGACCTGCATTGCCGGATAGGGCTTCTCCACTGATTTTCAATACTATCCTTTTATATTTACACATTTAATCCTCCTGAGAACTGTATTTATTTAATGGAGAACCCTGCGGTTCTCCATTTATGCCAAAAGGATTATAAACCCATTTGTTTTGCAACTTCATCTGCAAAATTTTCAGATTTTTTTTCTATTCCTTCTCCAACTTCATATCTTATAACACCGGCTACCTTAATGTCGCTGCCTATTTTTGCCGCTGTATCTGATATTACTTTCTTTACTGTTAAATCGGCATCCTTAACAAAGGCTTGCTCTAATAAACATACTTCTTTAAGTTCTTTATTAAGTCTTCCTTCAACCATCTTTTCTACGATATGCTGAGGTTTTCCTTCATTCAATGCCTGTGCAATGAGTATTTCTCTTTCATGTTCAATAAATTCACTGTCAACATCTTCAAGTGAAATATATTTTGGATTCATGGCAGCTACCTGCATTGCCAAATCTTTTCCTAAAACTTTTAAAGCTTCCTTGTCACCGTCTGATTCTAAGGCAACAACAACAGAAATTTTTCCTCCACCGTGAATATATTCAACAACAGTTCCATTGTCAACTTTAACTTCTTCAAATCGTCTGATGGACATATTTTCACCTATGGTGGAAATATTTTCTGTTAAAGTTTCCTGTACTGTTTTTCCTCCAGTAAGTACTACATTGTTTAATGCTTCCATATCTGCAGGGTTGTTGTTAAGAATAGCCTGAGCCACTTCATCAACAAATTTAATAAATTCCTCGTTTTTAGCAACAAAATCAGTTTCAGAATTAACTTCTAGTACAACTCCTTTTTTGCCATCTTCAGATACAAGTGCAGTAGTAAGACCTTCTGCTGCAATTCTGCCTGATTTTTTAGCTGCTTTTGAAAGGCCTTTCTCTCTTAAATAGTCAATGGCCTTTTCCATATCCCCATTTGTTTCTTGTAGTGCTTTTTTGCAGTCCATCATTCCTGCATTTGTTTTATCTCTTAGTTCTTTTACCATTGAAGCTGTAATTTGCATTTAATAACCTCCATACTTAAAAAGAAGGTGTAAGGAAATAATTCCTAACCCCTTACTTTGTTTTTAGTTTATTCTTCATCTTCAATTTCTTCAACTTCTTCTGTCTCTTCAGCCGTTTCAGTATCTTCAGTTTCATCGATTTCTTCTTCGATTTCTTCAGAGATTTCCTCTTCTGCATCTGTCATCTGAACTCCCTGCTTACCTTCAAGAACTGCATCGGCTATTGTTGCTGTCAATAGTTTCACGGCTCTGATAGCATCATCATTACCAGGAATTACATAATCCACTTCATCAGGATCACAGTTTGTGTCTACAATTGCCACAACAGGGATTCCCAATATTCTGGCTTCTTGAACAGCTATTCTTTCTTTTCTTGGGTCCACAACGAACAGAGCTCCTGGAAGTTTATCCATATTCTTTATTCCGCCTAAGAACTTCTCAAGTCTTTCAGCTTCATTTCTTAATTTGATTACTTCTTTTTTAGTTAGAAGATCAAAAGTTCCATCCTCTTCCATTGCCTTAAGAGCATGGAGTCTGTCAATTCTCTTTCTTATTGTGGAATAGTTAGTCAACATACCGCCAAGCCATCTTTGGCTTACATAGTGCATTCCACATCTAAGAGCTTCAGATTTTGTAGATTCCTGAGCTTGTTTTTTAGTTCCTACAAATAAGATTTCCTCTCCATTTGCTACAAGCTCCTTGATAAACTTATAAGCTTCATCTACTTTGTCGCTTGTTTTTTGTAAGTCAATAATGTAGATACCGTTTCTTTCGGTAAAAATGTACTCTGCCATTTTAGGATTCCATCTTCTGGTTTGATGACCGAAATGAACTCCTGCTTCTAGCAGTTTTTTCATACTAATAATCGCCATATTTTCCTCCTTTTGTTTTACCTCCAGAATTGTCATCTTATGTTAAAGACCCTAATGGGCACAACTCTAACATAATCCAAATCTGTGCGTAATTAAGTTTAGTATATCATAGCCCTATTTATTTGGCAATAATAAATTGTAAATTTTATATAATTATTGCGAAATCAAGGCTCCCGGGTACCCAACAGCAATCTCTGATATTATTTTGCATTTTCGCAATTTTTATTAATACAAACAACTTCATTATTCTTCAAAACCATCTGCTCCTCGCAAGAAGGACATTTTTCTTTAACTGGTTCGTACCAGGAAACATAATTACAGTTGGGATAATTTGAACATCCGAAAAATCTTCGTCCAGCTTTTGAAAATTTAACAGCAACTTTTCCACCGCACCTAGGACAGGGAACATCAATTGTTTTAAGTATGGGCTTCGTATTTTTACATTCCGGATAATTGGAGCAAGCTAAAAATTCACCATACCTGCCCTTTCTCTTAAGCATTTTAGATCCACACTTCTCACATACTTCATCCGTTTCCTCAGCCACATCCTTTTCCAAGGGTTTTGTGTTCTTACATTCAGGATAGTTAGGACAAGCCAAGAATTTTCCGTACCTTCCGTTTTTTACCACCATGAAAGCTCCGCATTTCTCACAGGGAACGTCACTAACTTCATCCTTTACTTCTATTTCTTTCATTTCCTTTTCTGCAACATTCAGATCTACTTTAAATTTTTTATAAAAATCTTCTATTACTTTATGCCATTCACTTTCTCCATTGGCAATATCATCTAAGTGGTTTTCTAATTCAGCGGTAAATCTTTCATTTACTATATCAGGAAAATATTTCTCCAACATTTCCGTTACTAAGAAACCCATGTCCGTAGGAATTAAGTATCCCTTTTCCTTTGCCACATAATCCCTTCCCGTAATGGTGGTTATGGTAGGAGCATAAGTACTTGGCCTGCCTATTCCCTTTTCTTCCAAGTCTTTAATAAGGCTTGCTTCTGTATAACGGGCTGGCGGTTGGGTAAAATGCTGATTAGGAATAACTTTGCTAATGTTCAGCACTTCCTTTACTTCCATTTCAGGCAATATTTTATCGTCCTGTTCATCAGAATCCTTATATACGACTCTGAAGCCGTCAAAATTCAGTATCTTGCCGCTAACTTCAAAAATATTGTTATTATTGTCAAATAGAACTTTAGTAACATCGTATACAGCATCAGCCATTTGACAAGCAACGAATCTTTTCCAAATAAGGCTGTATAATTTGTATTGATCTTGAGTCAAGCTGTCCTTTATTTTTTCAGGAGTTCTAAGCACAGAAGTAGGCCTGATTGCTTCATGGGCATCCTGAACCTTCTCCTTTTTCTTAGACTTGGTATAAACTCTGTGCTTGTAATATTTTTCACCATATTTTGATATAATGAATTCTTTTGAACCATTAATTGCTTCTTCTGATAACCTGGTGGAATCCGTTCTTATATAGGTAACCAGTCCCACGCTTCCTTCTCCTTTTATATTAACCCCTTCATAAAGCTGCTGTGCAACCATCATTGTCTTTTTTGATGTAAATCTAAGCTTCCTACTTGCTTCCTGCTGAAGGGAACTGGTAGTAAATGGAGCGCTGGGCTTGGAGTAGCTTTTGGTTTTATCAATTTTATGAACAACAATTTTTTCCTTATCAATACTTTCAAGGATTTTGTCAATTTCATCTTTGCTTTTAATTTTTACCTTTTTGAGTTTGTCATTTTCATAGTAACCTACATATTTTGCAAGCATTTTTTTACGGGACTTTTTAACTTCAAGCTCAAGGGTCCAGTATTCTTCCGGCTGAAAGTCCATTATTTCTCTTTCCCTGTCTATTACAAGTTTTAAAGCAACTGATTGTACTCTTCCCGCACTTAAACCTTTTTTTATTTTTTTCCACAATAAGGGACTAATATTATATCCCACCAATCTGTCAAGAACACGTCTTGCTTGCTGAGCATCAACCAAATCTTTATTTATTTTTCGAGGGTTTTTACTGGCATTTTTTATAGCTTCCTTTGTTATTTCATTAAACTCAATTCTTATTTTATCATTTTCATCCAAATTCAATATTTTCGCCAAATGCCAGGAAATTGCTTCCCCTTCTCGGTCAGGGTCCGTGGCAAGAAATACTTTATCTGCCTTTTTAGCTTCTTTTTTAAGCTCCTTTATTACATCCCCCTTACCTCTTATGGTTATATATTTTGGCTCGAAATTATTATCTATATCTATGCCGAGTTTGCTTTTCGGTAAGTCACGAACATGTCCCACCGAAGCTTTAACGGTGTAGTTTTTACCTAAAAATTTACCTATAGTTTTCGCTTTTGCCGGCGACTCCACTATTAATAGATTTTTCATTTTTCCTCCATATTATAAGGTATGCCTTGTATGCATACCCCACCATATACTACAATTTATTATTTGTCAATAGCCTACATATTAAACAAATACCTTAAGAAATAGAAAAGCTATATCACAAGATATAGCTTCTAGTTACCATATTTATTTAGAATTCAAGGCATTATTAACCGCTTCTTTGATTCCTTCACTGGTAAATGTTGCACCAGATACTGAATCAACTTCTGTTGAATCTGCTTCTACTATTAAATTAGGAAGCTCATCTATTGCCATAGTTCCTATTCCAGGTGTTTCATCGGGAGCATCTACTTCAACAGAAAGAATGTCATTACCACTTACCAAAACTGTAACAGTAATATCTCCACCGAAGCCTTTACCTGTTCCAGTCAATGTTACTTCCTCAGCTGATCCACTATTGCTCAAAGCATTATTAACCGCTTCCTTGATTCCTTCGCTGGTAAATGTTGCACCTGAAACTGAATCAACTTCTGTTGAATCTGCTTCCGCTATTAAATTAGGAAGTTCGTCTATTGCCATGGTTCCTATTCCAGGTGTTTCATTGGGAGCATCTACCTCAACGGAAAGTATATCTTCACCTTTAACTACTACAGAAACTGTAATATCTCCGCCGAAACCTTTCCCTTTTCCAGTCAATGTTACTTCTTCAGCTAGTGCAGTATCTGTGTTGTCGCTTCCTATATTATTAACTAAAGCTAAAAATCCAAAGGATAGCGCAAATATGATAACTATTGATAATACCTTCTTCATTATTTCCTCCTATATACTAACTCAGCGTATTATAAACATTTAAGATTATACAACATTTAACATGGTATGTAAAGTTGCAAAAAATAAATATTTGTTATTCGCCTTGTACAAAGATTACAATCAAATAAAAAACTCCTCTTAATAGAAGAGTCTAATAATCCCGCCTTTGTATTCTCCGTTCCGCATCCTTTTTAGCAATATCCTGGCGCTTATCGTAATTTTTCTTACCCTTGGCTACCGAAAGCTCCATTTTTACCAATCCATTTTTAAGATACAAGCTAAGGGGAATAAGGGTATAACCTTTTAATGTCATTAATCCCGTTAACTTTCTTATTTCTCTTTTGTTTAGAAGGAGCTTTCTTGGTCTTAAAGGATCCACATTGTAAATATTACCTTTTTCGTAAGGGCTTATATGCATGTTGTAAACAAATGCCTCACCATCTTTTATGTTTACATAACTATCTTTTATGTTAACCTTTCCTAACCTTATAGATTTAACTTCTGTCCCTACAAGGACCAATCCAGCTTCATATTTATCTTCTATGAAATATTCGTGATATGCTTTTTTATTGGTTGCAAGAATTTTATTAGCCATTTTTTCACCTGCCCCTTAAATGTAGGATGATTATAGCATTTATTAAAATCTATGTCAATAAATCAATCTTCGGAACTTATATCTACGAACCTTCTACCCCTTCCCCATACCCTGGCAACAGGCAATACTTTTACAAAGGCTGAAGGGTCAATTTCTTTTATTAACTTTTGTATTAATACTGTTTCATGGGGAGAGCAAATTGATTCTAATTGTATTTTTTCCTCATTAGTATAAGCTCCCTTAATTTTAAAGAGGGTTACACCCCTGCCTAATTCATACATTATATAATTACTTATTTCATCGTACTTTGTGCTAATTATTTCAAGCTTGTACAATTTGGTTCCAAAACCGAACATAATATTGTCGCATATTTTTGTTACGATGAATTGGCTGATTATTGAGTATAAAGCAATGTTTCTTCCAAAGGTAAAGGCTGCAGTAATAATAACCATTCCATCTAAAACTAGCATTATGTAACTGACATTAATTGAAGGAAAAAGTTTTTTATTCAACATCCTTGCAATAGTATCTGTTCCTCCGAAAGAAAAGCCCTTACGGAGTATCATTCCAACTCCTATACCATAGAAGATAGAAAAATATATGGTTGCTAAAAGAAGGTCATTTTCAATAAATTTAAACTGGAAATTTTGCATAACTAATAATACGGTAGGGTATAAAATTGAAAGAAAAATAATTTTCATAATTTCTTTTTTACCCATTAATAGCCATGTAATAAAAAGTATTATGAAGGTTGCAATATAATAAATAAAAGAATAATTAATATGTAAGTATTTTTCTAAAACAATGGATAGTCCAGTTATTCCGCTTGTAATTAATCCATTTGGCTTAAGAATATAATTTACTGAAAATGCCGTTACCAAGCAGCCAACCGTTAAATAGAAGGTATCAAACAATATTTTTTTTATATTTTTCATGGTATCTCCTTAGTTATTCGGATTTACTATAGCTTTTATTATATCATGGTATCCAACATAGGAAAAGTTGAAATTAAAATAGACGCTTTCGCGTCTAAGTATTAAAGTTATGCTGAAAGCTCTGTCTGACGAATCTCCTTTTTAGAACTGCTCTTCCTAATTTTAATATTTTCCACAATACCCTTTAGTAACTGTGCCTGGCTGCTCAACTCTTCGCTTGCTGCCGCACTCTCCTGGGCAGTAGCAGAATTATTTTGAACAACAGAAGAAACTTGTTCTACTCCTGCTGAAACCTGGTATATACCCTGGGCTTGTTGCTGAGTAGCTGCAGCTATTTCCTCCACTAGGTCTAAAGCAATTTTAGCTCTTTCAACCACCGATTTTAATGACTCATCAGTTCTCTCGGCTATTTCTACACCTTTTGATACTGCTCTTAAAGAATTTTCTATTAGTTCCGTAGTATTTTTTGCCGCCTCTGCACTTTTTGACGCAAGATTTCTCACTTCATCAGCCACTACCGCAAACCCTTTACCGGCAGAACCAGCTCTGGCAGCTTCAACAGCAGCATTTAAGGCAAGAATATTTGTCTGGAATGCTATATCTTCTATATCTTTTATTATTTTTTCTATTTCCAAAGATGTCATATTTATTTCATTCATTGCATTGCTCATTTCATGAACCTGCTCACTTCCCTTTAGTACTTCCTCCGCTGCTTCTTTGGATGCTTGCTTAGCTTTTTCTGAGTTTTCAGCATTTTTGTTTATTTGTTCTGATATTTCGTTTATAGTTGCAGCTAATTCTTCAATGGAACTGGCTTGCTCTGTAGCACCTTGAGACAGAGCCTGAGCACCTGAAGCAACTTGTTCCGCACCACTTGCAACTTGCTGGGAGCTCTCATCTATTTGATACATAATGTGGTTAAGGGACTTGATTATTGCTTTTAAGGAATGTTCTATTGCATCTAAGTCTCCTAAGTAATCTAATTCCACATTGGTAGTAAAATTACCTTTTTCTATTTCACTTAAATGATATGTTATGTCACTTATTACATTGCTTAGGCCCTTTACTGTAAAACTAAGGGCGTTTGTTAAAATTTCTATTTCTTTGCTGTAATTAAATATTTCAACTTCTGAATGCAGATCTCCCTCTGACAGTGCTCTTATTCTTTCTGCACACTTGGTTATGGGCAAAGCAATACGTACAGATAGTCTTATACTAGTTACAATAGAAGCAATTATAGCGAAAATACATGCAATTGCAGTTATAATTGTGTTCCTGTATATATAAGTAATTAATCCTACTACTAGGACGATAATTACTACCAAGGACACAATATTAAAAATTAGTTCATTTTTTATACTTCTGTTAGATTTTTGCTTTCTCTTCTCCTTAACCTTATTGTTTTCCATTTCTATCTCCTTCATGCCAATATTCACTATGTAATATATCGGCATTAAAAAAGAAAATTTTATATAGTTCTGATAGAATTAGGCTATTACAGAGCATAATAATAGTCCTCCATATGAGGACTAAAGGACTTTCTATTATTATCTTCTTCTGTTTCTAATAAGAATTAATCTTGCTAGCTGAGCTATACCGCTTGCCATTGCTGCTACATATGTTAAAGCAGCAGCTCTTAATACATTTTGTGCTCCCTCTTCTTCTTCAACACTATAAATTAATCCATTGCTATCCAATAATTCCAAGGCTCTCCTACTTGCATTAAACTCTACTGGAAGAGTAATAATCTGAAATAAAACTGCAGCTGCAAAGAGCAGGATGCCTATATCCATTAAGCCTCCAAGGCTGGGTATTAAAAAACCTATCATAATGAATCCCCAGGCAGCTGATGATCCGAATCTAGCAACAGGAAATATTGCATTTCTCAGAGATAAGGGCACATATCTATTTGCATGCTGTATGGCATGACCAACCTCATGGGCTGCCACACTGACAGCCACAATTGAACTTCCCTGATATACTTCTCCTGATAGTCTGAGAACACGCCTTGTAGGATCATAATGATCTGTTAATTGCCCTCTGGCAATTTCAATAGGTATATCTCTTAATCCATTCTGATCCAATAGTATTCTTGCAACCTGAGCTCCTGAGTACCCTCTTCTTGTAGGAACCCTTAAATACCTTTCAAAGTTAGATCTTACCTTCCCTTGAGCATACAGAGTAAGTAAAATAGCAGGTATCAATATTATCATTGTATAATCATAATAAAAACCATATGGATAAATCATTTGCATCTCTCCGTTCTTATAAGATATCTCCATCAAAGACTCGCTTATTTTATACATGCCAGTCGAAAATATATCTGCTAAAATAATTGGAAATGATTTCATTATAATAATATATAATCTATCTTAAACAAACCTTAATAATGTAGTTGCATATAGCTTTTCCAGTTCATTTATTATTATTAAACCTTAATTAGAGAAAACTCAAAAGGCTTAGGAAGTATACCCTAAGCCCTAGATTGAATACCTTCAGTCATATTTATAGAAGGAGATCACAGAAGGTCATAAGATAAATTTTGCTTGCATTTAAAACATCTTCTATATCTACATTTTCATTGTAGGAATGTATACCTTCTGTATTGGATGGACCATATTGAATTGTTGGTATACCCAGCTCTCTGTAATATCTGGCATCGCTTGATGCCCACTGATAGGCTGGCAATACTTTTATCCTCCATATTTCTTCTGCGTTCTTTTTAAGGGATTGAACTATACTTGCATTAATGGGAGTGGAATTTCCAAAATTCTTCCAGTCAGCTTCGTACTCTACTCCTTCTACATTGCTGTCCTTAATCATATTTTCAATTTCTCTGTTCAACTCCTCAGTATCCACTCCTATAGGAAGGCGGACGTCCACCTTTGCTTCGCAATAATCAGGAACCATGTTCAGCTTGTTGCCACCTTTGATAATTCCAACGTTGGCAGTAACTCGGTCTATTACATTTTCAATTCCCGGGTGATTTAACTTTTCTTGTGCTATTAATTTTGAATTAGATAGTGCCTCTTCCTGATCTTCAGTGAATTTTCCTTTAACATTGTGCAACCTTCCTATATTTTGCAACACTTTAGACAGTTTTAAAATAGCATTATCTCCTTTGTAATTTCCAAGGCTTCCATGTGCACTTACTCCATATGCTTTCAGTACCAATTCATTGGACCCTTTTTGTCCTATTTCTATAGTTGAATTGGATGTAGGTTCTGCAACTAAACATGCATCTGCTCCTTTGGCATATCCTTGCTCACATAGCCACTTGGTGCCAAACTCACCACCTGTTTCCTCATCAGATACAATGTGAAGGCGTATATTTCCTTTTAGTTGTGCCTTTGATTCTTTTAACAGCTTCATTGTAAATATGGCACATGCAACTCCTGCCTTCATATCTGAAGTTCCCCTTCCCAATATCTGAGTGTCAGTAATTTCTCCTCCAAAAGGATCAAAGTCCCACTTTGTTAGGTCTCCTGCGGGAACTACATCTACATGGCCATTGATGATTATGCTGTAGCCCTCATCGGAACCAATTTTGGCAAGAACACATGGATATTTCTCATTGGCTGCTACTTCCTGGGCTTCTATTCCAGCATCTTCAAGATATTTTTTTACAAAATCTATTATTTCCCTTTGACTTCCTGTAGGGTTTTCACTATTTATTTTAATTAAATCAGATGTTAATTTTATTAGTTCATCTTCCCTTTCTTTGGCCAATTTAAGTAATTCTTCCTTAGTAATCATTTTTACCTCCTTGTAATTAGAGATTCTTTGGCTGCAAAGAATCTCAATATAGAAAACATGCTACTTGATGTCCATCTGCTACATCTCTTAGCACAGGTATTTCTTTAGTACACCTTTCTGTAACATAGGGGCAACGAGTTGCCAGGGCACAACCTTTCTGCTCTCCTATCGGACTTGGGATTTCCCCTTTCAGCTCTATTTGTACCTTCTTTTCAAACGGGCTTTCCGGAGGTATTGCCGAAAGTAAAGCTTGGGTATATGGATGTTTAGGGTTTGTATATATTTCCTTGGAGTCGCAAAGCTCAACAACTTTTCCCAAGTACATAATTGCAACTCTGTTGCTTACATGTTTTATAACGCTTAAATCATGTGAAATAAATATTAGAGTTAGATTATGCTTTTTTTGCAAATCATTTAATAAGTTTAAAACCTGTGCCTGAACTGATACATCCAAAGCTGATACAGGCTCGTCACATACTATTATCTTTGGATCTAAGGCTAAGGCTCTTGCAATATTTATACGCTGTCTTTGTCCTCCTGAAAATTCATGAGGATAACGGTAGACATGTTGAGTATCCAGTCCTACCTCTTTCATTAATGAAAGGACTTTTTCTTTTCTTTCCTTTGGGGTGTAAAGGTTGTGAATTATCATTGGTTCTTCTATTGCAGCACCTGCTGTTTTTCTTGGGTCCAAGGATGAATATGGGTCCTGAAATATTATTTGTATATCTTTTCTGAGCTGTTTTAATTCCTTTCCTGTTTTATTTAGTATGTTTTCACCCTTGTATATTATTTCTCCTGAAGAAGGCTTGTGCAATTGTACAATACATCTTCCCAATGTTGATTTCCCACAACCGGATTCACCGATAACTCCAAGGGTTTCTCCTTCATATATATCTAAGCTGACATTGCTTAATGCATGCAATATTTGTTGTTTTTCCAAGAGCTTTCCGCCTCTTAATTTGAATCTTTTACTTAAATTATTTATACTGAGTATGGGCTTGTTTTCATTCATTTTTGTCCACCTCACCTTTTTCTAATCTTTCATCGAAGTTCTGTCTGTGGCATGCTACAAAATGCCCTTCCTTTATTTCTATTAAGGGTGGAACTTTCTCTTTACAAACTTCTTTTACATAGGGACATCTGTTGTAAAAGTTGCAACATGATCCTGTCAATCTTAAATCCGGAGGTGTTCCCGGTATTGCATTAAGTCTTGTTTTATTTTCATCGCTTAGTTTGGGTATTGAGTCTAAAAGTCCCCAAGTATATGGATGCAAGGGTTCTGTATATAAATCCTTTGTAGTTGCATATTCTACAGTCTTTCCAGCATACATAACCATGACGCTGTCACACATTTCCCATACTATCCCCAAATTATGTGTTATCAATAGTATAGCATTGTTTAATTTGCTTTGCATTTCCTTTAACAGTTTTAATACTTGTGCTTGTACAGTAACATCCAAAGCTGTAGTAGGCTCATCAGCAATAACTAATTTGGGATTTTTGCATGCGGACATGGCAATAATAACTCTTTGACACATACCGCCTGACAATTCATAGGGATAAGACTCCATACGCTTTTCCGGATTTGGAATACCTACTTTTGCCAGTGCATCAATAGCTTTTTTCTTAGCTTCTGTTTTAGAAATATTTTGATGGGCACAAATCATTTCTACCATCTGGTCTCCTACTTTAAAAACCGGGTCCAGAGCAGACATGGGATCCTGGAAAATTACTGCTACATCCTTACCTCTGAATTGCAATAATTCTTTTTTATTTAGGGATAAAACATCCTTGCCGTCAAAATTTATAGTACCACTTACAATTTTTCCTTTATTCCGGGGGAGGAGCCTTATAATTGATGATGCTGTCATACTCTTTCCAGAACCTGATTCACCAACTATTCCTAATGTCTTTCCGCTTTCTATGCTGAAACTTACCCCGTCAACGGCTTTAACAACACCACTGGCTGAATATAAATATGTTTTTAGATCCTTAACTTCTATTACTGTCTTAGTCATAATCGCCCCCCCATTCATATTTTTTCTTCATTTCTTCAAAGGCTTTCTTTATTTCATCCATTATTTTTTTATCTGATAATATATCAATTGCTGTCATGGCCATAGCCTTTGCTCCAATTTTTATGGCTCTGTGTCCTTTTGGACCTCCACAAGCTTCCTGGAATTCTATGGTATGGCCTCTTAATTCCGGAACAACTTGTACATAGGATTGAAGAGCAGGAATTTTATGTGTAACATTACCAACATCTGTTGTTCCAATACCTAACTCTTTTCTCCTGGGCATTACCTTTTCTCCAAGAACTTCAAAATTTTTTGCCAATATGTTCTCTAATATAGGATTGTTTCTTATATCTTCATAGGGATATCCATCTATTTCATATTCAAACTTAGTCTTTGTAATTTTAGCCAGGCTTTCACACATTTTAATCAATCTGTTAAAAAGTTCAATTTTATACTTCATACTGAAAGACCTAACAGTGAATTTTGCCTGACAGTGGTCTGGAATGAATATTGGATCATCTCCACCTTTAGTAATAATGCCTAGTATTTTCCCTCTGTCAGCTATTTCAAGTCTTGCAGCATTAATTAAATTAAACAGTTCCAAAACCGGAGTCAGTGCACTTATACCTTCTTCCGGCCATGTTGCTGCATGGGATTTTTTACCGTAGAAATTAACTATTACATCTGTTTTCGAGTAAGATATGTCATTAACAACAGTTTCGTTTGCTGAATGCAGTATCATTGCCAAATCTAAATCATCAAAGGCACCATTATTCAGCATGATAACCTTGCCTCCGCCGCCTTCTTCTGCTGGGGTTCCAAATACTGTAATTGTACCTCCTAATTCATCTATTACACTTTTAATAGCTTCTCCTGCCCCAACTGCCATGGCAGCCATCAAATTATGACCACAGGAATGACCCATTCCCGGTACTGCATCGTATTCTCCAAATATACCTATGTGGGGACCTGGTTTTTTGCTGGCATATGTTCCTTTACATGCAGTTTCCAAACCTGCTATTCCCACAGTTACAGTAAAGCCAAATTTTTTCAGTAAATTTGAAAATGCCTCACAGGCAATGTATTCTTTGAAATTATACTCTGGATTTTTCCATATTGTATCGGAAAGTACAATAAGATCCGGCATTATTGTTTCCACCCTGTCTTGGGCTATTTTTTTGTAATCCATTTCAGTCACCTACCTTCACTTACTTTTTCATCTTAGGATCTAAAACATCTCTGATACCATCCCCCAAGAGGTTAAAACCAAGGACAGTTATAAGGATGAAGAAACCTGAAATCATTGCAATATGTGGTGCTGTATTTAAATAGTCTTTACCACCCCGGAGAATATTTCCCCAGGATGCAGTTGGTGGAGAAATACCCAGTCCTAAGAAACTTAATGCAGCTTCTGAAATTATTGAACCAGCTGTGCTTAAAGTTGCTTGTACAATTACTGGTGAAATTATATTTGGTAAAATATGCCCAAACAACAATCTAAAATTTGAAGCCCCCAATACTCTTACAGCATTACAGTACTCTTCATTTTTTACTACCAATACTTGTCCTCTCACAATGCGGGCAAATATTGGAACATTTGCTATACCTATTGCCAAAACCACATTTACTGCACCTGAACCTAGTATTGTCATTAATAATATTGCTAAAAGTACAAAGGGGAAAGCCATCATGCCGTCCATTATACGCATTAAAATTGAATCAATAATTCCACCGCTATATCCTGAAATTAATCCTAATACAAGTCCTATTGCACCAGCAACTAGGGTAGCACCAACTGCAACTAATATTGATATCCTGGAACCATAAATAATACGGCTTAAAAGATCACGTCCGAACTCATCAGTTCCAAAAATATGGCCATTAACCCCAGGTTTAGAGTAAGCATTTCCTAAATCCAAAGCATTTGGATCATATGGTGATATAATATCAGCAGTTATAACCATAAAAACCATTATACATATAATTACCAGTCCAAACATAGCTGTTTTGTTTCTTTTTAATTTATTCCAGGCATTATTTGATTTCCGCTCCTTGTTGAGCATTTCAACCTGTGCTTCTATACCTAAAAGGTCTTTTTTTTCTGTCATTATTCTCCCCCCTTAGCGTTGTCAAGGTTAACTTTAGGATTAATAATCATATATACTATATCTACAATTAAATTAATAAATACGAAGGCAGCAGCTGTTAATACAACAGCACCTTGTATCAACATATAATCCCTGTTTTCAATAGCTCCTACTATCAAAGTTCCCATTCCCGGCCATGAAAATATGGTTTCAGTTAATATGGCACCTGTAAATGAACTTGCCAATTGAATACCTAGTACTGTAACTATTGGAGGCAGGGCGTTCTTTAAAGCATGCTTGTATATTATAACTCCTTCTTTCAGACCTCCTGCCCTTATTGATTTGATGTATTCTGCATTTATTACTTCTAGCATACTTGAGCGTGTTATTCTTGCGAAAGTTGCTGTTGGAATTGTTGTAAGGCATGTAACTGGCAACACCATGTGTAAAATTACATCCTTTAAACCATTTTCAAGGGAACCCATTCCAAGAGAGGGAAGCCAGCCTAAATTTACACTGAATACTAAAACCAACATTAATCCCAGCCAAAATATTGGCATTGATACTCCAATAAGAGCCAGTACCATTGATATATAATCAAAAGGAGTATACTGTTTTACAGCAGAAATAATACCAATTGGAATTCCTATCAAAATTGCTAACACAATACTTGTAAGGGAAATCAATAATGTATTTGGTAATCTGTCCATTAATAATTTAGCCACAGGTTGATTAAAGGAATAAGATTTTCCAAAATCGCCTTTCAAGAGTTTTCCCACATAATCTGTATATTGTTTCCATAAACTGTCATTTAGTCCTAATTCCTCTTCCAACTTTGCTATATCTTCTACTGATGCCTGAGGTCCAAGTAATGTAACAGCAGGGTTACCCGGTATCATTCTGGTAATGACAAAAGTTATTGATACAACTACTAGCAGTGTAGGAATTATTTGAAGCAGTCTCCGTAAAAATGTCTTAACCATGTACTCACCTCTTACTTCTTAATATTCAAAAGGGTTTAGGTAATGTATATCCCCCTAAACCCTAAACCTAACCTAAGTATATCATTTATTTCTGAACTTTCCAAACATTAACTTCAGTATTTGTTAAGAAAATACAACCGTCAGCTCTTTGAACCAAACCTTGTACTTCTGGTGCAACACCCCAGGTTACATTTTCATTTGAATAGAATATTCCAGGATGTTGTTCAACTATTATTTTAAGTGCTTGTTTATATAATTCAGCACGTTCTTCTTGTTCTGAAACTACTAATGCTTCTGCTAACAATCTGTCTACTTCTGGGTTACTGAAGCCTTGACCATTTCCTAATGAGCCAATTGCATCTGATGCAAATATTTTATTCAAGAAGAAGAATGGATCTGGATACCATGTCCATGACATAGCAAATATGTCTGCATTTCCACTTGAACCTATTTCACTGAAAGTTCCCCATTCTGAAGTTTGAATATCTACATCAACATTTAAGTTCATCTTCAGATATTGCTGAACTATAGTTGCCATTTTAACACGGTGTGGTGTGTTAGAAATATATAATGTTGTTTTAAATCCATCAGGATAACCTGCTTCAGCCAATAATTTTTTCGCTTCTTCCGGATTATATTCTGGTACTATTGATTCTAAAGATGCATCATATCCCCAGGATCCAGGAGGTAGTGGCAGTGAGGCAGGCTGAGCTTCACCGTATTGATATACTCCTTTTACTAATTCCTTAGTATCTATAGCTTTAATAAGCGCTTCTCTTACCCTAATATCAGCTGTAGGGCCTTTTACCTGATTGAAGTAAATATATGCAACGTGAAGTCCTGGCATTTCAAGTAGTCTGATATTTTCGTCTTCTCTTATAATTTTAACGGCTTCACCGCTTAAACCTGATGAAAAGTCGATTTCACCTGTTCTTAGAGCATTTGCATTTTGGTTAATATCTGTAATTACTTTAAAAACAACGCCATCCAAGTGAGGCCTTTGTGCCCAGTAATTGTCATTTCTTACTAATACTGCTTCTTCATCTAGTTTAAATTCTTTTAACATGAAGGGTCCTGTACCAATAAGGTGGTTACCAAAATCATCTCCCCAACCTTCAACTTCTTCTTTTGGTACTATTATATTACCAGAGTTAGTGAGAGCTGTTAAGAAAGCTGCATTTGGTTCTGGCAGATGAACTATAACTTCAAAATCATTAACAACTTCAACACTTTCAATCATGTCAAGTCTGTTCATTGCAGATAATTCATGAGAACGCTCCAATGAATATTTAACGTCTTCAGCAGTCATCTGTCTGCCATCTTGGAATTTACCAGGATGGAAGTAAACATCATCTCTTAATTGGAATGTATAGTGTTTTCCATCTTCACTAACTGTCCAGGATTTTGCCAAGTTTGGGATGATTTCGCTTAAATCCATACTGTAAGCAACTAATGTATCCCCAACATTTTGAATAATTTGTGATTCATATGTTCCTGTATATTTTACAGGGTCTAAATTTTTTGGTGAAGAAACTAAAGCTATTGTTAATACTCCACCATCTTGTGGTTCGCTTGGTACTTCAATTTCTTTTTTTGTTACTTCTTTGTTTGTTCCACTGGTATTACTTTCATCATTAGCTTGTGGTGTAGTATTATTTCCACCACATCCAGTAACTGAAACTAAAACAAACATGGCAACAAGCAAAAATGCTAGTATCTTTTTCATCTTACATCCTCCTATTTATTAAAAGTGTGGGAGGGTATGCCCTCCCAATAAACCCACAAAGGGGGAAAAGGGTGTTATACTAAATTAAAATTACCATTTTTAATAACTAATTCATTGTCTAAATAAAGGGTAGGATTTAATATTATCCCATCTAAATGGCAAGCAGCTTTATTAGTTCCGCCAAAGGATGTATTGGTTCCAAATGCAATATGAACAGTGCCATATATTTTTTCATCTTCAAGTATTATCCCTGTTAATCTGGCTGATGTGTTTGTACCAATGCCAAGTTCTGCAAGAGTGCCATTTCTGTCATTTTCCAATAAAATTTGTAGTTTATCAGAATTCTCACCTTTTATGTCTCTTAGCACTCCATCTACAATTTTTACATACAAGGGTGAATCTAATTTTCCAATACCTACCATACTACCATCTATGATCATTTCACCATTAGCAGTTCCTTCAACAGGTGCTATGTAAGCTTCTCCTGATGGTAGATTTCCTGCTTCACCCGGATTTTTATATATCCCTGTGCTGGGAATTCCTTTTCTGCCCTCTAAGGACATTCTTAGTGTATATCCATCCTTGACAATTTTAGCCGTCTTTGACTTTGATAACAAATCAGTAATTCTTAGAGTTACCTCTTCTATATATTTATAATCAGCGGTTATAGCACCTTCACTAAACATATCTTCTGTTATGCCTGGCATGCTTGCAAGTCTCGCACCAGCTTCTACAGCATTCTTCTTTGCATTTGTGTGAGTTAATGATACTGCTGTGGGACAAATTATCACATCAAAATTTTTCATTGACTCTGCCACAGCTTCAGGCGGTTCCTCACCACTTACACTTCTTGCTTCCATAACCATTAATACAGACTCTTTAGCTATTTTTCTTGATTCTTCAAATAGCTTTTTACCAATATTGTATTTTATATCATCTGTAAGGATTAATACTGTATCATTTTCCTTAACAGCCATACAGTCTTCCAAAACTATTTTGTAACCTGATTTTTCCACTATTTAAACCTCAATTATTTAATATTTCACCAAGAACTCTTGCAACCATTGTTCTGGCAAGTATAACTTTTTTTCCAGTGCCCTCTGCTATTCTTTTTTTCATAACCTTATTATAGCCTATACAATCCAACAAAACTAATTCAGCATTTGTTGATTTTAATATTTTAATTGCATTAGATATTTCATCTTCTTCAGAATAGGGTGACCCTGAAACTACATCCACATCAACACCTGTTTCTATCCATTTGTTTTTACACTGTAAAATTTGATCCTTATTGGGAATAACTACAGCTAATTTATTGTTTCCTAACAAATGTGGTACTAGGTTGTGAAGTATTTTTTGCGGGTATAAGAGAGGTACCCTTGATTTAAAAATATCAGGAAAAACCCCAGTGCATATAAAAAGGATTATTTCAGCACCTTCTTTTTCTAACCTTTCAATACACTCCTGCAATCTGGGCAGTATATGTCTTTCTGCAAACTTTACACTTCTTCCATCCCTGAGCCTTGATACCAGTAAGTAGTCATTATCTTTAACATCAAAACCCATTATTTCTTCATAGGTAAGATGATCTAAAGCTCCGGCTTGGATTATTTCCACCTCTCCAAGATACTCTAACATTTCTGGTATAACATCATCTCTAGGAGATTGTCCAACTGTAATGGCCCCTAATTTTCTTTTCATAATACACCTATTTGCCAAGTGTTTGCAGATGTTTCATACTACCATACAATTGTAATAATCTCTTGTATTCTTCCTGGTCGAAGAATTTACAATTATCTTTTCCAAAATGTTTTGCAACTTCAATTGTATATCTTGCTGCTTGTTCTAAATCAAAGGGATGACTGGCACCAGTAGCACATCCAGGAACAGCAATTTCAGATGTAATAGCTATACCCACAACTGGAGCAGTTGTTGCTGTTGCTGGTTGAAGAATACTATTAATATGATAAACACCATTTCCATACGGAGTAATATCCTGGATAGTCAAAGGAAATACTACTGGTAATTTCCCTGTAGTGTATTCCATTATATCAAGCAAATCATCACTAACCTTTAAAATATATCCTTCTTTTACCGTTGGTGATATTGCAAAACCTCTATGATTGATTACTCTGTTTCCTTTTGTTGTATCAATAGATAGAATTGCATCTAATTCACCATCAACTTCTTCCCTGTTTACTGTAGCCATATCAACTGGTGAATCCATGAATGCGACCGGTTTATGAGGCTGAGTAGGTGCATCTGGACAAATATGTGTAGAAACAATTACGTCGCCATCTAAATAATCGCCTTTTCTCTGCATGTCCAACAATTTTGCGGCAACAGCCAATGCTACAACTGCACCATCACCGTCTGAAACCATGCCAATCATTTCTGGTCTGGCTCCAATTCCTCCAAGTCTGCCTAAAACTCCAAGAGTTGGAGCATCTTTTCCTTTTGATTTACCATTAATTCCGGGAATTCTGATTCTTACAAAATCTGTTTTTCCCTTTTCTCCAGTAATTGTTTTTACTTCAATATCTTGTCCACCATAAGATTCTAAGTATTCTTTTATCTGCTGACCATTTGCAGTTGATGAATCAACTTGTTCATAAACTTCAAGTATTTGTTTTAAAACCATTTGTAACCCCCTGATGTTAATAGTGTACTTATGTATTAATCTAAAAAAACGTGTTAGTTACTTATTATAGCATAATTGAAAACAATATCAATTGTAGAAAAACATAAAAAATAAAAAAGACCATTTATGACTTTACATAAATGGTAAAGACTATAGTGCTTTTTTGTCTTTCATTTGAGTCTTAATAATCTCATCAACTTAATTCCCATCTGTAAGGCAAATAATCCCTCTGTTTCATTTGTTGAAAATCCTGTAATTTCTTCAATTCTGTTTAATCTGTATCTCAATGTTTCAACATGAATGAACAGCTTGGATGCTGTTACTTTGTTGTTCATATTGTATCTGAAATATGTTTCTAAGGTTTCAACTAAATTTGAATCATGCATGGCATCATAAACTTCTAATTTCTTTATGGTCTTATTATAATATTTTATTATTTCCTCATCATCTTTTAATGGGTAAAGCAGTTTTATTGTATCCAAGGAATTAAAATATACTATATCATAGTTACTAAACAGGACTGCTAAATAAGATTCATCATATAACTTATCGACATTTTTAATGCATTCATATTTGTTAGAAACGCCAATAGAAACTATAAATCTTGTTCTATATTCATTAAGCTTTTTATAAATATAATCAACTACTTCCTCTAAGTTGTCGTTATTATCTAATTTTAACACAATGAAGTTATAATTATTTTTATCGGTAGCCATATAATTTTCGCTACCTATTATTTCGCTTATTATATTATGAATAGCATTATTAAAGTCTTCCATATCATTATCATCAATAAATTCAACTTTAATACATAAACCAGCTATATCTCCTTCTTTATCCCATCCAATATCCTTTTCTACATTTACATAGAATTCATAAGGCAATTCCTTATTGTTAAGCATTATTTCAAGCAGTGTTTTCTTAAATTTTGGTTGATTAATTCTGAAAATTTCGTTTTCAATTCTTGAGGAAATTATGCTAACACCATATTCTATAATATTCTGTATCAAAGTATCAATTTTTTCATCAGTAACAACCAACATATAGGCAACTTCTTTATTATTTTTATTTATAGGGAAAACACTTATATAAGAATTATTTACTTTTTTATTAACAATTAGCTCCTTTATATTAAAATCTAAAATAGCACCTTTGCTGTCAAAAGGAGCAAAGGATGATACATCCTCATAGCTGCGTGTGTTAATAACTTTCTGGCACACCAAATTCATTAAATTATCAAACAAAAACACATTTGCATTTGATAAATCGGATATTGAAAACAATATTTCATCGTTATTCTTATCAATAAATGATAGTTTTAACAGCTTCTGATACAAGTTATTTAAATTTAATATATTTTCATTTTTTTTGTAGAATAAAAGATAATAAAAATCAGATATCATTTCTGAGTAGATTACACTGTAGGGAATTTTAATAAGGGGTATCTTATACTTATCTGAATCTGCTACTAGTTTTTCACTAATTTCACCGAAATACCTCCTATCTTTTATTGCAATAGCGGAAACACCTTTTTTATAAAGATCTTTAATTAAGTTTTCTTTCGCTTCCTCCTGTCCAACTAGGGCATAACCGGCTGTTACTAAGAATTCTCCACCTTTAAGCCAGCTTATCCCATCAGGAGTTTCTAATATGGTCATATGCCTGCATATATTTTTCAAGCCTTCCTTACCACCAAGTATTTGGCAACCTTCTAATGAAGGCATGCTCAATACCTCTTCTACCCTTATATAATCACGTTCCCCTATTTCTTTATTCATTCTTATTTCATTTAGTATTTTATTAATATTGTCCTTCATCTGCTACCTTGCCTTGTTTTATTTTGGTATAAAATCTTTATTCTTACTAATATTATATTATTTTTTCAACTATTTACAAGAAGATAAATGATATTTTGAAAGAGGTCGGCTTCTGCTTGTAAGAGGGCACCAGCAGGATTATGTCCAATACCAATTCTTCATACAAAAAAATGCACTAACGATATTGTGTGCATTTTAATTTGCCTTTGTTATGAATAATAGATGGAGGCGGTGGGAGTCGAACCCACGTCCGAAAATATTTCCAAAAGACTTTCTCCGAGTGCAGGGCATATTTTAGTATTTCGCTCCGACTGCCGCCTATGCCCAGGCTGCAATCTTTGCTATCTTCAATTGATCCGCCTAAGGTCGAAGAACCCCTTAAGCAGTTCCCTGATTTTTGATGATGCTCCGGATTAACCTACAGGTCGGTTAAGCAGAACAAGCAGCTGCAATTAAGCAGCAAATGCTAAATTATCTTCGTTTGCGTTTATATTTAGTTGCCACTTTTTACGTTGTTTGGCGACAACGACTCGCTTATCTTTCTTCCATATCCCCGTCGAAACCATTTACGCCCCCGATATAAAGGGGGAAATGATTCCCTCTCTAATTATAATAGAAAATTTTCCTTTAACAAACCTTAATTAGAGACTTTTATTACTTTAACATATTTTTTTCTAAAAGTCAAATTAATTCAAAATCAATTTCTGCTTTTTCTATACTTACATTTATAACACGGATTTTAACAGTATCTCCTATTCTGTAAGTTTTATTGCTGCCCTGACCATACAATTCTTTTTTCTCGTTGTCATAAATATAGTAGTCATCCACCATATTGGAAATATGCACCAAGCCTTCTACTGTATTATCTAATTCAACAAACATACCGAAACTGGTTACCCCTGAAACTACACCTTCATACTCTTCCCCAACTTTATCGTACATAAATTCTGCAATCCTGATTTTATCCGTGTCTCTTTCTACTTCATCAGCAATTCTTTCCATTTTAGATGATTGTTCAGCTACCATTGCAGTTCGCTCAGTAAGTCTTTCTAAATCTGATTCCTTATACTTTCCTTTCATATGCCTCTTTATAATTCGGTGTATTTGCAGGTCTGGATACCTTCTTATAGGTGAAGTAAAATGGCAATAATATTGAGTTGCCAAACCGAAGTGAGGCGAGGAATCTGGTGAATATATGGCTTTTTTTAGAGACCTTAGCAGTAGATTATTAACTAATGACTCTTCTTTTTTATTTCTGACTTTTAATAAGAGCTGCTGCAATTCCCTGGGATGTACGTAATTTCCCTTTAAGGTATAACCTAAGTTATGGATGAACTTGCTGAATTCATACATCTTTTCTTCATCTGGATCTTCATGAATTCTGTAAACAAAGGGCATATTTAACCAATAGTAATGTTCTGCCACTGTTTCATTACATACCAGCATAAATTCTTCTATTATTTTATTTGAAGTTTTTCTTTCGTACTTTTTTATATCTATAACTTTCCCTGTTTCATCGGTAATAATTTTTCTTTCTGGAAATTCAAAATCAATAGCTCCCCTTAAATCTCTTTTCTTTCTTAAAATGGAACTTAGCTCCTCCATAACTTTTAACATGGGGACTATTTCTTTATATTTTTGGATAAGTTCTTCATTATTGTTTTCAAGTATTTCATTTACATCGTCATAAGTCATTCTATAGCGGTTATTTACTACACTTTCAAATATTGTATAATCTGTTACTTTCCCTAAATGATTTATTGTCATCTCAACGGATAAGGTAAGTTTATCTTCTCCTGGATTTAAGCTGCATACACCGTTTGACAACTCCTTAGGCAGCATTGGTATTGCCCTGTCTGCTAAATATATACTGGTTCCTCTTTTCAAGGCTTCCTTGTCTATCTTTTTATCTTCTTTTACATAGTAAGATACATCAGCAATATGAACACCTAGCCTATATTCCTTTTCGTTTAATTTCTCCGCATACACTGCATCATCCAAGTCCTTGGCATCACTTCCGTCAATAGTAATAATAGGTAGTTTTCTTAAATCTTTTCGTTTTTTATATTCTTCCTCTGGGATACCGCCTTCTGAAACCTTTTTCGCTTCTTCAATAACATCCTTTGGGAAAACCTGTCTTACCTTATGTGATAGAAGTACTGCTTCAATATGGGTTTCTGTATCTTCAATACTACCTATTACTTCAACTATTTTGCCTTCGGGGTTTTTTCTTCTATCAGGCCATTCGGTAATTTTTACAGATACTTTATTATTCGCTTCAGCATTATTAAATTCTTCCTTAGGCACGAATATATCGTAGGATATTCTCTTATCATCAGGTATTACAAATCCGAAATGTTTACTTTTTTGGAATGTACCTATTACATATTCATTTGCTCTTTGGATAATTCTTATAACCTTTCCTTCAGGGCTTTTAACATCCTCCAAAACCTTCATTGGTCTTACTATTACCCGGTCACCGTGCATTGCTCCGTTCATGTCCATGGGTGAGATGAAAATATCCTTTAAGTTTTTATCATCAGGTATTAGAAAAGCATATCCCTTTTGATGACCTTCTAAGGTACCTATAACTAAGTTCATCTTTTCGGGTACACCGTATCTTTCTCTTCGGGTAAATATTATTTTTCCTTCATCTTCTAATTCATTTAAAGCTGATAAAAGTTCTTTTTTCATTTTTCCTTCAACTTCAAAAACTTCTGTAAGTTCCTTGAAGGTTAAGGGTTTGTATGCTTCTTCCCTCATGAAAGACAGTAATTTTTCTTTAAAATTCATATACTTTCTCCTTTGTATACTATAAGCTCTGCTGTTACTTGTGTTTTCCACTTGCCCTCATTTTATTCAACAAGTCAATATCATAGGATACTATGTTCATATTTCTTTGACTATGCTGTAGTTCTCCTAACTCAATAATTTTATTGATAAGTTGTTTAAATGTTATTCCCTTCCCTTCCCAAAGATAAAAGGAAATAGAGCCAGGTATGGTATTTATTTCGTTTACAAATATATTGTTGCCGTCAAGCAGAAAATCTATTCTTGCATTTCCACAACAATCTACTGCTTTAAATGCTTCTTTGGCATAATTTATAATTTGTTCTTCAATATTTTCTTCTATATCTGCGGGAATTCGTCGCTTTGATTGAGATAAACCTTTTTTTCCGTTAATATATTTATCTTCATAGGTTAAAAATTCTTTCCATCCAACCGGTTCTTCGCAGAGGGAAACTTCTAAGTCATTTTCATAGCCCATTACTGCACAGTTTATTTCACGAACATTTTCCAGGCACTTCTCCACAATTACTTTTCTGTCATAGGACATGGCAACTTCTATTGCGAACAACAATTCATTTAAGTTATTAGCCTTACTTATACCTACACTGGATCCCAAATTAGCAGGCTTTACGATTAAGGGATATCCTATTTTTTCCGCTTCGTTTAATATGCTGTCTCTTTCATCTTCAAAACTACTTCTGTAGAACCACATGTATTCTACAAGAGGAAGATTGTAACTTTGAAATACTTTTTTCATTACTACCTTATCCATACCCACTGCTGAACTTAATACAGAGCTGAAGGTAAAGGGCACACCGTTCATTTGAAAGAGCCCTTGTATTGCGCCATCTTCAACATTGGTACCATGAAGTGCAAGAAATACCATATCTATCTCATGAGCAGGATATTTTTTTCCAAAAAAACTAGTTTTTATTTCAGGATGAGGGTACAGGATTAACTTATTATTCTTAAATCCAGGCAATACTTCATATGTATCTTTAAATTCTTTTCGTTTATAATTGTTTATGTCATGAAGACAGTTACCAATAAGCCATTTGCCATCCTTTTGGATATATATTATCTTAGGTTCATAAAGGTTTCTGTCAATATTGTCAAAAACCTGCATCCCAGTTATTATGGAAACTTCATGCTCAACGGATTTACCGCCAATAATGATACCTACTGATTTTTTCATACACCCTCCATTATTATTCATTATATGTGTCAGGCAAATCATTTTCAAAAAGAACAACGTCATTTACTCTTGTCAGTGTTTTTAATATTTCTGTAGCTTCATTCAATGAATTAACTACATACAGATTCTCTTCATTATAATTGTGCTTTTTCATACCTTTTTGAATAGGAACACTTCTTTTTTTACCTATTAATATTGCAATATCACAGACTTTTGCAATGTTTTCTCCTAATTTTTCATTTTCATCTTCCTCAATATCTCCCAATTCAACCATACCTGGTGTCACGATTATTTTTCTTCTGCCTGTAAAAGAATCCAGCACCTCTAATGCGGCTTTTGCTCCTTCAGGATTGGAATTAAAGGCATCATCTATGACCAATACCCCAGTTCCCTGGTCTATAAGCTGAAGTCTGTGCTCCACAGGTTCTAATTTAGAAATACCCTTAGCTATTTCTTCCAAGGACAGGCCTAAAACTGAAGCCGCTGAAGCTGCCGCTAATATATTCAATATATTATGTTTACCCAAAAGTTTAGTCTTACAGTCAATAACCCCTAAGCTGCTAATACACAAACTAAAGGAGGAGCCTAAGCTGTCCACTTGTACGTTGGTTGCAAATACATCTGTTTCCTCAATATTTTCAATGCCGTAGAGGATTTTTTCCTTAAAAGTTTTGTCAGCCAATCTTTTTACATATTCGTTGTCATAATTAAAAATTCCTATTCCATCTGTTGGTAAGTTTTCAATTAATTCATACTTGGTTCGCATTATATTTTCTATTGATTGAAAACTCTCCAAGTGGCAAGGACCTATAGAGGTAATTATGCCAATTTGAGGATTTGTAAGCTTTGCCACCTCATCAATATCCCCAGCTTTAGTAGCACCTAATTCTCCAATGAAAATATCATAATCTTCATTAAGCTGATTATTTATTACCTTGCTTATTCCCATGGGAGTATTGTAGCTTTCCGGGGTATTCAGTACCTTGTACTTTTCTTTTAATATTGTTGCTAAAATAAATTTTGTACTTGTTTTACCGTAGCTGCCTGTTATACCTATAGATTTAATACCCAGATTTCTGATTTTTTCACATGCAGCATCATAGTATTTTTTATTAATCTTTTCTTCAATCGGTTTTGCTATTAAATTTCCTCCATACATATAATATGGAGAAAAATAATATAAAACTGTTAAAATCCCTCCCCATAAAGGAACATAAGACAGTATATCTCTTGTAATAATATGAACAATAAACAAGGTTATTAACAGATCAACCAAGACTAATAAAAGAGAGATTCCGAACAATCTTTTAGCTCTCGGAGTGAAAACCAATGGTTTTTTCGTCTCTTCTTTCTGATTTATTTTAATAAATAGTGCTATTAGGGACATAACAATATTTAGCCCTACATAAGTAGTTACTTGCTCACCAAAAGAAGTAATTGAATAAAATACTGAAAAAATAACTAAGACAGAAACAAATATTCTGTCAGTTTTCTCGTGAATTCTATTCTTATTATTCTCAATCCAGTACATATATTTTTCACTGCTATAGCCTTCTAATTGCATAATATGCAGGCACTTTTTTAATTTAAGGATACATAAAAGAAACCAAAAAAACAGATAAAGAAATACAATAAACTGCATTCTAATCACCACTTTCATCTTTTAAAAATTCATTTATAATTGCTCTAAACCGTTCGTAGCTATCCACATAGGAATAATGCCCTGCTCCCTTTAATACAACTAATCCGCTGTCAGGAATAAGTTTTTCCATTAACTCTCCCATGTAAAAAGGAGTATCTTCGTCTTTTTCCCCCCATATTAACAAAGTGGGAGCTTTAATAAGTGGCAACAGTTTCAACAAGTTATCATTGACCACCTTAACCATAGTCTGACGCATAACTCCTTCAGAATCTCTGTAATCCCGGGAGCCGTACCTTTTATAAAACTTTTCTAATCTTTCTTCCTTATTACTGCCTGGCAGCAATAAATATGTTTTTTTTAGAAACTTAAACCAGTATACTTTTATGTAGTATTTTAAAGATCTCTTTGGGATTATTCCTGCACTGTCAATAAGAATCAGTTTTTTTACTATATTGTACTTGCTTGCTAAGATTATTGAAATTCTCCCACCATGTGAATGACCAAACAATATTAGTTCTTTAATACCTAATTTATCAATAAATTTATATATACATTCTGCATAGTTGTATGAATTCCAGGGTACTTTAGGTGTATCGCTTTTCCCGAATCCTGGTAAATCTACTGTAATAACTCTAAATCTATTTTTAAGTATATTATTAATGGGCAGCATAGTCTGTATACTTCCACCCCAACCATGGAGTAGCAGGACGTTTTCGCCCTTTCCCTCATCTCGGTAACTTATTTTTATTCCGTCAACGTCAATATACATACATACCCCTCTTAATTATATGTTAATTGCTTGCCAACAGTTCCAGGCTAATATTATTATATGCCAATATATTGAAATGATTATAACATCTAATCAATCCATCTTCAAGAAAAAAGACTTCTCAATGAGAAGCCTTTAATAATTTCTATATTAGAATAACTTAAGTATTATTCCACCGTATTGAGCTAATAATGGCCCGAATACCAATGAAACAACTGTCATTAGTTTAATAAGTATATTAATTGAAGGTCCTGAAGTATCCTTGAAGGGGTCTCCCACCGTATCTCCTACTACTGCAGCTACGTGGGCAGGACTTCCTTTTCCACCGTGGGTACCACTTTCAATATATTTCTTGGCATTATCCCATGCTCCTCCTGAGTTGGACATAAATATTGCCATGAGTACACCTGAAACTAAGGCGCCAGCCTGTAATCCGCCTAATGCTTCGGTTCCTAACACAAATCCTACTATTAAGGGTACTATTACTGCCAATAGTCCTGGTACAATCATTTCTTTTAATGCTGCAGCTGTTGAAATGTCAACACATCTTCTATAGTCAGGTTTGCCTTTACCTTCCATTATTCCAGGTATTTCCCTGAACTGCCTTCTAACTTCTTCAATCATTTCAAAAGCAGCCTTACCAACAGCACTCATAGTAATTGCTGAGAATAAGAAGGGTAACATACCTCCTATTAGTAGCCCTGCTATAACTGTCGGTTCTGTTAAACTTATAGATGTAATTCCAACGGCCTGAGTATAGGATGCAAACAATGCAAGGGCTGTTAATGCCGCTGAACCAATTGCAAATCCTTTACCAATTGCCGCTGTAGTATTTCCAACGGAGTCTAACTTATCAGTTATTTCTCTTACTTCTTCTGGTAATTCACACATTTCCGCAATTCCACCAGCGTTGTCTGCAATAGGCCCATATGCATCAACTGCTATAGTCATTCCTGTAGTTGATAACATACCTATAGCTGCTAAAGCTATACCATATAATCCCTTTACAGCATCTATTCCTGTTGAAGAATATCCTGCTATCAAATATGCGCCTATTATTCCTACTGCCAATACAACAATTGGATATGCTGTTGATCTCATACCCACTGACAAACCACTTATTATAGTAGTAGCAGCTCCTGTTTCTGACTGGTCAGCAATTTCTTTAACATACTTGTATTCATCTGAAGTATATATTTCAGTTATTTTAGCTATTACTAAACCTACAACCAATCCAAATACAATTGCCCCAAAAGGCTGATAGTTACCTATTATTGACTTACTTAATATAAATGCTACAATAACAACCACCAATGATGAAGCATATGTACCCATGTTTAAAGCTTTCTGAGGATTCGAATCTTCTTTTCCTTTTACAAACATTGTACCTATTATAGATGCCACAATACCTGCAGCTGCTACCATTAAACCATATAATACTCCTCTACCGCCTTCTGCATAGGCTAAAGCTCCTAGTGTAATAGATGATACTATTGCTCCAACATAGGATTCAAATAAGTCTGCACCCATACCTGCAACGTCTCCTACATTGTCACCAACGTTGTCTGCTATAACCGCAGGATTTCGTGGGTCATCTTCAGGTATTCCGGATTCTACTTTACCAACTAAGTCAGCTCCCACGTCAGCAGCTTTAGTATAAATACCGCCCCCAACACGAGCAAACAAAGCTATTGATGAAGCACCTAAACTAAAACCAGTTACCACACTTGCGTCTTTGAAAAGTATCCAGAACAAACCTGTTCCTAATAGACCTAAGCCTACAACAGTCATTCCCATAACTGATCCACCTGAAAAAGCTATATCCAATGCTTTATTCATTCCGGATTCCTTGGCTGCATTAGTAGTTCTAACGTTAGCTCTTGTCGCAACCTGCATTCCGAAATAACCTGCAAGAGCAGAAAATATTGCACCTACAGCAAAAGCTAGTGCAGTAGGCCAAGAGATTGCTAGCCCTAAAATTACAAACATAATTATTGCAAAAATACTAACTGACTTGTATTCTCTAGCAAGAAAAGCCATAGCCCCCTCTTGGATAAAGGAAGAAATTTCCTGCATCCTTTCCGTTCCAGGGTCAGACTTACTTACAAGTGAAGCTTTATAAAAAGCAAATAATAGAGCCAAAACTCCCGCTAAAGGAGCTATTATTAAAGTTCCCATTGTTTCTTTCCTCCATAGTTAAAATTTACTAAGCAATATTGCTTATACACCAAATAAATTTAAGTACTGACATAAATTAGATATTATTATTAAATAATTGCAATATTATTGGATTGCCACTAAAGCTATTGAAGCAATCACAAAAATAATTGCTGATATAGCCGTAGCTTTTTCTAACTTACCTTCAATAGTCCTGCTTTTGTTTTTTCCCCAGATAGATTCTGCGCCGCCAGCAATTTCGCCGGACATTCCTGCGGATTTACCCGATTGAAGTAAGATACTTGCAATTAACACTAAACTTGCTATTATTAATAGAACCCTTACTACTGCTTCCACTATAACACCTCCTGTCTTTCACTGCATAACATTAGAATTATAACACCAAAAATTCATGAAATCAATATAAATTATAAAAAACATCCATTCCAGTATACTCTGCTGTTTCCCCTAATCTGTCTTCTAATCTTAGAAGTTGGTTGTACTTGGCCACCCTATCCATCCTTGAAGGAGCACCTGTCTTTATTTGTCCTGCATTTACTGCAATTACCAAGTCAGCAATAGTTGAATCATCGGTTTCACCAGATCGGTGTGAAATTACAGCAGTATACTTTGATCTCTTTGCCATTTCAATAGCGTCTAAGGTTTCCGTAATAGTTCCTATTTGGTTTAATTTAATTAAAATTGAATTTGCTACTTTCAAATCAATACCTTTCTGTAGTCTTTCAGTGTTAGTTACGAATAAATCATCTCCTACAAGCTGAACCTTGTTTCCTAATTTTTCAGTAAGCAACTTCCAACCTTCCCAATCTTCTTCATCCATACCATCTTCTATTGAAATAATAGGATACTTGTTTACCAAGTCTACATAGTATTCAACCATTTCTTCTGCAGTAAACTTTCTTCCTTCCCCTACTAGATTATAGGTCTTGGTTTCTTTGTTATAAAGTTCTGTAGCAGCCACATCTAAAGCTAACATTACTTCCTTACCTGGCTCATAGCCTGCATTCTTTATTGCTTCTACTATAGTAACTAATGCTTCTTCGTTGGAAGTTAAATTAGGTGCAAAGCCACCTTCATCTCCTACAGCAGTATTTAATCCCTTATTTTTTAGAACCTTTTTCAAATTATGAAATATTTCTGCACCCATTCTTAGAGCTTCTTTAAAACTACTTGCTCCCACAGGCATTATCATGAACTCTTGAATGTCAACATTATTATCTGCATGTTCGCCGCCATTTAATATATTCATCATAGGTACCGGTAGAAGCTTTCCATTTACTCCCCCTAAGTATTGATATAAAGGTAAACCTAAAGTATCTGCCGCAGCTTTGGCACATGCAATTGAAACTCCTAAAATTGCATTTGCTCCTAATTTGCCTTTATTATGGGTACCGTCAAGCTCGATTAACAGTTTATCAATTCCTTTTTGATTTAATGAATCCATTCCTATTATTTCAGGAGCAATAATATTGTTAACATTATCAACTGCAGTTTGTACCCCTTTTCCTAAGTACCTGCTGCCTCCATCCCTTAATTCAACTGCTTCGAAGGCGCCTGTAGATGCTCCCGAAGGTACACCTGCTCTGCCGTAACCGCCTCCTTCAGTCCATACTTCTACTTCCACTGTAGGATTTCCTCTGGAATCTAAAATTTCTCTTGCATATATATCTGTTATTATAGTCATAATTCCTCTCCTTATTTTAAAATTAAACTTTTTCCAGTCATTTCAACGGGTTTTTCTAAACCCATAAGTTCGAGCACAGTTGGCGCAATATCAGCAAGAATTCCTTCCCTTAATTTAACCTTTTTCGTATCTACAACAATAAAGGGTACTCTGTTGGTAGTATGGGAAGTAATAGTGTCCAAGGTAGATTTATCCAACATTTCTTCGCAATTTCCATGGTCTGCAGTAATTATTGCCGTTCCATCAGATTTTATTATGTAATTTACAATTTCCCCCAAGCATTTGTCAACTGCCTCAACAGCTTTTACTGCTGCTTCAATATCTCCTGTATGGCCAACCATATCGGGATTTGCAAAATTAATTAACATAAATTGGTACACATCTTTATCCAATTGTTCCATAACCATGTTCTTCAGCTCGAAAGCACTCATTTCTGGTTTTAAATCATAAGTAGGAACATCTGGTGATGGTATTAGTATCCTAACCTCATTTTTAAAAGGTGTTTCTATTTCTCCATTGAAAAAATAAGTTACATGGGCATATTTTTCTGTTTCCGCAATTCTTAACTGCTTAATATCTAAGCTGCTTAAATATTCTCCCAATGTATTTTTTACAAAATGGGGCTCATAAGCAATTTCTACATTATCAATAGTTTTATCATACAAAGTCATACAAACGTATTTTATATTAACTTTTTTCCTTTGAAAATAGTCAAAATCCTCATCTACAAAGGCTCTAGTAATTTGTCTTACTCTATCCGGTCTGAAATTAAAACATATAACAGCATCCTTATCCTTTATTGTTCCTAACTGATCGTCTTCATTTTTTATTAACAAAGGTCTTATAAATTCATCCGTTATTCCATTTTGATAAGAAGTTTGTATGGCTTGAAGAGGATCTTTATATATTTCGCCCACACCTTTTACCAAAGCATTATACGCTAGTTCTACTCTATCCCATTGTCTGTTCCTGTCCATTGCATAGTATCTGCCCATAATGGAAGCAATATGCCCAACACCTATTTTCTTAATTTGTTTTTGTAAATCCTTAATAAAATTAGGACTGCTGGTAGGACTTACATCACGGCCGTCGGTAATACAATGTATTTGAACATCATCTATTCCGTTTTGTTTTGCAAGTTCAATCAAACTATATAAATGAGTGTTGTGGCTGTGAACCCCTCCATCAGACAAAAGACCTATTAAATGCAATGTTGAATTATTTCTTTTAACATAATCCATTGCACTTAATAAAGCTTTATTTTTTTGAAATTCTCCTTCTTCAATTGATTTAGTAATTCTTGTAAAATCTTGATAAACGATTCTGCCGGCACCTATATTTAAATGCCCTACTTCTGAATTTCCCATTTGACCTTTTGGAAGACCAACATCATAGCCGCTGGCGGACAAACTAGTATTGGGATATTTTCTCATTAACAAATCAAAGTTTGGAGTTTTTGCTCTCTTGATTGCATTCCCCTCATAGTCTGGTCCTATACCCCATCCGTCAAGAATAATCAATGCAGTAACTTTATTCATATTAACAACCTTTCTTATCTTCTCCAAAATTAACTATTTTAGCAAATTCCTCAGCATTTAAACTGGCACCGCCTACTAACACACCATCAATATTGGGTTGGCTCATTATTTCAGAAATATTTAAGGATTTAACACTGCCTCCATATTGGATAATTATATTATCGGCTACTTCACTGTTGTAAATAGTAGCTATAATGGACCTTATAAATTCAGACATTTCTTCAGCCTGTTCACTAGTTGCCACTTTTCCTGTTCCTATCGCCCATACTGGTTCATAAGCAATTACAACCTTTTCTGCCTTCTCTATATTTTTAAAAGCTTTGACAATTTGAGCTTTTACTGTTTCTTTCTCCATTCCTTCTTCTCTTTGCTCTAAAGTTTCCCCGACACAAAGTATGGGTATTAGTCCGTGTGTTAAAGCAGCTTTTAGCTTTTTGTTTATTAATTGGTCTGTTTCATTAAAGTATTGTCTTCTTTCCGAATGACCTATAATTACATATTCAACGCCTATACTTTTAAGCATAGCTGGTGAAACTTCTCCGGTAAAAGCCCCTTTATCTTCGTAATACATATTTTGGGCGCCAACTTTTATGGATGAATTTTTTATCTCATTTATTATAGCATATAAAGACGTAAAGGGAGGACATATTAATACGTCCACCTTCTCGCTCAGTTCCCTGTCCCTTAAATCTCTGACTAAATTTATACTCTCCTCTACACTATTGTTCATTTTCCAATTGCCTGCAATTAATGGCCTCCTCATTATATCACTCCTTATTATCAACCGCTTCAATTCCTGGTAAAACTTTTCCTTCCAAAAACTCCAATGAAGCGCCTCCTCCTGTGGAAACATGAGTAATTTTATCTGCTAAACCTATCTTTTCGACAGCTGCAGCACTATCGCCTCCCCCTATTATGGATACAGCATCTTTATTTTTTGCAATTGCCTCTGCAATGGCATTTGTTCCTTTTGCAAAATTGTCCATTTCAAAAACACCCAAGGGACCGTTCCAAATAATTGTTTTTGAACTATTTATTACATTCTTAAATACTTCAATAGTTTTTTCACCTATATCTAACCCCATGTAATCCGGAGGAATACTATCTGAACTAGTTGTAATAAATTCAGTATTATTTTTAAATTCCTTACCAACCACCGTATCCACCGGCAGTATTAATTTTACTCCTTTTGTCTTTGACTTTTCCATTAATTCTTTTGCCAAGTCCACTTTATCTTCTTCCAAAAGAGATTTTCCAATGCTGTATCCTTCTGCTTTAAGGAAAGTATAGGCCATACCTCCCCCTATTAAAATATTATCTGCAATATTTAACAGGTTTTCTATTACAGCTATTTTGTCCGAAACTTTTGCCCCGCCTAAAATAGCTGTAAAGGGTCTTTTAGGTTCTTTTAATGCATCTCCCATAGTTCGTATTTCTTTTTCTACTAAGAAGCCTACTGCCGAAGGAAGATATTCACACATTCCTACATTTGAAGAATGTGCCCTGTGAGCAGTACCAAAGGCATCATTTACAAATATTTCACCAAGAGATGATAGATCTTTTGCAAAAGTTCCAGAATTCTTTGTTTCTTCCTCTCTAAACCTGGTATTTTGAAGTAACATTACATCTCCAGGGTTAAGCTTTGCTGCACTAGCTTTAACTCCATCATCAACCACCATGTCACAATCTTCAAATATTACTTTTTTATTTAATAGTAGGCTCAGCCTCTCAGCCACAGGTTTTAAGGAATACTTCGATTGTGGTTTTCCTTTAGGTCTTCCTAAGTGCGACATTAAAATTACTGCCGCACCTTCATCCAAAAGATAATTTATTGTAGGAAGAGAGCTTTTAATTCTTCTGTCATCAGTTATATTCCCTTCTTCGTCTAAAGGAACGTTGAAGTCACATCTTACTAATACTTTTTTATTTTTAAAATCTATATCTTTTAATGTTTTTTTATTCATACTATATCTCCCATATATATAGTCATCTCACAGTCTACCAAAATATTTGCTCCCTACGGTCGGAAAATGGGGTTAGGTCATCTCATAGAACCCCAATATTTAACTAACCTTACTAGTTGAGCCGTAAAGGACATTTCATTGTCATACCAGGCAATCAACTTAACTAACTGTTTTCCATCTACTTCAATGATTTGTGTTGAAAGTGCATCGAATATACATGCATAAGTACTTCCTATTACGTCACTGGATACTATGGGGTCTTCTGTATAGGCAAGTGTTTCATTAGCTGCATTTTTAATTGCTGTGTTTATTTCTTCAACAGTTACATTTTTATTGAGTTCAACAGTTAAGTCAACAACAGAACCTGTAAGTGTTGGAACTCGAAGAGCCATACCATCTAATTTACCCTTTAGTTCAGGTAAAACTACACCTACGGTCTTAGCTGCTCCCGTTGATGCAGGCACTATATTTGCTGCTGCTGCTCTCCCTCTTCTTGCTCTGATACCTTTTTTGTGTGAATTATCATGTATATTTTGATCATTTGTATAAGCATGTACAGTAGTCATAAGTCCTTTAACTATACCAAATTCATCATTCAGTACTTTTGCTAAGGGAGCTAAGCAGTTTGTTGTACATGATGCTGCCGAAACAACTGTTTCCTTTCCATCAAGTATATCATGATTTACATTATATACAACAGTTTTTAAATCTCCTTTTGCAGGTGCTGATAACACTACTTTTTTTGCCCCTGCCTTTATATGAGCTTCCGCTTTTTCCCTGTCGTTGAATTTGCCTGTACAGTCAATTACTACATCAATGTTTAATTCCTTCCAATTGCAGTTTTCAGGCTCTCTTATTCTTGAAGTTACAATTTCTTTGCCGTTAACATACAGTATATTGTCTTTATATGTGATTTTATCCGTCATAAAGTTTCCGTGGGCAGTATCATATTTTAATAAATATGCCAGTGTTTCCACATCAGAGTTAGTGTTTATTGCCACCACCTGAAAATCTTCGTCCATAGCCATCAATCTCAAGGCTAACCTTCCAATTCTCCCAAATCCATTAATTGCAACTCTTATCATAATATCCTCCTATATTCTATAATTCTAAAATTCTTCTTGCAGCAGCTTCATCTGTTACAAGAATAAAATTATTACTAAACCTTGATACTGCATAAATTGCTTCTGCCTTAGTTCTGCCAGCAGCAACTCCTATTATACAGTTAATTTCATTAAAACTTTCCAAAGTGAGACCTACTGAATTAGTCTGCATTTTTACATTACCCAAATTATCAAAAAAATAACCAAAAGCTTCTGCTTTTAAATTTTCTTTTTCTATTTTCTCAAAAACAATACTGTCTGATTTTCTTCTTATGGCCATGTCTTTAGCATTTCCTATACCGAAAACCAATAAATTTATTTTTTGAATATCTTCTAAAACTTCTCTTATTAACTTGTTACTTTTTAAAATATTCAAAGAATTTTCATCTAAGTTATCTGGTATATGGAGAAGTTTATAATTTGCACCTAATTTCTCCGCCAAATTAGCAGCAATTGTGTTTGCCTGAATTTCAAGTTCTTCGCTTAGACCACCCCTAGCAGGCAATACTAATAGATTCTTAAAGTTTTTTTGCTTTTCATCTGTTTTACAACATTAGCCATGGTAGTCCCGCCAGTAATACCTAGTATTGTATCATTTCTCAAGTTTTCCAATACAATGGATGCTGCTTTCTTGCCTAAATCATTAAATGTCAAGCTATCTTTTTCAGCATCCCCCGATACTACTGCAACTCGTTTTAATTTAAGTTTATCCATAAGTTTAAGTTCTATTTCAGACAAATTTTTTATATAATAAAATGTACTATGTATATCCCATAAAGCATTCTTTCCTTCCTGAGTCAATTCAACACCAGATGATTTTATACTAACTAAGTTTAAATCCCGTAATTTATCTATTTCCGTACGGATGGTTCTTTCTGTAATACCTAATTTATTGGACAGAAATCTTCTTCCTGCTGGCTGAAAACTGCTTATGGTTTTTAAAATTTCATATCTTTTCATTAATAGTTCTACGGCTTCTGGAACAACATTTTTTTGCATATTTAAAACTTTGTTTATATCCATAATACCTCCGGGGCGTTTACTGTCCCTTTATCTTGAATTATGTCCCTACCTTCATTTTAGCATATTCATTTATTATTTCAAGTGTAATTTACAAATAAGTGGATTAAAAAAAGATTTGTATGTTAGATATATGAAATGAAGTGTGATCTAATACGAATTATAACATACTAATTCTTAATTGTATAGCACTTTGTAGCAGATTATCCTTCTATTGCTTGTAAATAAGAACCCTATCCAACTTCGCAATCAAAACCTTCATAGGTTCTATGAACCTTCTTGTTATCACAATAAAAAAGAATATGCGTCTTACATATTCTTTCAATATCTTCTCCTCATTGAAGAAGCAGGTATTCTCATTTCATCTCTATACTTTGCCACTGTTCTTCGAGAAATACTTATTCCTTCTTCTTTTAATATTTCTGATATCTTTTGATCGCTTAAGGGCTTTTGACTGTTTTCTTCATCTATTAATTTCTTTATTTTGGATTTTACACTGGTTGACGATACTGCTTTTCCGAAGGAATCTCCCAAACTGCTTGCGAAGAAATACTTCAATTCATATAAACCTCTGGGAGTTTGTACATATTTTCCATTAGTTGCTCTACTTACAGTAGATTCATGGACACCTATGTCATCGGCCACATCTTTAAGAACCAAGGGTCTAAGAGCTGACTTACCTTCATCAAAGAATTTTCTCTGAAACTTAACAATGGATTTCACCACATTGTACAAAGTCATTCTTCTTTGTTCGATGCTTTTTATTAACCACATAGAAGAATTCAGTTTATCCATTAAAAATTTACTTGCTTCCTTATCATCTAAGTTGTTAATTATATTCCTGTAATAACTGCTTATGGTAAGGGTCGGCAAGTAGCTGTCATTAACTATAATTATATATTCATCGTTTATTTTCTCTACGGTAACATCAGGAACTATGTACCTAATATTGTCGCTGTCTATTATAAAGCCTCGAGAAGGCTTGGGTTCCAACATTTTTATTATGTCACATATACTTTGAACTCTGCTTACCGGTATATGTAACTCTTTAGCAATTTTTTGAATTTTATTTGTGGCTAATTCTTCTAAATAGTTTTCTACTATAATATAGGCATTTTTATCTTTAATGCCCTTTTCTCTTAGTTGTATCATTAAACATTCACTTAGATTTCTGGAAGCAATACCAACTGGGTCAAAGGTCTGTATTAGTCTTAACACCCTTTCAACTTCAACAACATCCTCATTTAATAACAAACTAATATCTTGCACGGAACATCCCAGATATCCTTTATTATCCAATGATTCTATTATAAATTCTCCGATTCGTTTTTCCCTGTTGGTCTTTACAGTCATTCCCAGCTGGGTCATTAAATGATCTTTAAGGGACAGTTTTTTTGAAGTATAGCTTTCAAAAGTTTGCTTATCTTCGTCATCTATATTATTAGCAATAGTTTTATAACTAAAATCGTCGTATCTTTCTGCCAGTTCCTTCCAGTCAATTTCATCGTTTTCCTTATGTTCGGAGATTTGTTCACTAGATGAACTGTCATCATCTTTGTTTTCAACAGATTCAAGGAAGGGATTGATTTCCAATTGCTTGTTGATATAATCCGTCAACTCAACATTATTAAATTGCAAGATTTGTATAGCTTGCCTTAATTCAGGTGTCATTATAAGCTTTCGAGTTTGGGTAAGATTTAATTCAAAGCCCATTTTCATGGTATCACTCCTCACTAAATCTATTATAACAAAATTTCATTTTTTTTCAACAATATTTCATCCCTACAGAACTTTCCAACTATTGTAAAGTAGAATAGTATTGGGATTCTAAATATTTTTCTGCCTGAACCGCTGCTATTGCTCCATCTGCTGCTGCAGTAACAACCTGCCTTAAACTTTTAACCCTTATATCTCCTGCTGCAAAAACTCCTTCAACATTTGTTTTCATATTCTCATCAGTAATTATATATCCCTTATCTAAGTTTAATATACCTTCAAACATTTCAGTTTTCGGTTCGTAACCAATGCATACAAATATACCGAAAGTCATATCATTCTCATCAGCAGAAATTTCTGTTATTTCCTTTGTTTTAACATTCTCTAAAACTATGGAATTTACCAGTCCTGTTCCCTTGATTTCTTTTACAACGGAATTCCATATAAAATGTATTTTTTCGTTTGCTTTTGCTTTATCCTGAATATATTTAGCTGCTCTTAACTCATCTCTTCTATGAACTACGGAAACCTTTCTTGCAAATTTTGTTAAGTATATTGCTTCTTCTAAGGCAGTATCACCGCCGCCCACTACAAACACTTCTAGTCCTTCAAAAAAAGAAGCATCACATGTAGCACAATAGGAAACACCCCTGCCTGTAAATTCCTTTTCTCCTGGACACCCAATTTCCTTTGGTGTAGCCCCACCTGCAATTATTACAGCTTTTCCCCTATATTGACCATTCTTGCCTATAAGGGTTTTTTCATTTCCAAAAAGGTTAACTTCAATAATTTCATCGTAAATCTTTTCTCCTCCGAAATGCTGGGCTTGTTTTGCCATTCTTTCAACTAAAGTAGGACCTGATTCTCCATCCATACATCCAGGATAATTTTCAATCTCTGGTGTAAGGGCAATTTGTCCTCCATCTTTTTCTTTTTCTATTATTAACGTTTTTAGCTTTCCCCTACCCCCATAAATAGCAGCAGATAATCCTGCAGGTCCAGCTCCCAAAATAATAAGATCATATATTTTGCTCATATCTCACCTCTAAAATGTTTTCAATATTAATTATACCATCTTATTTTATTTTGTAATCATCTTTTTATTTAAGCCATCCTTACTTACTGAGTATTCTTATTATATGTAGGCCTTACAATTATAATAATACCTTCAAGTAATATTTTACATGAGTTCAAAAAGAGCAGACCCTGGTATTGTCTGCTCTTATATTCCTTCTTTATTCTATATATTAAATTACCTCAAGAATTGATTCGGCTATATTTAATGAATGGTCGCCGATTCTTTCCAAGTTGCTTATAACATCCAAGAATACTATTCCTGAATTAGGTTCACAGATTAGATTATTAAGTCTGTCAATATGATTTTTCCTAAGAGTCTTATACATATTATCAATATCCTCTTCATATTTTCTGACTATGTTGCACTCTTCTAAGCCAATAGATGCCAAAGCATTTAAAGACTGTTTATAAGCTTCTAAAGTTACATCAAACATATCTCTTAGTTCTTTGATTGCTTCTTCTGAAAAAACGGCTTTATTTTCAATTTTGTCTAAGGCTAACTCCCCTATATTGTCAATATGGTCTCCAACTCTTTCTATATCGTTAATTGAGTTTAATAAAACTACCAACTTATCCTTTTCATAATTGGTAAGAGAAGTTTTGTCCAACTTTACTAAGAACTCTACGGTAGCCTGATTTATGGCATTAATTTTACTTTCTATTTCAAATATCTTATGAGCTGCATCTTCATCTTCATCAAAAAGTGCCTTTATTGCAGCTTCAAATTGGGAAATAGCTAAATTTCCTAAGTGCAACACTTCCCTCGCAGTTTGAGTCAAGGCAATAGAAGGAGTTACTAAAAGTCTTTCATCAATATACTTTGTAATATGTTCTGTTTCACTGTCATCTTTTCTAATCAATAATTCTGATGCCTTAACTAATAACTCAGAAAAAGGGAACATAACAATAACATTTATTACGTTAAAGAATATATGTCCAGCAGCAATTTGCTTGGGTACACTTACAGGCACCAATTGGAATATAATCCATTGAACAGGCTTTCTCAGGAATACAATGAAAAATAGAGTACCAATCAAATTAAAGAGCAAGTGTATTACAGCGGCTCTTTTGGCAGTTCTATTTGCTCCTATACTAGAAAGTAATGCAGTAACACAAGTTCCTATATTTTGTCCAAAAACAATGGGATATGCCTGTTCAAAGGTAATTACCCCTGTTATAGAAACCGCAATTAATAATCCTGTAGTAGCACTACTGCTCTGAAGTATGGCTGTCAATACAAAGCCTACTAAAATTCCCAGGAAAGGATTATCGAACTGGGTTATCATACCGGTAAAAGCAGGATTAGACCTTAAGGGAGCCATTGAACCAGACATTAGATCCATGCCTACAAACAAAATACCGAAACCTATTATTACTTCTCCTATAGTTTTTACTTTTCGTTTTTTAGCAACCAAGTATATTACTACACCAACTCCAACCATAAAAGTTGCAATTTGAGTTATGTTCAGGGATACTAAAAAGGCAGTCACAGTAGTACCAATATTTGCTCCCATTATTATTCCTACAGCTTGACTTACATTCATTAAGCCTGCATTAACAAAACCTACAACCATAACTGTAGTAGCGCTACTGCTTTGAATTACTCCTGTTACCAGGGTCCCTACCAATACACCCATTAGTTTAGTTTTCGTTAAAGCTGCTAAAATATCTTTCATTTTACTTCCTGCAGCTTTCTGAAGACCGTCTCCCATGTAGCTCATTCCGAAAAGAAATAACCCCAATCCCCCAATTAAACCAATTGCTATATCCATAGTTCCTCCTATATCATTTGTGGAAATCCCAATTGTCGTAATGCTTCATATACTACAATGTTGACGGAATTGGCTAAATTTAAAGATCTTACATTTTCCTTATCAACCATGGGAATCCTTATTCTGTTTTCTAAGTATTCTTCATGTATATAATCTGGAAGGCCAGCTGTTTCCTTTCCAAAAAGAATGTAACATCCATCTGTATATGTTACATCCGTATAAAATCTGCTTTCTTTAGTTGTTGAAATAAATACTCTATTATTGCCTACAGTTTTCTTAAATTCCTCGAAACTTTCATGGTATACAATGTCCACTAAACTCCAGTAATCCAGTCCTGCCCTTTTTAAGTATTTATCCTTTACAGAAAAACCCAAAGGCTTGATTAAATGAAGTTTAGATCCAGTTGCAGCACAAGTTCTTGCTATATTACCAGTATTCTGTGGTATTTCCGGCTCAAATAAAACGACATTTAACGACATTTTTTTCTCCTTTTTTAATCCATTTGAAATTATACCATTAATTTGTAAGATAATAAAGAAAAATTATTAAATATTTCTTACCATTTTCTTACCGTAGTTACATAGTGTTATTAAACTGCATTTTTCACACTTGGGAGATTTGGCCGTACATATAGATCTGCCGTGGGTAATTAATAAATGATGCATAAGATGCCATTTATACTTGGGAAGCTTTTTCATCATTTCATCTGAAACCTTATCTGCTGTACTTCCTTTTGCTATACCTATCCGCCTGGTAACTCTAAAAATATGGGTGTCCACTGGAAAAGCAGGTATATTAAAAGCTTCAACCAGCACCACCGATGCTGTCTTCCTTCCCACACCCGGCAAGGACATTAATTCTTCCATTGTTCTTGGTACTTCACCCTTAAATCTTTCTTTCAATTCTCTAAGAGTATTATATATATTTTTAGCCTTATTCTTATAAATCCCAATTTTTTTTATTTTCTCTTCTATTTCTTCCTGGGACAGGGTTAAAAAACTTTCTAAATCAGGATATTCCTTGTAAAGTTCCTCTGTAACATTATTAACACTTTTATCCGTAGTCTGGGCACTTAACATGGTAGATATTAAAAGCTGAAAAGGCGTTTCATAATTTAGACCACATTTTGCATCAGGATAATCTATCTTTAACAGTTCATATACTTTTTCTGCCTTATTCATTAAATTATCTCCCTGTAACAATTTATTATTTCCACTCTTTCATCATTTTCAATAAATGAAATTATTTTATTTATTGCTGATTCACATAAATTTTTATTATTAGATACAACAGCCAATCCTATTAATGACCTGTTCCACAGTTCATTAAAACCTACTTCTGCCACAGAAACATTGTATTTGGATTTTATTCTTTCAATAATACTTTTAATTACTTTTCTTTTTTCTTTCAAAGAATTTGCTTCGTAAATTAAAATTTCAATTTCACAAGTACACACTATCATATTGACTCCAAAAGTTTTAAATATTCTTTTTTCACTGATTCATTTTCATATTTTAAATCATTGAATAAAATATCTTTTGCTGAATTTCTATCTATTTCCAATAAAGACCATGCCGTATAAATTTTTATCATTTCCGAAGGATTAGAAAGTTCATACTTTAATAAAGGGAACATACTCTTTAATTTTAGATTACCCATGGAAATAATGGCATTTCTTTTCCATATGTTTTTTCCTCTCCAGCTTCCCGCAGTATGTCCATATCTTTTTACAAAGTCCTTATTGGATATGGAAAGCAATTCTTCTAAATCTACTGAAAGGGTTGAATAATCATTGTTTGTTTCTTCATTAAGAAATTCTTTGTTCTTAGGACATACCAACTGACATATATCACAACCGTATATCTGTCTTCCCATTTTTTCTCTATAATTAAGGGGAATATAGTTTTTTGTCTGGGTTAAATAGGATATGCATTTTCTTGCGTTAATTCCACCTTCAGGAAAAATCGCTCCATTGGGGCAACTTATCACACATATATTACAATTGCCACAAACATCCTTACTTTCTATAGTATCCCCTTCTATCTCTAAATCAGTCAAAAGGTATCCCAAGTTAATAAAGGAACCCTGGTATTTATTAATAAGAAGGCTATTTTTCCCGTAATCTCCAAGACCAGCAGTCCTGCATACCTCCTTATCTATAAGAAAAGATGTATCTACACAGTCAACATATTTAAAACTTAAATATTTATTCAATTCTTCTGCTAATTTGTTTAATAATCTCTTTATCCTTTTATGATAATCTTCACCGAATGAAGATACGCTTAAAAGACCTTTTCCGGTAAAAGCAGGTAGTCTATAGCCTCTTCCATAAGGAATTCCAATAGCAATTATACTTTTACATTCAGGAAACAAATTCCTTGCCCTTAATCTTTTATCTATATTAACCTCTTCAAATTCACAGTCTTCCTTATTAATCTTCCTTTTTAGCAGGAATTCCCTTAAATATGAATAATCTATACAACTATTAATTCCAACCGTATCAATTCCTAATTTATTAGCAACTTCTTTAATAATTTGTTTCATATACTACCTCACTTATAGGGGATATCTTATTCACAAGTCTTTCATTAACTAAAAAGGTGAATCCCCAACAAAGGGGGACATTCCTTCTGACCCTATGGGCTTACCCTTACGGAGAAGGTGTATCCCTTTCACTTTATAATACCACAAACTTATAAAACTTTGAAGAAAAAAGAGACAGGGTATCCACTGTCTCCAATGATTCGATTCTTTACATTACCTTGTGTATCCAGCCTTCTGGTGCTTCTATGTCACCAAATTGAATTCCGCACAAGGTGTCATACAATTTTTTGGTTATAGGTCCTACTTCTGTTTGACTGTAAAATACGTGCATTTTGCCTTTATGTTCAATTCCTCCTATTGGAGTTATTACTGCTGCAGTTCCACAAGCACCTGCCTCTTTTAAGTCATCTAATTTGTCAATATATACATCTGTTTCAATTGCTTCCATATTTAGATAATCTCTTGCTACCTGCATCAGGGAAATTCTAGTAATACTTGGTAGTATTGAAGATGAATGAGGTGTTATGAACTTATTGTCCTTTGTAATACCAAAGAAGTTTGCTGCTCCCACTTCATCTATTTTCGTATGAGTCAAGGGATCTAGGTAGATACAGTCAGCAAATCCTTTCTTAACTGCTTCCATGTGGGAATATAAACTTGCTGCATAGTTTCCACCTACTTTTATTTTACCCGTTCCATTAGGTGCTGCCCTGTCATAATCAGTAGTTATAAAGTTTACAGGTGTCATACCTCCTTTAAAGTATGGTCCCACCGGCATTCCGAACACACCGAATATATATTCATTTGCAGGTTTTACTCCGATATTGTCTCCCACACCTATTACATAGGGTCTTAAATAAAAAGTTGCTCCTGTTCCGTAAGGGGGAACCCATTCTGCATTAGCTTTAACCACCTGTACACAGGCATCGACAAATTTTTCCACAGGAATCTTCGGCATCATTAGTCTTTCGCAGCTTGTTTGCATACGCTTTGCATTTTCATCAGGTCTGAACAGTTGAATTCCTCCGTCTTTTGTACCGTAGGCTTTTAATCCTTCAAAACATTCCTGACCGTAGTGCAAACATGTAGAACCTTCACTAATATGAACTTTGTTATCTTCTATAAGTTGACCTTCATCCCATTCTCCGTCTTTCCAATAGGATATATATCTCTTGTCTGTCTTAATGTAGTTAAATCCTAATTCTGACCAATTAATGTCCTTTTTTTTCATTCCTCTACCTCCTTGATTTTAATTATACTACCATTTTAATAATAAGATTTCAACTACAATTAAACATATGTTTTTACAGCTTCTGCACCTTTTAACAAAGCTTCTTTATTAATAGGAATTAAATGAGCTTTATCTTCACCAAATACTTTTACAAAAGCATCCAATACAGAATCAATTTTAACTATTTTTGTTAGTTCCAAATAAGCACCTAACATTACCATATTAGCTATTTTACTGTTCCCAAGTTCCATGGCTAATTCATTTGCTGGAACATAGTAGGCATCAATATCTTCTCTGGAAGGCTCTGCATCTATTAATGATTTATTAATGATTATTTTACCTCCCGGTATGATTTCTTTTTCAAATTTTAACAAGGATGGTAGATTTAAAACGATTGCTGCCGTTCCGTCCTTTGAAATAAGAGGTGATCCTATTGGTTCATCTGATACAACAACAGCACAATTTGCAGTACCTCCTCTCATTTCCGGACCATAAGATGGAAGCCATGTTACGTGCTTGTTTTCAATCATTCCTGCATAAGCTAACAATCTGCCTATGGCCATTACTCCCTGACCTCCGAAACCAGCCATAATTACTTTTTCTTCCATACTATTTCTCCTCCTCAAAATCTCTGAAATTTCCTAAAGGATAATATGGAATCATATTATCTTTTAGCCACTCTAAGGCTTTTACGGGAGTAAAACCCCAGTTTGTAGGACATGTAGATAATACTTCCACTATTGCAAAGCCTTTACCTGCCAACTGACATTCAAAAGCTCTTTTAATAGCCTTCTTTGCCTTCCTGACATTTGCGGGTGAGTTTACCGCCACTCTTTCAACAAATTTAGCACCGTCTATAGTTGCCAGCATTTCTGCAATTCTTATAGGTTTTCCGCAATGAGCTTCATCTCTTCCAAAGGGAGATGTAGTCGACCTTTGACCAACTAATGTTGTGGGAGCCATTTGACCGCCTGTCATACCATAAATGGCATTGTTCACAAATATAGTTGTTATTTTTTCACCTCTATGAGCCGCATGTACTACTTCTGCAGTACCAATGGATGCTAAGTCGCCGTCTCCTTGGTAGGCAAATACTACTTTATCCGGATGTACTCTCTTAATACCTGTAGCAACAGCAGGGGCTCTGCCGTGAGCAGCTTCCTGCATGTCACAGTTAAAATATTCGTAGGCCAATACAGAACATCCTACGGGAGCAACCCCTATAGCCTCTCCCAACACTCCTAATTCTACCAAAGATTCTGCAACTAATTTATGAATTATACCATGGGTGCAACCTGGACAATAATGAAATGGTGTGTCTGTTAAACCTTTTGATTTTTCGTATACTATTGCCATTATTTCGTACCTCCCGCAATTTTTTCTATACTAGCCAAAATACTTCCCGGTGTGGGTACCATACCACCTGTTGTACCGTTGAAATAAACAGGAAGTCTTCCTTCTATTCCTATCTTAACATCATCAACTATTTGTCCCCCACTCATTTCTACGGCAAGTATCCCCTTCGCCTTAGGTCCTATTTCTTTAAACACATCATAGGGGAAGGGCCACACAGTAATGGGTCTTATTATTCCTGTTTTAATTCCTTTTTCTTCCGCCAACTTCATTGCTGATTTTACTATTCTTGAAGTCGTTCCGTAAGCCACGCATACAACTTCCGCATCTTCTAAGCCATAGGCTTCGTATAAAACTTCATTTTCTTCCATTTCTTTATACTTCTGTTGTAAACGTTTGTTATGAATTTCTAACTGTTCAGCCTGTAAATACAGGGAGTTCACTTTATTGGGTTTTCTTTTTCCTCCTGTACCTGTAGTTGCCCAATCCTTAGGAGGAAGCTCTATCTTTTCTCTATCCTTAAATTCAACTGCTTCCATCATTTGACCTATCATACCGTCAGCTATTACTAATACGGGATTTCTATAATAATCAGCTTTATCAAAGGCTAACATAACATAGTCAACAATTTCCTGTATACTTGCAGGAGCATAACATAGGGTTCTGTAGTCGCCGTTTCCGCCCCCTCTAGTACTTTGGTAATAGTCTGCCTGTCCCGGCTGTATACTTCCCAGTCCAGGTCCTCCTCTCATCATGTTCACTATAACACAGGGTACTTCTGCACCAGCACAATAAGTAATACCTTCTTGTTTCAATGATATCCCAGGACTGGAAGATGCAGTCATAACTCTGGCTCCTGCCCCTCCTGCTCCGTAAACCATATTTATTGCAGCAATTTCACTTTCAGCCTGTAAAAATACTCCTCCCACTTCCGGCATAGCCTTTGCCATATATTCCGGAATCTCACTGGACGGGGTTATGGGATATCCGAAAAAATATCTACATCCTGCCTTTATAGCAGCTGCTCCAACAGCTTCATTTCCTTTCATTAATACCTTAGCCATAATCTACCTCCAATTATAATCTTTCTACCGTAATAACTGAATCGGGACACATAATTGCGCAGTTGCCACAAGCTATACACTTTTCCTGATCTGTTACGTATGCCGGACTGTAACCTTTGCTGTTGATTCTTTCTTTGTCTAATTCAATAATTTTTACCGGACATACAGATACACAAAGCTCACACCCTTTGCATGCATCATCATTAAATGTTGTTCTTCCTTTTGCCATGATAAGCCTCCTTTAACTCATCCAATCTTCCCTCATATAAAGATTTATGGGGAATATTTTCTCTAAAATTTCTTTATTATTAATATTTAATACCACTTTTTCTAAAGCAGATTCATATCTTATGGGAATATCCGTTTCCCAGGATACCTTTTTAGTAAGTTCATGCCCCCGCTCTACATCCTCTACAGATGTATCTTTTAGTACATGAGTATTATTTATTAATCCTGTTACCTTTAACCCGGATGCTGTTTCTATGGCTCTTAAATATTTTATTGCTTTATCGCAAGTATTGGTTTGGGGTCTGTTTCCATTTATTACGAAAAACATATCGTATTCAATACTTTTAATATCTTCCGCATACCTTGAAAGGACTCTGGCACCAACAGGATCACCACCCACATCTAAAATTGTCTTTGCATTTTTGTTTAAAATTGCACCTGAAATTTCAGCAGGCAGCGCCGGTAAATCAACATTAACGTTTTTTATGTTGCTATCCACAACCTTAATTCCTTCTTTATTAAATAGGTCTCTTTTTTCCCTTGATCTGAAATATGGATTAACAATATCCATATCTACTATAATTACATTATCGAATTGCTCTTTCAATTTTATTGCGTAATTTACCGCAAATTCTGTTTTCCCGCTGCCGTAATGCCCTGTGATGATTACCAATCTTCGGTCATACATATATACCCCTCCTTTCAAGTATGCTATATGTATGTCTTAGCATTCTCTATGCCCTTTAAAACTCTCAAACCTCCTTGGGCAAGAGCTAATAGCTCGTCTTCTCCGGGATAGACTAAAACTTCTGAAATAAATTTTACTTTGTTTTCAATCATTTTAATAAATTCATTATCGTAAGCAATTCCTCCCGTTATTACAATTGCATCTACATCACCGTCAAGAACCACTGCATACTCGCCAATTGCTTTTGAAACCTGGTATGCCATTGCAGTATATATAAGTCTGGCCTTTTCATCTCCTGCTTGGGCTCTTTCGCTTACTTCCTTAGCATTATTAGTTCCTAAGTAAGCTATAATTCCACCTTTACCCGCTACCATTTTCTTCAATTCAGCTTCTGTATATTTCCCGCTGAAACACATTCTTATCAATTGTTCTGCTGGCAAGGTACCTGAGCGTTCAGGTGAAAAAGGACCTTCTCCGTTAAGGGCATTGTTTACATCAATAACCTTTCCCTTTTTATGGGCACCTACTGAAATTCCCCCTCCTAAGTGAACAACTACAAAATTAAGTTCTTCGTATTTTTTTCCGAACTTTTCTTTAGCAGCCCTCCTGGCAACTGCTTTTTGGTTTAAGGCATGCCATATAGATATTCTTTCAAAATCGGGATGTCCGCTTAATCTTGCCACCTCTTCCATTTCATCCACAACTACAGGGTCTACAATAAAAGAAGGAATATTAACAATATCTGCAATTGCTCTTGCCAAAAGCCCTCCTAAATTAGAAGCATGTTCTCCCTTTGTATTGGTTTTTAAATCTTCAACCAACTTATCGTTTACAGTATAGGTACCGCCTTCAATAGGTTTTAAAAGGCCTCCCCTTCCTACCACTGCATTTAGTGAATTTAGAGATATGTTATTTTCCTTTAATGCGGAAATTATCAACTCTTTTCTAAATTCAAACTGGTCTGCCACCCTTTCAAAAGGTTGTAACTCTTCATTGGTATGTCTGATTGTTTTTTCAAAAATCATTGTCTCTTCATCATAAACAGCAATTTTAGTTGATGTTGATCCTGGATTAATTATTAATTGCTTCATATAGCCTCTCCTTTATGCGCAAATTATTGATAATGCAATTGAATTTAATTTTGATGAATCAGAATCAGCCCGCGAAGTAAGAACTATAGGAGCCCGTGCACCTAAAATAATTCCGGCACTTTCTGAATTTGAAAAATATGTCAATGATTTATATAGTACATTACCTGCTTCAATATTAGGCATTAGTAATATATCTGCATCTCCTGCCACTTCACCTTTAACACCCTTAGTAATAGCAGCTTCTTTGGAAATAGCATTGTCCAAGCCAAAAGGCCCTTCTACAATACAACCGGTAATTTCACCGTCTTTATACATTTGAACTAAGGTCTGTGCATCTACCGTTGCCTGCATTTTATCTGACACCTTTTCTTTAGCACAAACTACTGCTACTTTTGGGGTTTCTATACCCAGGGACCGACATAAGTGTAAGGAGTTTTCCAAAATATTTTTCTTCTCCAATGAATTAGGAGCGATATTCATTGCAGCATCCGTTACAACTAAAAATTTATGATATTTATCCAAGGTAAAGACAGCTGCATGACTTAGAATGTTATTTGTCCTTAAGCCTATCTCTTTGTCAAGTACCGCTTTTAATATAATGGATGTGTCTACCAATCCTTTCATTAAGATATCAGCTTCACCGCTACTTACTAAGGATACTGCTCTTCTTGCTGCTTCCTGCAGGTCATTAGCTTCAACAAGCTGGATATTAGTTAAATCTAAATTAACTTCTTCTGCAATTTTAGTAATTTTTTCCTTATCTCCTACTAAAATTGGTACACAAATTCTTTCTTTAACTGCTTCATTAATTGCTTTTAAAACATCGTAATCTTGTGCAGCTGCTACTGCTATCTTTTTAGTTTTACCAGTTTTAGCTGCCTTTCTAATATCATTAAAGTCCTTCATAGCTTCACCTCGTTATTTATTATAAGCAAATACCATGCCAAAAAAGGAGAAAAAATCAACCATTAGTATATCAACAAATAGTTGATTTTATAGAATCTCCTTGGTATAGATTTGCAATATTTTGCATGCAATAAAATTCAAGACTTCTTTTCTTGCAATTATTTGCACATTAATCAATTTTATATTTTTCCATTTTATAGTATAATGACCTGAGAGAAATACCCAAGATTTCAGCTGTACGGGTTTTATTCTTTTTAGTAGTGTAATATACTTTTCTTATGTGTTCTGATTCAGACTTGCTTAACACATCTTTTAACTTAGTTAAATTTTCATTTGAAGGTATTTCAATTCTTTCAGTTGTTATTCTGCTCTTTTTCAGCTCTGGTAGGTGGGAAGTAGTTATTATTCTTTCGTTTAAGTTCATATAAATCATAGCTCGTCCAATTATATTTTCTAATTCCCTTACATTACCAGGCCAGTTGTGCTCCATTAACACATTTAAAGCATCTATTGAAATATCAATAATATTTCTTCCATATTCATCATTAAATTTTGATATAAAACTTCTGACTAATAAAGGTATATCTTCCATTCTCTCTCGAAGAGGTGGAATATGTATTGGAAAAACACTTATTCTGTAAAACAGATCTTCTCTGAATCTGCCTTCCTGTACTTCTTTAGCTAAGTCTGCATTAGTTGCTGCAATCACCCTTACATCCACAGGGATAATTTTATTGCTACCTACCCTCATTATTTCTTTTTCCTGAAGTACCCTTAACAGTTTTGCCTGGGTGTTCAGGCTTATTTCCGATATTTCGTCAAGAAATATAGTTCCTTTGTCTGCTTCTTCAAAAAGACCTTTTTTACCTCCTTTTAAAGCCCCAGTAAAAGCTCCTTCTTCATATCCGAAAAGTTCACTTTCAAGGAGTGAATCAGACAAGGCTGCACAATTTACTCTTACGAAGTTGCTGTGAGAGCGAGCACTTTGAGCATGGATTGAGCTGGCGAACAATTCTTTTCCGGTACCACTTTCTCCTCTTAAAAGCACTGTTGCAGGAACTTTTGCTGCTTTTTCAACAAGAGTTTTTACATGTTTAATAGCTTCAGATTCTCCAATAATATCTTCCGGTTTATATTTGTAGGTAAGTGCTCTTAACTTTTTTTCAACTTCCTCTAACTTATCCGTTAAATCTTTTATACCGGAAATATCATGAAGAACCGCAACACTACCTTTCAATTCACCGTTTACTATTATAGGAGCAGCCTGAGCTACTACGGTTTTTCCGCTGGGCCGTATTCTTAATATTGTATTTCCAACAGGTTTTTTTCCAGTAAGAACCTTCATGTGAAGGCTCTCTCCCTCTTCTATATCAAAAAGCGCATCTCTTCCTATTATATCATCAAAATCAATACCTGTAATCTTCGTATATGCAGGATTAACAAGAATGTGTATTCCCTTTTCATCTACAACACTTATTGCATCTTGGGTGGCTAATAACACCGCCTCCAACATTCCTTGATAATCCATACTATTTATTTTTAAATTTAACATAGTACCCTCTATTGTTCCGTAATTTCCCTTTCTTCATGAATGGACCTTACTTCAACATTTACAGTATTTGTACTCATTTCTATTTCTTTCAGTGGATATTCTGTTATACATTCAACAGTTACGCTATTCTGTCCCATAGTTGCTTCAGACATATCTGCAGTTAATATTAAGTCTTCCTTTTTTAAGGAATTTATCAAGCTAACCGTTCCTGTCACTGTTACAGAAATTTCTTCCTCTTCATCTTCCAAGAGTAGTTCTAAATTATCGTCTAAATTTGTAAATTGAATATCTTTATATGAATATATAAACTCTTTTTCAACAACTTTTTCTATAACCACATTTACAACGGGAGTAGCTTCTAAATCTAACAATATTAAACCATCAGTATTCAATATTTCTTTTGATGAAAGAACATTGTTGTAAGCTCCCGATATATCTAACTCATCTAAGTAAAGTTCCCAAACAGTATCTAGGAGTTCTTGCTTGGCCGCTATTTTTATTCTTTCTGGTTTTACTGTCACATCTACAACTTCATATCCTTCTTCCGGTGTTCCAGTTATTGAAGGTTTCAGTTCAACATACTTGGTTGGATATACAGGAACAGTAACTTCAACATTACCTGTAGGAACAGACATAAACATTTCAGTATCCTTATCGTCATAAATTCTTACAGGAACAGTCTTTATAACTGTATCTTTGGCATTGTTAATATTAACTGTAGCTACTGCCAAATAAGCTGAATTAACTAAACTACGTGGACCTGTAATTTTAACAGAGGAAGGATTGGGTATTCCATAACCCCTGAAATAAGTGGAAGCCTGAACTCCCTCATACTGAACCGTAACATCCATTATCCTTGAAATTATCCCTTCAATATTGCATGCAATATGGGAAGGTTTTATATTCTTTATTTCAATATTGCTGGGACCTACAACTTCAACCTTTGCATTTGTTACACCTTCTTTGAATCCTAAAACATCTATGTAGGCAGAAAAATCCCTGTTACTTAATTTGTTTAATTGATCCGTCAAACCACTTACGGTAACCGTTACAGTAATGTTTTCCTTATCCTGATTCATCAATATTAGGTTGGAATTTTCCAATGTGGATAAGTTTCTTATGGTTACAGGTATATTGGTAATATTAGCTTCCAATGTAGGATTTGTCACAAGCATTATAATCATCCACAAGGCAACGGAAACAATTAAGCAAGTAACCTGAATTATTATTTTATCGTTTTTCATTTCTGTTTCTCCACTTATCTATAATATTAAGCTTTTCGTTTTCTAAATAAATACCCGATAACAATGTTTCAAGCTCATCGATTTGTATATTTCTATAAAGCCTTCCCTCAACAGCGTAAGAAATATATCCTGTTTCCTCTGATACTATTAGTGCTATAGCATCTGACCTTTCCGTTATTCCTATGGCAGCCCTGTGCCTTGTCCCTATATCTTTACTGAGAAGATTGTTTTCCGTTAAAGGTAAAAAACATCCTGCTGCTCTTATAGTATAATCTTTAATAATAACTGCTCCATCGTGTAGGGGGGTGTTGGGAATAAATATATTAATTAAAAGTCCGCTTGAAATATCAGCATTAAGGGTAGTTCCACTTTCTACAATATCATTAAGCCCTATTTGTTTTTCAAAGATAATCAAAGCACCAATTTTTTGCCTGGCTAAAGAAGTGGTTGCTGACATGATTTCCTGTATAATTTGCTTTGAAGTTTGAACGTTCTTCTCCATATTAGAAAGGGTAAAGGAAGTTCTCCCCAAGTATTCCAAAGCTCTTCTGATTTCAGGCTGGAAAACAATAACCAAGGCGATAACGCCTATTTGAAAGGTATTATTTAAAATAAATATTACCATGTGGAGTTTGAGAATTCTGGATATGGGAATTAAGGCAACTAATAAAACAATTCCTTTAATTAGCTGCTTGGCTCTCATATCTTTAATAAGTACATAACCATGGTATAGAACATAGTAAACAATACCTATGTCTATAATGGTATTTAAACCTATATTAGAAAGAATTAATTTTATGCGCTCCATGAAATCCATTCCGTTTCCCCCACATTACTCAGTATTCACTTGTGCCATAGTATCAACATAGGATCTGTTCATTCTTGCTTTTGACTCTTCGTCTAATTCTTCACTTTCTATATAATCCGTTATGGGATATACAATATGCTCTGCCTTTCCGTTTTCTTTAAATCCCTTATAAACCCATAATGGTATATAATCAATATTTTTAATATCTACTTCTCCAGTTTCACCTTTTTTCACTATTTCTATATCAATTATTATTCCATCTTCTGTGAACTTGGATATTCCTTCCGACATACCATAGGGCAATAATGTTTCAACCCTTTGATTGGATATAAAATTACCCATGGAATATGCAACAAATTTAGTTTTTCCACCATAATCCAAGGTTTGTGTAGGTTGTATTACATGGGGATGGCTGCCCAATATTATATCCACACCTTCTTTAAAAAGCATATCTGCCAAAATTTCTTGTCTCTGTGCTTGAGTTCTTGAATATTCGTCTCCCCAGTGAAGGTATGCCACTATTATATCGGCATTATTTTCTTTTGCAACAGCAATATCCTCCTTCATTTTGCTTTCATTGAACATATTCACCATTGCATCTAAATCTTCTGGACTTAGTACAAATTCCAAACCATTAACAGATTCTGTATAAGCCATAAAAGCAAACCTTATACCCTTAACATCCTTTATTAGGACCCTGCTTTCAGGTTTCACTGCAAAAGTTCCGATTGGATCCATTCCCCTTTTTTTAATTTGCTCTATAGTCCTTATTATACCAGCTTTCCTGGTATCCAAACTGTGATTGTTTGCAGTTACCAATATATCAAATCCTGCATTTTTTATGGCATCCAATGCCTCATCTGGCGCATTAAACAGGGGATAACCTTGATAAGCATATACTTCATTACCTGCTGTGGTACCTTCAAAATTTGCAATTGCTATATCTGCTTCTTCAATAATATCCTTTATAGCTTTAAAACTGTTGTTGAAATCGTATGTTCCTGTTTCATCAATATAAGCCCCTTCTATTTGTGAAGGATGAAACATAATATCGCCAGTAGCCCTTAATCTCACAGATACATCAGGTTTTATTTCAGGCTCTGGTTCTTCAGGTATCTCTGAAACCTCTGTGTCTGTGTTTTCCTCTAAGGGATGTTTTTCACTTTCTTTGACTCTTCCATCTTTCCCTATTCCATTCACCACATAAGAAGCTGCGGATACTCCGACAATAAGTATAAAAATCCAAAATAACATTCTGAGTCTTTTTTTACGTCTTCTATATCTTCTATTCATACAATACCTCTTTATATAATCAATATAATTCTATCTTACCATGAAGAGTTTTGCAATAAATTAATTATTAAAAATACATTAAGCTGTTGGGATATTTATTTAATTTTCTACAGGAGTCTTAAGCTATTATATCATTAAGTTGCCCTTTTAAACAATAGTCAGGCCAAAGAAAAACAAAAAGCAGGAGTAATCCTGCTTAATTGGTTTACATAATAAAGTTTATGAAAACTATCTTAGACTGTGTCGAGTGGGTTTTTTAATTGTTCATTATTACTTCCACTTCATCGCAATTTGAAAGACCTGCTGCATTTCCTTCTTCCACATCAAGGTGCATGTCCAATGCATATTGGTCGCTTACTCTTACTAGTACATTATCAAAAGTTAATCCTCTTGGACCACCTACTTTAACTGACACCATATCTTTATCCTTAAGTCCGTATTTTTCAGCATCGGATGTATGCATGTGTATATGTCTTGCAGCTGCAATTACACCTCTCTCTAACTCTACCTCCCCCTTAGGTCCAACCAACTTAACTCCAGGCGTTCCTTCTAATTTTCCGGAATCTCTAATAGGAAGGTCTTTAATTCCTAAGGTGAAACCATCTGACAAGGAAATCTCTACCTGAGTTTCCTTTCTTGCAGGTCCAAGTATTCTAACACCCTTAATCGTTCTTTTTGGTCCTACCAAATCAACTTTTTCTTCACAGGCATATTGACCTGGTTGACTTAAATCCTTAATAGGTGTAAGTTCATGACCTTCACCAAATAATATATCAATATGTTCTTTGCTTAAATGAACATGTTTGTTAGATAAACCAACTGGTACTTTAAAACTCATATTTTCCTCCGTAAATTAAGATATAGGAAAATTATAATACACAATCAATAAAATTACAATAGTAATTAGGCTTTATTTTAACATGGGTTATTCTCCCTTATACTTGGTTTTCAGAAAATATCCGGCACTTATTATTGACAGTATTATAAAATAATAGGAAATATACACAAGTATTTTGTTATGCGGAAGGAGTATGGATGAAATATAAAAAAACAGAGCTGCCGGCATATATAAAGACAATTTATTTATGTTTACTACATTTTCTTTTACGGGAATCTTTTCTTTTTTTATATCTTCTGCTGCAATTTTATTATAATAGAAGGAATCCTCTGGAAGCATCTTGTGCTTATCTGCTAAATCGTAGAGCCCATCTATATCTATTACTGTTAATTGGAATTCTCCATGAAACTTTTCTAAAAGATTTTTAGCATCTTCACTTAAATCTGTTGTGGTAACAAGGAAACCCTTTCGAATATTCCTCTGTGCCATATAATTTAGCAAACTTCTTATATCAAGTTTTTCAACTTCTATTCCTTTATGAAGTTTAAATATTTTTATACAAGTTATGTATCCTTCCTTTTCCCCTAAGTATAATCCCCTTCCTTTTTTTACAATACTTCTGTAGCCTTCTTCATGAAAGAAGAATCTTATTAAAAGTTCAAAATCATCAATGTTTATTTCTTCTATTTTAGATAAAAAGTAATTTCTTTTGGTTCTTTTTAATAAAAGTTCTTCACCTGTTTTATTTTTATTATCAATATTTAATTTGTTGATTAATGTAATAATGGAAAAAGCCAATGTACCGACCAAAATAGCCGCTATAAAATCAGGATAAATAAAATATATTATTATAAAAACAGCAAAGCTAATCAGGACTTTGGAAAGGACCAAGTCGGTTCTGTAACTTAAATAACTTTTATTTCCCAATGCTTCCTTAATGAACAATTTCTTTAAATTATTATCTTGAATCATAAAATCACCTCTATGTAATTATTTCCAATTAGGTGAATTTTATGCAAAGTAAAAAACTGTCTCAAAGACAGTTTTATAAACCATTTACCGCTTCTTCAAGCTTATCTAAATGCTTTATGGGAAAATATGCTAACAGTTCTTTAAATTGTTCTACCGTAAGCCCTTGAGTTGAAGTATACAGCTTTATTTTTTCATCTAAACTTGCATTGATAAATTCTTGTTTAATCTCTTCAAAACTTTTTTCCATAATACTCCTTTTCCATATTAATGTATATTCTCTACTTATTATTGCAAATATTATAGAATTTATTATAAAAAATACTGTTTTCTTATCTTTTTTCTCCCAAAAAGACCAAGCACAACATTCCCGGTCCTGTGTGAGTTCCAATTACAGGACCTACATAGTTAATCATAGTATCCTTAACCGGAACTGCATCTAAGACGTCTTTCCTTAACTTTTCAGCCTCTTCAAGGCAATCTCCGTGATTTATTAATATTACCTGTTCCTCCGGATTTACAATTCCGCTTTTGAGTTCATTTACTAATTCCTTTACTGCTCTTTTTCTTCCTCGTATTTTTTTAACTACCCTTAACCCACCTTCATTATCTAAATTCAGAAGGGGTTTTACATCTAATAGTGTTCCTACTGCTGCTCCCGCAGTTGATAATCTTCCTCCTCTGCGTAAATGATCGAGGCTGTCAATAATAAACCAGTGGTTGACTTTGAGTTTGTTGTTCTCAACCCAGTTGATTATTTCTTCCTTCGATTTTCCATCCCTCAACATTTCACAAGCATAATAGACAAGTAAGCCTAATCCTACAGAAGCACTTTTTGAATCGATTGAAGTTATATCTCCATGAGGATACTCTTCTTTTAATTGCTCTATTGCCAGCAGTGAATTGTTGTAAGTTTGGCTCAATGCTGAAGAAAAACCTATGTAAATAATTGAATAACCTTCCTCTATATATTTTTTGAAAGTCTCCATATAAGTAAAAGCAGTAATTTGAGAAGTGGTAGGCATTGAACCGTTACGTATACAGCCGTAAAAATCATTATAAGACAAAGTTTGTCCAAAGTCATCAATATATTCATTGCCGTTAATAAAATATGGAAAAGGTATTACTTCTACATCGTTATTCTTAAGATATTCCCAAGACAAATCACAGCATGAATCCGTTATAATCTTTATTTTCATAATTTCTCCTGCCAAATTTTTTATACTCATTTCAATTATAAAAGTATTTTGTTAAAATAGTCTTAATTATTTACCTTCTTATTTGTTGCTTTTTATTTTCCTACAACATTATACCACCTGTAAGAAGTATTTACCATATAAAAATAAGTTCAGTAAACGTCTGAACTTATCTGTATTCGACCCAATGATTTGTTATCTGTTAATGTACATTGTATGAATTATTTTCTCTTGGTATTTTAACTGCCTTTGTAACATGCTTCCAAATTACTTGTGCCAGGTAAAAATCAACCATACTGTGCACTATCGTACCTAAACCTACCAACAAGACAACAGAAACTATAAAACCTTTTGCATAATAAGCTGAACTCATATTATTTCCAAAATAAAAGGGAATCACAGCTAGTACCTCACCTATTCCGTGGAGTAATCCAATTGCCAAAGAAAAAATCTGTGATGATTTAAAAGATTCCAAGATATCAGGATGTTTTTTAAGATAAAAAGCACCTAAGGTGGCAAATCCCACATGGGAAGCAGCACGAAGTACTACCACTATGGGAAACCCTGCTACTAAAAAACCAACTGCCGTACCTGCTGCAACAAATAATGCCGTTGCTGGTGAAATAAACATAGCAATAAAAATTGCCACATGGCTTGCTAAAGTAAAGGATGCTGGTTCCAAAGTTATTTTAAGAGGTGAAATTATTGGCACTACTATTCCTATTGCACAAAGAAGAGCAGATATTACCATTCCCCTATTATTATTCCTGTTCATTTTTCTGTCCTTTCTTTTATTATGTCAAGACATGTGTCATGACACCTTCTGTTAAAATTATAGAACAGGAATTTATCTATGTCAATACTTTTCTAAAATGATACCTTCCTTTTTCAGTGCTTCCATTATTCTATTTTTTGTTTCTTCATCCCTGCACTTTATCCTGTGAAGATGAATGCCGTCTGTTAATCTCATCAAGGGTTGTACTGTTTTTTCCGAAACTTTCTGTAAAAATGAATCCACATCATACCTTGATGACAGGCGAAGTTCTCCTGAAATTTCACCATAGATGGGATGTTCCACAGTAACATCATACACTGTACCACCGTTATCAACTATGACATATAATTCCCTTTTCATATCTTCATCATCGTGCTTACATGCAACTGTAAATATTAGCTGGTTTTTATCTTCCCTGTCTAAAATATACCCTCTGGGACTAGCGGATATTTTAAGACCTGCTGCACGCATAAGAGCAATGTCTCCCACTATTACCTGGCGGCTCACTGAAAATTTCCTGGCAAGGGATGAAGCAGTTATAGGTTCTGTATTATTGTTTAATATTTCTTCAATTTTTAATCTTCGCTCTTCAGAAGTCATATTATTCTCCCCAATGTAAACCCTACATGCTAAAAGTTCCTAAATATAAATATAAGAGCTTTACAGCTCTTTGCTTGTGAGTCGGAGTGAAAGGATTTGAACCTTCGACCTCATGGTCCCGAACCATGCGCGATACCAAGCTTCGCTACACCCCGAACACAATAATTATAAACTTTGAGAAAAACTTTGTCAATTCTTAATTTTCCACCTACAAGGGACCTTAAGTTTCACAAAAAGTTCTATAATTACAATTAGACAATATTTATTTTTTTCTTTTAACACCTATACCATTCTCACGTGCATAGTAAAATAAATATTGCTGGGCATAACCTGAATATTTTCCGAATTTATTTTCTGCAAACTTCCTTATATCCTTATCCTTAGTATTCTTGTCCACATATAGTTCCTGCATAACTCTTCTTACCCAAACATCCACAGGAAATGTATCAAAATGTTTCATTGAAAATAACAAGATGCAGTTTGCAACCTTGTCCCCAATTCCCTCATAACTTTTAAGATAAGTCAAGCCCTCATCATAGGTCATATCCTTTATACTATAAACCAGGTCTCTTTCTTCTAAAAACCTGCTTGCTGCTTTTTTTATCCTGGGTGCACGAAATCCAGCCTTACACTCCAAGATTTCATCAAGGGACGCTTCCGCCAATCTTTTCGGACTTGGAAAAGTATAGTAGTCTTTACCCCTATAATTACAGATAAATTCCCCAAATTTCACAGATAAATTTTCTATAACTCTTTTTATCATGGGAATTCTATTATTGGCAGAAATCATGAAAGAAATCATTGTTTCCCATTCATCCTGATTTAAAATTCTGATACCATAGCCGAATTCTATGGCTTCATTCATGATACTGTCTGTATTAACAGCTTTTTTTATTTTACCGTAATCATTGTCCAAATCAAAATAACTTTTAAGCAAACTGTAATCCTGAGAGCCTATATTGTTAAATACAATAGTATCACCGAATTGTTCCACATTTATTACCTTGTTTTCAACAACTCCCGTATAGGACCCATCTTCTTCCTTATTCCATCGGAAACATTGACCGCATTCAAACATATGGGTTAAGTTAAAATCCTGTACCTTATTTAAAATAATTTTATTACCTTTTTCTGCAACTTCCATATTTGTCCTTTCTAAGTTCACCTTACTTCTCTATATTAGCCTTTAACTTGGCTAAAGCATCTGCCAAAGCTGTATTTATACCTTTATCCTGTTTTTTGCTTTGTTTTGCCATGTACTTAGCTACTTCCTTGTTGGAAATTGAAGTTTTTTCCTCTTCTTTTCTCTTATTAAATGAAGTTAATTTTTCTCTAAAACCGCACTTACATATAAATATTCTGCCTTCTCCTTCGCCTCTTAGTTCCAATTTTTTTCTACATTCAGGACATCTAGCATTTGTTATTTGAGCAACTCCCTTTTTATACGTACATTCCCTGTTTTGACAAACATGGATAATTCCTTTTTTACCCTTTACTTCCAAAAGATAACTTCCGCATTCTGGACACTTTTCCCTGACTTCATTGTCGTGAACAAATTTTTTGTCACTGTTTTTTATTTCTTTGACAATTTCATGGGTATAGCCAATCATTCTGTCTATAAATTTATTTTTGCTTAATTTTCCTTGTGCAATTTCCGTTAACTGCTGCTCCCATTTTGCAGTTAAAGTTGGCGATTTTAAATCAATTGGAGCCAAGTCCAGCAATTGTCTTCCTTTGGAAGTAGTGTAAATATACTTACCTTTTTTTTCAATTAAATAGCTGTTAAACAATTTATCGATTATATCTGCCCTTGTAGCTACCGTTCCAAGACCTCCTGTTTCCCCTATGGTCTTTTTTAAGTCCTTATCCGCATCCTTCATAAATCTAAGAGGATTTTCCATTGCGGATAGCAAAGTTGCCTCGGTGAAAGGATTAGGAGGAGTTGTTTCTCCTGTAGTTAGTTTTATGGAATTTACTACTATTTCCTTTTTAAGATTATTTAATTCATTAAGGGGATAATCATCAAGTACTTCCTCATCTTCGTAGTTGCCATAAACTTCTTTCCAGCCCATGGACAGCACAATTCTACCCTTGGAAATTAATTTTTCATTGTTTATTTTACCGAAGACTGTTATTTTCTCAAATTCAAAAGGTTTTGACAAAACAGCTAAAAATCTTTTCACAACCAAGTCGTAAATTTTTCTTTCCCTATCTGATAAAATATTTAAATTCACTCTTTCTTCAGTAGGAATAATTGCATGGTGGTCGGAAACCTTGCTGTTATTTACAAAATTTTTACTCACCTTTATGGGATTTGAAATAATTTTCGAAGCTATTTTAGCATAAGGTCCCACACTACATGCCCTTACCCTGTCCTTTAAAGTGTCAACAATATCATTCGTTAAATATCTTGAATCGGTCCTGGGATAGGTTAAAACCTTGTGTCTCTCATAAAGTGACTGCATAATAGACAGAGTTTCTTTGGGAGAAAAGTCATATATATTGTAAGCATCTCTTTGTAATTCCGTTAAATCATACAGCAAGGGGGCATTAGTACGGGCTTTTACTCGTGAAATATTTTCAATCTCTAATTTTTTGTTCTTAATACTGTTGATTATTTTGTCTGCCATATCTTTACTGAAAATCCTGGTATCATTATTTGTCCCCTGCCAGGTAAATTTAAAACCACCTACATAAACCTGAATTCCGTAGTAGGTTACTGGTTTGAAATTTCGTATTTCATCTTCCAAGGCAGCAATCATTGCAAGAGTCGGTGTTTGAACCCTGCCGCAAGAAAGCTGGGCATTATATTTTGATGTAAGAGCCCTGGTAGCATTTATCCCTACAATCCAATCTGCTTCAGAACGGGCCAAAGCAGAGGCATATAGATTATTGTACAACCTGCCATCCTTTAAATTGTTGAATCCATCTTTTATAGCTTTATCCGTAACCGATGAAATCCAAAGGCGTTTAAGAGGTTTTTTTACATTAGCTTTTTCTATAATCCATCTTGCAACTAGTTCTCCTTCTCTTCCAGCATCTGTTGCAATTACAATTTCTGTTACATCTTTTCTGTGTAGAAGCTCTTTAACAACATTAAATTGCTTCCTGGTCTTTTTTATTACTTCCGTCTTCATATTCTTAGGAATAATGGGCAAATCCTCTAAGATCCACTGAGCATATTTTGCATCATAGCTTTCAGGATCTGCCAAGGTTACCAAGTGCCCCAAAGCCCAGGTAACTATATACTTACTTCCTTCAACAAAACCATTACCTGATTTATCGCAATTTAATACCCTTCCTATATCCTTGCCTACTGAAGGTTTTTCTGCCAAAACTAATATCATATTTCTCTTTCCTTTAATTTTTTCTTTATTGTATCATAAGAAAGAAAATAATAAAATGTATTTTAAAAAAATCCATACATTCATAATTGTTCCTACTTAAAATGTATATATAAAAAGAAACCATTGTGGTTTCTATTGAGATGTATGTTTATGTTTTACAATACCTCCCATAACCCCTGTAAGTGCACTTACAATTACGCCTATTATGAGAGAGTCAATATTTAAATTAAGAAATATTTCATTAACCAAAAAAGCACCAAATCCTAGCACACTGGATAAGACTGCAAAAGTACTGCTGATTTTGCCTTTAAAGAATAGAGCTGAAATCATTGGAATTAGCAAGACAGCTGCTCTTAGTCCCATCGACATGAAACCCCACTTTAGGACTGCAGATTTTAAATTACCTAGTGTAAACATTGCAGATACTAATAGAGATAGAAGTATTACTATTCTTGTAACCAAGAGTTCTTCCCTGCTGCTTGCATTCTTATTAATATATTTTTTATATATATCCTTAGTAATAATTGTAGCAAATCCCAAGGCCATACCTGAACCAGTGCCTAATAGGGCTATTAATAAAGTTGCTAAAATTCCTCCCCCTATAAAAGAAGGCATGTAGTTAATTATAAAAAGTGGAAAAGCCTGTCCTGATGCTATAGTTGGATAATTTATCCTCATATAGTATCCTACTAATATACCTCCTATTCCAATTGGTGGTATTAAAAGAGAACTTATCAGGGCTCCCTTTATAGATTCCTTATCACTTTTTCCTGATAATACTGCCTGGACATAGGTTTGTGTGGATAATACACCTAAAACTACTGACATAAAAGCTCCACCATCAACACCTATACCTCTTGAAAAGAAGTTAAAATATTTGTCATGGGGTAAAGAATTATATATTTCATTAATACCTCCCGCTAATTTAAAAGCAATTATGGCGCTGAAGATTACGGAAATATATATTAATAAAAGCTTAATTACACCTAAAATACCGGTACTAAGTACTCCTCCGAATATTACATAGCATGCCATTAAAACAACACTAATTATTGCACTTACTTCTGGACTTAATCCAAACATGGATGACAAAAGAGAATTTGCAGCCAAAATTTGTGCTACAATGTTTAGCATAATACCGAAAGATGCTAGTACTGATGTTATCACCCCCGATGTCCTGCCATATTCTACGGTTATTATTTCCTGAATAGTTTCGCAACTACTCTTTCTTAATGCCTTTGTAAATACTGTTCCCAGAAGCAAACATCCTATACCTGCACCAATAGTAAACCACCAGGCAGATAAACCATTGGTAAAAGCTAACTGTGCTGTTCCAATAGTAGAAGAGCCTCCTACTAAAGTACCAATAATTGTTCCTGAAACCAATGTCCAGCCAGCACTACGTCCTCCACCGGAAAAATCTTTTGCATCCTTTACTTTTCTTCCAGAATAAATTCCAATAAATATTATTAATGATAAGGTTAAAATGCTTCCTAAAATATGAAATGTTGTAAGTCCTTCCATAATTGCTCCGTTAATATGTTCTACCAATATTGCCGCAACTAATGTTGCGGCATATATACAGGAATTTCTATATCAAGCAAGGGTGGATACTGCTGGCAGCCAAATATATCTCCTTCCCCAGGGCTACCGCTGGGCTTTAGTCTGTTTATGGTAAATTTTATTGCATATCCAGGATCGAATTCTACAAAATCAGTAATCCTGTCAATATCTATATTGTAAAGGTCAGCTATAAAATTCTTATTTATAACTTTACTGTTTTTTACTAATTCATATTTTTCTTTGTCATCAAATATTATATCAAAAGTTATACGGTCTGTTCCAGCATTTTTACTTCTTATAGTTTTTGCTAAATCAATTAATTTTATTGTTTTCATTATACACCTATCCTCCTATTTCTACAAGCTTTACATCAAATAATTCTAAGGGGTCATCCACTTCTACTGTATGGTTTATTGACCATCTGTAGGCAGGAGTAGCACGTAAAACCTCATCTACTAGGAAAGCAGCTGTCCCGGCAGTACCCTTAACTTCAGGCAATCTTGCATAAAATATCTGTCTCAGTCCTGTCATTGCAACTTCTTCCGCCATTTCTGCCGAAGGAGCAATTCCTTGAACAATAACGCATAGTTCATGGGACTTAATTTCTTTAACTGGTTCTAAATCACCCATAACACCATTTTTACCATAAATTCTGTAGTGTAATTGGTAGCCTTCTTCCCCGAAACGCTCTCTTACATTTTCTCTCGCCAATTCAATTACTTTATCAATATGCTTTATGGTATATGGATCTCTGATTCCTGCAATTCCAATATACATTTCACCGACCTTTGCAGAACCTTCCAATTTAACCTTTATCTTGCCTTCAACTGGAACAAATTTAGGATTAGTAATTCTTGTTGTTTTTTCATCGTATTGTTCATAAACACATTCTGACATATCAAGCATTCCACCAGCAAAATATTCATAATATGGATTGGATCTTTCATACATGGCATGACCTGCAACAGAAGCCACAGTACACCTTTGCCATGGAGCCATTGCCGTTACCTTAACATCATCTTTTGTTATGGTGCCAATCACGCTTTCTTTTGCTCCATATGGTTCTGCACAGAATGAAGCGCATTCTAATACCTTTCCCGCATAATAGGATACATTTTCCGGAAATCCTTCATAAATGGCCGGTGCAGCAAAAATTGCCACATCTGAAGACCGACCTCCTATAATTACATCAGCACCCATTTCCAATGCTTTTATGTATGGGTGAACTCCAGCAACAGCTACTATCCGCTTCGTACTTTCTAATTCCTCCATAGTTAAACTCGGTCTTGAATCCAAACCTTCAATTATAATGCCTTTCTTCATTTTATTTCTTAAATATTCTTTATCAACTTCAGAATAAAAATATGCTAATTTAAATTTCGGTAAATTATGCTCTTTTGCTAAATCTTTAATTATTTGTACGTACATATCTACCCTGCTGTTAGTTCCTGTATCTCCAGCAGAACCTATAATCATTGGAACATTTTGTTCCCGGGATGCCAATAACATTAATTCTAAATCATGCTTTTGCCAAACATACAAACTGGCACATTTATCTTCTCCAAGGGGCGCCGGCCCAATATCATCGCTTCCTGAATCACTGCAATAATAATCTGGTTTAGTTTTTGCCCCAATCCAAAAACTTTCTTCTTTTGTAGGTGAAAAACCCAAATGTCCATTAGGACAAAGTATTTTTAGCTCTTTTTTGCCCATTTACATCCTCCTGTATTGTTTTCTACAATAACAATATAGCAATTACTGTGCCAATACATTAAAGGGTGGAGAATGAATGCCTTTATAAACACCTAAGGAATAAGTGTATAATTTTTTGACAACTATTAATAGCGATTTAATAGAAAATGTAATTATCTTTAACTATATATTATATTCTTTGAGCTTATTATACAAAGTCTGCCTCTTTATGCCCAGTACTTCAGCAGTCTTGGTTTTATTTCCTCCATACCTTCTTAAAGTATTTTCAATTATTAACTTTTCATAATCTGCCAAGGTCTTTTCATTTTTATCTTCAATTTCCTCCATTGAATCTAAGCCAGTTATCTCCTTAGGAAGATATTCTTTAAATAATAATTCATCCTTCTCATCAGCCATCAATACAGAACGTTCGATTACATTTCTTAGCTCTCGGACATTTCCTTTCCAATCATAATTCATTAAATAATTTAAAGCTTCCACTTCAATATATTTAACTTTTTTATTATATTCCTTTGAAAATTCCATCAAGAAATATTCTGCAAGTACAGGAATATCTTCCTTTCTTTCTCTCAAAGGCGGTATTTCTATATTTACAACATTTAACCTATAATATAAATCCTCTCTAAAGGTCCCTTTATTAACTTCATCTATTAAATTTTTGTTTGTAGCAGCTATTATCCTAACATCAACATCTATACTCTTTTCCGAACCTATTCTATATAATTGCTTTTCCTGCAAAACTCTTAAGAACTTGACTTGAGCATGTAAAGGCAATTCACCTATTTCATCCAAAAATAAGGTACCTTTATCCGCAAGTTCGAACTTTCCCCTGTTAGTGCGTTCTGCACCGGTAAAAGATCCCTTTTCATATCCAAATAATTCTGCTTCAATTAAATTTTCAGGAATTGCGCCACAGTTTATTACTACTATCTTGTTATGAGATCTATTGCTTTTCCTATGAATTAAATTAGCTATAACGTCTTTGCCTACTCCACTTTCCCCGGTCAATAAAATATTTGCTTTACTCTTTGCAACCCTGTTAACCATATCAATTATTTTTCCCATGGCCTCACTTTTGGCAATTACACCATCATAGTTATACTTCCCTTCAATTCTCCTTCTCAAGCTTCTGTTCTCTTCTTTTAAAGTTCTCCGTTCAATTGCTTTTTCTATTGTAAAAATAAGTTCATCGGTTGAGAAAGATTTTTCCACATAGTCAAAAGCCCCCATTTTAACAGCTTTTACAGCTGCTTTTATATCAGCATATGCAGATATAAATATAGTTTCTATAGAAGGATCTATTTCCAATGCCTTTTCCATTAATTCAATTCCATCCATCCCCGGCATTCGCAAATCTGTAATCATAATATCTATAATATTGTTTTTTATAATTTTAATTGCTTCAAAACCGTCACAAGCAGTCAAAACATTGTAATTTAAATTACCTAAAATAATTTTCAAAGTTTCTCTTATAGATTTTTCATCATCAACTATTAAAATATTAATTTTCATACACATCCCCCTTCCCTTGGAATGGTCAAGGTAATCTTGGTACCTTTTTCAGTATTGCTTTCTACATCAATTTCTCCTCCAGAGCTTTTAACAATATTAAATGCAATATATAGCCCCATTCCTGAGCCGTTTTTCTTTGTAGAATAAAAGGGATCAAATATTTGGTTTAATTCTTGTTTTGGAATGCCTTTTCCTGTATCTGTAATGGAAATAATTATGTTACTGTTGTTTAAAGTAGCATTGATAATAATTACACGTTGCATTGCGGTATCGTTCATATTGATTGCATCAATTGAGTTTAGCAACAAATTAATAAATACTTGCTTTAAATTATCCTTATTAAAAGGCAATATAATTTCGTTTTCTACTAAATCTACTATAATTTTGATATTATTTTTCTTTAAAGTATAGTTAAGTAATCCTATAACTTCATCAATTACTTCTTTTAATTCACAACTACCCATTGATGAAAAGCTATTTTTCCCCATATTCACAAAGCCTTCCAGTACCCTGTTTAACCTTTCACTTTCTTCACTAATTATTTTAAGAAGACTTTTTAATTCATCATTGTTATCTGTATTACCATACTTATTAAGTAGGTACTCACTGGCATTTCTTATGGGTAAGAGAGGATTTCTTATTTCATGAACCAAACCGGCTGTCAGCCTTCCCAATGCTTCCAATTTGTCTGACATGGCTATACGACTTTGAAGATTTTCTATTTCCGTATTATCTCTAAAAATACAAATACAACTTTTTATATTACCTTCATCATCGTACATTAAGGAAGTGCTGAGTCGTATTCTAATAATATTTTCATCTTTTCTTATCATGTATCCTGGCTCTTCAAAGTACATCTTCCCTTCATTAAAACATCTAAGCACAAAATCTTCCTTACAATCCAAGGTTAAACGTTTCGATAAAATATTACTCCCTAAAATTTCATCATATTTAAAACCAGTAATGTTTTCTGCAGATTTGTTTAATTTTATTATATTGCATTGATTGTCTAATACTATAATTCCACTGTTTACATTGTCTAAAATTTTATCCGAAAACCTCTGAGCTTCCGTAATATTACTGTTCAGTTCCAATAATACTGCTCCTTGTGAAGCAATTATGTTAATCATTTGAACATGATAATCATCATACTGTCCCGGTAAGGAATTTGATACGCTTAAAATTCCGATTGCTTTATCCCCTACCACCAATGGCACAGCTAAAAATGTTCTTATAATTGGATCCTCCTCAGTATACTGCCTTACTTTTATATCCTTATACTCTAAAACATCATTAATAAGCAAGGGCTTTTTGTTTTTGGCTACTAATCCAACTGCGCCTTCCCCTATCTTAAAAGGCATTCTTTTCTTTAACTTTTCCGCATCGGACCCCAGGCAAGACACGATTTCCAGAATATTTTCTTTCTCGTTGATCTTATAAATTACAACCATATTAAAATCAATAAAGTTTTTTATAAAATCAAAAATAATTTCCGCTGTAGTTTGGAATTTTTTGGATTTATTCATCAATTGAGTTGTCTTCGACAAAAGCTCTAAGTTATAACTACTGTTTATATTATTTAGCATAGTACACCTCAATTATCTTTTTACTATTATAACATGAATTTGGCATACTTCATATAAAAATTAGAACTAGTGTTTACTAGTTCTAATGATTCTGCTCATCTTTTTATTACAGTACCCGGAAGGTTTCCCGTATGCTCACCTTTATTAATTACTATCTTACCATTTACAAGTACATACTCAATTCCTACAGGATACTGATGAGGATTATCAAATGTGGCTTTATCAATTATTCTATCAGGGTCAAATATAGTAATATCTGCATAGTAACCTTCTTTTAATTCTCCCCTATCCCTAATTTTTAATATTTTTGCAGGGAAAGATGTGGATTTCTGTATGGCTTCTTCTAAAGAAATAATATTTATTTCTCTTACATAATAGCCCATTATTCTTGGATAAGTTCCATAGTATCTGGGATGTACAGAGCCTTTACTTAGCTCTCCATAAGTAGCTACAGCTCTACCATCTGTACAGAATTTAGCATTTGGATGTTTCATAATTGTTTCTAAATCATCCTCACACATTGCGAAATAAATACACTTTATTGAAGCTTCTTCTTCAATCATCAGTTTTATTACTGCTTCGAATGGAGTTACACCCATATCTTCGGCAATTTCTCTAATTGTACAGCCTTCATATTTCTTATTCTTATCGGTTTTTAGCATTGCTATCTTAATAGTTTTATCCCAATCTTCAATTAGCATCGGATTTTCCCATTCATCGCTTTCCGATTGCATATCATTAATTACTTCTTCTTTTATACTTTTATCTAACAATAACTGTATCATTTTTTTAGGTCCATCAACCTTAATCCACGGTGGCATTAAATCTAACAACCCGCTACCAAAAGCTATGTAGGGATATACATCGAATCCAATGTTAAGACCTTCCATATTAGCTTTGTCAATCATGCTTAGTGCATTATTTGCTTTGCCCCAATTAGCTTTATACTGAGCCTTTAAATGTGAAATTTCTACAGAAACTCCCGACTGTCTTCCAATTTCAATGGCCTTTTGAATACATTTTAGTAAGTCTTTTCCCTCGTTTTTCAAGTGAGTTGAATAAATACCATCGTATTTTTTTACCACCTTGCATAATTCTATTAACTCTTCAGTTTCAGAGTAGGATCCTGGTTCATATTCTAATCCTGTTGATAAACCAAATAAACCGTTTTCCATTTCATTTTCGAGTAAATCAATCATTTTATTTAATTCAACCTTAGTCGGTTTCCTTTTGTCAAATCCCATTACTGCAACTCTTATAGTACCATGCCCTACTAGTGGGACAACATTAAACGAAAGCCCATTTTTTGAGAAGTCTTGGATAAAATCAATTTGACTTTTCCATTTCCAATTTTTCTTTTGTTCGTCATCTAATACTATTGTATTGGCTAAGTATTGAATTAAATCATCAAAGTGTTCTTCAGTATATGGACCTGCAGTAAATCCGCAGTTTCCTACAACTTCGGTCGTAATACCTTGTCTTATTTTACTTTCACCTTTATTATTTGTAAATAATGTAAAATCTGAGTGCCCATGTATATCAATAAATCCTGGTGAAACTATAAGACCCTTAGCATCTAAAATTTCTTTTGCCTGAACATCTTCTATTTTACTCTCTATTTTATAGATTTTATTACCTTTTATTCCGATATCAGCATTATATCTCTTCTTCCCGGTACCATCGATTATAGTACCATTTTTAATCAACAAATCAAGCATAATATACTCCTATTGAACATTGTAGGACTATTAAAAAGGTCCTAAATTAATTACATTTGCCAATATACATAATCCTGCACCTATTACACTCCAAATTAAAGTCAGCCTCCATAAGAATTTAACCCATATATGGTAAGGTACATCTGCCATCGTACATGCTGCAAGCAAGGTAGAAGAAGTTGGTATTATACTATTGTTTATACCATCCCCAAGTTGAAATGCTATAACTGAAGTTTGCCGTGTTATGTTTAACATGTCTGCAACAGGAACAAAAATTGGCATTGATATAGCTGCTTGACCTGTAGCAGAAGGAACCAATATATTTATAAACCATTGAATAATGAATATACCAACTATTGCAGTAGCACCAGGGAATATTCCAATTCCTCCTACTAGGAAATTGATTATTGAGTCCATAATGAAAGATTCTTCCATAATAATATAGATTGCCCTAGCAAAACCAACTATCAGTGCACCAAACACTATACCTTTTGCTCCTGCAATGAATTCATCAGCAATTTTTGTAAAACTAAACCTGCAAATTAAGCCAGCACCTATACCTAGTATTAAGAATACTGCTGAAATATCTGCTACATACCATCCATAATTAAAGGCACCATATAGTATAGCGAAAACAGCAATTATGAACCCAAAATATATAATTTTATGTCTTGTAGTTAATTCTGCTTCAACATTTGATAAATCTACAAATTTCTCATTATCAAACACTATATTGCTAACTAAACTTGACTCTGGATTTTTCTTTACCTTCTCCGCATATCTCATAACATACCATGCAGTTACTAGCATGTATACTATATATATTAAAATCCTAAATCCAATCCCTGAAAACATAGGAAGTTCCGCTATTCCGTGAGCTACTCCTACATTAAATGGATTCATTAATCCTGAGAGAAAACCTACTTGGGTTGCTAAATAAGATATACAAATCCCAACTATTCCATCGTAACCTAAGTATCTAGATAAACTAACCGCCAATGGAATAAATACTAAGTTTTCCTCAGAAAACCCTAAAAATGCACCAGTAAATGAGAAAACTACCATAAAAATTGGAATTAGATATTTTTCTCGACCTTTAAACTTTTCAGTCAACTTTAATATTCCAGCATTAATAGCGCCTGTAGCGTTTATTATCTGTACTGAACCAGAAATAATAAAGATAAAAAATATTATATTTGCTCCAGCCACCATACCTCTTTGTATGGCTCTAAACATATCGAAAAATGAAGCAGGATTCTTATCTACGCGATGATACGATTGAGGATCGGTTAACATTCTTCCGGTATTAGGATCTTTAAAAAGCTCAAATTTGCCTGCCGGAATAATGTAAGTTAATAGAGCTACTATGATTAATAAAGTGAATAAAAGAACATATGTGTTTACACCTTTAAACTTAGTTTCATTCTTCTTTTTAATTTTTTCAGACATAATACTCTCCTCTCTTTCTTCTATAATGTTTTTAATTTAGTCTAAAAAAAATCCTTCCTATGAGTTGTACCACCACCCCTTCCTAAATGTTATGTATGTTTGTAATTATAATTTTACTATATATTAAGCAATAATAATGCCAATATTATTATAATATGAAAATTTTAGTAAACATCTTAAAGATTAGATTTATGATAACATTTTCATATTATAAATTTTATATTTATAATATAGTAATAAACTTTGTCAATTATTTTGACGCTTTTATTGAATTCCTTGGTTTAATATTGTAAATATTTTGGATATAAAAAAGAAACCTTTCGGTTTCCATGTTATGATTCTCCTTCTTCATTTTTTTTCCTATTGTTTTCTTTAATATGTTCAAGTTTAGTTATAGATACTTCATAGGCAGTCTTTGTTTCATAAACATCATCTTCATTTTTCTTTTGGTAGTTTCTGCTTTGTACTCTACCCCATAGTTTAATTCTATCCCCTACTTCTAATTTTTCACAATACCTTGCATTTCTCCCCCATGCAATGCAAGGTATGTAATCAGACTTGTTGTAGGAACGGTTTACAGCTAAAAGCATATCAGTTATTTCCCTACCAAAAGGAGTTGTTCTGAATTTTGTTTCCTTACATAGGAAACCATCTAAAAATACTTCATTTGGATGTTTTATCAATTCATCAATTTGATTTTCTTCTGGAACGTATATATCCCGGGCGAAAACCCGAAGTAAGAGCTTGTTGTAGGAGTTCTCATATCTGTTATAGGACCTGAATTGTCCTTCAATAACTATATAGTTTCCAATATCCATATTTATATCATGAATTAATCTTTCAGATATTATAACAGGAAGCATATCCTTAGTTTCACTTAATCTAGGCACTTCTATAAAAAACTCATAGAATTTTTCTCCAAATACTTCGTGACTGTATTCTAAATTGCTGTTTATTTTGCCCACAATCTTAATATAATTGGACTGCATCTGTTTTTCATTCATAATCGTTTCTTCCCCCCATATTTGTCTTATATATTTTATTAATATTCAAGGAAAACTAATATATGCTTTCAAATACTAAAAAGTTGTCTTATTCTTGGTGAATTCAAATAATATATTGAAGTTTAAGTTTTGTTGGTATATAATGTAGCTTGTTTAAATTGATTAGCATGAGAAAAGAAAGGGCGGTCACGTTTTATGAAATTAGGAATAGTAGGTCTTCCCAATGTTGGCAAAAGTACATTGTTTAATGCCATAACATCAGCAGGTGCCGATTCAGCAAATTATCCCTTCTGTACGATTGAACCTAATATAGGAGTAGTGGAAGTACCTGATAAAAGACTAAATTTCCTTGCAAAAATGAGCAATTCGGAAAAAATAGTTCCTGCAGTTATAGAGTTTTTCGATATAGCCGGCTTGGTAAAAGGAGCCAGCAAGGGGGAAGGTTTAGGAAATAAATTTCTTTCCCATATTAGAGAAGTGGAAGCCGTTGTTCACGTAGTAAGATGTTTTGATGACAGCAACGTAATCCACGTAGAATCAACGGTAGATCCTAAAAGAGATATTGAAATTATAGAATTGGAATTAGTATTGGCAGATTTGGAAGTAATGAATAAACGCCTCGAAAAGCTGTCAAAAATGGTTAAGAACGATAAAACGCTTCAAGCTGAACTAAGTTTGGTTCAGAAAATAGTAGAAGGCCTTGAAACTGAAAAACCGGCCAGATATTTGAGTTATACAGAAGACGAAAAGAAATTGTTAAAGACCTTTAATTTAATTACAGCAAAACCTGTATTGTATGTAGCCAATGTAGATGAAAATTCTATTTCAAATCCCATGGAAAACAAATATGTAAACTATGTTAAGGAACACGCTTTAAAAGATAATTCGGAAGTAATTGTAATTTGCGGAAAATTAGAAGAAGAAATATCAACATTAGAAGATGAGGAAAAGGAGCTATTCTTAGAAGAAATGGGATTAGAGGAATCAGGTTTGGATAAACTTATTCGTTCCAGCTATCGTCTGTTAGGACTTATAAGTTTTTTTACCACTGGTCCCATGGAAACAAGAGCATGGACAATTGTTAAAGGAACCAATGCTCAAAAAGCTGCTGGCAAAATTCACTCAGACATAGAAAGAGGTTTCATAAGAGCTGAAGTTACCAAGTACGAAGATGTAGAAAAATACGGTACTTTAAATGCAGCAAAAGAAAAAGGCTTAATGCGCCTGGAAGGAAAAGACTATATAATGGAAGACGGAGACATAGTACTCTTCAGATTTAATGTATAGTAGAAAAAGGATCCCTATTTTTACTGGGGATCCTTTTTTATATAGTATCAAATCTCAGATAGGTATAAAATTACGAGAACTCATTATTGATTATGAATGTTTTTCAACATTTTAAAGAAGTTTTTGTCTCTTCTTGCCATGGCTTCTTCGTCCTTGCCATCGGAATAATCATACCATCCCTTGCCTGTTTTAACTCCAAGTTCTTTTTTGTCCATTTTTTCCTGTTGAAGCTTGGTAGGTTCTTTTACATCACTTAAGTCGTTAAACAAGTAGGATGAAATGTAATAGAATGTATCTAAGCCGCCCAAGTCAGCCGTTTCGAAAGGCCCAAGTACCGGATATCTGAATCCAGGACCATATTTCATAGCCTTGTCTACGTCCTCAACGGTAGCAACTCCTTCTTCTACTATTTTCAAAGCTTCTCTATATACAGCAAATTGTATTCTGTTACCAATAAATCCATTTACATCTTTTAATACAACAACCGATTCCTTGCCGATTTTATCAACTAAAGCTTTTAAAACTTCCACTGTTTCATCTGTAGTTTCATCGTTTTTTATGAGTTCTATAAGAGGAATTATATGAGGAGGGTTCCACCAATGCATTCCTATAAATCTTCCTTTTTTTTCTAATTTTGAGCATATAGCATTAATGCTTAAACCTGAAGTATTTGTTGCAAAAATACAGTGCGAAGGAGCTATTCCCTCCACTTCCTTCCAATAATCCTGCTTAATGTCTAATTTTTCAATAATTGCTTCAACTATTAAATCTGCATCTTTAAAAACACTTTTATCTGTGGAATAAGAAATATATTTCAGAGATTCTTCTGCCTGCTCCTTTGTCAACAAGCCTTCATTAATCAAAGTTTTCTGATTTAAGGATATGATTCTCTTAGTATTTTCCAATAATTCTTCTGAAATATCCGTCACTACCACTTCATAACCGTTTTGCGCAAATATTTGTGCAATTCCTGAACCCATAGTTCCACCACCGGCTACGCCGATTTTTTTAATATCTTCTAATTTCATATAATCCTCCTTACTATAATCATTTAATAAAGATGTAGCTGGGCTACAAGATGTAGCTGGGCTACAAGATGTAGCTGGGCTACATCTTTATTATATTTTATTTGCAAATTTTAGTAAATACCCAAGCTTCCTAAAATTATGGCAGGTATAGAAGAAACTAAAGGAATTATTAGAGAAGTCATCATAATGTCAATATATGATTCCTTATGTGTCATTCCTGTTACTGCCAACAATGTTAAAACTGCTCCGTTGTGAGGAAGGGTATCTAGACCACCAGATGCCAAGGATGCAACCCTGTGGAATGCTTCAGGACTAATTCCTGTTTGAGCAGCGATTTCCATATATTTGTCTCCTAAGGCTTCAAGGGCAATACTCATACCTCCTGATGCGGATCCTGTAGCTCCAGCCAACAAGTTAACTGCAATAGCTTCTGATATAAGAGGAGTTCCAGGAACGTTTAATAATATTTCTGTAAGTGTTGCAAATCCAGGAACAGCTCTAACTACTGTACCGAACCCAACAGCACCTGCAGTGTTAAGAATAGCAGTTATAGAACCAATGGCACCATTACTTATTGTTTTTGTAAATCCTTTATACTTATTAAAGCTGATAGCCATTGATAGTACAATACCACTTAACAAAGCAACGATTATATCCCAATCAAGCAAGTTCATGGTTACTATTACAGTAATCAGGGGTAAGAATGACAAGAATGGATTTGGAAGACTACTGTAATCTACTTCAATACCTTCTCTGTTTTTTGGTTCAGCAAATACATCTCCTGCCTCAGAGAGTTTTCTTTCCCTGTAGTGCAGCCACATCAAGCCTAGTACAAACATAGTAACGGCTGCAACAATACCCATTATAGGTGCTGCTGCAGGATCAGTTCCATAATAGTTAGTAGGAATAATATTTTGAATTTGCGGTGTTCCTGGAATAGCAGTCATGGTAAAGGTGAATGATCCCAAAGCTATGGCACCAGGTAAGAGTTTTCTTGAAATATTAGCTTCCCTAAATAACTCAAGTCCTAATGGATACATAGCAAATACAACAACGAACAAACTGATACCACCATATGTTAACACTCCACATCCAACAACAACGCCCATTATTGCTCTTTTAGCTCCCAATTTTTGAGTAAGCCAAACAGCAATTGATTTTGCTGCTCCCGTATAGTCCATTAAATGACCAAAAATTGCACCTAACATAAATACGGGGAACCAGGATTTAACATAACCAGATAGACCTGTCATATAAGTTTCTTTGTACATTTCCAATGGATTTAGGCCACCTGTTAAACCAACAACCAATGCACATACTGGGGCAACCCATAAAATTGAATATCCTCTGTAGGCTAAAAACATTAAAAGTACTAATCCTAAAATAATTCCAAACATAAATATCCTCCATTCATATTTTTTTATGAAGGAGTGCGCTATAGGCACTCCAATAAAACATTAAGAAGCAGTCCAACCGCAATCGATGGTAAGCATTGAACCAGTTATAAAATCTCCTGTATCAGAGCACAGGAATTTAGCAACTTCTCCGATATCTTTCGGTTCTAACAATTTCTTTACAAAAGCTTTTGAAAGCATAATATCTGAGATAACCTGTTCTTCAGGTATTCCATGGTTTTTAGCCTGATCAGCAATTTGTTTGTCTACCAAAGGTGTTCTTACATATGAAGGACAAATCATATTGCAGGTAATACCGTACTTACCACCTTCTACGGCAGCAGTTCTGGTTAAACCTCCCAAACCGTGTTTAGCAGAAATATAGGCAACCTTGTATTCTGATGCAATAAGACCGTGAATTGAACCCATGTTGATAATTCTTCCCCAACTTTGTTCTTTCATATAAGGCCATACGTACTTTGTTAATAGGAATGGTGCTGTAAGCATTAAATTAATCATAAAATTCCATTTGTCTTCTGGAAACTCATCAATAGGACTTACTGTTTGAATTCCTGCAACATTTGCCAATACGTGAACAGTTGCATATTTCTCTACCGTAAAGTCAACTAGTTTCTTACAATCAGCCTGTTTACTCAAATCTCCTACAAAATAAACTGCTCCTATTCTTTCGGATTCTTCTTTTAGCTTAGCTTCGTTAACATCAGCCATAACTACTTTTGCACCTTCATTTGCAAAAGTTTCAGCTATTGCCAAACCAATACCACTTGCTGCTCCCGTTACTATACAAACTTTGTCTTTTAACATTTTTTAACCTCCATTTATTAATTTTATTCCTGTGGTTCCATTTCTTTTAAATTCTCAGAAATTATTAATGTTGCTCCCGTAGCTTCTTGTACTTCTTCTACGGTATATTTGGGATTGATTTCAGTAAGAACTAAACCTTTATCCGTTACTTCCATAACACCCATTTCTGTAATGATTAAGTCAACTGCATTAACGGCTGTCAAAGGAAGAGTACATTCCTTCAAAATTTTATGGTTGCCTTTTGCTGTATGGTTCATTGCTACAATAACCTTTTTGGCTCCTGTAACAAGATCCATGGCTCCTCCCATGCCTGGTACCATCTTTCCTGGTATCATCCAGTTAGCAAGGTTTCCTTTCTCATCAACTTCCAAGGCACCTAAAACCGTTGCATCCACATGTCCACCCCTTATAATCAGGAAAGAATCCGCGCTGTCGAAGAAAACACCACCAGGATTTATTGTAACGTGAAGTCCCCCTGCATTTACAAGATATGGATCTTCTTGTCCTGGCTCTGGGGCAGGACCCATTCCTAAAAAACCGTTTTCAGACTGTAATGTTATTTCAACACCTTCGGGTATGTAGTTAGCAACTAATGTAGGAAGGCCAATTCCTAAATTTACAACATTACCGTCTTTTAATTCTTGAGCTACCCTTTTAGCAATATAGTTCTTATCATCCATTATTCATTACCTCCTACTATATAATCTACAAATATTCCCGGAGTCATAACGTCATCTGGATCTAGTTCTCCTACTTCAACGATCTCATCTGCTTCCACTATAACAAGATCCGCAGCCGTAGCCATTAATGGATTGAAATTTCTAGTTGCTTTCGCGTACCTAACATTTCCTTTTTTATCAACTTTAGCGCCAACGATGAGAGCCACATCCGCTCTAAGAGGTTTTTCTAATAGATATTCTTTTCCATCTACTTCAATAATTCTCTTTCCTTCAGCAACTACGGTCCCTATTCCTGTAGGAGTCAATACTCCTCCCAAACCTGCACCAGCAGCTCTGATTCTTTCAGCCAAGGTTCCCTGTGGAACTAATTCAACTTCTAATTCGCCAGAGTTCATTTGATTTCCTGTTTCCCTGTTAGTTCCTATGTGAGAAGCTATTAATTTCTTTACTTGCTTATTTACAATAAGTTTTCCAATACCTACTTCGGGAAAAGCAGTATCATTGGCAATTAATGTAATATCCTTTACACCTTTTTCAACTAGGGCATCTACTAATTTAAAGGGGTTTTTGCATCCTAAAAATCCACCAACCATAATAGTCATGCCATCATGAATCATATCTACAGCTTCTTGAATTGAAATTACCTTGTTCAAATTTTTCCTCCTCCTATCTTTTAACGATTAGTGTAGTACCTTGACCTCCACCTATGCACAGAGTTGCCAAACCTGTTTTACAATCCCTCTTTATCATTTCATGGATTAATGTAACTAATATTCTTGTACCTGAACAACCGATTGGATGTCCTAGTGCAATTGCACCTCCATTAACATTAGTCTTTTCAGGATCTAAATTTAAATCTTTAACAACAGACAAGGATTGTGCCGCAAAGGCTTCATTAGCTTCGATTAAATCAATATCTTCTATGGTCATATTAGCTTTTGCCAATGCTTTTCTGCTTGCGGGAACAGGTCCGTATCCCATAATTGATGGATCAACTCCTGCAGAAGCAAAGGATACAATGGTAGCCAAAGGTTTAATTCCTAATTCATCTGCCTTTTCCTTTGACATTAACAATACTGCAGCAGCACCATCATTTATCCCTGATGCATTACCTGCTGTAACGGTACCATCTTTCTTAAATGCAGGTCTTAATTTAGCCAAAGCCTCCAAGGTTGCACCAAATCTTGGGTATTCATCAGTATCGAATATAATAGGATCCCCTTTTCTTTGAGGAATTTCAACAGGAACTATTTCATCTTTAAAACGTCCGCTTTTTATAGCTGCTTCAGCTCTGTTTTGACTTCTAACGGCAAACTCATCTTGTTCTTCCCTGGTAATATTCCACTTTTCGGCAATGTTTTCTGCTGTTATACCCATATGGTAATTGTTAAAAATATCTGTCAGACCGTCTGCAACCATACTATCAACAATTGCACCATCACCCATTCTTAATCCCCATCTTGCCTTCGGAAGAAGGTATGGTGCCTGACTCATATTTTCCGCACCGCCTGCAAGAACTATTTCAGCTTCATTACACATTATTGCCTGGGCAGCAAGTTGAACAGTTTTTAAACCGGAACCACAAACTTTGTTAATAGTTACGGAAGGAACTTCTATGGGAATACCAACTGCAATTGATACTTGTCTTGCTAAATTTTGTCCTATTCCCGCCTGAAGCACGTTTCCGAAAATCACTTCGTCAACCATTTCTGGTTTAACGTTTGCCCTTTCCAGTGCTGCTTTTCCTGCAATAGCGCCTAATTTAACAGCTGACACATCTTTAAGGCTTCCTCCGAAGCTGCCAATAGGTGTCCTTACAGCACTTACAATAACAACTTCTCTCATCATTGACCTCCTTTTTATTTATTTTAATTAAAAATTATCTAATTAACTATAAAAGCAATTATCATGCCAAGGACTTACAAATTTTTTCGACAATTTAGTGTTGGAATTTTAAGGATTTTTTAAATTGTATTTTTGGAGATAATATAAACAAAATGAAATGTGTAGAAATAATTCTACATATTCAGTAAAGATATATTAACTGGACAAATTTGTGTTAAATTATGAACAAAAAATGGATTGTAGAATTTTTTATACAGCATAAACATCTGTAGATAATTGTCTACACTATATTGCTTTTATATCTATGCCATAACTTTCAAGTTTTTTATACAAGGCAGTTCTATGAATTCCCAACAATTTGGCAGCTTCCGTTCTGTTTCCTTCGCAATATCTTAAAGCCTCTATAATAGCGCTTACTTCAGCTTCTGCAATTTTTCTTTTCAATGAATATATATTTGAATTAACTGGCTCAGTATTTAATTTTTTACTTATGAAGTCAGGCAAGTGCTGAATATCTATAACATTTCCTATGGAAATATTGGCAGCTCTTTCTAAAATATTTCTTAGTTCTCTTACATTCCCTGGCCAATCATAAAGTTTTAATGCAAAAATAGCCCTCTCTGTAACTGTTTTAGATGTATTAACTACATTTTGGATTTGATTGTTTAGTATATCTTCACATAAACAAGGAATATCATCTAATCTATCTCTTAAAGGTGGTATCTTCAGTTGAACCACATTTAATCTGAAATACAAATCCTGCCTGAAAAGACCTTTATTGACAAGCTCCTCCATATTCTCATTAGTACAAGCAATAACCCTTACATCTATTTTTATAGATGTATTGCCACCTATTCTTTCAAATTCCCTCTCTTCTAAAACTCTTAATAACTTTGCCTGCATACTCATAGGCATGGAACTTATTTCATCTAAAAGTATGGTACCTCCGTTGGCAAGCTCTAATTTACCAATCTTTCCTTCTCGTCTCGCTCCAGTAAATGCACCTGCTTCATAGCCAAACAGTTCTGATTCTAACAACTCATGGGGAATTGCAGCACAGTTTATCCTTATAAAAGGTGCCAGCCTTCTATTACTTTCTTCATGTATGGCATGAGCAAAATACTCTTTTCCAGTGCCGCTTTCTCCTTCAATTAATATTGTGGAGCTTGAATTTGCGGATTTTTTAGCTATATTAATCAACTCTAACATTTGCTTGTTTTGGGTAATTATGTCGTTGAAAGTATAGTTGGCACGATACATTTTGCTAATTTCACTTTTATATTTATCTACGGTACTTTCAAGAACTTTTAGTCTTTTTGCCAAATCTGTTACTTCCTTAATATCCTTAAACAAAACTGTTCCTACAGCACCAATTATTTTACCATCTTTTATAATAGGTGTCCTGCTGGCAATCATATCACGCCCTTGTATTCTTTGAACATCATATAGTTCTTTTTTACCTGTTTTTACTACAATGTGTAAACGGGTATTTTCGATTACCTCTTCCACATGTTTTCCAATTACATCTTTTTCTTTAATTCCAAAAAGCTTTTCATAATTCCATTTAATTATTCTTCCCTCTTCATTAATCAATACAAACCCCTGATATGCATTATCCAGCACATCTTTCATAGTTATTAAAGCTGTTTTTAGTTCTTCTATTTCATTTTTTGCTTCATATATGTCGCTGAATTCTTTAAATAAAATAACATTGAATTTAAACAAATTTAAACTACAGAAACAGTAACATTCTACCGTTACTTTCTTATCTTTTATATAAATTTCCGTTTCCTTATATTCTTCATTACTTGCTAATTTTAACAGTGCGTATTCCTTCAATACTTTAGATAGAGTCTCAGGGTCTTCTTCCGGAATATTGAATATTCTTTTAAATCGTCTGTTTACAAGGAAAGTATTCTTATAGTCTATTAATATTACCCCTTCATACATAGAATCAATCAATTTTTGCATATGCTCATAGTTAATCATAGTCCACCCTTAAAAATAGATTTATCTAAATATATCTTAATAAAATACACGAATTTTGTCAAATCGTTTTCAAGGTGTTTTGTAAGGTCCTTAGAACTTGGCATACTAATATTAAAACCAACCACGTCTTACGTGGTTGGTTTTACTGAAACTATTCAAGCCCTAACTCTTCCTTTAACTTTTTCAGTTCTTCATCTACAGAAGCATTGCCCATAGATGCATATTTTTCTTCCAAAGCTTTAGCTTCATCTATAGGCTCCTTGTTCAATTCTGCCATAGCATTGGCTTCATCCAACATTCTGTTAGCTTTTTGCTCCATACGCTCAAAGGCACTTCTGGTACCCGTTATTTTTTTAGTTGCCTGGGTAGCTTCGTTTATTGTTTCCTGGGTTTTGGCAATTTTAACTTTTGACTTTATAACATTTCGTCTCGCCTTTAAGGTTTCGATGTCGGAAGTTAATTTATCATGCATCTGTCTCATTTTAATCGCATTTTCATGAGCAGAGGCATAAGCGGTCATCAAACCGGCTCCTACATTTTCTAATTCCTGTTTCTTGTTTAAAAATACTCTTGCATCGTTCTCGTTGCCTGCCATTAAAGCTTTTTTAGCAAATTCCTCGTATTTTGCCACTTCTGCCTGATTTTCATCCACTAATCTCTTAGCTCGAGTTTCTTCAGCCATAACTTCTGCTGTACTTCTTTTTACTTCCGCAAGATCTTTCATCATATCTTCCAAGTATTGGTCAATCATTTTTTCAGGATCTTCCATTTTTTCCAGCAATACGTTTATGTTTGCTTTAATAATGTCTCCGAATCTTTCTAATATTGACATTTTATCCTCCTTGTACAATATAGTTATAATCAAATTACAGTTTTCCACTGTAATAATTATCAATTTCTTAAATAATAATATAGTCTTCTTTTCTAATCAT
>CZCB01001732.1_pt1 | contig 81769 bp, 85 predicted proteins | sample 591991 | NCBI WGS metagenome assembly CZCB01 (sample SAMEA3556809, study PRJEB10932) | anaerobic digester metagenome
CACTTCTGAGGTCTGTGCAATAGGAGCAGCCATTACTGCAGGTGTCTGGGCAAAGATGTTTTCTAGCTTTGAAGAAGGAGTCAAGCAGATGGTAAAAGAAGAGCAAACATTTTATCCGATACCGGAAAATGTTGAGACTTATAATCATATATTTGATAATGTTTACAAAAAAATATATAATAGGAACGAAGATATATTAACCATATTAGAAGAATACTCAAAAACTTCAATTTCATTATAGATAAATGTGAATGGTAGAGTGGCAATGAGTCAAATTCGACGAAACTTAAATAAATTTCATCAAAGCATAAATTCTGTCAATGCCAACGCTGGTAAAACTAATATTACAGACATTGTTGCAAAATATATTGCCCGGGAATTGCTTTTACTTGACGAAGGCTCACGTATTCCTACAGTTGACGAATATGAGGAACGCTTTGGTGTTTCACGTGGTACTGTGCAAAAAGCATTAGCAATTGTGGATGACCAAAAAGTGGTTGAACTCAGGAAACGCGGTGTTTTAGGTACTTTTTTATACGGCAAAAATCTGACTCGCTTGTGGCAGTTAAGTGGCTGGATAAACCTAACTGGTGCTGGAGCTTTGCCCAGTACGAAGAGGCAAGAAGCGCTTTCTTCTGCTATCTATGTAGCCTTTGGAAACATCCAGACATCTTTCAACTTTGCTTACTTGCAGGGGGCCTACAGACGTGTCCAAGGCATGTTGGCAGACAAGTACGATTTTGTTGTCACAAGCAAAGGTGCAGCAGAATATCTTATCCAAGAAATGCCATCAAAAGTAAGAATTGCATTGGAGCTGGAGCCATATAGCTTTCTTTCTGGATACTGTATTATTAAACAAAAAGGGTTTCCAAATAGAATGATAAGGAGAGTCGGAATTGACCCAAACTCGCCTGATCAAGCCCATTTAACTAGACGATTATTCTCTTCTCCATCTATTGAATTAGTCGAAATGTATTATGCTCGAATGCCTACAGCAGTTGCTTCTGGAGACATAGATGCATGTATTTTTAATCAGGATGCAATAGACCGAGGTGTATTGGAGTATTATTCATTGGACTCTCTTGACATTGAGGATATTCCAGTTAATTTAGATCTATCGGATTTAACACGTGCTGTTATCCTAATAAATCCAAAAAACTATATGATAGATAAACTAGTAGTAAAACTAATAAACCCTAATCAAGTTGCAGAAATTCAACGAGAAGTAATGAATGGGAAACGTTTGCCAATTTTATAAATGATATAAAAGTTGCTGTGTGCCTTACAATTGCAACAAATACGCTTTTGTAAGGCTTTTGTTTTGAACAGAAAAAAAGTCTCTAATAATCACATCGAACGTATTTAGAGACTGGAAAATTAGTTAATTAACATAAATGCAATATGCAGAATGATTATTTAGACAGTCAAAATAATAATGGTGCCGAAGGTGGGACTCGAACCCACACGGAGTTTGAGCTCCACTGGATTTTGAGTCCAGCGCGTCTGCCAGTTCCACCACTTCGGCAAGTTCGTTCCTTATGCTTAAGACAGTTTATATATTAACATAATAAAAAAAAGTTTGCAATAAGTTTTTGTTTTTCTTCTCCTCCAGTCTTTTATATGTTATAATGGTACGGCTTTAGTTGTTATTGATTATGTAAACTAGGAGGAATTGAAGAATTGGATCCCATATCACATGGGTTGGTCGGATTAGCCGCAGGAAGTTTCAGCGGAGAAAGCGGTGTTCTGACCAACCCCTTAGCGTTAGGCTGTCTAATTGGTTCAATTATACCTGATGGCGATATTATAATGCAATACTGGGGTGATTATGCGTATTTGAAAAATCATAGAGGAGCAAGCCATTCCTTTGCAGGCATGACTGCAATCTCTTTGGCTGTATCTCTGTTAATTAACCTTATTTTTAAGGGCAGCAGTTTTCTTAGTGTGTTTTTATGGACATATATTGGCTGTCTTACTCATGTAGGTTTTGATTTACTGAACTCCTACGGGGCTAAGTTATTATGGCCTTTTTCTAATAAAAAGTATGGATCTGGATTGTTGTTGTCATTTGATCCTTTCCTGGCAGTTACATCTATTATCGTATACTGGTTTAATTCTACCAATAGAATTTATATAAAATTTGCTATTGGAGCTTTTGCTGCATATTTATTGTTTCGTCAATGGCGAAAAATACAAATTCGGGATAGTATTGTAAAAAAACTGGGTTTTACTATCGATAGAATAGTTTTGCTGCCATCTATGACAGGGCTATTTAGCTGGGATTTTATTGTATATACAAAAAGAGAGATAGTAACAGGCAGGAGCAGTATGCTAGGTAAAAAGATAATAATCCGCGACCGAATGCAGCAATCCAACAGTTGGATTAAAGAAATAGTAATGAATACTGATGTTGGCAGGTTTTTTTCCGAGTTTACTAAAGAGTACCATATATCCCTGGATAAATTGGAAAATGGAACAATAAAAGCAACTTTGACTGATCTTCGTTATTTTGTAAAAAACAGGTATATACATCATGCAACTATATATTTTGATAGAAATTTTAATCCGGTGGAATGTTTATTCCAGCCATATAATATAAAGAGAAGCTCAAAGCTCTCAGCTTAATTATTTTTTTATTGAAAGGTTGTCACGCAACTATTCCGTCCTTTACTCGTCTATTTTAATAGAAGAAGGGCGGGAGCAAAGTTGAAAGCTTGTGAATATAGCAAATATTTATCAGCTTATGTGGATACTCGATTGGATGACAACATGGAACGAATGATAAAAATGCATATTTCCCATTGTACAGCATGCAATAAGGAGTTGGATCAGTTAAGGCTAATAAGGCAGCTTTGTTTAGGCCTGACTGAAGAAGAGATCCCTTCAGATCTCCATCCACGTATAATGAACAAAGTTCAAAACGAAAAAAGGACAACCCGCGGGAAAGCGTATATTAAACTGATAACGGCATGTGCAACTGTTATTGTTTTATTATTTCTGATGGGAAGAACAGCGCCAATGCTGAATGGAAGCAATATAGGTAATAGTAAACAGATAATACAAGAGTATGAAGACATTGTGATGATTGATCCAACTGCTGATGCAAGATCTGCTGAAGATATGGAAATGCAGGACAGCGCAGTAAAAGATGATACGAAGCCCTATAACTTATATCTAATACTAAAATATGGAACTGGCACTGCCTTATCATTATTTGTATTTTTTCTTCTTATTAGAAATGTCAGATTTAAAAAATGTAAAAAATAAGGTGAAGAAAAACTCTTCACCTTAAATTTTTTCAGTATTTTTATGAATAAAAGCTTAATTGTAATATAGGGAAAAATATGATAAATTCAATATATATTATGAAAAATGAGGGATTGATCGTCAGTGAAAGATGATAAGAAAAGGATTATTATGGCAATAGACGGCAACAGCTTATTGCATAGAGCTTTCTACGCTATTCCGATTCTATCAAATAAAAAAGGTGTATATACAAATGCAGTTTATGGTTTTTTGAATATGCTTCTTAAAATGATTGAAGACTATAAGCCGTTTTCTTTGGCAGTAGCCTTTGACAAAAAAACCCCTACTTTTCGTCATTTAGCTTATCCTGCTTATAAGGGAACTCGTCAGAAAGCACCTGAGGAATTGGTGCCGCAATTTGATTTGCTTCGTGATACCTTAATTAAGATGGGCATTCCCATTTACGAAGAGGATGGTTACGAGGCAGATGATATATTAGGTACAATAGCTAAACAGTGCGAAAAGAAGGAAAATAATTTAGTACTGTTGGTTACAGGAGACAAAGATGCCCTGCAACTGGTATCCGAAAATACCGAGGTGCTTTTGACTAAGAAAGGTATTTCACTTATGCAAAAATATGGTAAGAAAGAACTGGATGAAGAATATGGATTAGCTCCTGAGCAATTAATTGATATGAAGGGCCTGATGGGAGACGCTTCTGATAATATTCCTGGCGTTCCTGGCATTGGGCCGAAAACAGCTGTTAAACTTTTAAAAGAGTACGGAACTTTAGAGAATGTATTGGACAATATTGAGAATATTAAAGGGAAAAAAATAAAAGAGAGTTTAATAACTCACAAACAACATGCCTTGTTGAGCAAAGACCTTGCTGAAATTAGGTGTGATATACCTATTGATTGCAGTATTCTTTTCCAGCCTTTAAGAATTACAAGAACTACTGAGCTAAAGAAGCTTTTAACAGATTTAGAATTAAATACCATTATCCAAAAATTAAATATGGAAACGGGAGAAGTAGAGGAAATTAATAATTCAAAAGAAAGAAAAAAAGAAATAGTAAAAATAAAAAATCGTGAGGATCTTATGCAACTGCTGGATCAGCTCTTATTACAGAAAGAGGCCGCTATTCTCTTAAACAGAAACCTAAGTATTGCCTGGCATTATGATAAGGTTTACTCTATACATTTAAAGCAAGACCTGTTGGAAGAAGGTTTGGAAGAGGAAGAAGCATTACAGGCATTAAAACCTTTTTTCATTAACAACGATATAAGTAAGGTAACCAATGATGCAAAAAGACTGATACTAAAGCTGCGCAGATTAGATATTAGAATAAATGGCCTTACATTTGATACACATATAGGAGCATATCTTCTGGAGCCCACGAGGAATAAATATCAACTGGAACAGCTTCTTTATGACTATGTGCAATTTGATGTTGAAATGGCAGATGCTTCCGACTTGTTGTTTCTGGCACATAAAATGAAAAAGCTGTTAAGTGAGGCTGGAATGTATGAGCTTTACACACAGATTGAACATCCGCTGATACATGTATTGGCAGACATGGAGCTGGAAGGTTTTAAGGTAGACAAGGAAATGCTAAAACAATTGGATAAGGAATTTACCGAACACTTAAATCACCTTACAAAAGAAATTATTGACTTAGCAGGTGAAACTTTTAATATAAACTCTCCCAAACAACTTGGTGAAATTTTATTTAATAAACTGGGGCTTCCAGTTCAAAAAAGAACAAAAACCGGCTATTCAACTGATATCGAAGTGCTGGAAAAACTTCAGGACATGCATCCTATTATTGAAAAGTTAATAGACTATCGCCAGATAATGAAACTGAAATCTACTTATATAGACGGGCTTCTTAACGTTATTAACCCCTCGGATGGCAAAATACATACGAGTTTCCATCAGACCGTCACTGCTACTGGTAGAATAAGCAGCACTGATCCTAATCTTCAGAATATTCCTGTTAGGATGGAAATGGGTAGGAGGATCAGAAAAGCCTTTACTGCCAGTGATAATGACCATGTATTGATCGATGCAGACTATTCGCAGATAGAACTCCGGGTACTGGCACATATATCAGGTGATCAAAATTTGATTGATGCCTTCCGAAAGAGACAAGATATTCATCTTAGGACTGCTGCCGATATCTTTGGCGTGCCTATGGATCAGGTAACTGCTGAGCAGCGGGACAGCGCAAAAGCGGTCAACTTCGGCATAATATACGGTATTAGTGATTTTGGTCTTGCAAAAAATTTAGGTATTACCCGAACTGAAGCAAAAAAGTATATTGATAATTATTTACAAAGATATCCTAAGGTGAAGGAATATATGGAAAGAATAATAAGTGAAGGGAAGAAAAAAGGGTATGTAACAACTCTTTTTAATAGAAGAAGAGATATTCCTGAATTAAAATCAAGAAATTATAACGTAAGAAGCTTTGGAGAGCGGATTGCGCTTAATACCCCGATACAAGGAACAGCAGCTGATATCATTAAATTAGCCATGATAAAAGTGCATACTGAACTGAAGAAAAGAAAACTTAAATCCAAGATGATTTTACAAGTGCACGATGAATTGATTGTGGACACCTTGAATTCAGAGCAGGAAGAAGTAATTGAACTTATAAAGTTCCAAATGGAAAATGTAGTTGAATTGGCAGTACCTTTAGTTGTTGACATAGGAATAGGTGCCAACTGGTATGATGCAAAGTAGGAGGGAATTTATGAAACTTGTCGGCCTGACAGGCGGAATAGCAACGGGGAAATCTACGGTTTCCAAGATGTTGCAGGAATTAGGTATACCTGTTATTGATGCCGATGAAGTATATTGGAAATTGTCGCAAAAAGGAAACCGTGTCTGGACTGCCATATGGCAGACGTTTGGAGAAAAGTATTTCTTGCCTGATGGAGAATTGGATAGGGAAGCTTTGGGCAATCTCATTTTTTCAAATCATAAATCAAGAGAAAAACTGAATCAAATAACTCATCCTATAGTAAAGGATGAGATGATGAACATACTCAAAAAAATAAAAAATGAACAGGATCCTGTGCTTGTTGTAATGGATGTTCCTTTGCTTTTTGAAGCCGGATGGGATCAATGGATGGATGAAGTCTGGGTAGTCGTTGTTCCTGAAGAAATTCAAATAGAAAGATTAATGAAAAGGGATAATCTCACCAAAGAAGAGGCTATGCTGCGTATTCGCAGTCAAATGAGCATCCAGGAAAAGAAAAGTATGGCTCATCGTGTCATAGACAATTCAGGATCTATTAATGATACAAGAAAACAGCTTGAATCAATCCTGAAAGAACATATTTATCGGAGGAACTGAGATGGAACAAGTTAAACTAAGAAAACGGGCCATTTGGGCTTTATTTATAGTGTTTGTTTTATATCTTTTACTTGTTATTTTAGGCAATAGTAATTTGATAAAGCAAAAAAAATATCCCTTGAAGTTTGAGGAGCAAATACGAGAATACTCTACTGTTTATCAAGTGGATCCCTTTTTAGTTGCATCTATAATTTTTATCGAGAGCAGGTTTAATCCAGACGCAGTATCCATGCGAAACGCTAAAGGCCTGATGCAGATCCTCCCAAGTACAGGAGAGTGGGTAGCATCTAAATTAGATATAGAAAATTTCAACGAGACACATTTGTTAGATCCGGAAACAAATATCCAGATTGGTTGTTGGTATATTAGTTATTTGTCTTCTCAATTTTCGGGTAACATGGAGCTTGTCCTTGCTGCTTATAACGGTGGTATAGGAAATGTAAGCAAATGGTTAAAAGAGAAAAAATACAGCACGGATGGAAAACAATTGGATTATATTCCATTCGTAGAAACCAGAAACTATGTTGAAAAAGTATTGGGCGTATATAACATATACCAGGAGATCTATCCCGGTCTTGAACTGTAAAGCTTATTATTACTGTGCATCAGAAAGGACAAGGTATATGAAGAAATTTATTTGTTTAATGCTTGCCATATTAACTGGATTTATTTCAGGCTGCGGCCTTGCACGCATTCCGGAAGCCCATTTGACAGAAAGTATAGAAGATAATATAGAAAATACACATGAGCCTGTTGAGCCCCGCCCTGTTTATGGTGGTGAACTTAATGTACCCTTAACTTCACTTGATTCATTTAATCCCCTTCTAACCAAATCCAGAGACGTGTTAAATTTTTTGGGTTTAATATATGAAAGTGCTATTACATATGATAAAGATTTAAAACCTGCTCCTTCCTTGGTTACTGGATGGGAAGTTTCACCGGATGGCAGATTATGGGTTTTTGATGTGAGAAAAGGAGTTAAGTGGCATAATGGACAAGATTTAACTGGCGATGATATATTGTTTACTTTACATGCATTACAGTCAGAAACATTGGAATCATTTTTCAGCATTAGTAGTGAAGATATCAAAATTGTTGAATCGGGTCTTAGAGGTGGTGACCCTTACACTTTTTACATTCGTTTAGAAGAACCTACTTATAGGATTTTGGATTATTTAACCTTCCCAGTGCTTCCGCAGAATATATATGCATCTGCAGAATTTATGATGGAATACAAAGAAGATCTAACCATGCTTCCAATGGGATCAGGCCCATATAGAGTGGATCAAACACATAATTTTGACGGGGATACAATTAAATTAATAAGAAACGAAAGCTGGTGGAATGGAACTCCCTATATTGATTCTATAAATGGGAAGCTGTATGACTCTGTTGATGAAGCATTTAATGCTTTTTACAATAATGAAATCGATCTGATTGATACTACAGCGGTCTATGCAAATACGCGCTTGTATCGCAACAGTGCTAATCATATTAAATATAATACTTCGGACATTGAAATGCTGGTGTTTAATAATAACAATAACCTGTTTTATGATAAATCTGTCCGAAAGGCAATAGCATATGGCATAGATAGGAAGGACATAATATCCAAGGTATATCTGAACAATGCGGAAACAGTAGATGTGCCAATTCCTTCGAATTCATGGTTGTATGACAGCAGTTACCGCATATATGATTATGACGAAAAACGTGCAAAAAAGCTCTTGAAAGAAGCAGGATGGAATGACAATGACGGAGATGGCATTCTAGATGTAAAACAAGGCGATACCAGCGTCGATCTTTCATTTACCATATTGACGAACAGTGATAACAGCTGGCGCGTAGATGCAGCTGAATTAATAGCGGAGCAATTGACAGAGATAGGATTTAAGGTACAAGTTGAGGCACTCCCATGGGAAGTATTATATGAAGAAAGGATAGCTACAGGTGACTTTGACGCTATTCTGATTGGGTACAGCTTGGATCCCATGCTTAACCTCTCATCATTATTTCATGCCGAATGGATTAAATATAGCAGTCCACAACTAGATGTGTTGTTAGAAAGAGCTGCTGATGCTTATACAGAAGATGACAGATTGAATGCTTACCAGGAAATACAAAAATATTTAACCGAAGAAATGCCGGTTATAAGTCTATATTTTAAAACCGGTTCACTGTTGGTGGACAGCCGAATAAATGGGATAGAGCATGTTGGGGAGTTAAGAATATTTAAGGATATAAAGAATTGGTTCATAATTCCTTGAATATTATAATGGTTGACTTTTGTTCATTCAATGCTTATAATATAATATGAAATTTTTGAGTATTTATTTTTTTGCGAGAGTGCTGGAATTGGCAGACAGGCACGTTTGAGGGGCGTGTGTCGTATGGCGTACGGGTTCAAGTCCCGTCTCTCGCACCATCTTAAATCCGGGTGAAATGTAATAACACGTTTCATCCGGTTTTTTTTCGAAATAAATTACATTACTACATAGAAATACCTGTAATAGTTCATATGCCTCTACAAAAAATAAATATGAATTATTATATCATTAAGGAGGCGAACTGAAGATGCAAGGACGTGTTCAAAAAACGGAGAGTCATCTGCCAGGTGTTAAATGTGTTGTGTCTTCTTGCTATTACTATGCTGAAGGGAATCATTGCACTGCTGAACAAATTGAAATTCAGCCACCGAATGCAAAAGATACTGAGGAAACCGATTGTGCTACCTTTATTCAAGCCTAGTCTAAATCAAGATTAAAAACGTGGCGAAAATGCCACGTTTTATTTTTACAAACTTTTATTTTGATTTGCAATCTTTTATAATAAGATTGTATGTAGTTATTCTGAGTTAAAGTGTCGATTTCAGGAGGATTTGTTTTATGCGGCCAACCAGGGTTATTATAGATTTAAATCGCTTGAGAAACAATATAAAAGAAATAAGATCAGTGATAAAAGAAAAAACTTCAATAATGGCAGTAGTGAAAGCTAATGCTTATGGTCATGGATTGGTACAGATCGCCAAATGTGCAGCTGAATCCGGTGTAGAGTGGCTGGGTGTTGCTTTACCAGAAGAAGGTATGGAACTTAGAAAAAGCGGAATATCGCTGCCTATTTTAGTACTGGGAGACGCAAGCAGAGAACAATGTGAAATATCAGTTAGATACGATTTAACACAGGCAGTTCCTTCTTTGATTACAGCGCATCATCTAAATGATATAGCCCTTAATTCAGGTAAGAAAGCAAAAGTTCACATCAAGCTTGACACAGGCATGGGTAGAATTGGTTTTAATTCTGTTAAAGAATTAAAAACAGTAGTTAAGGAAATGCAAAATATGCGAGGAATTAGTATTGAAGGTGTGTTTACACATCTGGCGACAGCAGATGAAGAGAACTCTGACTATACAATAAAACAAATTAATTGCATGGAAAAAATGTTGGAGGAAATTAAAGAAAGCGGTTTGCAAATAGACTGCATTCATGTCAGTAACAGTGCAGGAATATTAATGTATCCTCAGTCTCATTACAATATGGTGAGATGTGGGATCAGCATGTATGGATATTTTCCTTCTACATTTGTAAAAGAACGAACAGGAATTGCACTTAAACCTATAATGCAATGGGAAACTCGGATTCTTTTCATCAAAACTTTGGAAACGGGGTCCAGCGTAAGCTATGGGCGAAGCTTTATAGCATCTTCTCCCAGAAAGGTAGCGACTTTGCCTGTGGGATATGCTGATGGTTATAAAAGGTTGTTTGGAAATCGTGCATCCGTTTTAATCCGCGGCAGGCGTGCACCTGTAATAGGCAGAGTCTGTATGGATCAGATAATGGTAGATATTACAGACATTCCGGAAGCGGAAATAGGAGATCAGGTAGTTTTGCTGGGAGAACAAGGAAATGAAAAAATAACAGCAGATGAACTTGCAGATTTGTGCGGTACAATATCTTATGAAATTCTAGCCTCCATTAGCGATAGAGTGCCTAGGATATATAAGGAAGGATAATAGGTGGGTCCATATGAACAAAGATGAATTAAGACGTTGCATGATTGCACGTAGGAACAGCCTGAATAATAAAGACATAGAAAAAAAAAGTCAAACAATCATTTCTAATTTATCAAAACTGTCTGTCTATAAATACTCAAAGTTTATTTTTGTTTACGTGAGTTTTAGGAGTGAGGTAATAACCAAGGGTTTTATTATGAATGCAATTAAGGATGGCAAACGTATAGCAGTTCCAATTACTCTGGCTGAAAAAAAAATAATACAGCCCTGTGAGATAAGAAGCTTAAACGAGTTAGCTCCTGGGACCTGGGGAATATTGGAACCAAAGAAAGGAAATTATAAAGTAGTAGACAGTAGCCAGATCGATTTGGCAATAGTGCCCGGCCTGGCTTTTGATTACTCATTTAACCGCTTAGGATATGGAGCTGGCTATTATGATCGGTTTCTTCCATCCATGAACAGTTTGGCTATAAAAATAGGGATTTGTTATGATTTTCAACTTATTGACAGTTTACCGGCTGAAAAATATGATATTCCCATGGATGTGATAATAACCGAAAAAAGACTTCTGTTTCGTGATCCAAATAAAATAAGTTTGAGGAAATAAACCAAGCACTGCATAGTGCTTTTTTTATTTAGAAGCAAAGTTTATCCTTAGTATAAAACTATCAGATGTCTGGAAAAATATATGTATTGATGATTCAGGAGGAATGAAATGCAGAATAATAAGCAGGGTATCTTAATAATTATAGGTGGTGCTGAAGATAAAGATAATGATTGTACTATTTTAAAAAAAACAGCCGAACTATCTGGCGGTAAGAATGGTAAAATTGTTATTTTGACCGTAGCCACAGATTTTCCCTATCAGACGGGTAAGGAATATAAGCTATTATTTAATAAAATGGGTGTATTGAATGTAGACACTTTGCATATTGAAAACAGAAATGATTCCAATGATGAAGAAAACCTAAAACGTTTGGAAGAAGCAAACTGTATATTTTTTACCGGTGGTGACCAATTAAAAATAACTAGTCTTATTGGAGGAACTGCAATTGAAAAATTTATTAAAGAAGCATATCTGACCGGTTTAATTGTTGCCGGTACAAGTGCGGGGGCTTCAGTAATGAGCGAAACCATGATAACTTCCGGTATTGATGATGAGGCACCTAAAAGGTGCACAGTGAAAATGGCACCGGGACTGGGATTAATTCATGGAGTAGTTATAGATCAGCATTTTGCACAAAGGGGCCGGATAGGCAGGCTTTTGGCTGCAGTTGCTCAAAATCCACACGTACTGGGCATCGGTTTAGATGAAGATACAGCGATTATTGTAAAGCCTGATAATACTTTTGAAGTAATTGGGTCCAATGCAGTTACTATTTTAGATGGTATACACAGCAGTTATTCAAATGTATCTGAATCTCATCCAGATGACATATTAGCAATGACAGACATAAAACTGCATATTTTACCCCAACATCATGAGTTTAACCTATCTACGAGAGAACCTATCCCAAGGAGGTTTACATTTTGATAATACAAGAAATAAAGGCATATGATGGAAGAAACATATATAGTCATCAAAAAGTTGTTAAAATGGTAGTTGATTTAAAAGAATGGGATGACATTCCTACAAATAAGATTCCAAACTTCAATAATAGGTTGCTTAAACTGCTTCCTGGCCTGTCATTGCATCATTGTTCATTAGGATATGAAGGCGGATTCAAGAAGAGATTAATGGAAGGTACATATTTAGCCCATGTAATAGAACATACAGCTCTGGAGTTGCTGAATTGCATTGGTCACAAAGTTTCTTTCGGGCGAGCAAGAAGAATTGGGGAGACAAGCCGTTATACTATTATTTACGCTCAACTAGAAGAGCATACTGGCATAGAGGCTGGAAAAATCTCAGTAAAATTGATTCAGGCCCTTTGTCTACAACGGGAATTTGACATGGAAAGAAATATAAAAAGACTGCAAGAAATGGCTTGGAGGTACTGCTTAGGTCCAAGTACGCAAGCGATAGTTGATGCTGCTTTAGAACGGGGCATTCCTGTTACACGGATTGGAAAGGGAAGCATTGTTCAGCTAGGTTATGGGAAGTATCATAAGAAAATAGAGGGCACTTTAACCGATAATACCAGTTGTATATCCGTAGACATGGCCTGCGATAAAACCATTACAAAAGAGCTTCTTAATCAAGCAGGCATACCAGTACCTGATGGCAGGGTTTGCAGAACTATAGAAGAAGCTATTGAGGCCGCTGAAGCAATTGGTTATCCAATGGTGATAAAACCGGTAAATGGCAATCAAGGTAAGGGGGTTTCATTAAACATACAGACACATGAAGAGATACCTAATGCATTTCGGATTGCTAAAAAGTATTCAGAGAATGTACTTTTGGAAGAGTATATTTATGGAAACGATTATAGAATTTTAGTTGTAGGAGACCAGGTTTCGGCTGTAGCATTACGTATACCAGCCAGTGTAGTAGGAGATGGCATCAGTACAATAGAGCAGCTAGTAAATAAAAAAAATAATGATGCGAGGCGGGGAGAAGGACATGAGCTTCCGCTTACTAAGATAAAATTGGACGAGATCAGTCTGATAACGTTGGGGAAGCAAGGTTATACACCTGAAAGCATACCTAATAAGGGAATAAGGGTTTTTCTAAAAGAAAATGGAAACCTTAGTACCGGAGGTGAAGCAATTGACTGTACTGATAAGATTCATCCCGATAATCAGGAACTGGCTGTTCGCGCTGCCAGAATTCTCGGATTGGATATAGCAGGTATTGATATCAAATGTAAGAACATAAGCAAACCTTTGCGCTCGGAGAATGGTGCAGTAATTGAAGTAAATGCATCTCCCGGGATACGCATGCATCTTTTCCCTTCCAAAGGAAAAGCAAGAAAGGTTGGCAATGCAATAATAGATATGCTGTTTCCATATGGAAGCAAGCACTCCGTACCAATTGTTTCAGTTACCGGCACTAACGGCAAGACAACAACTACAAGGATGATAGCCCATATATTAAAAGTATATGGTTTGTGTGTCGGAATGACTACTACTGGGGGAGTGTTTATAAATGATAAATGCATAATGAAAGGTGACACAACTGGGCCTTTAAGTGCGAAAATGCTTTTAACTGACAAGGCAATAGATGTTGCAGTTCTGGAAACAGCTAGAGGAGGAATAATTCGTTCCGGTTTAGGCTATGACTTGGCAGATGTAGGGGTATTGACCAACATAAGCGAAGACCATCTTGGTCTGGATGGAGTTAACACTTTGGAGGATATGCTGCATGTCAAGTCTTTAGTGATAGAAGCTATAAAAAGCAATGGTTATGCGGTATTAAATGCTGATGATAAGCTGGCAGTTCAGGCCGCTAAAAAAACGAAAGCCAATCTAATCTATTTTTCTCTTCAGGAAGATAATTTGATTGTACACCAACATATATTAAATGGAGGAATAGCCGCATTTGTTAAGGATAACTATATAACATTAGCCACAGGAAATGGATTTTTAAAGAGTCTGTCTGTCACCCAGATACCCGCTACTTATGGAGGGAAGCTAGCATATAATATAGAAAATAGCCTTGCTGCTTTTTGTGCAGTTTATGCTTTAAATATACCTCTACAAGTGATTGAAAATGCCTTAACTTCTTTTTATTGTGATGAGATACACAATCCTGGCAGGTTTAATGTGTTTAACATTAGAGATTTTCGCATCGTTGTAGATTATGGGCATAATTTGGCGGGATATAAAAAAGTAATTGAAGCAATTAAAAAGTTGGGCGGCTCACGTTTAATAGGTATCATAGGCACACCAGGAAATCGAAGTGATGATTCCGTTAGAGCCATAGGTTATGTAGCAGGAAAGTCTTTTCACAAAATTATAATAAAAGAAGATAAAAATTTAAGAGGTCGAAAGGCAGGAGAAGTCTCAAGATTGTTGTTGGAAGGGGTTCTTGAAGCCGGATTATCTGAAAAATCGGTAAGACTAATTCAATATGAAGATGAAGCATTGCGCACAGCAATTAGAGAAGCTGCAGCCGGTGATATTATTGTTGTTTTTTACGAAGATTTAGAGTCTATAATGGATGTGATCAATCATGAGGCATCAAAAGCAGCAGTTGAGAACAGTTCAAAAGATATAACAAAGTTTAAATTGATTAAAGCATAGGAGTCATTTGCAACAGAATAGAGCTTATCAGTGAAACCTGGAAAGTTTCCAGGTTTTTATTATGATTGTATGAAAAATGACATTTTTTACTTTTACTTGATGTTTGGCAATACAAAAAAAATGTTATAATATTGTGGAGCGGCATTAGGAGGTATGTTTGTGGTTAGGTTTAAAGAGATACAGCTTGAGGACAAATCATTGTTTGATAGGTATTTTTCTGCTAGATCCTATGAAAACTCCGAATTCACTTTTACTAATCTATTCATATGGCGACTATCTTATAATTTTAAGTATTCTATTGTACATGATCATTTATGTATAATGGCAAAGTACCGGGATAAATATCCGTGTGTTTTTGCCCCATTAAGCCTTACAGCGCCTGATTACGAAAAAGTTTTGTTAGTTTTGGCCGAATATTTCCATAATATGAATTATCCATTGATATTAAAATCTGTACCGGAAGAAATAAAAGCTGAAATAGAAGCTGCTATGCCGGGTAAAATAATATTTCGCGAAGACCGCAATAATTTCGATTATGTATATCTTACTAAAGATCTGATCGAATTGAAAGGAAAAAAATTTCGGCAAAAAAGAAACCACATAAATAAATTTCTAAAGAACTATGACTACCATTATGAAGAAATGTCAGATAATAATCTGGAAGAGTGTCTAAAGACTGAGCTTAAATGGCTTTCTCAACAAGGCAATTCCGAGGACCAGACTATATTGGAAGAAAAACAAGCGGTTGCTGAGGCCATTAAAAACTTTTATGCCCTGGAGCTTAAGGGTGGAGTCATACGTGTACATGGAAAGGTTAGGGCTTTTGCCTTGGGGGAGCTGCTTAATCCAGATATGGCAGTAGTACATATAGAAAAAGCGAATACCGATTATGCAGGCGCTTTTAATATGATAAACTGGCTGTTTACACAGCATGCTTGGTCAGGTGTAACATATATAAACCGTGAAGAAGATATGGGTATTCCCGGATTGAGAAAAGCCAAATTGTCATATAATCCTATAAAAATGGTTAAAAAGTATACCGGATTCTTATTGGGGAAAGGTGTTATAAAATGATCAGGCTGGCTAATGATCGAGACATTACACAAATAATAGATTTATGGAATTATTGTTTTGACGATTCACCTGAATTTGTTGATTTCTACTTTAAAACATGTTTTAAATCATATAATACCGTTGTTTCAGAAGAAGATGGCAGGATCCAATCCTGCCTTCAGTTACTTCCTTATCGGATGATGTTAAGAGAAAGAGAAACACCCATATCCTACATTGTAGGAGTGGCTACTTGGCCTGAATATAGAAGACAAGGACTTATTAAAAAACTACTTCAATTTGCTGACAAAGTTATGCATGAACGAGGGATATTCCATTCAATTTTATTACCTTTTCAATATGATTTTTACCGTAAATATGGTTGGGAAGTGTGCTATGAATTTTTGACCTATAAAGCTATAGATTTTTCTAATTACCATGTAAAGAATAAGCCGACAGAATTAAAATCTAACAGTAAATTTATTAAAGTCGGCAAAGAAGGTAATTTCGACAAACTTTCCAAATGTTATAAACAGTACATGAAATATTTTAATGGGTATATTATGCGAGGAAATAAAGAGTGGCAAAAAATAATACAGGATACTGAGATTGCGGGCGGGGCATGTTATCTTTATGAAGAAAAAGAAAGTCCTTCAGGCTATATTATTTATACAAAAAATGAGAAATCACTTAATATAAATGAACTAGTTTATCTTTCCAATGAAGCTAAGGCTGAGTTAATCAAATTAGCATTTTCTCATCTTGGACAAGTTAATCAAATTAGTAGAAAAGCACCTTTCTGGGATTTGGATTATTTATTTATGAAAGATTCAAGGGGAATTATAGAAAAAGAAACATTTGTAATGGGAAGAATACATGATGTTGTTAATGCACTATCAGGAATCTTTTATTCGGGAGAAGAGTTTGTAATAAGAGTAAAAGATGAATTTTATCAAAAAAATAACGGAAGTTTTCTTATAAAACAAAAGGCCGGAAATTCTTATTTAATAAGAACAAACCAAGAACCTGACTGTATATTGAATATAAGAACATTAAACCAGTTATTATGGGGTTATATTTCTCCTGAACTTGCTTTAATGGAGGGACTGATACAATTGAAAAACAGCAATGATATAGAAAAATTGGAACTATTATTTCCTAAAAAATATAATTATATGACAGAAGATTTTTAATTCAAGCAATTAATATAAGAAATATCAGGACACATGTGATAAAATGGAAATATGACGGCAACCATTTCTAGGAGGGGTTCCATGAACAAAAAGAGATTCCTTCTGTTCCTCATAACTTTTATTCTTATTATTTCCATTCCTGTCCTGTATTTTATTTTAAAACAGCCAAAATTTGAAACGGTACTCCATACAGCTTCAAATTTGGAAGAAGTAGAACAGTTTTATTACAGAGCAGTACCTGGCCTAAAACAAGCTGAAGAGGCTGGTTTGGTTCGTGATATAAACAAACAATTGGCTATACCTGGTCAGGAAACTACGCTCATTATCGACAAGATTTGGTATAACAGAACAGGAGCAATCATATTCTATCATGTACAGGGAGCAAATGAAGCCGTTTATTTAGGAGGCGAATTCTATCTTCCAACCGATGAGCCTGCCGAAAAGCGGCCTTATCATGGCGATAAGTCCATTGGATCAGCTGATGAAAAAGGTATTATATATGATGGAAGTTTTTATAGTTGTTTAAAACTCCCTCCTCTATATGACAGCTCAGGCCAACCTGTATCGGAAATTGAAACTCTTACCTTTACCCCTTTCATTAATCAATTCAATACAGAAAATAATAATCAACTGGAAAGCATTCTTTTGAAGTCATTTGATGTTGCATTAAATTATAACCAAGAAGATGAAGCAGTTACCAAATTTCCGGTTGACAGTCAGATAGGAATTGAGGATAAACATCTTCGTATTTATCAAGTTGATGTCTCTCCTTCTGTTAACCGCATATATTTTCAATATCTTAACAGCGGCAGAGATAAGGTATATAGGATTAAGGGCTCGTATACAACCGATAAAGGTGAATTTCAGACATTTGATGTATTTCCAACTGTAATTACGGATTATCCCTATCATTATATAATAGAAGTACCCCCATTTCATATAGTACCAGATACGGTACATGTAGAAATAGAGTCGTTAATATGCGTAGGTAGCGACAGCATCTCTTTTAAATTGGAGACAGATCAATTTGGTAATAGAAATAGATCATATGAGACAGAAATAGGCAAAAATCGTATTAGAGGCACTGATATTTATATAAGGAATGTAACATTAAAGGACAATTTTGTGGAAATTTACATTACTTTTATGCCTGATAACGGAACGGAAACAAGGCCTTTATCTCGTGTATATCCTTTATCTCCTGTCTGGGTATGTGAGAACTCGTTATTAAAGGATAAAGCAAACTATTTAACTGTGTACAATTCCGATTATCAGATGTTTAATATTGACAATTTATTTTATGGTTCAGATATCCTTCCTGAAGATGGGATATGTTTACGTTTGGATCGTAAATTCTGGAATGAATCAAATACCATATATTTACATATAAATAATTTAACTTATTCATATGAAATTAATAAATCGACACCTGTGACATTAGAAGAAGAACAAGATTCAGGCAGTGAATAATAAAATAATGTCAAAGAGCATGGAAACTAATCCATGCTTTTTTGTTTAGAATAATACTGCCTTTTTTGTACAATCTAAAATTAGTTATTATATTCAATCTAAAAGTACTGTTTGGAGGCTTTGATGAAGATTATTCAAAGAAAAAAGAATCCAAAAAATAAGAAAATCATTGAAGAAAGGCAGAAAATAAACACAAAAAGTGAAAAGCGAGCATCAGGTTTGCAGCTATCAACAAACCTAGAGGAGAATTATAAAAAATTTCAAGCTTTTCTTAAAGAAAGCACAGATATTGTTTTCAGAAAATTCAAACTGGGGAAAAGCGACATAGATTGTGCTCTGATTTATGTAGATGGTTTAATTGATAAGACAGTAGTTCATGATGCAGTATTAAGACCTATGATGTTTGAAATTTCAAAACTAGTATCAGAATTAGATAATGAACTTTCTGCTGACAAAGCTTATGATTTTGTATTAAATCATACTATATCTGTTGCTGACATCAAAGAAACAGACAATTTGGATGAGGCAATCTTGTTCGTAATGTCAGGAGAAGTAGCTTTATTGGTTGACGGGTTTAATAAAATCATCATAGTAAGTGCACGAGGCTGGCCGGCCAGAGGTATTTCCGATCCCGACACTGAAGGAGTTATTCGCGGCGCAAAAGAAGGATTTACTGAAACATTGAGAACAAACACTGCTCTATTGCGAAGAAAATGCAAGGATCCTAATATGGTAATTAGGACAATAAGGCTAGGGCGAAGAAGTAAAACTGATATTGCTTATATTTATATTAAAGGCATTACAAATGATGAATTACTAAAAGAATTGGAAGAGAGACTGAGCAGAATCGATATTGATCAGATTATCGATTCTGGTCACTTGGAGCAGTTAATACAGGATAATACATGGTCTCCATTGCCTCAAATTCAAGCCACAGAGCGTCCTGATAAAGCTGTGGCCAATTTGATGGAAGGCAGAATACTAATCTTAGTTGATAACAGCCCTTTTGCTCTAATAATACCTTCGACATTTTCTCAGTTTTTTCAAAGTCCGGAAGACTATAACGAAAGATGGATCGTTTCAACCTTTATTCGAATACTGCGCTGGATTTCATCGTTTTTGGCGGTATTTACTCCGGCAATATATATTTCCGTAGTAACTTATCATCCAGGTTTTATTCCTACCAGACTAGCTCTATCAATAGCAGCTACCAGGGCAGGAGTTCCTTTTCCATCAATTATAGAGGCATTATTAATGGAGATAACAATAGAATTATTGCGTGAATCCGGAGCACGGCTTCCTGGTGCAATAGGACAAACTATAGGAATAGTCGGCGGCATTATAATCGGAGATGCTGCTGTTAACGCAGGCTTAACCAGCCCTATCATGGTAATCGTTGTTGCTCTTACGGCCATTGCCTCTTTTGTGATTCCAACTTATAGTGCTGCTGTCGGATTACGCACCATGAGATTTCCACTGATGATTATAGCAAGCTTTCTAGGATTATATGGAGTAATTATAGGCTTTATTATAATAAACATTCATTTAGTTTCAATAAAAAGTTTTGGTGTTAATTATATGTCTCCTCAGGCACCGACTATTTTCCAAGATATGAAGGATTTTGTTATCCGGGTTCCGGCTAGAAAAATGAGGAAAAGGCCTATACAAGCGTATCCTATCGATATGATACGAATGGACATGGATTGAAGGGAAATAAAATGAATAATAAGCGTAAAGGACTTAGCAATTTCCAAGTTAGTGCGATAGTGACACATAGCATAATAGGGTTAGCAATTATGTTTTTACCTAGACGGGCAGCAGTTTATGCTGGTATAGACGGAGCTATTGCAACCCTACTAGCAGGAGTTGTAACAGTTGTTTTAGTCGTGCTTGTTGCTATTCTAAGCATGCGTCATCCTTGTCATACAATAATTGAGTATTCGAAGTTGATTTTAGGCAAATATTTAGGTTTTGCTTATGGATTATTTATAGTTTTTTATACATTACTTACAGCTTCTTTTATCCTAAGAGGATTTGCTGATGCTATGAAGATATTGTTACTGCCAAGGACTCCTTTGGAAGTAATCATGATTTGTATGATATTGATATGTCTTTACTGCGTCCATGGCGGCATAATAACTATTGCCAGAATTTGCGAGATATTTTTATTTCCGGTGCTGGTGGTAATAGGTATCACAATAGTTTTCAACATGCCAGATGTGCAATTATTTCGTTATAGAGAATCTTTTTCTCATGGGTTTAAACCCATCATTATGGGGATATTTAACATTATGCTGGCTTATCAAGGTTATGAAGTTCTGTTTTTCCTTGTTCCGTTTATGAACAATAGCAGAAAAGCCTTATATGCAGGGACAGGCGGCCTGATAATACCTGTAGTGGTATACACAAGCCTGGTCTTTATGGCTATCGGAGTTATTGGTGCTTTGCCGACTGCTGAATTAGTCTTTCCTACCATTCATTTGGCCAGGCGAATTGGTACAGATTTCTTTGAGCGTTTTGATATTTTCTTTTTAGTATTTTGGATTCTTTCCGTTTTTACTTCTATAGTAATTTATCTATATATGGCATCTTTATCTTTAACAAGACTTTTTAACCTTTATAATTATAAACCTTTTATTTTCATCCTAATACCTGTCTGTTATGCTATTGCTATGCTGCCGCAAAACATCAGTCAAATAAATATTCTGAGTGATATTATAAACTTCAGCGGCATTTTATTCACTGCTAGCAGTATTCCTTTATTAATTCTGTCAATCATCAGAAAAAAGAGAGGATGATGAAATGATAAGAAAAATCTGGCTTATTTCATTAATTATTTGCTTTTTATTCTTTAGCTCTGGATGCTGGGATAAAAAGGAAATAGAAGAGCAGGCTTTTGTTATCGGGTTGGCTTTGGATAAAGGAAATAAGCAGGACAACAATATTATTGTAACCTTTCAAATTGCTTTGCCTCAGGCTTTTGTTGCTGAAGCACAATCTGATGAACCATTTTGGAATATTAGCATGGAAGCTGCTAATATAACTGAAGCAGAATACCAATTAACTAAAGAAATGAACCAGATACCTAATTTGGAACATTGTCAAGTTATTCTTATTGGAGAGGAATTAGCCAGAGAAGGACTTAATGAATACCTGGATTTTTTGATTCGTACTCATGAAGTAAGGAGAATGATCAATATAGGAATAGTACAGGGGAAAGCTAAGGATGTACTGAACATAGACTTTAAAACTGCTCTAATACCTTCTTTTGTTATATCCGAGATGATGTCTGATAACAGCAAACGTAATCTGGAATTGACCAATTTTATGAATATCGGCAAACTTCATATGGCTGATACTTTGGGTTACGATTTTATACTTGCGCGAGTTATAGCATTAAATGACAAGCTCGACATGTCAGGAGGGAGCGTTTTTAGGGGAATGAAAATGGTTGGATGGCTTAGCGGAGAGGAAATAAAGGGAATACGTTTCCTACGCGGAGATGTTGGTTCAGGCTCCCTGGACATAGAACTACCTGAAGAAATTGGCAAAAGGGCTATGCTTAGGATTTTTGAAGCTCAATCCATATTAGAACCTGAAATACGAGACGGAAGATTGATAGCAAAACTTAAATTACGCATTGAAGGAGATATCACAGAAATTATCAGTGATAATGAAAATCTAGGTGAAACTGAATTGTTAAAAAGAATTCAAAAATTATTTGAAAATGATATAAAGAAAAAAGTAGAAAAGTCTTTTAAAAAAGTACAACAGGAATATGGGTGTGACCCTTTTATGCTGAAAGAAAAAACAAAAAGTTATTATCCTGAATTTTGGAGACAGAATAATGAAATATTGGATGAAATTTATCGTTCCGCAAAACTAGAAATAGAAGCCAGAGTATTAGTAAGAAGAATTGGTGAAATAAGGCACTGAAACTTTGTTTACCCAAATAGCTTGACTATAAAAAAGCCTAGAATACTTCCTATAGCATAAATATATCCAACGTATCTGCCTAAATTGTATTCTTTTTTAAATTCAATATCGGTATAAATGAGAATCCTAGGGTATATATAAGAAAGAAATAAACTGCAAAATAGAGCAAGCCCTACAAAGTAAGATGAAAAAACACTTTCCATTATGTTTATAATTCTATCAAACATCATTTTCACCTCTATATTCTATTCTGTCCCAATATTCACGTAACTTGCATTAATCTTTTCTAATCGATATAATAACTTATTATAATTTGAAAGGATGTAATTAATGCCGAATAGAATGAATATAGCAGTTACTCATAAAGAAATAGAGGAGCAAAAATATTATATAAATGAATTGAAGAATCGAGTTTACGGAAAAGGTTTAAAATATCATATAGTTACTTATGGCTGCCAGATGAATGTGCATGATTCAGAAAAACTGGCAGGTATGCTGACGGAGATTGGATATGAAGAAGCAAACTCGCAACAGGAAGCTGATTTAGTTTTGTTTAATACTTGCTGCGTGCGAGAGAATGCTGAAATGAGAGTTTATGGTAATGTAGGAGCTTTAAAGGCATTTAAGCAAGCCAATCCTAATAGAATAATAGGAGTATGCGGCTGCATGATGCAGCAAGCTGAGGTTGCGAATTATATCAAAAAAACATTTCCTTTTGTTGATTTAATATTTGGAACACATAATTTACATCGTTTTCCTATATTGCTTCTCCAGGCATTGGATTCCAACCAAACTGTTATAGAAATCCTTGATTCAGATGGCAAAGTAGTTGAACATGTTCCTGTAAAGCGAGCTGAAGGAATAAGTGCATGGGTTACTGTCATGTATGGTTGTAATAATTTCTGCAGCTATTGTATTGTACCCTATGTAAGAGGAAGAGAACGGAGCAGACATCCAGACGATATTCTTGGTGAAATTCGCAGTTTAGCATTGGATGGTTATAAAGAAGTTACTCTTTTGGGCCAAAATGTGAACTCTTATGGCAAAGATTTAGAGAGCAGAATATTATTCCATCAACTGCTTCGTAAAGTGAATGAAGTTGAAGGAATTGAAAGAATACGTTTTACAACATCTCATCCGAAGGATTTGTCCGATGAGCTAATTATGACTATGGCTGAATGTGATAAAGTGTGTAAGCATATTCACCTGCCAATACAGGCAGGTAGTAATAGAATACTTAAGAAGATGAATAGAAAATATACAAGAGAATCATATATTGAGCTGGTAGACAAGTTAAGAAGACACATACCTGATATTGCGCTTTCCACCGATATAATTGTTGGTTTCCCCGGTGAAACAGAAGAAGATTTTTTACAAACCATGGATATAGTTGAAGAAATAAGGTATGACTCCGCTTTTACTTTTGTATATTCGCCGCGGCGGGGCACAGCTGCAGCGAAAATGAAAGATGAAATTGGCTTGGAGGAAAAGAAGCACCGGTTGGCTCGTTTAAATGAATTGGTTGCAAAAATAAGCAAAGAAAAGAATCAGGAATATTTAGATCGAAATGTTGATGTGTTGGTGGAAGACATAAGTAAAACTAATAAAGAATACTTAACTGGTCGAACTGATACCAACAAAATTGTACATTTTCGTGGCAGCTATGATTTAATAGGTAAATTTGTAACAGTTAAAATTACGGAAGCGCGGGCTTGGTCTTTGGAAGGAAAAGTATTGGATGATCAAGGAAGCTGCTCTTAACTTGCTGGTTTTGACTGCCTGAAGTATAATTGTAGCTGGAAACATATTAATGCAGGGGGTATTTTATGGCGAGCCTTACTCCAATGATGCAGCAATATATGCAGATTAAAGAGCAGCACAAGGATGCAATTCTTTTTTTCCGTTTAGGCGACTTTTATGAAATGTTCTTCGAAGATGCCATAATAGCCTCCCGGGAATTGGAAATTACTCTGACCGGAAGAGATTGCGGCTTGGAAGAACGGGCTCCTATGTGCGGTGTGCCATACCATGCTGCAGAAAACTATATTGCTAAATTAATAGAAAAAGGGTATAAGGTAGCAATATGCGAGCAAACCCAGGATCCAGAGGAGGCAAAAGGTTTAGTAGAGAGAAAGGTAGTACGAATAGTTACTCCAGGCACTGTAATTGAAAGCTCTATATTGGATGAGAAGAGTAACAATTATTTACTTTCCATTTTTCGCTACAAAGATACCTATGGGCTTGCCTGCGTAGATGTTTCAACAGGAGATTTCTCTATAATGGAAATCATTGAGGGAAACACCAAAGAAAAGGTAATGAACGAACTTGCACGGATTCAACCAAGTGAAATATTAGTCAATGAAGCTCTCCAAAAAGACTCTGATTTTTTAGATCAAATACGTCATCGATTTTCTTCCTTTATAACTCCATGGCATGAATGGGCTTATCAGAAAGAAAATGCATATCGGGTTCTGTCTGACCATTTTAATGTCCAGTCTTTAGAGGCATATGGGTGCGAAAATATGCCTTATGGTATAAGTGCAGCAGGTGCATTATTTTCATATTTATCTGAAACACAAAAGAGCGCCTTGAGTCACATAAATTATATAAAAATCATGACTGAAAAATCCTATATGGTACTGGATGAAACGGCCAGGCGGAATTTAGAGTTAACTGAGACTATTAGAGGAAAATCTAAGAAAGGATCACTTCTTTGGATTCTGGATAGAACTGAAACAGCTATGGGAGGAAGGCGGTTAAGGCAATGGCTGCAACAGCCGTTAATTAACAAAAGGGATATCGAGGACAGGCTTGATTCTGTAGAGGAACTGATAAAAAATTCTATTAAATCTGAAGAAATAAAAGAATTGCTGCACGACATGTATGACTTAGAAAGATTAGCTGGCAGAATAGCGCTCGGCAGCGCAAATGCTCGGGATTTGCTTTCTTTAAAACAATCATTGAGTTTGCTTCCTGCTTTGAAGGAATTGCTTTCACACTTTAACTCCAGACTGTTATCTGTGTCTTATGATAATCTAGATACTTTAGATGATGTATATGAGTTGTTGGAAAAATCAATTTTTGAAGATCCTCCAGTATTACTTAATGAAGGAAATTTGATTAAATCAGGATGGGATAAGGAGCTGGATCAATATCGCCTGGCCATTACTGAGGGAAGAGCTTGGATTGCATCGTTGGAACAGAAAGAACGCGAAAAAACAGGGATTAAAAACTTAAAAATTGGTTTCAATAAGGTAATGGGGTATTATATTGATGTTACCAAAAGCTACTATGACATGGTACCAGATTATTATATAAGGAAGCAAACATTAGCAAACTCTGAAAGATACATTACACCTGAATTAAAAGAAGTTGAAGAAAAAATTTTAGGAGCAGAAGAGAAAAGCATTCGGCTAGAATACCAATTATTTATAGATATACGTGATCAAGTAAGAAGGCAGCTTGAACGGATTCAAGCTGCAGCAAGAATACTTGGTGAACTTGATGCTTTGTTATCTTTTGCCCGTGTTTCACATGAGAATAATTATGTCAGACCTTCAATAAAAGAAGATGGTATATTAAAAATAAAAGATGGACGACATCCTGTAGTTGAAAAGACAATGGCTCATGGCCTGTTTGTTGCTAATGACACTGAAATAAAAACTGGCGAAGATCATTTTATGATAATAACCGGTCCGAACATGGCAGGTAAAAGTACATATTTGCGTCAGGTAGCCTTAATAGTTCTAATGGCCCATATTGGTTGCTTTGTACCCGCCAGCAAAGCTGAAATAAGTATTGTAGACCGAATTTTTACAAGAATAGGTGCCTCAGATGATCTTGCATCAGGTCAGAGTACTTTTATGGTGGAAATGAGTGAGGTTGCAAATATACTTCATAACGCTACTGCAAATAGTCTATTGATATTAGATGAAATAGGAAGGGGTACAAGCACATTTGACGGATTAAGCATAGCCAGTGCTGTTGTTGAATATATTTGTCAGAATCCTGGTCTAAAAACAAAAACTCTTTTTGCTACTCATTATCATGAACTGACCGAATTGGAGGGCAAACTTGACGGTGTTAAAAATTATTGTATTGCTGTCAAAGAACAAGGTGATGATATAATTTTTCTACGCAGGATTATTCGTGGATCTACAGATAAGAGTTTTGGAATACAGGCTGCTAAATTAGCCGGTCTACCAAATAAGGTTATTGAACGTGCCAAGGAAATATTAAAGCAATTAGAAGAGTCAGAAAACAGCAATATTAAGTTAAAAGAGAATTGTTCAGATAAACCAGATACTCAAGTTATACAGCAAATGGATTTGTTTGATGACAAACCGTTGGAAATATACAAAGAATTGCAGGCGTTGGATGTTACTGTGATAACCCCTATTGAAGCTATCGGTATTTTGCACAAACTTGTACAAAAGGCAAAAGAATAGAGAGAAGGGATATTATATGCCAGTAATTCAAAAACTGGATAATAATACAATAAACCAGATAGCAGCAGGTGAGGTGATTGAACGTCCTTCCTCAATAGTCAAAGAACTGGTAGAAAATTCGATTGATGCTAACGCATCAGCCATTACTATAGAAATAGAAAACGGCGGAATTTCATTGATACGCGTGACCGACAATGGAATAGGTATGGACAAAGAGGATGCAAAGAATTCTTTTCAACGGCATGCAACCAGCAAAATATCTTCTGCTGGCGATCTTAATCATATCCATACTCTTGGTTTTCGCGGAGAAGCGTTGGCCAGTATTGCAGCAGTTACCCAGGTAGAAATGCTAACCAGGCAAAAAGGTGAGATATCTGGCTGTCAGATTATCAACCATGGAGGTAATATAATAAAAGTTTCAGAAATAGGTTGTCCTGAAGGCACTACTGTTATTGTACGTAACTTGTTTTACAATACACCTGCAAGATTAAAATTCCTAAGATCTTCCAGGAGTGAAACTGGAGCTATAAGCGACCTGGTTGCTAAATTGGTTCTTGCTAATCCTCAGATTTCATTCAAATATATAAGTAACGGTAAAATGATTTATCATTCACCAGGGGATAGTAATCTAATAAATGCTATTTCCAGTATTTATGGAAAAGATATTATCAACCAGTTAATATTAGTTAAGGAAAAACCGGCAGCAGATTTGACAGTATCGGGCTATATTGGGAAGCCATCACTTAATAGAGCTAATAGGTCGCACCAATCTTTTTTTGTAAATGGACGATATGTCAATTATCCATTCCTTTCTGAATGCTTGGAAGAAGCATTAAAAGAGTATATTATGGTTAATCGTTTCCCTTGGTGCGTTTTGAATATTGAACTGCCTGCAAGGGAAGTGGATGTAAATGTTCATCCTTCGAAGACGGAAATACGTTTTCGCAATCCTTTACAGGTCAAACAAATGTTGGTAACTGCATTAAAAAACGCATCATCAAATAAAAAGAATATTCCTAAAGTATTTTCTAGTCCACATTACAAAAAAAGAAATAATTACAAATATAACAGGGATGAATCTGAAAAAATAACTATAGAGCTAAACAATACTTTTGCATATACTGACGATAAATCAATAAAGCAAATAATTATTCGCGAGGAAACTCAAGAGGAAATATTACCAGTTAACGGTATGGATAATAAAGAAAATGATAATACTATAGATACTTATGATTTCACCAAGCTGAATATTATAGGCAGCGTTTTTTCAACTTTTATTCTGGTGGAATCAGACAAAGAACTATATATTTTGGATCAACATGCTGCTCATGAACGATTGATATATGAGCAGCTTAAAAACTCAATCAGAAGCCAGGAAGTATTAAGCCAGCAGCTGATGCCACCATATATACTGGAAGTAACACATGAAGAATTTATAATTATATCTGATAATTTGGATGAATTTCTAGCTGTAGGCTTTGAATTAGAGCCATTTGGTGGCAATACTTTTATAATTAGAGCTGTACCGGCTGTAGTAAGAGAGGCCAATATTCGTGAATTATTTAATGATTTGCTGGACCATATTGACAAAAGCAATAAAAATATTATATTACAACAGGATGATATAATAAAAATATCTTGCAAAAAAGCCGTTAAAGCTAATGACAAACTATCTCAGAATGAAATAAGAAAACTTTTGAAAGATATGGAGCAAGAAAGAATACCGCTTACATGTCCACATGGAAGGCCTATTATGATATCCATAAGCCGGTATGAACTTGAAAAACGATTCAAACGAGTGTAACAGAAGGAGTCGAACCATGAAAAAAATTCCTTTAGTAGTTATAACCGGTCCGACTGCTTCAGGTAAAACCGATTTGGCAATACGGATCGCTAAACGGTTAGATGGTGAAATAATTTCTGCAGATTCTATGCAGATCTATCGTTATATGGATATAGGCACTGCCAAGCCTACTGAAGAAGAGCGACAGGGAATTCCTCATTATATGATTGATATTGTAGATCCTGATGAGGAGTATAATGTAGCAATGTATCAAAAAGATGCAAACACATGTATTCGTCATGCGGCAAATAGGAGCAGATTGCCTATTCTGACAGGAGGATCGGGGTTATATGTTAATTCTATTATTTATCCAATGAACTTTACCGATGCAGTAGAAGATCCAGATTATCGTTGTTTTTTGAAAAATATATTGAAAAATAGAGGTTCAATATATTTACATAATATGTTAAGAGATATTGATCCCGATACGGCTGCTAAGCTCCATCCAAACGATACTCGAAGAGTTATCAGAGCATTGGAGGTATATCATTTAACGGGAAAAACGATGACGGAATATCAGCAGAATTATAGAGATATGGACCCTCCATTCCATTTAATCATGTATGCTTTGACAATGGATAGGAAAATACTATACGATAGAATTAATCAAAGAGTAGATAAGATGATAGAATCAGGGCTGGTAGATGAAGTTAAGAGCCTGCTGGAGCGTGGATATACAAAAAATTTGGTTTCAATGCAAGGATTAGGTTATAAAGAAATAATTGCTTATTTGGAAGGATCTTACACATTAGAAGAGGCTGTTTATGTACTAAAACGGGATACCCGGAGGTTTGCTAAACGCCAGATTACATGGTTTAAGAGAGAGAGAAGGATACAATGGCTGAATATAGAAAAATTTGAGCATAGGAATGATTTAGCTGAGTGGCTAGTTTCTGATATTGAGAAGAAACTTCTTTCTAATTGGTAAACATTGGTGTATAATTATAAATAATTGCAGTTAAACCGGATAGTTGTCCGGTAGAGAGGAAAGGAAGGTAAAAAATATGGCAGGCAAAGGAACCATAGTATTACAGGACGTATTTCTGAATCAGCTTCGAAAGGATTATATCCCAATTACGATTCATCTGATAAACGGATTTCAATTGAGAGGAATAATAAAAGGTTTTGACAACTTTGTTGTTATCCTTGAAAGCGACGGCAAACAGATGATGATTTATAAACATGCAATCTCAACTGTTACCCCAAGCAGGCCCATTACCTTTGGTTCTGGATCAGAAACACAGGAAAATGAATAACATTTAGATTTCATTAGGTTATATAAGATAAAGGTGTGAGGCAAGAGGAACCATCTTTGAATTGTGGTTCCTTTCTGATTTAATTATAAAAGTTTGCGAGCAAATAATTTTTATAATTATTTTTGCTGAACAAAGACGAGGTGCAGAATGAACTATCAGCATTATTACATTAATGAGAAAAGCATTCACCCAAAGGCGTTACAATTAATAAAAGATGCACATGACGAGGTGCAACAATTATTTCAAGAAATTGAGGAAAGGGCCCAATACCATCAATCCAGGATTATAGATAGTTTTATAAAACACAGGGTTAGTCAAAGGCATTTTGCCGGCACAACAGGTTATGGTTATGGGGATGATGGTAGGGATACTTTAGAAAAAGTTTTTAAAGATATATTTGAATGCGAAGATGCATTAGTACGGCCGCAATGGGTTTCCGGAACTCATGTGATAAGTGACGGTCTGTTTGCCTTATTAAGGCCAAATGATACCTTATTATCAATTACGGGTGAACCATATGATACTCTCCATAATGTTATTGGCATAAAAGAATCTATACCAGGATCTTTAAAAGATTGGAGAGTTAATTATAAGCAGGTAGAGCTAACATCAGAAGGTGCTTTCAATTATAAAGAAATAAAAGAAGAATTAAGAGATTTGACTGTTAAGACAGTGTTAATACAACGATCAAGGGGATACAGTACAAGAAAATCACTTAAGGCAAGCGAAATTGGAGAATGTATTGATTATATAAAACGGATCAGGAATGACGTATATATTTTTGTAGATAATTGTTATGGAGAATTTACTGAAGATGCAGAACCCAGCAGTATGGGAGCAGACTTAGTTGTAGGTTCGTTGATCAAAAATCCTGGCGGTGGTCTTGCTCCTACAGGGGCATATGCAGCAGGCACAAAAGAGGCAATAAATTTGTTATCTAGCCGGCTGACTTCACCAGGTATCGGCAGGGAAGTGGGATCAAATCCGTCTGGGTATCAATATTATTATCAGGGCTTATTTATAGCACCTCATACAGTAGCAGAAGCTTTAAAAGGGGCAATATTAACTGCCTGGATATTTGATAAACTAGGATATCGCACTTCACCTTACTGGTCTGATCAGAGATCTGATATAATTCAGTCAATTGAGTTTAATTCAGCTGAAGAATTGATAACATATTGCCAAGCTGTTCAATCAGCTTCTCCCATTGATGGTTTTGTAGTTCCATATCCGTGGGATATGCCGGGATATGATCATCAAGTGATCATGGCAGCGGGTGCCTTCGTGCAGGGATCATCCATTGAGCTGAGTACAGATGCACCAATAAAATCACCTTACATTGCATATTTACAAGGCGGATTAACATATGCTCACGTGAAACTTACAATGCTGAGAGTTCTAACAACTTTGCATAATGAAGAGTATATCCGGTTATAAACAAACCGGATATACGGTTAACCCTCGCTTTTTTTATTGAAACATTCGTATGACACCAATAACTTTTCCTAAAATAGTCACATCCTTTACTATGATAGGTTCCATTGCTGAATTTTCAGGCTGAAGCCGGATATATTCTTTTTCTTTATAAAATTTTTTTACAGTTGCTTCATCTTCAATAAGAGCTACTACTATATCACCATTTTGAGCAGTAGGCTTTTTTTCTACCAGTACCATGTCTCCATCTAGAATTCCCGCTTCAACCATGCTATCACCTTCAACGGTTAACATGAACACATCATTATTCTTATTATGAAGATATTGAGCTGGTATTGGGAAAGTATCTTCGATGTTTTCTACCGCAAGTATAGGCTGCCCAGCAGTAACTCTGCCTACTATGGGAACATTAATCAATTCTTTTTTAAATACATAAGTAGTATCATCCAGAATTTCAATTGCTCTTGGTTTGGTAGGATCACGGCGAATAAGGCCCTTTTTTTCGAGCCTTTCTAAATATCCATGAACTGTAGAAGTTGATTTTAATCCCACAGCGTCACAAATCTCCCTGACTGAAGGGGGGTAGCCTTTAGTGAGTATTTCTTGCTTTAAAAAGTCAAGAATCTTTTTTTGTTTTTCGCTTAGGGCTTGAGCCATTTATTTACACCTCACTAATACTCATTGTTTTTCAGCCTTATCCTGCTACTTTTAACAAAATTATACCACACGAATGCAAGCAAATCAAACAAATGTTCGGAAACAAGCAAAATATGTTGACAAAGAACAAATGTTCTATTATAATATATTCAGAACATATGTTCGGAAGAGGGGGGGTAGAGACAATGTCAATACGTATTAAGTCAAAAGTAAGATTTATAATCTCAGTTACAGTATTTTTGTTAATGATTATAGTTTCATTTTCCTTTTTCTTATTAAAAGGTAAAGCTCAGGAAGCACCAACTTATTATTTAGATTGGTACGTAACAAAAGGCGATACTTTATGGTCTATTGCAGAACAATCATTGCCTGAAGGCAGAGATATTAGAGAGTATATAAATGAAATACGCAATTGGAACAAATTATCTTCCTCAAATATAAAGGAAGGCCAAGTACTGGAAATTCCTATTTATGAAAGTTTTTATAAAGATTAAATCAGTCTTATTCATCACGCAGCTTAATAACACGTGCTGCCATTCGTCTTTTATCTTCACTTATTGCAGCATAATGCTTTCTTGTAGTATTCACATCCTTATGACCTAAAACGTCTGCCACTAAATAAATATCTCCAGTTTCTTGGTATAGGGCAGTACCATAGGTACTGCGTAATTTATGTGGGGATATATTTTTTAAAGGATTTACAATTCTGGAATATTTTTTTACTAGGTTTTGTATTGCACGATGGCTCAATCGCTTTTTCTGCATGGATAGAAAGAATGCATCTTCATGACCGGGTAATGGCTCGATTTGCTTTCTTTCTTCAAGATAATCCTCTAATGCTTTGCGCACTTCTTCACTGAAATAGAGAAATTCTTCATTACCGCCTTTACGGGTTACTTTGAATCTATTGGCCTTAAAATCAAAATCCGTTATATTTAATCCAACGCATTCACTGATTCGAATCCCAGTACCTAGGAATAAGGTTAACAATGCAAGATCTCTTCTTTTAGTATACTTATGATATTTTTTTTGTGTATCAGTTAAACCTTCTCCTTTTTCAACCAAATCAAGAAGGTTAGCTACCTCATCTACATCCAGCCTCACAATAGCTTTTTCACGAATTTTTGGCATATCCACTAATTCCGTAACATTTCTGTCTATATAACCTTTTTTATAAAAATGAGAAAAACAGGAGCGAATGGCTGATAGTTTTCGTGCTTTCCCTGATTCGTTATTGGTTATATCTTTTCCTCCAGATGATCTATTATATAAAGTTATATATTCAAGAAACATTTCCAAATGCACAGCTTCAACTTGCTTTAAATCATCTATTGTAAGATCTTTTGTTTTTTTACTTTTAAATTCCTCAATTTTACTTGTAAGAAAATTAAAAAAAAGCCTTAAATCATAAGCATAATTGATCCTGGTCAATATAGATGTATGAGGTTCAATTCCACGAAAATACTCAACACAGAATCGGGGTAGATCTCTTATTACCTTTCTGAGTTTAATAACATGTAATTTATTCTGTTGAATGCTGTAAGGCTTTGACAATTTCATTTGATTTATCCCTCTTCAGACCTTATTCTGAAAAAGTTAAACAGTTAATTAATATTGCTCTGCAAATAGTATAACACAGATCAGATTTAATGTACAAAACTTGAACCCAAACAGAAGCACATGTAAATTAAATAGTTCATATATTGTAAATAGGCACAAGTATGAGTCAAAAATATATTAAACTAAAAACTTTACAGCGTTTAAGGGTAAAGAGAGGTTTTTTATAGTTTAGTATGGCAAGAAAGGAGTAGGAGTATGAGTACTGAAATTACAGGCAGTGAAATATTAGGAAGATCCAGGGACAGGAAAGATGAAAGTTTGTTATTCTTCTTCTTGTTACTTGTAGTAATCTTTTGTAATTGCGGTTTGTTCCGAAAAGACGATTCGGAATTGCTGTTTTTCTTCTTACTGTTAGTTATACTATTTAACGGTGATTCATGCAAAATCGGACGATAAATAAACTTATATACAAAACTATAAGTAGAATAGATTTATAAGAGAATATGTAATCAATATTAGCGAAGATAAAATACAGGAGTAACAGTATTTAAATTTAAAACAGTTACTTCTGTATTTTATATATATTACTATACGTAAAACCTGTATTTTGCGCATAGTTATTTATTGATAAAATAATGCTTCCCCGCCTGAATTATTAAACATGCTTATTCTTGAGTATAACGAATTCTAATGGTCCTTAATTTATAAGATTTATTGATTATTAAAATAGTTAACATAATAATATTATGTTAACTATTTTCTTCTAATAACATTTGGATGGCTTTTTTAGCCAGATTATCACATCTATTGTTTTTTTCATTGTCACTGTGTCCTTTAACTTTAATCCATTTTACATTATGAATTCTCATTACTTTTAATAAATGCTGCCATAGATCTTGATTCTCGACTGGTTTTTTTCGGCTGTTTAACCAATTATGTTTCTGCCATATTTCTATCCAGCCTTGTTCAAAGGCGTTGTACACATATGCACTATCTGTGTATATTACAACATTACATGGTTCTTTTAAGGCTTCCAATGCCTTTATAGGCGCTGTTAATTCCATTCTATTGTTGGTAGTCTCTAATTCACTTCCTGATAATTCTTTTTCATATCCCTTATAAGACAATATAGCTGCCCATCCACCTGGCCCTGGATTACCGCTGCAAGCACCATCAGTATATATTTCTACTTTTTTCAATTGTCTTTATTACTTCCTTTCTCCATTGTTATGCTTTTCTCTGCACATGCTCTGACCGCCTCAATAATAGTACCTCTCAGGCCATTCTTTTCTAGCGAAGCAACTGCTTCAATTGTGGTTCCTCCAGGCGAACAGACCATATCTTTCAATACCCCGGGATGTTTTTTGGTTTGCAGCAACATTTTTGCAGCACCGAGCAGTGCTTGGGCAGCCATTTTATAGCTTATTTCTCTGGAAAGACCAAACATTACTCCCCCATCAGCAAGAGCTTCCAAAATCATATATACATAGGCAGGACTGCTTCCACTGATCGCTGTTGCTCCGTGAATCTGTTCTTCAGAAATTATTTCCACCTTTCCACAGGAACGAAGAATTTCACAAGCCATGGTAATATATTCATTAGGGATTGAGGAGTCATAACATATCGCAGTCATCCCCTCCCCTATTAAAGCAGGCGTATTTGGCATAGCACGTATTACATAGCATTTATTTTTCATCATATTTTTTAATTGTGCTATGGAAATGCCAGCTGCAACAGAAAGAATTAAATGATCACGAGTAAGCAGATCGACTATTTCAGACAAGACCTCTGCAACATGCAGTGGCTTGACAGCCAGAATAACAATGCCGCACTTTTCTGTTAACTCTGCTGCTGAGCTGGTAATGTTGACATCAGTTTCCTTTTGCAATTGCTTACACTTAGAGAAATCTTTGTCATATATCCATATGGATTTATCTTTAAACTTTGCAAAATCGCTTTGTGACAAACAACGAAGTATGGCCGAGCCCATATTACCTATTCCTATTATGCCGATATTATTATTTCTCAATTTCATATTTCATCGCCCATTTTACTAAATTATTTATAAGACAGGATATTTTTACTATATCACAACTGAAACACCTTTTCCATAAAATTTATCTCTGGTATGTTGACTTATTTGCAGCATTATCCTATAATAAATGTTGGTTTAACTCAGGAATACTATAATTGATATAGGGGAGTAGCTCAATTGGCAGAGCAGTGGTCTCCAAAACCACCGGTTGCGTGTTCGAGTCGCGTCTCCCCTGCCAAAGAAAAAGAGCGGATTTTATCCACTCTTTTTTTTAATCAGTAAAATCACTCTAATTCATTCATAAATTGATGTATACGGTCCAGTCCCTTTTGAATTTTGTCTAAGGAAACAGCATAAGAAAGTCTAACATAACTATCCGCTCCAAATGCAATCCCAGGCACAACCGTGACCTTCTTTGATTCAAGCAAAGCATCTGCAAAAGAAAGTGAACCATTGATCTCTTTATTGCCCCATCTCTTGCCTATGGCCTTGCTAATATTCATCATTACATAAAATGCTCCTTTAGGTCGTTTGCAGGACAAATATGGTATTGAATTAATCTTGTCTACCATGTAAAGCCGTCTTTTATCAAATTCTTGTATCATTTCTTTTATTTCATTTTTTGGTGCATCCAATGCAACAGTACTGGCATATTGAGCAATAGAATTTGGATTTGATGTAGAATGCGACTGTATATTATTCATAATTTTAATAACTTCCTTTGGGCCTGCAGTATAACCTATTCTCCATCCGGTCATAGCATATGCTTTAGACATTCCATTGACAGTTAGTGTAAATCCTTTAATATCTTCATTAAGGGATGCAATGCTAATGTGTTCTGCATCATCGTATACCATTTCCTCATAAATCTCATCCGAAACAATAAATATTTCTTTTTTCACTGCCAGCTCTGCTATTTCTGCTAATTCTTTTTCATTGTAAACACAGCCGTTAGGATTATTGGGACTATTAATTATTATAGCTTTTGTTTTTGGAGTTATTGCCTGTTCTAAATCCTCAACGGAGACTTTAAAAAAGTTTTCCTCCTTAGTCTCGATAAAAACTGGCATTCCATCTGCCATTTTTACCATTTCCGGATAACTAAGCCAATAAGGTTGCGGAATCAGCACTTCATCTCCAGGATTAAGAATAGCCTGAAATACATTGTATAATGAATGTTTTGCGCCATTAGATACAATGATTTCATCAGGAGCATAGTTAATGTTATTGTCTCTTTTAAGTTTTCTGCATATTGCCTCCCTTAGTTCAAGTGTACCGGAAGACGGAGTATACCGTGTCATGCCATTATTCAGTGCATGTTTAGCTGCTTCCAACACAAATTGTGGTGTGGGGAAATCGGGTTCTCCAGCACCAAAACCAATAACATCCTCTCCCTCAGCTTTCATTCTTTTTGCCTTGGCGTCTATAGCAAGGGTAAGAGATTCAGAAATACTTAAGTTTTTTCGAGATAAAATCATAAACCACATCCTCCTATATGAAAGAACAAAATATGAATCCATCAATTTTTGTATTATAACATGTTTTACACGTTTCGTCTATGCAAAAATGCAATTTTGAACTTGCAATTATTCATTTTTTTCTGTTAGCCCTATTTCTTAAAGATATTACCTTTTCCATATCCACTGTTACATCACCAACGGTAGGAAATCCATTAATCAATTCTCCATGACAGTCACTGCCACCTGTAATTAATAATTTGTTTTCTATCGCTATTTTTTCATAATATTCTGTTTGTTCCTCTGTATGCTTACTATGGAACACTTCAATACCATCTATTCCAATATCCAAAATTATATTTAACAAAAAAGGATCAGGGAGCAAACCCGGATGTGCAAGTATTGCCACTCCACCAACTTTATTTATCAGACTAATTCCTTCTTCTGGCGTCAGATGATAACGCTTTACATAAGCTGGAGATTCAGTCCCGAGATATTTGTTAAAAGCTTCGGATATATCATTGACAATACCTTTAGAAACCAATATACGGGCTAGATGCATTCGCCCTATAATTCCATTTTTCGATTGATAAACAACCTCATCGTATGAAACATCAAGACCATATAGTTTGTTCAAATTTTCAATCATTCTTTTTGCCCGGGAAATACGAGCATCCTTCATTTTTTTCAATATATTTTGCAGATGAGAAGATTTCCAATCGATATAATAACCCAGAATATGGATCTCTTTTGAATTTAACTGAGTATTAATCTCAATTCCAGGAATTACCTCTATCCCATATTTTTCTCCTGCATTTAGCGCTTCCTCTATTCCGTCTATTGTATCATGATCTGTAACAGCAACAGCATCGAGATTCTTTTTAACTGCATATTCTATTAACTGGTATGGGGATAGAAGCCCATCGGAAGCTGTAGTATGGTTATGAAGGTCAGCTCTATTGCTTTTATTAATTGTTTTCAATAGTATTTTCACTCCATTCCGATTGTTCTCCGTTAATTAGTACTTCTCTTAATACCCTGAGATAATTTTCGTATGCAATTTTTTTCACATCTCTCTCCTTATAATTTAGCCTTAACAAGGCATTTATGATTCGCTCATAGTCCTGTGGTCCGCAAACATCAGGAAGCGTTTCCTCAATGCCGTCAAAATCTGAACCAAACCCGATTACATCAATACCTGCAATTCCTGCTATGTATTCAATATGTCTAAGAATATCATTGATGTCTGCATATTGTTTTGATAAGAAAGGTGGATAAAAGTTTATCCCCATAACTCCCCCAGCTTTAGCCAGGCATACTATCTGATCATTCTTAAGATTCCTTGGATGCGGGCAAACTGACCATGCATTGGAATGCGTTGCTGCTATCGGTTTTTCGGATGTTTCCAGAACAGAATAAAATCCTTTTTCAGATAAATGTGATACATCAATTAACATACCTAAACGGTTCATTTCCCTAATTACTTTAAGACCAAATGTTGATAATTTTCTATCAGAATCATTCTCTAAAACACCGTCTGCGATCTCATTTGCATAATTCCATGTCAAAGTCATTGCTCTTACGCCTAAATCATATAAAATTCGAAGATTATGCAAGTTCCCTTCCAGGACATCTCCACCCTCAACTGTTAATAAAGCGCCTATTTTCCCTTGACTTCGTGCAGTATTTATATCAGAGAAATTTAATACAGGCATGAATGATTCGGAGCAATTATCCATCAAGATTTGGTATGCTTTTATCAATTCTAGTCCTCGCTGCAGACAAGGATGTTTTTTTCGCGGTGTTACAAAAGCAGCAAAAAACTGCAAGCCAACCCTTCCAATTTTTAAGCCTTCTAAACTTACATGACATTTTTGCTGATGAAATACATCAAGACCATAGTCAGCAATTAGTTCTATGGTGTCACAGTGGCTGTCTATAATAAAATAGGATTCCATATATAGCCCGCCTCTCCTTGTTATATTTGAAAAAGGGCCTTTTCAGAAAGGCCCTTAGTTTAAGTTCTATATTCTTTAAACGGGATGGATTTTATAAGTATAGCTAACTTGAGTACTGTCAATTTTATATTTCTTTGACTGACGGTATTTGAAGAAGTTTTCAGCTACTTGAGGAAATAGTGCATAGGTCAATACATCTTCTTCTTGTTCCATATACCCCTTAATTGCTTTCCTGTATTCTTTTAATGCGGGCTTTATTAAGTCGGCAGGACGGCATGTAATTGGTTCCTCATTACCTATCAGCTTCTGTCTAATTTCTTTTTTGATTTCGGCCGGGGGTTTCCCGTACTCACCCCGTACGTATGCTTTAGTCTCCTTGGTGATCAATTTATATCTTTCTCCTGCAATTACATTTAACACAGCTTGCGTTCCCACTATTTGACTGGTTGGTGTCACCAGGGGGGGATAGCCTAAATCCTCTCTTACTCGCGGAACCTCTTGCAGAACCTCATCCAGTTTGTCTTCCGCTCCCTGCTGTTTTAATTGAGAAACAAGGTTTGAAAGCATACCGCCGGGTATCTGATAACTCAATGCATTCACATCCACAGACAATACTTTGGGATCCAGCAAGCCAGATTCCATATATTTTTCTCGAAGCTGCTTAAAATAGCTTGCTGCTTCGCTTAATATGTTCAGATCAATTCCAGTATCGTATGGAGTCTCTTGAAGCGATGCAACCAAGGGTTCAGTCGGCGGTTGGGAAGTTCCCATTGACACAGGTGATATTGCACAGTCAACAATATCTGCTCCGGCTTCAATAGCTTTCATGTAGGTCATAGAAGCAAGTCCGCTGGTATAATGTGAATGAACATCTATTGGAATTCTGACAGCTTTTCTTAATTCAGTAACCAATTCATAAGCTGTATACGGTTTAAGTAATCCCGCCATGTCTTTAATACAAAGGGAACTGGCCCCCAAGGATTCAAGCTTTTTTGCCGTATCGATATAATGCTCAATATTGTGTATCGGACTTATTGTATAAGATAAAGCTGCCTGAGCGTGTGCACCTTCTTTAATGGTTACCGACATAGCAGTTTCTAAATTTCTAATATCATTTAGTGCATCAAAGATACGAATTATATCTATTCCATTTCCGACTGCACGTTTAATGAATTCAATCAAAACATCGTCAGGATAATGCTTATATCCTAGAATGTTTTGTCCTCTGAGCAGCATTTGTAGTTTGGTGTTTTTAACTTTTTTTCGAATCTTCCTAAGTCTTTCCCAGGGATCTTCATTGAGAAAACGAAGACAAGCATCAAATGTAGCCCCGCCCCACACTTCCATAGAATAATAACCAACTTGATCCATTAACTCAGCAATGGGCAGTATTTCGTCGGTTGTCATTCGAGTTGCGATGAGAGATTGATGAGCATCTCTAAAGGCGGTTTCTGTTACTTTTACCTTTGCCATTATTTACTGCCTCCTAATTCTAATTCAATTATAGGCTCTGAAGGTTAGTTAACCTCCATTGTAAACAATAAATCTCCAGAATTAACGCTGGCACCTATATTTGTATCGATTGATGTAATTATACCATCCTGGGGAGCCATTATCTCATTTTCCATTTTCATGGCTTCTAGAATTAAGACTACTTGACCTTTCTTAATTCTGGCGCCTGCATTAACTCGAATATCAAGTATGGTGCCAGGCATGGGGGAGTTTACTTTAATAGAGCCTGTTTTTCCTGCAGTATTCTTTCGGGAATGTTCTTCGTTGGTTTCCATTTTTGGGGCTGAATGTGTCGCAGCAGATTGTCGTGTAGTTGGAGCTTTTGACGCTGCAGTTTCGGATACTGCTGTTTGTATTCCAGACGATGAGACTGTTGAAGGAACTTGCGAAATAATCTCTTCAACTTCAACTTCATACGACTTGCCATTAATATTTATTCTGAATTTACGCATAAGACTTTCCTCCCTTAATAGTTTTACCTTATTCAGAACCAGGGGATAGTTAATTCACGCCTGGCGGCTCGATTCCATACCGGTGAACTATCAGCTATAATTCTTATAGAACGAACCACAATAGAATGGATAGAGCGGTTTAATGATGCAGCTATTGCAGCTGTAATTACTGCTACCAATTCGTCATTTAGTTGGTCTGTTTCTGATAATTCAGCTATCTGATAGCTCAAACTTTCAATTGGTTTGGATTGCTTGTTGTTATCTGATTTCAGCATATTACATGCACCTCGTTATAATCATTTTACAGTGGGATATTGCCATGCTTTTTAGGTGGTCTACTTTCCCTCTTGCTTTGCAGTATTTCCAAAGCACTTATCAAACGAGGCCTGGTAGCTTCAGGTTCGATAACATCATCTATATATCCCCTGGCAGCAGCAATGTATGGATTACTGAATCTATCACGATATTCTTTTATTTTTTCTTGTCTAGTTGATATAGGGTCATTTGACTCTTCAATTTGCTTGCGGAAAATAATATTTGCTGCACCCTCTGGACCCATAACTGCAATTTCTGCAGTTGGCCATGCGAAAACTAGATCGGTTCCTAAGTGCTTGCTGCTCATGGCAATATAAGCACCCCCGTAGGCTTTACGTAATATTACGTTTATTTTTGGAACAGTTGCTTCCGCATATGCGTAAAGCAGTTTGGCTCCATGTCGGATAATTCCATTGTGCTCTTGATCCACTCCTGGCAGGAAAGCAGGCACATCGGTCAAGGTAACGATAGGAATATTGAAGCAATCACAAAAACGTATAAATCGAGCCGCTTTATCTGAAGCGTCAATATCCAATGCCCCCGCTTTGATTTTTGGTTGATTGGCAACTATCCCAATTGGTCTTCCGTTAAGCCGTGCAAAGCCAATTACTATATTTTGTGCGAATAGAGATTGTACTTCCAGGAACGTACCGTTGTCTACTATAAGCCGGATAATCTCCTTGACGTCATAAGATTTATTAGGATTATCAGGAATAATTGAATTAAGCACAGGTTCTAATCTATTCAAGTCATCCTTACATTCATAGTATAGAGCATCTTCTAAATTATTTTGAGGAAGATAAGAAAGAAGTGCCCGGATGCCTGCAAAACACTCTTCTTCAGATGAATATTTGAAATGAGCAACCCCGCTTATTTGACAATGAGCAGTTGAACCGCCTAACTCCTCATCCGTTACTTTTTCACCTGTGGCTGCTTCAACTACCTGAGGACCAGTAATAAACATTTTGCTGATATTATCAACCATAAAAATAAAATCAGTAAGAGCTGGAGAGTATACTGCACCACCAGCACAAGGGCCAAGAATAACTGATATCTGCGGTATAACACCAGAAGCCATAGAGTTCCGATAAAATATTTCCCCATATCCGCTAAGACTATCAACGCCTTCTTGTATTCGGGCCCCGCCCGAATCATTAATACCAATAATGGGACAGCCCATTTTCATGGCCATATCCATTACTTTTATAACCTTTTTCGCATGCATCTCTCCAAGAGAGCCGCCTTTTACAGTAAAATCTTGCGAATAGAGATAGACAGGACGGTTGTCAATTGTAGCGTAACCTGTAATGACCCCATCAGCAGGCGTATTCTCATTATTCATTCCAAAATCACTACACCGATGAGTTACAAAAGCGTCAATTTCAACAAAACTGCCCGGGTCAACCAGCTTCTCAATTCTTTCCCGAGCAGTCAGCTTGCCGCTTTTATGCTGTTTATCAATTTTGTATTGTCCACCGCTTTGTTGTATAGAAATTTTCTTATCCTGCAATTCCATAATTTTTTGGTAAGTAGACATTGATTTACCTCCGGGTATAGTTTATTTTAACAATATTTCCCCAAATTATATAAATACTCCAAAAGTCCTTCTATTCCTTCTTTATAATATAATTATTTGCTTCTATATTTCTTTGTTACTTAAAAAAGTCTTTTACATTAATCCAATAAACATGCTCTGCATCATGATATGTTGGCATGGATGAATTTTCTTTTATTAAAAATTCTTCAGTGCCTTGCAATTTATTGAAACCAATGTCTAAATAAACTGGATTGAATTCTTCTACAAACAAGTATTCTATACCATCCAACTCAAGGAAATGAATTAGAGATCTTATCAATCCGTCCATATACAAAGATTTTTGCTCGATATGTTTTATAATAGCTTTTTTTAAAAAGGCAGATGTGTCAGTAGCATATCCAGATACGCCACCTATAATTCTTTCCCCTTCTTCAACTACAACTGCAAAACTATTACCTTTATATGCTGTGGTGATTAATGGACGAAGATCAGGATCCTTGTATATAAAATCAAGATCACCTAATTTTAACTTTCTAAATCTAACCATAGCTTATCGTACGCCCCCAGTTAATATCTTTAAGTCTATTATTTCTTCGTTTGCAATATACCTCCAATCACCCGGTTTCAGTTTACCTAAAGTAAGATTTCCTATTCTATCCCGCCTAAGATAAACCACCGGGTGACCTATAGCTTTAAACATTCGACGGACTTGGCGTTTTTTCCCTTCGTGTATGACCAGGCGGAAAACTGAGTTTTCTTTTTTTTTGGCTAAATACTCTACTTTAGCCGTCGAAGTTACAAATCCTCCTATATCCAGGCCCTGTCTCAGCCGATCTAAATCGGCAGGTTTGGGAAAGCCTTTGACTACGCAGTAGTATTCTTTTTCTATTTCATATTTAGGATGAGTCATCATATAAGCGAACTCACCATCATTGGTCAGGATCAACAGACCTTCAGTATCATAATCTAATCTGCCAACCGGATATATACGGCCATTCTTCCAATTAATACAATCTAATACAGTTTTCCTTCCCTGTGGATCATGAACGGAGGTAATTGTGCCCTGAGGTTTATTTAACATTATATAAATCTTTTTTTCAACCATCTTTAAAACGTGTTTTCTATCCAAAGAAACAATGTCCTTGGCAGGATCTATTAATATTCCCATTTCTTTAACTTTACTTCCGTTTACGTATACTCTTCCCTGCCGTATTAAATCTTCACATTTCCTTCTTGATCCTACACCACAATAAGCCATAAATTTTTGTAATCTCATTAACGGAATTACCTCCATATATTAACCATGCTGCAAAAGAAATCCCATACGGTCTTTTTTCTTACTGACTCTTTGGCAATAATTGGTATTTCATTAATCAATTCATCCTTCAAATATATTTTTATTGATCCAACCCTTTGTCCTTTTTCTACTGGTGCATCCAACGAATTAGGAATCATAACTTTAGTTTTAACTTGCTTTTGTTCTAATTTATTTAGCGCTAAAGTATATTCCTGTTCAGTCACTACATCAACTTTTTCAAGAATCCCCTTTCGCACAGGCAATGAATCAATCAACTGACCATGTTTAAAAATACATACATTTTTATAATTTTCAAAACCATAATCCATCAATGCCATGCTTTCTTCAAACATTGGTCCGCAATTCAGTACGACAGCTATCAATTGCATACCATTTCTTTTTGCTGAGCCCACAAAACAGCGCCCTGCCTTTTTTGTATAACCAGTTTTAACACCATTGGCTCCTTCATAGGTCCATAAAATTTTATTTTTATTCCTCAAAGCCCTGTCCCAATCATGTCCTTCCCAAGGTATAGTATAGTATTTAGTAGATACTATTTCTTCGAACACTGGGTTTTTTAATCCATATGAAGCAATAAGAGCCAAATCATATGCTGTGGAATAATGATTATCATCATGAAGGCCATGAGGATTGATAAAATTTGTGTTTTCTGCACCAATTCTTTTAGCTGTTTTATTCATCATATCAACAAACTTATTAACAGAACCACCTATATGAATGGCTATGGCAGTTGCTGCATCATTCCCGGAACGTAGCATTAAAGCATATAATAAATCCCTAAGTGAGTGGGTTTCCCCCGGAGACAGCCATATAGAAGAACCTTCTATTCCGGATGCTTCCGGAGGTATGGTTATCATATCATTAAGATTGCCGTTTTCAAGTGCTACAATAGCGGTCATGATTTTTGTCGTGCTCGCCATAGGTAATTTTACGCTGCTGTTTTTTTCAAATAGAATGCGTCCGTTACTTCCGTCTATCAAAACAGCAGCTTTTCCACTTGTCTCAGGTTCCATTGCAATGGCTGCAATGTTAGTATACATTAATAAAAGAATTGTCACCAGTATGATTTTTACAGTTTTCAAATTGTATACTCCCTTCCAAATTAAAACTAAAAAGCGGCCTGCCCAGCCGCCTTCTGTAGGTTTGTAAATATTTCCAAAATATTTTACCACCATCTATGATTGGGGCACATTTGTAATGATGGTTTCGCTTTTTTTGTCTTTGTTTTTGCTTTGCCCTTTTCCAATTATGTTCTGCAACTCATCCACTACATTAGGTATAAGTTCAACGATTCTATCAACAGTTGAATTATACTGTACAGGTAGTAGTTTTATCTTTTCTTCGCCAACTACAAGAAAAGCTATTGGGTTGACCGAAACTCCTGCCCCGCTACCACCAGCAAAAGGCATCTCCTGATCACTCATATCTTCGGGGCTGGCATTTCCGTTTCCGACTATACTGCCGCCAGATTGTTTGCTGGAGCCGTTTTCTTTATATTCTCCGCCTCCTGCAATAAAACCAAATGAAACTTTTGAAATTGGCACAATAACAGTTCCATCTGAGGTTTCTACAGCATCACCAACTATTGTATTAACATCAATCATTTCCTTAAGGTTTTCCATAGTTGTTTTCATGACATTCTCTATGGGATGCTCAGACATAATTACATACACCGCCTTTACTTTTTCATAAGAATTCTCAAAGCTGCAATAATAATATGACCGATTTTAAAATTGATTATACAATTCAAATAGAGATCAAATAGTGGGCCGCGGAAATATGGAAAGACATTTAGTTTTATCTTTTGAAAATAATAATGCTCAGTAAGATAGCGATATAGAACTGGGTAAAAAGCGTTAATGCTGCCAACACATAATGCAGTAGTGGCAGCATCACCTGTACCAATTCGTGTCAGCATATTAAAATCGTTAATTTTAACCTTCTTCTTAAGAAAACTAATATGCTTAGCATTGCTTTTATAAAAACTTAGCATCTTTTTTCCGTATTTTAAAGCTTGTTCAAATGAATTTTTACTTTTTTCATTGGATTCTTTTTTATTCAATGACAAAGATATCAGTTTGTTTTTGTCCGGGTTTATATCGAAGTTCATACGTAACCGGAATATATTGAGAAAATAAATATAAACAAATGATATGTATTTATCGTTACTTACTATTAACTTAAATTCAACTTGAATTTTCAACAAAAGCAGTAACAAACTAAACGCCAATACAAGCAACAAAACTTTTAAAATCAAAAACAACACCCCAACTGTTTTTTTCTATTATTTCGCATTATTTAGAATAAAATACAGTCAGGATAGTTATTTAGATTCTAAAGGCGGTAATTCGTCCAATGAGGATAAACCAAAGCTTTTTAAAAAGTACTCAGTAGTACCATATAAAATAGGCCTTCCAGGTGTATCCATTCTGTCAACTTCACGAATAAAACCCCTGCTGATTAATGTATTGATAGTATAATCAGATTTTACACCTCTGATTGCTTCAATTTCTGCTTTAGTAATAGGCTGTTTGTATGCAATTATCGCCAATGTTTCTAAGCTGGCTTGTGTGAGATTTTGTGTGTGTTTCTTTCCTATATATTTCTCAATATATTGGCTATATTCAGGCCTTGTAGCCAATTGATATGTATCATTAACCATGATAATTTGCAATCCACGCCGTTCGAAATGAAAGCAATCAATCATTTTTTTTATTAGTTTTCTAACTTTGCGTATATCTAATTCTAATATTTGGCTGATATCTCTTGCACTGACCGGATCCCCGGAAACAAAAAGAATGGATTCTATTATTCCCATAAGGTCTCTTTCATCCATATCAGGCTCTCCTTTTAATTATGATATCTCCAAAGGGATAATGTTGAATTACATCAATAAAGTTTTCCTTCAACAGCTCTAGCAAAGCCAAAAATGTAATGATGATACCTTCTCGGTCAGTGTGCTTAGTAAATAATTGAAAGAAAGTAGTCTGGGTGTATTTGGAAAAATATTTTTTTAATTCGCCTATCTTTTCATTGACGGTGATTGGATCACGTTTTATTTTATGAATAATTGGTATGCTTTCACGTCCGTTCTTCTGATTTTTAAGAAGCAATAAAAAAACTTTTTGAAGCATTTCAATATCTGCGTTTGTAGGAAGTACCTCCTGATTATCCATAAAGATTTTTTCTTCAGGTAGTTTATAATACATACGTGAAAAGTATTCTTCCCGCTTTTTCAGTTTAATGCCTGCTTCCTTAAATTTTTTGTACTCCAATAATTTTGCAATTAATTCTTGTCTGGGATCAGTTTCCTCCAGTTGATCTTCCGGCAATTCTGTTTTTGGCCTGGGTACAAGAAGGCAAGATTTTATATGTAATAGAGTGGCTGCCATAACTAAAAAATCACTGGCAACCTCTATATCAAATTGTTCCATAAGTCTCAAGGTTTCGAGGTATTGCTCTGTAATTTCAGTAATAGAAATATCCTCTATTTGTACCTTTGCTTTGGAAATAAGATGAAGTAAAAGATCTAAAGGTCCTTCAAAATGTTCAAGTTTTACAAGATAAGACATTTAAGCACCGCCCCGACTGAAAATCATAATTAAGCCTCCTCAATGACATTCAATACATTATAGCATAAAAAAGTGTGCATAAGCACACTCAAACAGAATTTTATGATCTTAAATATAATTATAATATTATATGTTGCGACTATTTTCTCGTCCAATTATAGAAAATTTTTTTAAAATAGTCAAATACATTTGCTCTGCCTACATCTCGGTCTGAAACAATATCTATAGTCTCTAATACTTGTCCCTCTCGGGTTAGTACTAATGTGCCAATTTTATCACCTTTTTTCAGAGGAGCATTTATTTTATCATTTAATGAAACCTCCATTTCAAATTCTTTTGATTCTCCAGATCTTATAAGAAAATTCACATTTTTAGAAGCCAGCCCGTTAATGCGTTCCTCTTTTCCTCCTGATACAAAAATATTATCTTTAATTATTTGGTCCTTTTTTAAAACATGAATGATTTCATAATTTGCAAACCCATAATCGAGCATTTTAATCGACTCAGAAAAGCGAACCTTAGAAGATGGAGCATTCAAGACTACAGCCAGCAACCTCATATTACCCCTTTTTGCCGTTGCAGATAAACAATATCCAGCTTCTTGCGTTGAACCAGTCTTTAGCCCATCAGCCCCATCATAGAATCGTATCAGCCGATTCGTGTTTGTTAGCTCTGTTTTGTTGCTGCTCTCGTCTAAAGTATCTAACCAAATAGTACTCCATCTAAAAAATAAAGGATGTTTTAATAGCTCCTGTGACATTAATGCCACGTCATATGCTGTTGAATAATTATTCTCAGCCGGCAGCCCAGTAGCATTGGCAAAATTGGTGTTCCTCATGCCTAACTCTTTAGCACGTAAATTCATTCTGGAAACAAACGCCTCATGACTACCTGCAATTTTTTCTGCAATAGCTACACTTGCGTCATTGCCTGAAGCAACAACTATAGCTTTAAGAAGTGAATCTACTGTTAAAACTTCACCTGCATGCAAAAATACCTGAGAACCGCCCATAGAAGCTGCATACTCACTTATCTGTACTGTGTCGTTTAGGCTGATTTTTCCATCATTGATGGCTTCGATCGCAAGAAGGATGGTCATTATTTTATTAAGGCTGGCAATGGGCATTTTCTCGTGGGGGTTTTTTTCATATAGAATTGTTCCGGTTTCATAGTCCATCAATATGGCAGATTTAGATTGGATGTCCATATTGTTTTGCATTGCTGATACATAAGAAAAACCAGTAAATACATAAAAAATAAATAATACAAGTATAAAACAAATGCTGAGATTTTTCTTCATTTTATTCCTCCTCATCGGCCTCTTTCTAATTAATAGCTTTTCCAACTCTATCATTTGTTATTCGATAGCCGATTGGAGGTTATATTACTTATTCTTTAAATGAATCTGCCTATAAATAAGAGTTGTTGAAACATCTGAATGACCTAACATTTCCTGAACATCTTGAATATCAACTCCATTCTCTACAAGATGTACTGCAAATGAATGTCTTAATGTATGGGGGGTTATATCTTTATTAATTTGCGCCTTTTCCTTATATTGTTTAATTATTTTCCAAAAACCTTGCCTGCTCATCCTTTTACCGTGTGTGTTTACAAAAAGTGCATCTTCTTCACTGTTTTTTACAAGTTCATTGCGTGCATTTCTCAAGTATCTTTCCAAGTGCATCAATGCATCAGAAGCTATTGGGATTATACGCTCACGGTGAGCTTGCCCGCATTTCAGCCAACCGACTTCTAAATTAACGTTATCCACATTTAGTGAAATTAATTCAGATACACGTATACCAGTGGCATACAGCAGCTCTAACATTGCTTTGTCACGGATAGATTTATAATCACTGCCATGCGGTTGACTTAACAGGCGGTTAGTCTCATCCATAGTAAGTGCATTCGGCATTTTTCTTTTGTTTTTGGGTAAGTTTAAGTTACGTGTAGGATCAATGTCTATCAGCCGGTTCAGCAATAAATAACGGTAGTAGCCTCTTAAGGAAGAAAGCTTACGATGAAGGGTTGCAGGTGCCATATCTTCCTTTTCCAAAAAAAGCAAATAGGACAATACCATTGCATTGGAAGTATGCCTTACATCATAGATATTTTTGGATTTCATGTAATCGACAAACTGCCTTATATCGCTCAAATAAGAATCCAGAGTATTGTCCGATAACTCTTTTTCTGATTTCAAATAGGAAGCATAAGCATCCAAATAAAAACCCATTAATAAAACTCCTTATCAGCTGTTATCATTTTCCAAAATAATAATTCAACAAAAAGTTAAGAATTCCTTTCTAATCAAATACCCACTTAAATAAACTAAAAAATGCTGGGCCTATATATGCTTCCATAATGTTTCCAATTGATAATACTATTAATATAACCAGTATTTTGGTGAAATAAAATAACGTTTCTTGTTTTACTTGCTCCTTGGGAAGAGTAACCTTGCGCCTTTTAAAGCGAGTCAAAGACTTTTCCATTGCTATAACTCCTAAAAATAGAAAACCTGCCATATAAATGATTGATTGGGGCAGAATACATAATAGTGTGAATAAGAAACCTCCAATATTATATCTTTCTAATAAAAAACCAAAAGTAAACCCAATGAAAAAACTTCGTACTCCGATTAATAAAATGATAACAGGTGCTCCAAAAATTACTAGTCCTGCAATCCAGATTAAGATAGAATACTGGAAGTTTTGCTTAAATGACTTCCAAAAAATTGATATTTTGCTTATGGGTTCATATGTTTGATATTGAAAAAACACCTTTAAATGATTACTTAACGCATATTTTTGTTCAATTGTCATCGAGTAAGCTGTGAAAATACCGGAAGCTATCCCAGTTAATATTGCAAAAAGTATAATTAAATACAAAGTAATATTTTTTTGAATATGTAACATAATATCTGCCTTTAGTCGTCTAATCACTTGTCTGCCCCCAGTTATTCCAGTGTATACTGATAACTATGATAGACATGCAATTTTTATGCTCAGTGTAAAGGACAAAATACCGACAATGCCTTTCTTGCCGAAGCTCCGATACTATAGAAAAATGCTGGATCTTCTGCTATCCCTCTGTTCATAGAGGTAACAGAGATTCCATAATATCTCATTGCATCCCGGATTTCGCTGCCATCCTTTATACAAATCCTGTGTTTGCTAAACAGATTATTGATTCTAAGTTGTTTATATAGCAATTTTACTTTTTGCATACTTATATTGGGTAAAGCAATACAAAGTGGAGACTGAATGATATCTTTAAGCAATGTTATTGAATGATGACTTATCCCGTAATGCCGAAATCGAGTTTCAGCAAAACTGATTCGCGGTATAAAACAGATTTGTCCTCCATGGCGATACGCCAGATCTAAATAAAAACCTAATTCTAAGCCGGAAAACCCATAGCGTGTTCCGGTGCCTGTAATACCAGGACCCATAGAAACTATGATAATATCACATTTTTTTACTATAGCTGCAGCCTGAAGTGCAGTATAAATATTAACGCATTCCAAATCACCCCCAAATGCATTTCCAGTTGTTATTACAGAATCCAAGAGATTCTGCTTTTTCAGATTAGCAACGTTTTTGCTAAATGCCAAAGGGAGTGCAGCGTGGTCTGTCATGATATATCCAATTTTAACCTTTTTTCTTATATATTTTTTATAATAGTAGTGAAAATAAGCACAAAGGGGCGGAATCATGCTATGCAGTTCTCCAAAGCAAATTAATTTGCCGGATAAATTCAAAGGTTTGCTAAAGACATGTCTTTCATGGCCAAGCTCTTCCTCAGCATATGATACTTTTACCTGAGATGGGGTATAGCGTATTTTCATTCCATGTCCGCCAGGTGATAAAGAAAGCCTTTTATTTGTATAGTTAGCCATAACAAAATGGTATCCTCCTGTACCTAGTGACAAGGAAGCAGCGGTTGTGTTTAGTATTAACCAATCACCTTCTGACACTTTTCCCGTGATATGGTCATAATTAACTGCTTTTTTTACTATATGATCAATATCTAGAAGAACTTCTGTAAATCCACTTCTATGCGACAAAATCTTTACAACTTTTCCTGCATGTATTTCAAGCATAGCATAATTATTTGTCATCATATTTTCTCCCCAGTGCGTCTATTTTCTTGAAAAAAGGGTATTTTTCGATGTAATAAGAAAGTGAATGAAATTCAGCAAATAAATGCAATAATATTATAAATATGAGTATTATTCCCTTTAGAATAGTATTAAGGAATGATACCCAATAGAATCCAAGAATCCCTCCTAATAAGCTGGCACCTGCATCACCTAACATATATAACTCTTTCATTTCTCCTTTTATATACAGCACTAATAGAGTAATAACCGGCAATACAAAGTGAATATGAGAAAAACGGCTAAAAGTTTCAGTTAAAATCAATAACAAACCAAAACCTTTAATTGCCCTGCCCGGCCTCAAATCCAGCAAATTAATCAAATTAACTGTAAATGCAAATAAACAAGTATCTATTAATAGATGAATCAGTTTGGTATCCTTTGTCCATGCAAGCAAAAAACCTGTCAAAGATCCAAGTAATGCTTTTAAAATGCCTGTAGACATATTGCCTTGCATAAAAGCGCAAATGTGGCCAATCAAGCCTTTGGAGGAAGAATCACCTAACAGATCATCCAGCATACCGCCAATAGTAAGAGCTGCTAATATAATTAGTAATAAAGATATATTTTGATATGTATTCAGCAACAGCAGTGGCAGTAAAGACAGCAAATATGGAATTAAGATAATCAGGCCGCCGCTGTTCAATACTTGTCTGCCTGCATAGTTCGTCATCATTATATTTTTTTGCCTCAAAAAAAATAGCAAAGGCTTCTTTAGAAACGAAAAGGATATAATAGCAATTATAATCGAAGACGCCAGTATAATAATATCCAAAGTTTATCTAGCTCCTCTAATTGGTTTTTTAAGATTTGAATAAAGCCTCTCCTTAAGCTTAGTAATGATTACCTTTAAAATATCACTAAATTGCCTATAACGATGTATAAAACCTTTTAAGTCTCGGCCGGTTACATTGTGTCTCATATTAATATCTACTTCTAGAATTCTAGTATTATTTGATATCATATCTAATGTCATTCCAAATTCGATTCCAAATCCTTTGTATTCAAAAAATTCCGGTCTTAAAATATTACGTAAAATCGCCCTCTGTCCAGATAAGACACTGGAATACGTTTGACCTGTTAAATACCACATTCCTTTAGATGCTAATGCCTTAACCAACCCAAATCCTCCTTTTCCTGGTGTCATTGGTAACCTGGCTATGACTGCTTCTGCCCTCTGTTCGCATATGGGTTTTATTAATTCTATAAGTTGATCTGTTCCCTCAATAATATCACCATCAAGAAAAATTAGTATATTAGTTTCCATGGCTTCATAGCCTCTTTTCATTGCAAATGCTTTTCCCTTATTACATGGCAGGGATATAACGTCCGCACCTTCTAATGCAGATATTAATGCTGTCTTGTCTTTGGAGCCATCATCTACAACAAGGATACGGTCGATGTAGTTTAAATTTAATAATTCATCAATGATACATTTAATACTATTTTCTTCGTTGTAGGCGGGGATTATTACCCCAACTTCATATCCATTCATGCTCATCTATTCTTCTACCTCAATCTCAGAATAAGAAGCATTTAGTTTTATAGATAATTCATCGCTAAAAATGGGATTAGGAAGTTTATCCAAAATATCGGATGTTATACTGAAATTACCTTGATTTCCTGACAAAACAGATGCCAGAGCCAGCTTGCCATAAATGGATTCAATATGGTCAACTGTGGAAATATCCATAGATTTTAATCTGGCAATTGTATGGGTATCGATTTCATTAGTATCTACTACAACAACTGGAATATCTGTTTCAAATGCTTTTTGAATTAAAATATTGTCATATTCAACTAGTACTGCATCCTGTTTAAAAAGTACAATATAATCCACTGGCTCCTTCAGATTCCATACATGTGATACCATCATAAGTTCCGCTGCTTCATGGATTAGCGATGTGAGATTGCACGATACCAAAGCTTGAATTAAATCCTCTACAATGAAATTCATTATTTCATGAGGTTGCTGCAAAGCATTGACTATTGTCCCGTTATTGCTGATGTAACTGTCATATAATATGGTTATTGCGGCTTCTACCGATACACCGGCTGTTTCCAAAAAATCCACCATATCCATGATGGGAGCATGCTTTGAAAAAGTTATAATAGCCACATTTAATCCTCTTAACCTGTCTTTGATCAATTCATTTAGCATAAAAGAAGACAATTCCTGTAATTTCGAATTCTTCTCATCTAGATTTTTTAGGTCCAGCTTCAATTGTTCTGTTTCAGTTCGCATTGTCACATAATGATCTTCAATCTTGTGTATTAATTGAATTTGTTGACTTTCGATTATGTTATTATTCTCCAGAGTGATACCAATCAATATTCCAAGGCCTAAGGCTAAAAAAATGCCAGTCATTAGTAACGCAAGGTATTTGATGCTGATCATTAGTTTTCACCTACAAGCCTAGAAGTATCTTGAAACGTAAAGCTATCAGCCGGGAAAACTCTCTGATTATAGGCGATGTTTTTAAAACAACGGATAATGGCAGAAGAGCAGCTACTAATAATAAAGCAATATAGGAAAATTTTATTTTACTACGATAAAGTTCACTTACCCCTTTAGCATCAATAATTTTATAGCCTACTTTCATTCGAACCAAAAAAGTACTTGACATACCTTTTCTTCCTTTTTCAAGAAAATCAATCATATTGGTATGACTGCCTACAGCAACGATAAGTTCTGCTTTGTTCTCGTAAGCAAGCAATAATGCAATATCTTCGCTAGTACCTGGAAAAGCAAAAATATTTGCATTAAGCTGCAATTTGCGTATTCGCTCCATACCTGGAGCATGGCCATCCAAATAGGCATGCACTATTCTCTGCTTACATTTAACAAGAGCAATATCGCTGACGCTATCCATATCACCAACTATAATATCTGGATTCCAGCCAAATTCCAGTAATGCATCTGCTCCACCATCTACCCCTATTTTTACAGGATTAACTTCATCTATATAAGACCTTATCGCTTTTAAGTCCTCTTTGTAGTTTTTGCCTCTGGCTACAACAAGAACATGTCGAGCTTTTAAGTTAATGTTTAGAGAAGGCATTTGGATAGGAGAAAAAAATAATTTTTTTTCTTTCATGGCATAATTCAGCGTATTTTCCACAAAACTTTGGAGAGTATCTAGTATGTTATCCGAAGCATGTTCCATCAATTGCTTTATTCTATTGCCCGTTAATAATTGCACACTGCAAATACGTTTATTATCTATATAAATGTTATCTCCATATATCTCCAGAAAATCGCCTTCTTTTACCTGTTCGAAAAATTCTAAACCTGCATTATCATATAACGGTATGCCTGCTTTAAATAATATAAGCGGACCTTGATTTGGAAATCTTCCACTTATAGAACGATCGCAGTTGATCACGGCTTTGACTTTGGATTCTACCAAATGAAGCGCTGCAACTTCATCTAGATCCCGATGAATGATTACAGCTATATCAGAAGGTTTAAGTCGGTGTATGAGGTTTTTAGTTTTTTTATCTTTTTTTGCATATCCACGTATCAAGTTCCCCATCTCCACAATGAATAGTTTAATAGTATTCTTAGCAATATCTTACAATTTATACGCATTAAAAAAGAAGCTCAAAGGCGAGCTTCTTGCTTGTTAATTAAGAAACTAAATCCTATTAACTTTTTCTACTCTGCATTCTTAGTTTATCAGCAACCATGGCAATAAACTCTCCATTAGTGGGTTTTCCTTTTTCATCATGAATAGTGTAACCGAACAACTTGTTAATGGTTTCTATCCTCCCTCGGCTCCACGCAACTTCTATTGCATGCCTTATGGCACGCTCTACTCTGCTTGGTGTGGTGTTAAATTTCTGAGCAATACCGGGATATAATTCCTTAGTTATACCGCCTAACAAATCTATATCATTTATAACCATACTAATAGCTTCTCTTAGGTATTGATATCCTTTAATGTGTGCGGGCACACCAATCTCGTGTATGATATTGGTAATTTCAGCTTCCAGATTATATTTTTTTGTGTTTTGTAAATTAGTATTTGTTAATTGGGAAGTTGATAAAGAAAAATCTGAATCAGCAAATTCATTTGCTGCAAGTTCCCTGACACGTTTTACGAAAACATCTAAATCAAAAGGTTTAACAATATAATAATCAGCACCCAGAGCAATTGCTCTTTGGGTTATTTTGTCCTGTCCTACTGCGGATAGAATAATTATTTTGGGTATGTTTTCTAAATTTTCATTGTGAAGTTTTTCTAACACACCAAGGCCATCCATATGCGGCATGATAATATCAAGTATAATAACATCGGGTTGAAATTTTTTTATTTGATTCAAAGCTTCGATGCCGTCATGAGCTGTTCCAACTACTTCAATATCGCCTTGCTTTGATAAATATTGGTTGATTATTTCACAGAAATCCTTATTGTCATCAGCTATTAGTACTGTGATTTTCTCATTCATAAAAAATTACCCCCTACGTTTATTTATATCTTTATGTGAAAAATATGAAACATATCCATTTGTTGCTATATTTTAGAAGATCTTATAAATTTATTCGACAAAACCATAATGAATCCTGCCTAGATATGGAAAAATTTATAAATTATCCAAAATTCATTTTAATCAATTATTTTATAGGCCTCTTCCAGCATCCATTCGATGAATATTCCGTATCCTTTAGTAGGATCATTAACAAATACATGAGTTACAGCACCTACTATCTTGCCATTCTGAATTATAGGACTACCGCTCATTCCTTGCACTATTCCGCCAGTTTTCTCCAAAAGTCTGGAATCAGTAATTTCAAGAACCAATCCTTTTGGTCCGGGTTCGGCCTGTCTGTTAACTTTAAGAATTTTAATATCAAATTCCTGAATCCCTTTATCATCTACAGTAGTCAAAATTGTTGCCTTGCCAGGTTTAATACTGTACTGATAAGCAATAGGCAAGGGATTTTCATATACAGGATTAGTTATCGATTTCTTAGTCTTCCCATATATACCAAATGCAGTATTTTTTATAATTTTCCCTATAACTTTCTTTTTATTGTTAAAGTTGCCCACTAACTCGCCTGGAAGTCCTTTCTTACCTATCTTTATATCAATTATTGTAGATTCTGATATTTCTCCGTTTTTTACCGATAACATAGCACCGGTATCAATGTCAGTAATAGCATGCCCCAGAGCACCCATATTCCCGGTTTCCGGATCAATAAAGGTTAATGTTCCAACACCTGCTGTACTGTCTCTTATCCATAAACCCAAACGATATTTAGAATCTGAAGCATCCAAAACTGGGTGAATCCTGGTTGTAAATACGCGATTGTTTCTCCTGCATTCTAGATCCAATGATTCTCCTTTCATTTTATTTACAAGCAAAGATAAATGAGCTGCATCTTTAACATGAACACCATTAACTTTTTCAATAATGTCACCAGGCAAAAGTCCGGCATCTATGGCAGGAAAATACGTAATGCCGTTTGGATCTGTAACATCTGAAGTGCCAACTATTAAAGCTCCGTTAGTATAAAGTGATACCCCAATGGAATTACCACCTGGGATTAGCCTTTTTTGTGGTGTTACGGTGATTGTAAGTTTTTTTATTGGAATCAAACCAAACAGCATAAAGTCAAAATTCACATCACCGCGATTGACTGGTTCAATAGACAACGGCTTGCTTATATCATAAACTTTTTGGTCCTTAAGTGTATTGCCGTTAAACTTCAAAACATTAACGTCGTTCTTACTTGCTACTTTGAGTTTTATAGGAAGCCTAAACTTAAGTATATGGGATTCATTCTCAAAAATCTGCAATTTATCCGGAAAATGAACAATATCTTGTACTAAAGGCGAATAATTAAAAATAAAGAATAATGCTGCCAAAATAATACCAAAAACTTTCCTGATTAATGTGTTGTTCATCCTTCACGCTCCCGTCACAAATCATTTTAGGTTACTTAAGATCTTAGTATATTTTAAGGTAACCTTTAAAAAATGATTTATACGGGGAATAAAAATCAGAAAATGAGAAATTAAGCCTTCTTAAAACTTAATGCAGCTTCAATTAATTCGCCGGCATGATCCAAGCTTAGCTGAGTTAAAGAAGAGCCACCGATCATTCTTGCGATTTCTGCTTTTCTATCCTCCAGATTTAAGCGGGTAACTAAAGTTCTGGTATGTTTTTCACTTATAACTTTTTCAATAACAAAGTGACAATCTGCCATAGCTGCAATTTGAGGAAGATGAGTTACGCATATAACCTGTTTGTTTCTTGATATTGAACCAATTTTTTCAGCAGTCTTCTGGGCAGTTCTACCGCTTATTCCGACATCAATTTCATCAAAAATCATGGTTGGTATTTCGTCTAAGTCGCCGATTATATTTTTGAAAGCCAACATTAATCTGGACATTTCGCCGCCAGAAATGATCTTAGCCAATGGCTTCAATGGTTCACCCGGATTAGGAGAAATAAGGAATTCTACTTTATCATATCCATTGGCAGTAATGCCTTGTATAGGTATTTCTTCTGCCATTGCCTTATCCGGATTCGAAATAGAAACTTTAAATACTGTTTTGCTCATATTTAAATCATTTAATTCTTCAGTTAACCTTTTTTCTAAAAATTTTGCCCATTTCCTTCGAATAGCTGATAAATTCCTGCATTTTTGCAAAATAATTTTATACATTTTTGCATATTCTTCTTCAAGGGTTTTTAATCGTTCCTGACTGTTTTCCAGCATATCCAATTCAGATTCCATTTCATCTCTCAATTTTAAAATATCTTCAATTGTTTCTCCATATTTACGCTTCATTGTTAAAATAGTATCCAAACGTGCATCTAATGAAGCCAAGCGAGTTGGATCATATTCAAATCTATCTCGGTAAGCTCTCAATTCGCGCACTGCATCTTCAAGATCATACTGAAAGCTTTCTAACCTGTTTATAATCACGTCCAATTCTTCATCAAAACCTTGAATATCATAGAGAGTACTGACGATTTCAGCCAAGCTGTCTAATACCGAAGGAATTTGTGTTTCTCCAGTATAAAGGGCTTTATATGCATTATTTATTATATTAGCTATCCTTTCAGCATTGTATAATATGGCTCGTTCTTTTTGTATGATTTCTTCTTCGGATGGCTTTAGTTCAGCTTTTGTAATCTCATCGATTTGGTATCGCAGAATATCCTTACGTCGTTCACTATCCCGATTCAACTCTTTTATTTTATCAATTTCTTTTTTTATTTTCTGCCAGGAAGACCATGTTTGAGCAAGTTCATTTTTTATTTCTTTAACATCTTTGGCTCCAAGCCTGTCAAGGAATTCAATATGACTTTCTGGATTTAAAAGAGATTGATGTTGATGCTGTCCATGTACATCTACCAAATGACGGCTGATTCCCCTAAGCATTGATAATGTAACCAGTCGACCGTTTACTTTACATAAGTTTCGACCCTGATTATTTAATTCCCGCATCAGAAGCAGACATCCATCTTCTTCCGGAGATATTCCATAATCAGATAAAATTCTGTTAATGCGCTCTTGATTCTTCCCTAAATCAAAAAGTATTTCGACCCGTGCATAATCTTTACCAGTCTTTATCAGTTCACGATCTGCCCTTTCCCCTAAGGCCAGGTTCACCGCATCAATTATAATAGATTTTCCTGCACCGGTCTCACCGGTTAATACATTAAAACCGCTATCAAAAGAAATAGTAAGCTCATCTATTAAGGCAATATTTTGGATGGATATTTCGCGAATCATTATATCCCCCCAGTTGAATTTCTATTTACATATAATTAATAATTAAATAATCATTTTCTCATCATTCTTGTAAATTGTTTTAACACATCTTGTACCATTGATTCATCACGAACTACAACTAGAATCGTATCATCACCTGCAATGCAGCCAATGATTTCAGGCCAATTCATCGCATCTATAGCCGATGCTGCTGCTTGAGCACCTGCAGCAATAGTACGTATAACTATAAGATTGTTGGCATAGTCCATAGAAATAACAGAATCAGAGAATACACGGAAAAGGCGATCTGAGATATCTGAATCTGTTTTATCCATTGCTGCATACTTATAAGCTCCAGATTTTCCCATCACCTTGACCAGTCGAAGCTCTTTAATATCCCTGGAGATAGTTGCTTGTGTTATATCCATTCCATATTTACGAAGTTCATTAGCAAGTTCTTCTTGAGTTTCAATGTCTTTTTCTTCTATAATTTTCAATATCAAGGCATGTCTGTCATACTTCATTGATTTTCACACTCCATTCTATTATTAGTCTATACATTCATTACGAGCAGATAGTTTACTGCGAAGCAAATTAAAAAAACCATACCCGGAAAGCCTAATCAATTGTGTCTTCAAATTAGATTTACTTATAGTTATTTGATCGCCCGCTTGAAGCTCAACTGCATGTTGCCCGTCAATAGTTACCTGTATTTCTCGATTCTTGTCGATCACATCAATTACTATATTAGATTCAGCATCAGTTATTATAGGTCTTGAAGTTAATGTATGGGGACAAATAGGAGTCAAAAGGAGGCATTCCATTCCTGGATAAATCACAGGTCCGCCTGCAGATAATGAGTAAGCTGTCGAGCCTGTAGGACTGGATACCAATAAACCATCCGCCGCATAATGGTTTACAAATTCTCCATTTATTGTTACATCCAAATGAATGAGTCTTGCAAAAGAACCTTTAGTAACAGCGATATCATTTAATGCCAGAAAACTATCAACTTTTTTTCCCTTTCGAATTAATTGGGAGTCCAACATCATTCTATCTTCGATCTGATATGAACCGGAAACTATGATATCCAGAATAGAATCTAAATCAGACATTTCCGCTTCAGCCAGGAAACCAAGACGCCCTAGGTTAATACCCAAAATTGGTTTGCCGTATTTTGCCGCATTACGGGATGTTTGTAATATTGTTCCATCACCGCCTAACACCAGAATAATATCTGAATGCTGGAATAAATCTTTTTCTTTAGACCATTTTCCTTGCTTCAACAATTTATAAACTGAATCTGTTACTAAAGGCATCATGTTTCTTTTGATAATACCTTGCAAAACCTTACTTGTCTGCTCTCCGGCAGGGTCTTTGTATAAGTTTGATATTAAACCTATCTTTTTCATTTAATCACCTGTCTGGATTGTAAAATAATTATGTGCATTACAAACAATATCACGGGATAAAGACTCATAATCATTTATTGCCGGAATATCGTTGCCTTTATAAAAATGTGCCAGAAATTCTATGTTGCCTTCTGGACCGGTAATTGGTGAAAAATCCAAATTTACGATTTTTAAGTTTAATGATCTTGCAAATTTCATTATCTCAACAAGCACTTCAAAATGTAGTCTTTTATCACGAACAACTCCTTTTTTACCTACCTTACCTTTGCCCACTTCGAATTGGGGCTTAATAAGCGATATTATATGACCCTTGTTATCAAGCAGATTATTGACAACAGGTAGTACTAATTTTAAAGAAATAAAGGAAACATCAATGGCAATTCCATGTATTGGATCGGTAAAATCCTCAATATTAATATTTCGTACATTTGTTCTTTCCATTACTACAACTCTTGGATCCTGACGAAGTTCCCATGCGAGTTGCCCATAACCAACATCTAATGAATACACCTTTTTTGCTCCATGAAGTAAAAGACAATGCGTAAATCCTCCTGTTGATGCTCCAACATCTAACCAAATACGACTCTTAACCGGGATGGAAAAATTCTTTATTGCTTTTTCTAATTTTAAACCTCCTCGGCTAACATAAGGATTTTCTTCGCCCTTGACTTGAATGACAGCATCACGCTGCACGAAAGTACCAGGTTTGTCAATTCTTTGTTGATCAACAAAAACAAGCCCAGCCATTATCAGCCGTTTAGCCTTTTCTCTGCTGGCTGCCAGCCCTTTGTCTACCAGCAATAAATCAATACGTTCTTTTCGTATATCCTGCACGATTAATCTCCCTTCTGGCTATGGAGCTAATTTGCAAAGCAATGGAAACAGGGTCCAATTTAAGAGATTCTCTCAGCTCACTTACTGTTCCATGCTCAACAAAACTATTAGGTATGCCAATATTCTTTATATAGACATTAAAACCTTTATTCATTACATACTCATTGATACTACTTCCAAAACCACCTTCCACAATATTATCTTCCAAGGTAATCCATGTATTTGAATGAGTTTCTAATAATTCATCCATAGTTTCATAATCTAAAGGCTTAATTACCCGGGCATTGATGATGGTAGGTTTCAGCCCTTGTCTTTCTAGTATTCTAGCTGATTGTAAAGCAGTCTCAATCATAGATCCGACAGCAAATATGACAACATCCCTGCCATCCTTGAGGATCTCCCACTTCAGATTTTGAAGTGGGCTACTGGATAATTTCTCCATTTCCATGGTATTTTCCTTTGGATATCGTATAGCCACAGGGCCATCCATATTAAGGGCATACTCCAACATGTATTTCATTTCAGTTGTATTCTTTGGCGCCATAAGAGTTAAGTTAGGAATGTGACGTAAAAAACTGATGTCAAACACTCCATGATGTGTATCTCCATCTTCTCCTACAAGCCCAGAACGGTCAATAGCAAAAATAACCGGCAGATTTTGCCTACATACATCATGAAGAATCTGGTCATAAGCGCGCTGTAAAAATGTAGAATATATGGCTACAACCGGTCTCATACCATTAACTGCCAACCCAGCTGCAAAGGTTACAGCATGTTGTTCGGCTATTCCTACATCAAAAAACCTATCCGGGTACACTTTCTGAAAATGTGACAGCCCTGTTCCGTCAGGCATGGCTGCTGTAATTGCAACTATTTCTGGAAACTCATGTGCCAGCTTAGTGAGATGTAAACCTAAAGCTTTAGAAAAAGAAACAATCCTTTTTTCTTTTGCTTTTTTCCCATTATTGATATCAAAAGGGGGAACCCCATGATACTGAGCAGGGTCAGATTCTGAATAGGGATATCCCTTGCCTTTTTGTGTAACAACGTGCACCAATGCAGGGCCATTAATCTGTTTTACCTGCTTAAGTATATTAATTAACATAGATAGATCGTGACCATCTACAGGCCCAATATATGTGTAGCCTAACTCTTCAAATAATACTCCAGGGACCATTAAATATTTGAAGCTGTTTTTTAATTTTTCAATCTTTTTAGCAGTCCACTCTCCAATTACTGGTATTTTTTTAAAAAATTGCTCAACTACTTTTTTGAACCATATATATCTGGGATTGGAGCGGATTTTTGACAAATAAGAAGCTAATGCGCCTACATTTGGCGCTATAGACATCTCATTATCATTTAGTATAATTGTTAACTTACTATTAAGGTGACCGGCATCATTTAATGCTTCCAAGGCCATTCCGCCAGTAAGCGCTCCATCACCTATAACGGCTATTACATGATAATCTTCTTGCAATAAATCACGAGATTTAACTATCCCAAGAGCAGCAGATATTGAAGTGCTGCTATGACCAGTTTCAAAAATATCATGAATACTCTCGGTTCTTTTAGGAAAACCGCTTAAACCACCATATTGTCTTAATGTATTAAAATATTGTTTGCGTCCGGTTAGAATCTTATGTGTATAACACTGATGTCCGACGTCCCAAATAATCTTATCAATTGGACTGTCATATACATAGTGGAGTGCAAGAGTCAATTCCACTACACCTAAATTGGAAGCAAGATGTCCACCGGATTGTGCAACTCTTTGTAGAATAAAATGCCTGATTTCCTGGGCTAGTTTTTCGAGCTCTTTTATATTCAACCTTTTTATATCTTTAGGAGTATCTACAGAATCTAGTAACGACATCCGCGAATTCCTTTCCCTAAATAAGTTAGTATGTTGAAAGAACATAAATATTATACACTAAATCATACTATTAACGAATTATGTCAGTTAAATAAAATTGAGATTATAATACCCAATGCTGCTCCGGCCAACACCTCAATGGGAGTATGGCCTAGCAATTCTTTTAATTTCTCTTCTCTTATGCTGCGATTAGCTTGTAATTCCGCCACTATTTCATTAAGTACCGCTGCTTGCTTGCCTGCTGCCCTGCGGATTCCAGCAGCATCGTACATTACAATAAATGCTACGATTACAGATAATGCAAATAAAGTCGAATGATATCCTTCCTCATATCCTATTGAAGCTGCCATACTTACTACCAGAGCTGTGTGAGAGCTGGGCATACCTCCCGAACCAACAAAACGAGTTAAATCCAATCGCCTGCCAAATATAATTGTTAACAATACTTTAATCAGCTGAGCAACAAACCAAGCCAATAAACTTACCCAAAGTATTTTATTACGTAAAATTTCCTGGAAAAAAAACAAAAGTATCCTCCTTATCGATTTCTATCTAATATTGATTCTGCCAATGAGATTAAGAATTCTGCTTTTTTCCCGAAAGGCTGTAAGATAGACACTGCTTCCTTAATGTACATACTAGCCATTTTTCTTGATTTCTCCAATCCATATATTGCAGGATAAGTTAATTTTCCTTGTTTAACATCACTACCTGGCGATTTCCCCAATTGTGCCATGTCGCCCATCAGATCAAGTATATCATCGGTTATTTGAAAAGCGAGGCCTAATGCTCTGCCAAAACTGGATACGGCTTCTAATATTCTTTTATCTTCATTACTTACCAAAACTCCTGCTTTAAGTGATGCAGTTATCAAGGCTTCTGTCTTATTGGAATGAATATACTCCAAAACGGATTTATCGTGATTATTATTCTGGCTTTGAATATCAGCGCTTTGGCCTCCTATCATTCCTGAAATGCCAGCTGATTTCGCTATAACAGACATCGCCTTTAAATATCCTGTAAGTTTTTTTTGATCTGACGGCAAATGCTCCAGCATTATTTCGTAGGCAAGGTTTAGAAGACCATCACCCGCAAGTATGGCCATTGCTTCACCAAACACCTTGTGATTGGTGGGCTTACCCCTGCGATAATCATCATTATCCATAGCTGGCAGATCATCATGTATCAACGAATACGTATGTATCATTTCCAATGCACAAGCCATTGGAAGAACAGCATTAAATCCATCCAGCCCGTTGCTTTTATAATTAAATTCATCAGATGATAACTCACAGGCAGACAAAAATAAAACCGGTCTCAGCCGCTTTCCTCCTGCCAATAAGCTATATTTCATTGCTTCGAGTACAGCAGGATGGCTGTCTCTTTGTGACAGATAATAGGCCAAACCTTCGTTAATATATTCCGTTCTTTCCTGATACTTTTTTTTAAAGTCTTTCAATTAAGCGCAGCTCCCTTTAATCAGTATCTAAATTCTCCATTAAAACTTCCTCTAATTCTCCATCTTTATTTCGGGACAAAACTTTGATTATCCCTTGAGCCTCGTTAAGTTTCTTGGTGCAAAACTCAGTCAAGCTGATTCCGCGTTTAAAAAGTTTTAATGACCGATCTAAGCTAACATTACCTTCTTCCAACTCTTTTATAATCGATTCCAATTCTCTTATTGCTTCCTCAAATGTAGAAGGCAAACCACCGTTATTGGCTTTTTTCATTAGGATTACTCCCTTTTACATTAAATTTATAATTATTGTTATCAGATTCGATGCTTTCTACTTTGCAAACCGCTTGTCCATCAATAAAAAGTAAATCAAGCTGTTGACCAAGGGATATTGCCTCGATAGAACTAATAGGCTCGGTGTCTCCTTCTGGTGTAACAATAACATAACCCCTGGACAACACTTTTAGAGGGCTTAAAGTTTCAAGATTAGAAATCGCTTTTGATAGCCGATCACTTTTTTGCTGTATAATATGCTGAAAAGCACTGTAAAACCTTTGGGACAGCTGATCGAAATATTGGCTCTGCTGCTCTACAAGCACACATGGGGATTGAAACGCATAATGGTTTCTTATTATGTTGAGCCGATGCTGCTTTTCATTAATGTTTTCCATTATAGCATTTAAAAGATAATTCTTAAGACTATCTATAAACGATTGCATGTAAGAAGCTTCAGGCACAGCTAGTTCAGCTGCATTGGATGGCGTGGCTGCTCTGACATCTGCAACAAAATCAGCAATCGTAAAATCAGTTTCATGACCAATAGCAGTTATGACAGGTATACTGGAATTATAAATTGCTCTTGCTACAATTTCTTCATTAAATGCCCATAATTCTTCAATAGATCCTCCTCCTCTTCCAGTTATAATCAAATCAATATCTGCTCTGGTATTCACATAATCAATAGCTCTCGCAATCTGTCTAGCTGCTCCTTCGCCTTGTACAGCAACAGGAACTATTAGTATGTCCACATGTGAATTACGGTTATGAATTACTCGAATTATATCCCGTACCGCTGCACCTGCATGTGAAGTTATTACTGCAATCTTCTGCGGCAATAATGGCAGAGGTTTTTTGTGGGTATCATCAAAAAGGCCTTCTTCTCGCAGTTTCTTCTTCAGTTCTTCAAATGCGAGGTGAAGGGCCCCAAGTCCGCTCTGTTCCATATCGTCCACATACAACTGGTATAATCCGTCTCTGGTATAGATAGAAACTCTGCCTGTAACAATTACCTCCATCCCGTCTTTTGGTAAGAATTTCAAGTTTTGTGCATTTTGCTTGAACATAACACATTGGATTCTATCCTGCCTATCTTTAAGAGAAAAATACATATGACCAGAGGTATGGACTTTAAAGTTAGATATTTCTCCTCTTACATGCAATTTTTGAAGCAATGGATCTCTAGAAAGCAGAGTACGGACATAATCATTTAATTGTTGTACAGTTAAAACAGTACTTTTCATATATTCCTCTTAGCTGCTATCAATGTATTTTCAAGTAACATAGTGATTGTCATAGGTCCAACTCCACCTGGAACTGGAGTTATATAACCCGCTTTATTTTTAACTTCATCAAATCTAACATCGCCCTTGAGTTTTCCATTGACACGGGTGGTACCCACATCAATGACTATTGCTCCTTCCTTTACATATGAACTGTCAATAAATTCAGGTTTTCCTATTGCGACTACTAATATATCTGCGGTCCGGGCTATTTCAGCAAGATTCCTTGTACGAGAATGTGCAATAGTAACTGTAGCATGCTTTTGCAACAGCATTAAAGCAACAGGTTTACCTACTATATTGCTTCTGCCAATGACAACAGCTTTTTTTCCTGCTATGTTATGATCAACTTCTTCTATTAAGCGAATGATTCCTTTGGGTGTACATGGTTCCAGTTCAGCCTGTCCAGTCATTAACATTCCACAGTTAACCGGATGAAATCCATCTACGTCTTTTAAAGGGTGTATTGCATTTATTATATTTTTTTCATTGATATGTTTGGGCAAAGGTAATTGCACTAAAATGCCGTGAACTGAGTTGTCTTTATTTAACCTTTCAATAGTTTCCAGCAATTCGCTTTCAGTAGTCTGCTCCTTCATATGGATTACTGTGGAATCAATACCAACTTCAATACAGGCTCTTTCTTTATTCCGAACATATATTTCAGACGCTGGATCGTTACCGACTAAAACAACGCACAACCCAGGTGTCAGGCTGTGCTGGCTTTTTAATATTTGTATATCTTTTTTGATATTGTTTCTGATTTCATTTGCAATTCTTTTTCCATCAATCAGTATAGACATCTTTTTCCTCCATTCCAAAACTATTAATTCTATAGGCCTTCAAACCCAGCAATGCTGTCCCAACAGCATTATCCTTAGAAAGCTCTGGATCAGCAAAATATAATTGGATGTTCCTGTTGTGTCTTTTTATCCGCTCTTGCAATCCGATTTTCAAGATTTTACTGGACGAGACACCTCCTACTAATAGAACTTCATTAGGATAACCGGATTTAACAGCATTCAGTATACATTTGCTTATAGTTCGAACTAATAAATCATAAACAGCATAAGCAATTTCGTTATATGACATGTTTTGACATATTAAGCGTTGTCCTTGGGATTCAGGTCCGGAAAAACTAATTTTGGTACCTTTTACTGATCCGTTTAGCATAATATCACCGCTGCCGCTGCTTGCCATTTTTTCCAAATGTGGTCCTGCTGGGAAGGGGAGCCCCATTGCAACACCAATTCGATCGACAAATTGTCCAGCAGACAGGTCTGTAGTTCCTCCAATTATTTCAACTTCAAAACCTGAAGGCTTACTACTTACATACAGTAATTCTGAAGTACCGCCGGACAAATGAAAAGTTAAAAACTGATCAGAATTAGGTCCCCTGGCCGTATATCGCCCCGCCATTATATGGTTTTCCTGATGGCTTACCTTAAAAAAAGGAACTCGAAGAAGGTCAGATATAGATTGCCCAATTCTGTAAGAAAATTGAAAAACAGGCATGTATGAACCTTCTATAGGACGTGGACGGTCACTTGCGCAGACAGCTGCAATCTCATGGCAGGATGCCAAGCTTCGTAAAGTATTTGTTAATATAGGCAGATTATTTAGATGATGAAATAAGGCTGTGGATTGTTTAAGTCCCCTTTCTCCAAGTGGAACATCTAACTGTTTTTGGAAGCTAAAAATAATATTGCCATTTAAATCAACACCTGCCATAGAAGTAGTGTAACAACTGGTATCAATTCCAAGAATATATTTCATAGTTTAACATTCCTATTGCGAACAAAATTGCCCAAAATTCCATTTACAAAGGAACTTGTTCTATCTCCTCCGAATTTTTTTGCCAATTCAACGGCTTCATTAATTGAAACGCTTACCGGTATATCATCGCGATATAAAATTTCATATAAAGCAAGGCGCAAAATAGATAGATCCACCTTGGAAATTCTCTCAAATTTCCATCCTTTGCTGTATTCACGAATAATATCGTCTATTTCATCCATATGTTGTTTGCTTCCTGTCAGTATATCTTCAATGTATTCTTTGTCCTTGTTATCTAATTCAAGCTTGCTGTCAACCATACTTTTAAATTCTTCTATATCGTATCGTTCGGTAAATATTCTCTGATATAATAAACTCATAGCGGCTTCTCTTGCCGATTTTCTTGCCATTATACCCTCCTGAGTCTTACTTAATCGGCCAACTATCACTTGTTTTACAAATTACGCAATAAAATTACTGTATCTTATTGCGGGTTCCTCCTGGCAATATCCTGTCCAAAAATGTTAGGAAAGTTTCTTTTTTATCACGAAAACTGCCTATCCAGTATCCAATTGCAATACATACTGCAACAAAAACTACACGCCAAAAACCAAGCAACAATACTAACAGACCAAACAATAGCCCGCAAAGAATTCCAATGGTTCTTCCCCTGTAAACAGTAAAACAGGTTTCTAAAAAATCCCGTATGTCTTTCATGGTTTGTCCTCCTTAATCAACACGGGCTTGTTTTGCAACAACCAAATTCTCAATATAAACCTGAACTTCCTTAACAGCTATGCCTGCCAGCGACTCTATATACTCTTTTACTTTTTGTTGGATGTTTCTTGTTAGTTCAGGCATTTCAACATCAGGCAGAATGCTGACTTTCAGCTGTACTCTTATACCATCAGGTTCAGTTAAAACTAAACTTTTTATATCTCTTACTTCCTGGAAACTTCTTACAGCTTTTTGTGTAAGTGTATCAAGAGTGTTTACTGAGACCCTGATTATCCCCAACTCTGTATTCATTAAAAGGGCACTAACGGATTTTCTTCTGGTATATCCAGCAATCAGTAAACGTATACTTACCAGAAAAAGAATTACAGCAATAATGCCGAGAATAAATGCATCCCAGCCATGTATGCCGCTTGATAATTTGCTTAGCAATACTTGGTAATCTATTATATTCAAGGCTATACCAAATAGTATTACCGATAAAAAAATACCAAACAACGTATATAATGTTAGAAGAATGCGATCAAATATTCTCATTTTCATAAAAAGTCACATTCCTTTCTGAAACTAATTGGAAAATAATCGGCTTTAAATACCATTAACCCTCTGAAGGATCAGAGGGCTACAATTCAGCGTACTTTTTGTCCGGGCTCTTCTTTTTTCAATTCTTTTTCAAAATTTACACCTTGAATATGTATATTCACCTCTATCACATTAAGGCCTGTCATGTTTTCGACCGCCTTTTTTACATTTTCTTGAATGTTCCAGGCTATTTCAGGAATTCTTACACCGTAATCGACTATAATAAACAGATCTATAGCTGTTTCCTTTTCACCTACTTCTACCTTTACTCCTTTAGAAAGATTTTTCTTTCCTAATTTTTCAACTATGCCGCCTGCTATGCCTCCACTCATTGCTGCTACGCCAGGAATTTCAGTTGCTGCCAATCCTGCTATGATGGCAATTACTTCATCGGCAAATGTTACCTTTCCATAATTATCGGAAGCTTGCTGCGTCACTGCTCCCACCTCCGTTTAAATTTAGTGCCTATATTATACCAAAGAACATGCATATTTACAAATAGTTCTAATCCGTTTTTTTCTATATTTTGGGTATAATCTTGATATTATCTATATCTTTTTCTGTTTCCCTTTTTACAATATCTAGTATCATTGCTACTTCCTCCGGAACAAGTTCTGCCTTGTCAATGATTACATTAACATTATCTTTGTGTATTATTACAATTGCATCATTAAATCCTTTTGCTTTAATTAAGTTTTCTATAGCCAGTTCAGTTTCCATATTGGATGTAATCTCAAGCAATTGGGATTGAGCTTCCCTTATCATTTCTGGGTCTGATGCAGGATTATTCAATACTGAGTTAATGTACTCAATTTCTTTGTTTCGTTCCTGTTTTCTTTCAAAACGATAATCCCTAAAGAAAGAAGACTGCATAGAGGAAGTTTCAGTCAAATCCTCGCCGTTGCTTAAATCCGAGGGCTCTTCTAGATCAGTTACAGTAATTCTGCCTCCAAACTCCGATTTTTCGTTTTCTATATCATGTTCCTGGATATCGCTTTGTTTTTTTTCACTTCCTTTATATGATACTTCATTATCTTCAAATTTGTTTGTTTGAATAGAATTCTGGTTAAACCAAAAGTTTAGATACCCTGTTATGATCAAAAGCACAACCAGCAGACCAACTATAATGTTTTTCTTTCGGACAATTAACATTATTTATCACTCCTCTCATGACTTTTTTCCATCACAAAAATCTCTACTTGATTTGCACTGACACCTAACACCGTCTGAACGGCTTTTTGTAATTCCATTCTTACATGTATGTCTTCGGCACCTTCTGCAATTACAATTACACCTAAAACTTCCGGGTGTATCTCTCTAGTTATTAATGGCTGTGTTCCATCAGAGGTATTCATGCTCACCGGCTGACTATTAATATCCGTTTGACTTACTTTACGTATTCCGCCGCTGCTGTCTTTTTCTTCAGTCTCTATTACGGATTCAACAGTGTTCATAGCAGGAATCAGTTCCTTGCCGGTTTTATAGGTTATCATTACATCGACTCTCCCTGCTCCTTTTATAGAAGACAATATTTGTTTCAGCCTGTTCTCCTGGCCTTTTATATCCATAAGATTCTGTCCATCTTGTTCAATGTATACGGGTTCTTGTTCTAAAGTGCTTACATCACTTTCTTTTTGAAACGTTAACCAATTGCTGACTAAGCCTATAATTATTGCTATGGCCAAAATAGCAATAAAATACTCAATATTATTAATCTTTTTCAGCCGATTAAAAAAATTTGAATATGTTTTACCCATAAATATCTCCCCTTATACTTTTAGCTTTCATGTATAAAAATTGATTTTGGATCAATATTATAAAAATCAGATATAATATCCCTTATTTCTTGTATTTTTCCACTAGCTGAAATTTCATTGCCTTTCAACAATTCTTCGTTGGGTTTAATTTCAACAGGATTAATTTGTATTGTTTTACCATTATGGGATGTATAATAAATATGGATACTTTCTATTGAAGAAAAATCCATTTCTCCATATGATTCTCCAAATGAAATGTTGATATCATTTATTTTTAACCCAGTCCTGTATTCGAGCTCCAATGCCAGATTTTTTTCTAAATTTGTCTTCAGAAAACGTCTCAGGTTTTCCTTTTGTTTACTATCTGTCTGGCTGCTGATATAAGCGGCAGAATTGCTTAGATTTTCAGCTGCATTTTGAAAAATAGCAGTTTCTAACCTTGACAGCTTGCCTGACATTTGTAATAAAGGATTCAATAACATAACTAAAATGATTAAACCGAATATAAAATCAACATATTTCCGCATGTTTCCATTTGGCAATATTAGATTTACCAAAACTGCCATAATTGAAATAACTGTTAGATTGGAAATCCATTCTTTCACTACAGTTTTCATATAATCACCTAAACATAACCGTTGTATTGCCTGTAGAAATCATTAACGATATTGTCAAAAAAAACATTATTGCAACGCCCATTATCGTGACTAGCAGTATGCTTATAACATTTCCTATGCCATTAAGACTTTCTACAATCCTTTTATCAGTAACCGGCTCTAACAAAGCACCAGTAAATTTGTACAAAAATAGGAAACTTAAGATTTTCATTGCAGGGGCAAAGCACAATAAGGTCAAAATGATAAGACCTGCTGCCCCGACAGCATTTTTTACCAACAAGGCACATCCTACTATGGCATCTAAAGATTGAGAGAGCATTTTTCCTACAATTGGAACAAAAGTATCTGCCGCAAATTTTGCAGTTCGGATGGTAATGCCGTCGACAGAAGCGGTTAGAACCCCTTGAATAGCAAGAATACTTATAAATAAAGTAAAAATAAATGCCAAAGTCCAGGTGCACAAATTATTAAGCAATTTGCCTAGGTTCTTTATCTGAATTCTTTCACTTACCTGGTTTAACAAAGTTGTTACAGCTGAAAGAGTTATTAGGGGAAAAATAAACCTTGTCAATACTGATCCTATAGAGCCTACTAACACACCAATTGCTGGCTGTAATATTGCTGCAGTAGAAAAGTTGCCAATGGACATCAAAAGTCCGATAAGAACTGGAAAAAGGAGCTGCATAAAGTTCGACATTTTATCTATGCTTGTTTTGCCTATAGTTAATATGGAAATAAAACTCTGGACAACAAGTATCATGACAATGCTGTAACAAGCAAAATAACCAACTTCTCCTACTGAAGGATTATTAAATGAATCGTTCATATTTTTAAAGATTCCACAAAAGATTGCTATAACAATAATTTTTACAATAAGTACAAGGTTCAGGGTTAACTCACGAAAAAAAATCTTTACAAGTTTACTTAAACAATCTTTCCACGAGAAAGTAAACTGACCCGAAACTAACTGCATGATTATTTCAACCGCAGATTCGTTTCCAAATACATCTACCCCTTCCTCTTTTATATATTTTAGATAAGGCGTCCATTCGCTTGTATTTAATTCATTTACATACTCAGACATTAAATCTTTTGTACTCTCGTACCAATCGATATTATTATTTGATTCTGCTTTGACCTGTATGGGAAATAGAATTAGAAATATAATAAATACGAGCAAACTTTTTTTCATTTGTCTATCCCTTCTATTGCATTATGAAAGAATTCCTAAAATGGATTCCATTAAAGCAGTCATGATAGGTAAGGCCAAGACCATAATAAAAACTTTTCCGCTCAGTTCTATTTTTGATGCTATAGTACCTTCTCCCGAATCTTTGCAAATCTGTGAACCGAATTCAGCAATATATGCAATGCCGATTACTTTCATCACTGTACTTATGTATATGGAATCTAACTTAACCTTTAGTGCCAGATTTTCAACTGAAGATGTAATAATCTTAATATTTCCAAGCAACAGGATAAAAAGAACAGCACCAGCGGCTAATGAGATCATCATAGCAATATCAGGCCTCTGTTGTTTAATGATAAGTACTAGCAGAGCAGCTGTTATGCCCAAAACTGTTATTTGCATTATATTCACTTTATTTCCCTCCTGATTTTGTTGCAGTTATCAGTAAAGTTTAAAGATTGACTTTATGTTTTGGAATAACTGATTGATCAGATTTATAACCATTAGCAAAACTATTACAATACCAGCTAATGTTGTCATCATGGCCATTTCCTCTCTGCCAGCTTTTTGAAGTACTATATTTATTACAGCTATAAGAATTCCAACAGCAGCAATTTTAAAAATCAAATCCACATTCATTTGTTTTTCCTCCATCACAGCAATAGAATCGTCAAGGCCAAACCACCTAATAATCCCAGGCTTCTGTACATTTTGTCATTCTTTTCACGTATAACTCTTGCTTTTTTTTCCTCTTCTTGTAATTGAAGCATGGTCAAACGAATAAACCTCACTTGTCCTTCCTTATCGCTCTTGCCTAACTGGCTTCCAAACCGGCGAAGAATATCAAAATCTTCTTGTTCAAAACACAATTCTGGTTTCACTTTTTCCAAGCATAAACTCCATGCTTCGGATACTGTATATTCTTTTTTCTCAATCAATGTTTGTCCAGTTAAAATAAATAAGTTCCCAGTACCGCCTCCGACTGATTTCCCTATTTCCAGCAATGCTTCAGGCAGACTGGAAGTATAGTGTTGTATTTCTGTTTCCAGCCTGGATAAAGCTCCTTGCATAGCGCTTAATTCTTGAATACGAACTGTATAGCGTTTTGCAAGCTTGAATCCTATGATAGTAGAAAGTAGGATAATTATGCCGCTATTAATGATTTTTATAATCATATAGCGTAACTCCCTTTACACTAACGAATTGGCTTACTTAAAAGCTGAGTGCTATAGTCGCCAGTGTATATCTTTTCTAAAGTACCTACGCCTAGAGAATTTCCCAAAACTGCTATTCGCGCAAATATCCTGCTTTCGAGGAGACGTGAGAGAAAGGGTCTTGACAGTGCGTCTTTGATATCAGATGCATGGGCTGAAGTAATTATTCGAATGCCTGCATTCAAAGCCTCCTGTATGGCTAAGGCATCCTCTTCCCTGCCTATTTCGTCTGTTATTATAACTTTTGGTGACATGGAACGGATCATCATCATTATTCCAGCTGCCTTTGGACATCCGTCCAAAATGTCGGTTTTCATACCAACAGCTTTTTGCGGTAATCCATGCCAGCAGCCTGCAATTTCTGAACGTTCATCAACAATGCCTACTTTTACCCCTCTGAATCCGGGAAAGCCATCACTTAACTTTCGGGCAATATCTCGTAATAGAGTAGTTTTTCCCATTTGGGGGGGAGAAAGTATGAGAGTATGAAAAACATCTTTACCGGATATAATGTACGGCATAATTTTATCAGCTGCTCCGATTACCTCTTTGGATATACGAAAATTAAAAGACTTTATATATTTCATAGTTTTTATTTTTCCGTTATCTAATACAGTTTTTCCCGCTATTCCAACCCTGTGGCCGCCTTTTAAAGTAAGATAACCATTTCGTATTTCTTCATCAAAAGCATAGATGGAGTAATCCGATATCAGATGAAGGATTTTTGCAGTATCGTCAGCAGTAACTAAGTAACCTGACATTGGACAGGAGGTTATGTTCCCTTCCGAAGAAACAAAATAGTCTCTGTCATTACAATGTATCATCAGAGGACGATTCTCGCGTATCCGTATCTCTTCCAAATCCTTAAGTATTTCAAGAGGAATTTTTTTAATAATTCTCTGGATATTGACGGGTAATGACTCAAAAACTGGGTGTTGCCAAAATATATCAGAATCTTTATTTTTTAGTGGAATACTCATCAAATCCTCCTCCTTTGCTTAATCTATATCTATGAAGGGCTTATCCTAATTATCACTATAAAATAAAAAAACACGGGGTTTATCCCGTGTGTAAAAAGATATATTTAGAATCCATAATTAAGTAACACTATGCTTGGTCATCATTGTTTTCTGTATTATATGCCTCTTCAGAGTAAATAATTTCACTGCAATTAGGACATATAATATCTTCATCGTCATCAAAGATATCTTCGTCAAAGAATACAGTTTCGTGGCAATGGGGGCATTCCACTTCTATATAGTGAGTGGTATCAGTTTCATCGTAATCATCGCCATAAACAGCATCTTCCATGTCAGACAGATCTTCATCGATTGATTCCACATACTCTTCAATTTCTGCCTGAGAGGTTTCTAATTCTGTTATGGCATTTGCCATATCATCCAGAATATCGATAATATGGGTAAACAGCTTTCCTTCGTTTGTATTTTCATCAAGTCCTAAACCTTCTGCCAAGCCTCTAAGATAGGATACTTTCTCATTCAAATCATACATTTCTATCCGCCTCCTTTTCTCTAATATAGGATAATCCGGAAAACAGATTTTTATCCACCGGCTTAAACTCTTTCCATATACTCACCCGTTCTTGTATCTACGCGAATAACATCGCCAATATTAACAAAAAGCGGAACCTGTATGACAGCTCCGGTTTCCAAAGTCGCAGGCTTGGTAGCTCCAGTTGCAGTATCACCTTTGAAACCCGGTTCAGTTTGAGTGACTTCCAGCTCTACAAAATTCGGAGGCTCTACAGAAAAAGCAGCACCCTTAAAAAACTTGATTATTACATTAGAATTCTCTTTTACGTACTGCATTGCTTCTTCAACTTGTGATCGGTTCAAAGGAAATTGCTCATAAGTATCCATATCCATGAAATAATATAGTTCTCCATCGTTATACAAATACTGCATTTCCTTTGTTTCAACATGTGCCCTCGGCAGACGATCAGTAGGACTGAAAGTCTTTTCTATAATGCCGCCTGTCATTATGTTCTTCAGTTTAGTTCGTACGAAAGCAGCTCCCTTTCCCGGTTTGACATGTTGAAAATCTACTATGACGTATACAACATTGTCTATTTCCACAGTTATACCTTTTTTAAAATCACCCGCTGAAATCATTTTTCTCATCCTTTCAAGTTAAATCTGTATTTTAAAAATTAAATTAAAGCACTATCAGGTCTTTTTTGGAAGATACAAGATTTTCATAGCCTTCATCTGTAATTACAACCAGATCTTCTATCCGTACACCCCCTATGTCCGGAAGATAAATTCCTGGTTCAACAGTGACCACCATTCCTGGCTGCAAAACAGTATATCCTTTTTCGGATAGTCTGGGTTCTTCATGAATATTAAGCCCAACTCCATGGCCAAGACCATGACCAAAAAAATCACCATAACCATTAGATGATATATAATCACGGGCTTGCTTGTCTACTTCCCTTCCCGTTAAACCGGGTCCAATAATATTTAATGCTTCAGCCTGAGCTTCTAAGGTTATATGATATATTTCACTCATTATTCTCTCTGGTTTACCCAATGCAACAGTCCGAGTCATATCTGAGCAATAACCAGAAATTTTGCATCCAAAATCGAGAGTAACAAATTCGCCTACTTCTATTTTTTTATTGCTAGGCTCAGCATGTGGCAAAGAACCATTTTTTCCAGATGCAACGATGATTGGAAATGCAATGTCTTCGCTTCCGTTTTTCTTTAGAAAATATTCTAATTCAAGGGCTATCTCTTTCTCACTTATGCCAGGACGTATGTAATCAAGTATATACAAAAAACCTCTGTCTGCCAGTTCAGCAGCTTTTTTTATCTGGACAATTTCTTCTTCTGTTTTTATCAACCTTGGTTCGGAAATAAGACCTTTATCAGGAAACAGATTCAGAGGATGCAGTATTTCTTTATATAAACTATAATCGCGGTACGTAAAGAAACCATCTTCAAACCAAATATTTTTTGCCTTAAGTTGTTCTGTACATGTATTTTTTATAAAAGCAGCAGTTTTAGTGCCTGGGGCATCAATTACGTTAAAATCAGGACATTGTTTTTGTGCCTGTTCTATATAACGAAAATCTGTAATAAGATAACAGGCTGCTTGATGGATCAAAAGTACTGCATCTTCTGAAGTGAATCCGGAATAATACCTAATATTATTCTTTTCAGTAATAATTGCAGCATCTATCCGATTTGCTTCAAGAATAGAAAAAAGCTTTTCAACATGTTTGTTCAATTAGATCCCTCCGTAAAAGATTCCCTTCCTGTAAAAAAATGTACAAAATAGTTAATCGCAATAAAATATCCTTGTATGCCCAAACCGGTTATTTGTCCAATACATACTGGAGCAGTAACGGAAGTTTGTCTGAAAGACTCTCTGGCATATATATTGGATATGTGTACCTCTAAAACAGGAGTATTTATAGACTGAATCGCATCCCTCAATGCATAACTATAATGAGTAAGAGCACCAGGGTTTAGGATTATTGCATCATACTTGCCAACTGAGCGCTGCAAACAATCTATTATTTCTCCTTCATGGTTGGATTGAAAACAGTCGAGCTTAACGCCTATCCCATTGGCATAGGTTTTCAACTTGGATATTAAGTCTTCATATGTTAAATTTCCATAAATATCAGGTTCTCTGTATCCCAAAAGATTAAGGTTAGGACCATTAATAAGGAGTAATCTCATTCATATTACCACCTTTTAAAATTTGCCATGAAACATATTATCATAAATAAGAAGCATTGAACAGAGACAATTTTTCTTCATAAATTCTTTTTAATTTCAATGCATCGCGTGCCATCGATCCCCTGGATTCACATATAATAACGGGCTTTATGTTTCTGTGAATAATTATTTCTGCCAAAGGTTCAAAGTCCGGGCCATAAGCTGTATTCTCATAGGCATGATGCTTCTTTTCGCCTGCTTTTGTATATTCTATACGGCTGAAATGGATATGAAAGCTTTTGTTTCTCTCCTTATCTAATTTATTTTCAATCATGTCTAAAATGTTTGCATACTCCTTAACTGACTTAATAGCTCCCTGGTATAATGCATGTAGATGTCCAAAATCAATTACCGGGAGCAATGTATTATCAAGCTGGCATAATTCCAGTACTTCTCCCAAATTGCCTAATTGATTTCTTTTTCCCATAGTTTCTGGACATAATCGAATACCGTTGGCAATATATTCCCCACACTCTTCCAATGCATGCAATAGTGTTTTTTTAGCAGTTTCCAAGGCCGACTCCCTGTCCTTACCAGAAGAACCAGGGTGAAATACCACCCTATTAGCACCGATCCAAAGAGCGACTTCTGCAGAACGAACAATGTACTGAATTGATTTCAGCCTGTTTTCTTCCTTTTGGCTGGCCAGATTAATATAATACGGAGCATGAACACTCATGGAAATTCCCCATTTAGCAGCCTGCTCTCCTATTTCTTTAGCAGTATGTTCTTCAATGTGGATTCCTCTCGTTAATGAATATTCATAAGCGTTTAAACCCATCTCATAAAGCCACTTCGGCATATCAATACTGGATCTGTAACCTTGTTTATAGAACAAATTATCATTGCCAGATGGTCCAAATCTGATTTGAATGTTAATAAGGAACACTCCTTTAATACTTATTTTTTTCATCAATTATGTGTAATATTTCTTTTGCTAACAGCAGAGGGGACTTTCCGTCCACACTGACTATTACATGTGCATCTGAATATATACTGGCTCTTTGCTTATATAATTCCTCCATTAATTTCCTAGGGTTCTCTCCATTTAGTAAAGGCCTGTAGGTATCCTCTTTCAATCTCTCCCAGATAGTTTCCAAACTAGCAGTCAGAGCCACTACTACCCCACTGGATTTCATTTTGTTTCTGTTAACAGGGTTTAATACCACTCCACCCCCTGTAGCCAAAACTATATTTTTTTTCTCGGATATTTCTATCAATAGTTTTGATTCTAATCGCCTGAACCACGGCTCCCCTTTCTCTTTAAAAATCTCAGGAATGGAAAGTCCGGCGGTTTCTTCTATAAGCCTATCCAGGTCATGGAATTTCATTCCGGTCAAGTCGGCAATTTTTTTTCCAACTGTAGTTTTTCCTGTTCCCATAAAGCCTGTTAAAAAGATATTTGGCTTCATTTTGCTTTTCCTTTCATATAAAAATTTATTGTCATTTCTACTTGTAAATTGTATTTTAATCTGTTTTCTTCATCTATCAAGCCTCTATCTGTATCGTTAAAACTAATTGTCGACATCTGCAGATTGGTTATAGTAGGCTTGAATGAAATGCTTTCTAAATAAGAAAGGAATTCCAGCAAGCCATCATTAGTCGTATTGATGCTTAGCCTGACTGGTATAATACAAAAGTCTTGATGAATGATTGGATCCAGAAAAGTCATGCTGCTTTTATGAAAGTTTATTGTTTTTGATCCGGCTAACAAGTTAATGATGTCGTGTGAATCTAAATACTCAGGTAATTTAGATTGGATAACTGATAATTCTTCTTGCAACTGTTCTTTTTTTCTTAATGCTCCGCTAAATCTATTATTCATTATTTCAATATCAGCCAGCTTAGCCTGATAAACAGAGATATCTCGCAGGTATAATTGGGTTTGTCTTAAGGTAGGATCCAGGAAATAATGAAAATAGAGAAATATAATTAAAAGCATAATAACTATAAAATATAGATTTTTTTTATTTCTAAGTCCCATTAGATTTCCCCTTTCATCATATCCGTTTCTGTTTTAAAACTCAAATTGCATTGAATAGTGAAATGAACTTTGCCATCTTGCTGATAGATTACCTTTAACATACGAACTTCGCCAAAATAACCTGTTTCCTTAAGGCTCCGCAAGTATTTTGCGGATGTTTTATCGTCAATGCTGGTACCTGATAAAATAATGACATCATTGTCGCAGGAAATCTGATCTAATGAAGTTTTATAGGGCATACATTTATACAGGGTTTCGAATATTTCTTTCCAATATCCGGGCGTACCTTCGTTAATTTTCCTAAAGCTTATAATTCGTTCTTCCAGCTCTTCTACGTTTGTTTGTTCAAGAAGCAAGGCCTCATCAAAACCTGATCCATCCACTGTTTTTTCCTTAAGCATTGTAAGTTTCTGGTAGGCAATATTTTTCTTTTGTATGGGAAGCCAAAAAGCAAATATTAATATGGTTGCGAAAAACAAAATTGATAGGGTAGTCAAAATTACATTACGAACAGATAAGGATCTTTTTCTATATTCCATAGGCAGGAGATTAAAATCAGTCATTTTTTATTTCCTTCCTTGTAAAATTTTCTTCTTGCCGGTATAAGGAGCCAAGACAATTACAGTAAAGATTGAGATCCATATCTGAAGGCAAATCAGGCAAAAACGGAGCTAACACGTTTATTCGATTACATGGTAATGGTATTTGGCCGCTAAGGTAATCAAAAACAGCATTTGATAATGAACCTCCCCCGTATAAGAAAGCTTGCTTTAATTCCTCGCTATTATAACTGTAAATGTAGTGATCGGTAATCTGATTTAATAACAAAGTAATATCTCTAAGATACTTTTCTTGAACTTCATGCGACTCATTTAACATGCTGCAGCCCGCTGAAATACTCTTAAGGGCAATAATTTCGTTAAAATTTACTATAGCCGCTGTTGTATTAGAATAACCAAGATCTATAAGTAAACAAGGAACTTTTAAATTAGGGCTTGAAGAGTGTTTAAAAGCTCTTCTCATTATTCTTATTATAGCGTTAATCTGTATATCTACGGCTTTGGGTCTCATTCCTAAGCGCAAGACTTTATCAATATATTCTCTATTAGCTTTTTTTGAAATACCAGCTGCTTTTGTTAAATAAATTCCAGATTCTTCAATATGTGATTGTATTTTGAAATCATAATCATACTCTTCTTTTAAATCCGTCTGATACTTATTAAACTCTTCTTGAATAATACTATACAGATGATTCTCATCATAGGCCTTTAATTCCAGTTCCCTTGTAATAAGAGACTTATGCTGAAATGAGATGACAGCGTTTTTTATGCGG
>CZCB01003827.1_pt1 | contig 79864 bp, 69 predicted proteins | sample 591991 | NCBI WGS metagenome assembly CZCB01 (sample SAMEA3556809, study PRJEB10932) | anaerobic digester metagenome
TTTTGCCGTTTCTGTTCCAGAGGGGAACAGATCTCTATACTCCGGACGGCAGCGGTTCAAACCTCGACTCACCTGAGGCAATTGCAGCCTGGATCGACTACTGCAACCTGTATACCGAAGGGAAAATGCTTCTAGAAGACCCCATCGAAACCACTTTCGTGTCCGGCGACACACCACTTTTCTTCGGACAGAGCTACCGCTACTCACAGATTGAAAGGATCGCGCCGCATCTTATCGGCAAGTGGTCTATTAGAGAGCTTCCGGGAACAGTCAAAAGCACTGGAGAGATCGACAACACCAACTCCACAACCTCGCTGTGCTGGGCGATTCCCGCATCCACAAAGCAAAAGGACGCTGCGTTTGAGCTGCTTAAGTGGCTGACTTCCAGCGACTTTACCGGCAAGTTCATGCTCCTTGCCAACCAATCCTCGGAGAAGTGGCGCTTGTTTTTCGCCACCAAAGACACCTTGGATAACGCGCTCTTTCCCGAAGGGCATTTGGAGATTGTCCAGAGGGGACTTGTCAACAGCCGCGTACCTAGAGCTGTTATCGGAGGCTACGTTGCCGATCGCTACGTAGATTTTGCCTTTAACAAGGTTGTGGTGCAGGGTGCAGATCCAGAAGAGGCGATCAGAGAAGCTGCCTCCGAATCGACTAAGGAGATTCAAAAGAAGCTTAAGGAATTTGCCAGGTTCATTGAAAAACTCTAGACATTGGATTTCGATGGCTGCGCACCTGCCGCAGCCATTTGCATTTTTCGTTGAAGGAAGAAATGCCTGATGTGGGGAATTATCTTGAGGAATGAAAAGGGCTTCGTGCCTGTGGAAAGTGGCGATTTAATGAAAGTTGTGGTCTTTGGAGACAGCATCACTAAAGGAGTATTCGTAGAAGAGGAACAGGCATTTCCCAAACTGGTGGAAGCAAAAACCGGCTTAACTGTTATAGGTCGGGGTGTTCCCGGAAACACCACCGCCCAGGCTCTGATGCGGTTTGAGAGCGATGTTTTAGCTTTAGATCCCGATGCTGTGATTATCGAGTTCGGGATGAACGATCATTTCCTCGTCGCTGAAGATCAGCATAAAGTAGCGCCTAAAGAGTTTAGGGCTAATCTCCGCACTATGGTAGCCGGGGCGAAGGCTGCAGGGATAAGGCCGTTTTTAATGACCATCCACCCGGTTATCGAAGGCGATGATGCCCACTGCTATTACAGCAGACACAAGCAGGAGTTCTACCTGCCTTTTGGTGGGGCAAACAGCCTGATTGAACTCTACAACACGATCATCCGGGATTGTGCAGAGGAGACCTCTGCAGATCTGATCGATGTAGCGTCTTGCTTTGCAGAAGCACTCTGCAAGGGAGTGCTTTTGGAGGAGCTGCTTTTCAATTTGAAGAACTCGGATCTAAACGACGGTGTCCACCCGACGGCACTTGGACACGAGCTGTACGCACAAGCGGTTGTGGATGTGTTTAAGGCAGCGTCTTTGTATTAATCAAAACAGGGGGGAGAAGGGTGTACTATCGAAGAAGGAGAGAGACTTACCTGCCGTTCAACTTGGACCTGCAGGTGCACGTACTCTATGCTGCAGCAGCACTTTTTGGAAGTTTCCTTGTTATAACACTGGTCTTCGGCCTCCTTGCCCACGACTACTTAGGTTGGCCGTTTATAAGGAGTGCAGTCTTCGGTTTTCTCTGCATCTGGCTTGCTGCGTCTGTGCTGCTGGCCGTTTTCCGTAGAAGCCCCCTAGTACTGACTTCGGGGTTTTTGGCACTGGCGATTACAGCCTATTTAGGGCTGGCATACTTCCCCGAAGCGTTTTACGTGGAAGACATTCTTGCCACGCTCCCCATCCTGGTTTTGTGGACCTTGATGTACTACTTCTACGAGCTGTTCAGGAAAGGTGGATCTTGGAGATTTCTTCCCCTTGCACTTTCACTGTTGTCTTTAGCCGGACTGATCTTGTTTATCGTCTTTTTGATCCACCCAGTTGGAGAAGAGGGGGCCCTCACCATATCCATTTCGGACAGCATCGAGCGCAGGTACAGGGACCTGGTTGCCAAAGGTTCTCATGCCTTCGAGGTCTATGGGGTCGGCCGCGGGAGGAGGTTTCAAGGGAAACTTTTGGAGGTGCCCGATCTCCTTCCCCAAGGGCTAGAGGGTCTTTCCGATCCCGTCAAACCTGCAGGGAGCATCTACCTACCTCAAGAAGGAGACGTGCCGTATCCGGTGGTCTTCATCTCCCTGAACACCTACTCGTACAACTACAGGGACTTCACCTATCTTGCCGAACATCTTGCTGCTAAAGGGTTCTTAGTGGTGATCTCGCCCTTATACGTTAGAGAAGGCTTTTCGCGCTCAGAAGATGCCCGCTGGCAGCGGGGTCTCTTAATCTTGGACTACCTGCAGAAGTTGGCAGAAACTCCAATGCCCAAAACCGGCGAAGATGGCGAAGACGAGTTTAGTGGCACCCTGCCGATAGATCTCCAAAACGTAGTGCTGATTAGCTTTGGCGATGCGGCAGATGCTGCGGCCTCTGCTTGCTACATTCTCCAGGAAGGGATTTATCCGCCGAACAGAAACGTTTCTGTTCCTGAAGGCGTCTCTATAAAGGGGTTTCTTGCAATTGCCCCTTACAATCAGAACTTTGAGCTGAGACTGAGAAACGTAAACTACGTTGCAGTGGCAGGAGGAAATGATTCTTACGCGAACTTAAGTATGGATCCTCTTTACAACAATCTGGCTCTTGATGAAAAAACTAGCCATATTAAGTCCCATATTTATCTTCAAGATGCCAATCACAGCCACTTTATCAAAAGCGTTCCCGGAATGAACTTTCCAGGGTTCCTCCTTTTCAGAAGGGACGAAGTGCTGAAGCCTTCTGCACAAAAGGAGGCCCTAGTGGCAGTTGCGACGGCAGCTGTACGCTACTCTCTTGGGGAAACAAATCTCGGACCGTTTTTCACCAACGGTGATCTGCGTAAGATCTATCCCGACTTACGCTTCCAGGCTCGCACCCAGGTGGCAGGAGAGGTGCTGATCACCGATTTTGAGTCGGGCTTGGGACTCAACAGCTTCATCTCGAATGGCGCAGGACTCACTCTGGAAGGTTACAAGGACTATGCCATTGAAAAAACCGGAAGGAATCAAACTCTACGAGTTGAAGCGGAAGAAGAGACCTATCTACTCTTGGATCTTCCCGCTGCGTTCAGCAAGAACGCCAACTTGCACTCCCAGAGCACCTTCACGTTCTCCCTGGCTGTGCAAGATGAAAACCTTGAGGATGTCTTCGTTGAAATTGAGAACCGCCGGGGACAAAGCCAGAGAATCAGCTTGAAAGATCTAAAAGATCTGCCGCGAAGCAGAGAAAGCAGACCGTATAAGCTGGAGTTAATGAACCAGCAGGTTGAAGACAAAGTCTATTTTGAGACCTTCAGCGTGCCGCTGTATCTGTTCTTTTCCGAAAGGGACTACTATCCATGGCAGGAGCTTACGAGGGTCAAACTCACCTTTGTGCCCAAAGAGGGCACAGCTGCAGTGTTTCTTGTGGACGATATTGTGTTTCGCAGTTTGTAAGGCAAAAGTTGTGAGCACCGGTGTTTCCGCCGGCTGAGGCTTCCAGTTGTAAGGGCGGGAAAGCTCCAGCGGAAAAGGAGTCTCTGTGAATTTTTCCCGCGGGCCAGCTGGAATGGTCGGAGATTTGGGGGTTAATGGGATTTCAACTCTAAATAATTGGCAAACTTTAGGGGGAGGGAATGTCAAAAAATGAGACTGAAAAAGGTTTTACTTGCAGGACTTGTGGTTTTAGTTTTATGCTCGGCTTTTACCTCTGCCGCAACCAAGATTACTGTGTGGATGACTTACGGCGGCACCATGGGCGAAGTGGTTGCCAGGTTAATTGAAGAAGACTTTACTCCTAAAACCGGTATCGAGGTGGAGTACGTTCCGATGCTGGCAACTCCAGATTTAATGACCAAGCTAATTCTGGAGATTCTCGGCGGTACTGCTCCTGATGTCTGCTCCCTTGAGGGCTGGCAGGTTATCGAGCTGGGAATGCGCGGCGCCCTTGAGACCATGAATCAGTTCTCCGATTACCAGCAGATAGTGGATAGATTTTTCCCTGGTTTTAGCGGCCAGTTTATCTACAACAACAAGGTCTATGCACTGCCGGGCGAATCCAGCTGGACGCAAACCTATGTGCGGACCGATATCTTCCAGGAGCTAGGTCTGGCTCCTGCAGCAACCTGGGATGAGATTCCTGCAATCATTACCAAACTGAAGGCCCGCGACATGGAGTTTTACTATTTCACCGGCGGTGGTCAGCCCCGTACTTTGATGAACTTCACTTTCCAAAGGGGACACGACATCTTCACTCCAGACGGTCTGGCTTCCAATCTGAACCATCCAGAAGTCATCAAGGCATTTACCACCTACACCGACCTCTACACCAAGTACGGTGTACCTCTCGAAATGCCCGACTACCAGACGTTTACAACTGGTGAAGTACCATACATGGTCCACCTCCACTATATTTACGGTTTGATCGACAATGCCGCACCCCACATCAAGGGCAAGTGGGAGCCTGTGCATACTCCCGGTACACTGCAGGCTGACGGTACGATCAACCACGCCGTGCCAACATCGTCATTTGGCTACGTAATTCCTAAGTACAATCAGAACCAGGCAAAGAAGGACGCTGCTTGGGAGTTCCTTAAATGGTATACCTCCGACGAGACCCTAGCGAAAATGCAGAAGGGCTTCTTCGAAGGACCGGACCGCTGGGTACTGGCGTTCGGTACTAGAGACAGCTTCCAGAGCGCACCGTTCTACGAAGAGCACCGCGAACTCATTAACGAGGTCGTTGCAGCAGGACGAAGCATGACCTCTATTCCCGGCGGCTATTCCACCTACCGCTATATCGACTTTGCCTACAACCAGGTGGTTCTGCAGGGTATTGATCCTAAGGAAGCAATGGAGCAGGCTGCAAAAGACTCCACCGCTGAACTGGAAAGAAAGAGGAAGGAGTTTGCCCGCTTCCTAGTAGATATGTAACAGTAAGCAAGGCTGCGTAACACTTGGTTATGCGGCCTTGCTTTCATTGCTCTTTGCAGCGGTACATAACCCGTCTCCAACCAGGAGACCTAATACAGTAAAGGGGGTTTTATCATGAAAAAAGTTTTAGCAGTTTGGGTGTTAATACTGCTTGTCGGTGTCGTCTGCTCAGCTGTAAAGATCGAGTTTTGGATGGTTGGCTGGAGCAACGAAATGGCCAATGTGGCCAAGTCCATTATCGACACCGAGTTCACGCCACAGACGGGGATCGAAGTAACCATCGTGCCCCTTGCTTGGGGCGACTACTATCAGAAGAGCCTTTTGGCTATAGCAAGCCGCGACACTCCCGACATCTTCAGTTTGGGGTCGGAGATCGCGGACTTCGCACTGAGGGGCGGCCTCATCGACCTTGCAGCTTTTAAGCCTGAGGAGTACGCCGAACTGGAAAAAGGGATTTTCACCTCGGTTATGGGACCATTCTCGTTTAAGACAGCACGCTTTGCACTTCCTATTGACGTCAGCGGCTACATTGCAGTCTACAGAACGGACCTTCTGGCAGATCTGGGAATGGGCATCCCTGAGACCTGGGATGACATAAGAAGTTGGCAGCCGAAGGTCCTGGCAAACGGCATGACCCTTGCCTACACCAACTTTGAAGATATGTGGGGTGCCTATACCCACATCACCCAGAACGGAGGCCAGTTCTTCGGTTCCGACGGTTTCTCCAGCGCTTTGGATCGGGAAGAGTCCGTTGAAGGGTTCGTCAATTACATCGAGCTGTTCACCGTCCACCAGCTTCCCAAAGTCCTTGTTGGTCCGGAGCCGTTTATCAGGGGAGAGCAGCTGAGCTATGCCGACGGCTTGTGGGTTTACGGTACGCTGAGCCAGTCTGCTCCGACCATTCAGGGTAAGTGGCAGGTAGGGCTGATCCCTGGAACCCGCAAAGACGGTAAGGTGAACCACGGCTCCTTTGCAGGGAGCACCCTTCTTGGCATCTCGGCGTTTTCCAACAAGAAGGAAGAAGCTTGGGAGTTTCTCAAGTGGTTCCTCTCGGCAGACGTTCTCCAGCGCATCGCCAACGGCATCATGGCCTCATCCAACGGGTGGATCTGGCTTCCGGCAAACAAAGAGGCTATGTCTAACGTGAATCTGCCGGTGGATGTCAGAGATATCTACTACAGGCAGATCGATGAGAGCTATCCGGTTCCCTACGCGGTAAATGCGTTGGTTCAGTACCGCTTCGTTACGCTGGCCATTCAAAAATGCGTCACCCAAGGAGCCGATCCTCGGGAAGAAATCCTGAAAGCCGCGGAGGACATGAACGAAGAGATGGCCAGACGCAAGAGAGAGTACAGCAGGTTCCTCGAGTCTCTACAGATCGGCGGTTAACATCTGTAGAAGAACACCCCCAGACAGAAGGAAAACCCAGAAAAACGCGGAACTAGTAATGTGACGCACTATTATATAACAGTCAGAGGGGTGTAGAAATGAAAAGAAGCAGTTACTTGTTGGTTTTGATGTTGGTTTGGGTCGTTGCAGCATTTAGCGCCAGTGCAGCTACACTGTCGGCACGAGTTGTTCTTCCCGACGGTAGCGGTGCTCCATTTGCCACGGTGACCATCGGCGACAAGGTCTTTACCGCATCAGAGACAGGTAAGGTGGAGATCACTTACGATGGCGAGAAGACCGCTTTAGTCAAGTGGTTAGAACTTGAAGAGGAGATCGCCATTGGTGCAACTATGAAGTTCTCCAACAGGCTCTACTACGGTGCTCCATACGATGCAAACGACTTCGTTACTTGGGGTCCTGACATCTGGGAGATCACCGAATCGGCAATGTACTGCCCAGGTGGACTGGGCAACGAAGCACAGATTTTCCTGGACGACTTCTACGACAACTTCGTGATGAGAGCGAAGTTTTCTGCTGAAGCAGAGAGCCAATGGTTCTACCTCCGCTTTATGATTAGAGGTGTTGAACCAGGCTTCAACGGCTACGGTGTAACCGTTGCCATGCATCCTGCCGACCAGTCTTCGTTCGCCCGCTTCAACGGTAGCTGGGACAACTACGATGTGATAACCGAGGATATCTTTATCGGTCCTGCTATGGATCCAGGCGTAGAGGATGAGATTGTAGTGTTTGCAAAAGACGAGCACATTGTGGTTTATCTCAGAAACGCAGGGCAGAAGGACTACATGAAGGTAGTGGACCACATCGACGATGATCCCGGAGCCTTCTTCGATGGCGGAGTCGGTATTCTCAACAGCTTCACCGTTGTGGAGATCACCGAGTTTTCCGTGTTCAGATACTAGGATAGAGAAAGGGAGAGCGCTATTGCTCTCCCTTTAATTTCTGAACTCCAAAATTTCGCCGCACGCTAGCCGACGTCCTGAGTTGCCGCTAGGCTGAGTGGTTCCATCGTCCGGGCTTTCGTGAATGATCACCGTTTTGCCGACAACATCCGCCGGTTTAAACCTGTTGGTGAAAAAGATCATGACTGCCGTTCCATCCATGCCGAAGAGGTTGGGTAGGTCCCCAGCATGATTGCCGTGAGGCTGACCATCGGGATTGTAGTGGGGTCCTGCGGACAAGAAAGGGTTGTTGACGTCGCCTACAACGCAGCAGGATCCTTCATGAATGTGGAACCCGAAAGGTCCGATAGGCGGCCGCGATGGCGATGCCGGGCTATAGGGGGGCAGACCTTTAATCTCTGCGGCAACGTAGGTGCCGCCTTCAGGAGCGGTCAGAAACCAAACGGTTCCGGTGATCTCCGGCCGCAGAGGACCACCTCTCACGTGGGCAAACGCTCTCGGTTTGATGTCTGAAAACAACTAAAGCATCTCCCTCGTTTTTTAATGCGCAGTACACATTATGCAACGGCAGGAGAAAAAGGTATAAGAGCTTGAGAAAAGCCTCGTGAGTCTATACGTCCATATACGCTTCGGAGCGGTTTGGAAACAGGACGTCTTTGTGTTTGTACAGCACGATTAGTGAAATGCACAGTACCGTAAGGCGCAGATACCAAGAGGTCACTGCAAAGTACGTGTGGACGTTAGCAGTGCAGAGGGTAATCAGAACGCTGCCTCCGGGAGAAACGCCTAAAAACCGGAGTGCACCGAGGACGCATGCCCAAAACAGAGGCATGTATTTGTCTAGAAGCGTCAGAAGCACACCAGCAGACACCGCCAGGCACTTTCCCCCATGGAAGTGTAAATACCACGACCATGCGTGGCCGCTCACACTGGACACCGCTGTAAAAAACAGCATCAGTTCCGACTGAGGCCAGAGTTTTTTAACGATAACTATGGGGAGGCTCCCTTTCAAGAAATCCAAAGTGAAACCGATGTATCCCGCCGGCTTGCTGGCGTAACGCCAAGCGTTGTAGGCACCCGGATTACCGTCGCCAAACTCCCTGATGTCCGTGTTGGTTAGAGCTTTGGCGACAAGAAAGCTGAAGGGAATCGAAGCCACAAAGTAGACCAAAGCCACGTAAACGATCTGGGAAAAACGCATAATCATTTCACCGGCCTCCATTTTCTCTTAGAGGTTTCACTACCTACATTAGTTAGCAGTAGGAAAATTCCTTGTCCGATTGTGGGTTTTTGTACAAAGGCATGTTCCTCTCTTAGTGTGGAGCTTGACCGGTATGTTTTACGGCTTTCGAAGGCCAAAGCAGAGCGAAAAATCGATACAGACCGCGTTTTCCGAGGAGGGGTTTTCTTTGCGCAGAGTTTCTTTAGTTTTTGTCGTGTTTGTTTTGCTGTGCACCATTACATACGGAAGCACTTCTCACCCCATCGTCAAGGGGACGTTTATCCAAGAGTGGTTAACGGTCCACTGGACCGATGAGATGTGGGATAGCGAACTGGAATACCTCAAGGAAGTGGGCATCGAGTTTCTGATCGTTGCTCCCACAGGTTTTGGGATCGGCGACGGGAACCTGCGGACCATCTACCCTAGCAAGAAGCCCAACTGGACCGACTACTACCCAGGAGTGGATCTCTTGGGAAACACCCTGAGAGCGGCCGAAAGGCACGGAATGCAGGTTGTTATTGGTCTGAATATGGACGACCGTTGGTGGCAGATTGGCGTCAAGGATCCTCAGTGGTTGGAGGGGCAGGTGGAGCTTGGCAACCAGCTTGCTGAGGAAATCTACAACCTATACTATGCAGACTATCGGGATACGATCTGTGGTTGGTACTTCGTTTTTGAGATCGACAACCTGATGGTGCAGCAGAAAAATGCAGTGGAGGTGCTGGCTAAAGCCTTCAACACCCATCTGGATTTTCTCACCGAACTGGATCCCGGCCTGTTCTTCATGTGGAGTCCCTACATGAACTCGGCACTGGCAACGGCGGAAAGCTACGGCAGATTCTGGACCGAGCTCTTCAGAGAAGTGCGCTTCAGAGAGGGAGACATCTTCGCTCCTATGGACTGCGTAGGAGGAGGGGGGACAACCTTGGAGAACGTTGCCCGCTGGTTTGCAGAGTTCCGCAAAGCGGTGGACACCAAGCCGGGGCTTTTGCTGTATTCCAATGCCGAAAACTTCGATCACACGGACTGGACTTCGGCAACTGTGGGGCGGTTCATTAGCCAGCTGCAGCTGGTAGATGAGTACGTTGACGGTTTCATTAACTTCGCCTATCCCCACTACTACAGCCCGAACATCATCGATCACGGTTTTCACAAGACCTACCTGACCTACGTCCAGACCGGCGAAGTGGAGTCCCAACCGCCAACTCCGCCGCGCTCCATCCAAGCTGTGGAGATGCCTGACGGATCTGTCTTTCTCATCTGGGAAGGTGGAGAGGACGACGTTGGCATCGCTGGATATCTGGTTTACAGAGACGGCAGGTTCGTGGGCAAGACCCAAACTCCCAGGAAAAACGCAGAAGGATATCTCAATGCTTTTGCCGAGAAGAACCTCAGGGAGGGACGAACCTACACCTACGTCCTCTACGCATACGACTTTGCCGGAAACCTGTCGGAGCCCAGCGAAGAGTTCGTCTTTACACGCTAGAGTTCATCTAGGGATACTGATCTTTTGACAGCCAGTGGATTTGGAAATGAGTAGATTGTAGGGTGTGGTTTTTGGAGTTCTGCGGGGAGTTATGAAACACTTCTAAATTTCTCTTGGAGCAACCAAATAAAAAAATTATAACCCTTCTGGAGGAGCCGCTTTTTGCTTCGCGAACGCTCTTGATAGAAACTCACAGTACCTAAAGGGGGAACAACTATGATCCGTAAGCTGTCTTTTTCGGTTCTGGTTTGTGTGCTCATGCTAGCCTTTAGTGTCGGTGTAATTGCTGAGAAGATTACCGTTTGGACCTGGTACGACGGAACTTTAGGCGCTTCATTCAAACAGCTTCTCCAGGAGGACTTTGTAGCCAAGACCGGTATAGAAGTAGAACTTTACACGGCACCTGTGGCAGACATAACAACTAAGCTCCTTTTGGCTGTTATTGGCGGAGACGCCCCCGATGTAGTTATGCTCTACTCCAACCAAGTGGTAGAGCTGGGCGTTCGCGGTGCTCTCCACAACATCGTAGGGATGCCCGAACTTGAGTCTACCTTTGAAATCATGCTTCCTGGTCTTATGAGACAGCTTTCCTACAAGAGTGCGGTTTTCGCCCTCCCAGGTGAAGTCAACTGGACATGGACTTACTACCGTACAGATATCCTGCAAGAAGTCGGTGCTGAAGTACCGAACACTTGGGACGAGATGAAGTCCCTGTCCACTAAGCTGAAAGCCAGAGACATGGATGTTTACTACGACTATCAAGGGGATGTTGCAGCCCGCTCAACTGGAAGACTTCTGCCGTTTGTCTTCCAGAGGGGAACCGACATCTACACCGAAGATGGTACGGCTTCCAACCTAACCGACCCAAGGGTAGTCGAAGGCTTCAAAGAACTGGTAAGCCTTTTCAAAGACTACAAATGGCCCCTTGAGAACCCCGGTAGTACTACGTTTGTGGACGGTGCAACGCCTATCCAGATCTATCAAAACTGGTACTACTCAGTTTATTTAAGATACCCACAGATAAGCGGGAAGTGGGATATTGCAGAGATTCCCGGCACCGTTCAAAGCGATGGCACCATCGATAGAACTAACACCGGTAAGATGCTGACCTGGTCGATCACCTCGTCTTCGAAAAATAAAGAAGCTGCTGCTAAGTTCTTAGCTTGGGCAGTTTCTCCGGAGTTCACGTCCAAGTTCTCGCAACTTGGTTACGACTCGCCGGAAAAATGGCGCCTCTTCTTCTCAACCAGAGACGGTCTGGACCGCTCCGGTTTCCCGGAAGAACATATGCCAATGGCTCAAGCAGCTCTGGAAAAAGTGAAGATGCAGAGGTCTGTTGTTGGAGGGTTAGTAGCCGACCGCTATATCGACTTCGCGTTTACCACCGTAGTGCTGCAAAACACAAGCCCTGAAGAAGCCCTCAAGACAGCAGCCAAGGACTCTACCGATGAGATACAAAGGAAGATTAAAGAGTTCAGCAGGTTCATTGCAAGTCTATAGGGTCGCGTTCCAAGGAGACTCTCCGTTAGGAGATTTTCCTTAACCGAAAAACAGAACTAACTATGCAATAAAAAAGACGGGGAGACTTCCCGTCTTTTTTGCAGGTGATAGCTTACTCTAAGCTACCGTAGATTGCCACATCACCGAGGATCATGCCGGTGGATTTCAATTTGCTTTTCACATTGATGGCTATGGGCACCGTCTTAAGCAGGTCGTGCCAGTGATCCCGGACTTGGTACCAGACCTTAGGGTGATATGCTCTGAGGAGCTTGCCGAAGCCAACCGGATCTGTACCCAGGTTCCTGATGGCACGAAGCGCTTTTTCCGCTTCATCCTTTACGTGTTGTGCTTGTTTTTCGGCAAGTTCCTTCCACTGGTCAGGGTGGGCCGGATTGAGGTTTGCCGTCTGCTCGGCAAGATTGCTGACAACTTCAATTGTCACCTCAAAGCCAATCTTGTCTCCGTCGACCTTGGTCTTGATTTTGGTCTTTGAAGATAGGATCTCCAGAGCGAGTTTTTCATCCTGAGGAGCTTTCAGGACGATGATGCCGCTTTTTATGCGGTCCATCAGCCAGAGGAGCCCTCTGGACTCGAGAGTATCGATGCTGCCAACATACTGTTCGCCGCGAAACAGAGCCGTACCCTTGATTTCCATGAACTCTTCGTCTTCCATTTTAGTGGTTCCAAAGAGAGCGCAGGCAAAGTCCCGTCCTTCATTACCCAGGCAGATCAGAGCTTGTGTCAGCATGGAGTGAACGCACTTGCTAAGACCCTTTTGGCTCTCGATCATAGCGTTGATGCCCTCTCCAGAAGGAACGTCCTGGGAGACTTTGGCTTTTAGAAGTTCTTCTGGGTCTTTTTCCGTGACGGCAATCCAGATGATAGGCCTAATCTCAAAGTCTCTTGACAGAAAGTCGATGAGGCAGGCAAGCCCCTTTTCCAATGCTCGCTCGCTGAAGATCATAGTCTGGAGGTATCCCCAGTAGAGTCGTTTGGGACTGTATGATAGGGCGTTTCTGATGGCATCAAACATAGTTGCACCTGAGGAATAGATGGTAGTTACCGGGTCGGTTCCGGTTTTTTCGGCGACGATCTCCGGTTTAATGATCTGGATGGTTAGATTATACTTAGTGCCGTCATAGTCGACACCTACAGCTGAGGCTAAGGCTAGTTCTTCAATCTCGTATGAACTCCAGCAGCCAGACGTAAAAGTAAGTATAAGGCAAAAGAGAGCGATCAACAGCTTTTTCAATGGTTCTCATCCTTAGTGTTCTGTTTTTGGTGGGTGAGGCGGAACTCAGCGCGTTTTCTGTCTTTGGCAAACTGCCGGGGACGGAACACCCTGTTCCAGATGGGAGTTCTAATGACGGTGTCGCCGAGCTGGTCGGGGATAACCGGCGACAGGGGAGAAAGGTAGGGGACGCCGAAGGAGTAGAGTGAGGTTAGGTAGAGTGTGGTGACGATCACCCCATAAGCGAGTCCGTAGAACCCCATAAAACCTACGAGCAGAAGGAAGACGTATCGAAGGAGAGTTGCCGACTCTGCCAGCGGAGTTACAACGAAGTTAGCGATAGCAGATAGGGAGATAGCGATAACCATGGGAGCCCCGACAATGCCTGCGTTCACCGCAGCTTCTCCCACAACCAGGGCACCTACAATGTTGACCGCACCTCCGGCAACCCCCGGAATCCGCAGAGAAGCTTCCCGCAGGATCTCGAAGAAGAATGCAAGAACCAGTGCTTCGACAATCGCCGAAAACGGTACGGCCATTCTGGCAGCGGCAATGGTCATGGCCAGCTTGTTGGGCAACAGCTCCTGGTGGAACGACGTGATCCCTACATAAAACGGGACGGTGAAGATGCTCACCAAAAACGAGAACAGCCGCAGCAACCTCACAAAACTCTGAAAGACCCAGGGGCTGGCGTAGTCCGAAGGTACCTGGAAGTTCTCGATAAAAAGGTGGGGGACGGTGAGAACAAAAGGCGTACCGTCGACGATAATGGCAACCCGTCCGCAGAGTATTTTGCTTGCAACCTTGTCCGGTCTTTCGCTGTAGGCCACAACGGGAAAGATGGAGTGGGGAGCATCAGAGATGAGCTCTGTGAGCATGCCGGAGGTGATCAGAGCGTCGATTTTAAACGAGTTCAGTCGCCTTTTGACCTCTGCCACGATCTCCGGCCGCACAATGTCTTTGAGGTAGGCGATGCAGATCTTAGTTTTGGTTTGGACGCCCACTGTAGTCATCTCCAACACCAAGTTGGGACTGGAGATGGTCTGCCTAAGGAGGGCGGTGTTGATTCTGACATCCTCAACAAACCCAGCTCGAGGGCCTTGGGTTGTTCGCTCGGAATCGGGTTCTTCGATGGCCCTGGTTTGCAGTTTGCGATGCCCGAGGATTAAGGCGTCTTCGCACCCGTCGATAAACAGAGCAGTGTCGCCTTGGAGGACGCACTCAACAATCTCATGCATCTTTTTTTCGGTCTTAACTTCAACCGAGAGGAGCAGGTGCTTTGCGATGGCCTCCACGTAGCTGAGTGGCGTATCTTCGATGTTTTTATATAACTCCTCTTGAACTAAGGGGCGAATCACTCTGATTCCGAGCGCTTCTTTGTCGACCATTCCTTCCACAAAAAAGAGGGCAGCACGGGTTTTACCCCCGGGACCTATGCGCAGCTCTCTAGTGGAGACGTCGGGACTCTCCCTAAACTGGCTTTTGATGTAGTTTAGCTTCTGGTCCAGGGACTTTGTGGGAGGCGGCAGTTTCGGAGCAGGGTCTTCTTGAGGAAAGAGCAGCAGTGAGTCCAGCTTGTTTTTTATCCAGCGCAGCACGGGATCACCTCCTGGCTTTAGTCGATCTGTTTTTTTTGGCAGGCCCTTGCTTCTCCTTGACAAAAAAGGAGCGAATCACGCCGATTACAGGCAGTACAAACCCCATGATAAAGAGAAAGTACCGGATGAAGTGCCTCTCTGCCCAAGATAGCAGGGCGATGTTCAGTGGGAGCCTACTGGTGATGAGAACCACTACGACAAATAGCGGCAGGATCAGCGTCCGGTGGGATCTCAGGTTAAACATTTGGGCGATGCATAGTACACTTGCGTAAAGAAACAGGGTAGTTGACACAAACCCGATGAAGTTGAGGGTTAGGGAGGTAATGATTTCGACGCGCATGACGTTTGCGCCGATGCTGATGTTCCGGGCAAAGGAAATGGCAGGAAAGAGCTGATTGGTAACACCGTCGCCAAAGATGCAGATGTTGCGCAAAGATGCAAAAAACACTATGCTAGATCCCAGCAGCACTCCCCGAAGAAGGCCTTTTTTTGCCTCTTTCGGGTTGTTAACCAGAGGGATAAACCACAGAAACAGCACCAGCTGACTGAAAGGCCAACCGATCACCGTAAACAGGGATTGCCAGAATTCTTGAGGGCGATCCGTTGCTAGGGGAAGAAGCAGCATAAAGTCCATGTCTTTTAAGGCTAGGACAGTGCTGAGGACGAATGACAGGATGCTGAAGACGATGATGAACACCGTTGTTCTGGCGATGGACTCAAGCCCCAAATAGAGTGCAATCATGACCACCACCGCCTGGCAGATGATGATCACAATCTTGGGGGTCTCGGGCATCCCAAGGTTGGTAAAAGCCAGAAAGTCGTTGAAGCTGACCATGGCAGACAGCATAAAGAGGACAAAGTGGCTGAGGATGACCGCTTTGCCCAGGAAATCTCCGAAGAGGATAACAGCGTAGTCGGTAGGGCTTATCCCAGGGAACTTGCCTGAGAGGGAGTTGTATATCCAGCAGAGAAATAGCGCGTAGAGACCTCCTGTCAGGGACACAACCCAGCCTAGATGTCCGGCGTAGCTTGCCGGATCTATCAACAGCACGTTACCCATCAGCTGTGCTCCCACCATAAAGGCCAGCTGTTCACCGCTGATTCTCTGTTTTTCCACTAGCAACTTGATTACACCACCTTTAAGGGTCCTTTTTATCTTTAACAACAAGTGGTGGTAGTATGTAAAAAGCGGGCTTTAGTGGAAAGAAAAAACCCCTAGTACCAAGAACTAGGGGACGAGGACTCCAGGATTTTACATAGAGGGAAATAAAACCTGAAGAAGAAAACTATAGTAGCTTAGAGGAGGTGGCAGCGTGGAAGGCAAAACTAGTTTTGCACTTATTTTAGGGGTAGCCATGCTCTTATCTGCTTTGGTTTTGGGCCTGTTTTTCTACAACGCACAAAAAGACCAAAGCACTGTTACGGTAGTCGGTCAAGCGGTTCAGGGTTTTGAAGCAGATACGGTCAAGTGGGCAATCACCATTGAGGAAGAAACCGGGCCTAATGATCTTGCACTGGGATACAGGCAGCTTGAAGAAGGCGTGCGCAATCTCAAAGAGCAGCTGAGTTCAAGAGGGATTGATGCTTCTGAAATCAGCCTGAAGACTCCTTACGTTTACAAGGATTACAACTACGACCTAGGTGTTGTCACAAGGCTCCGCTTTCAACAGACGGTGATCGTCGTCACTGACGAGCTGGATGTAGTGGAAGAGCTAGCTTTCAATCCGGTGCAGCTTCTAGAGGCAAATGTGAACATCATGAACTCCAACGTAGAGTTTTACTACTCAAAGATCGATGAGCTGAAGAAGGAACTGGTGTCTCTAGCGACTAGGAACGCTAAAGAGAGAGCGGAGAAGATGCTCGAGCAGACCGACGTGAAGCTGGGAAAACTCATTTCAGTGCGCTCCGGCGTGTTCCAGATTACGGAACCCTACTCAACGGAAGTCTCCAGTCTCGGTATCTACGATACGTCTACCAGGAAGAAGCAGATCAGTGTAACAGCCAGTGCCGTCTTTGCCATCAAGTAGGGTAGAGGTGCTTTTTGCTTCTTAAAACGGACACAAAAAAACTCGGGGTTTCCCGAGCACGCGGACAAAAAATGAACTAGAGGGCTGGCTGCCTTCTAGTTCATTTCACTTTCTGTGGTTTTGTGGTTTGTTAAGTAGTTTGTCGCGTTGTTTGAGGAGTTTTCGACGACATAGACCGGGATGTAGAGATCGTAGACATCGTTTCTGTGCTCATCGAGGACGATCTGGACCTCTTCTGCCTTGGTGTTTGGAGGAAGGCTTTCCGGATCTACAGAAAGGGTTGCGGTTCCTAAAGGGATGTGGTCGAAGATGAACCGACCTGATCCGTTTGTCAGCGTGTTCTTCGATCCGTTGAGGAGAACCTGCGCGAAATCGAGGGGAATATCGTCGCGGTCAAAGATACCGTTCTTGTTGAAATCGATAAAGACAAATCCGTCGACGCTGCCGTAAATCATTAGAGGCATATCAACAGATACGGAACTCATCTCGTCTACGACCAGAAGTCTGGGTTCAAAGACCGGGGTGTAGACGGCAGGAAGGGAGTAGAGGTCGAAGCTTAAGATGAACTCGCCGTGCTCGATGTTTTCGAAGACAAAGAAGCCGTCTTCATCTGAGGTGACGATTCTGTTATCCAGCTTTACGGAGATATCGGCTACTGTGGGCTCGCCGTCGTCGTAGAGTCCGTTGCCGTTTAAGTCTAAGAACACCCTGCCCGAAACAAACGCCCGAGGAGTCTCTTTGGTATAGGGCATGAAGGTAGGCTTTCCAGTCGTAAAGCTAATGGCGTGCGCAAAATCCAAACCGGCGTAAAAGGACAGAGTATCTGTAGGGATGTAGTAGCCGACATTGAAACGGGGTTTTATCGTCAAGCCGTTTTTCAGCTCTGTTGTTATTTCGCTGGTGGCTGAGATCCGAGAAGATCTGAGATTGGGTAGATTGCCTGCAAGGCTTAAAGTGGCTTTCAGTTCGGTCTTGCCTTCGCTATAGGATAAACCCAGATTCGACTCGAAGGTGTTTTTAGCATTCACCAAGTTCCGGTCGTTTATAAAGTTGAAAGATAGATGCGCTCCTGGCTGAAGCAGGTAGTCGTAGATGAACCTCAAGCTGTAGCTTTTGAGGTAGAAAAGACTGCTGCCTTCTCCAGCGCCGGAGCTGCTAGAAAGGGATACGGTGGCATACCCGGTGTGTTTACCTGAAGTTGCCTTGACGCTTCCGAGAATGGAGAGTCTCTGTTGTGCATTAAGGCCGTTTCTTATCTGGCTAACATAGTTAAACTTATGAGTCACAATACCCCAGCTTCCGAGCATTTCCGAACCTGAGGAGAGTGCTTCGATCTTCTGGTCTTGCCCTGTATGGGTACTGCCCTGGTAGAGATCTTCATTGGAGAAGACAAATGCACTGTTCAGCTGGGCGGTGTTGGTTCTTTCCTTGAGGCTCCAATCTACAGTAATCTTGCTGGAGCTTTTGTTTTCTAACAAGAAGTTCTGCCGGTCGTTGGCAACTTTCAGCAAGACCTGGGTGCTTGCGGGGTTTTCCAGGATCTTGCTTACAGCTACCTGGTGCTGTTTGTGCGAAACGGCGTCCTTTTCGTTATCTGCCAGAAGCAGCTCTATCGACCAATTGGTCAGAGGATAGTAGGTGAGGGCGAAGGTGGTGCCGCGTCCGGCTCTTTGCGGGAAGATAGACGAAACATCGCTGGCCACATCGTAGACCTTGAAAGACCCGATAACGCTGGCGTAATACAGCTTCAAATTCAATGATCCGCTTATCTTCTCTTCACGGTTCAGGAGCGAACCGTAGGCATTAGCGTTTAGGATCATATTCCCGTAGGGTTGCCCGTAGAGGCTGAGTCTGAAAGCATCTTCAGGATTTGCATTAGGTTTTTCCAGCCAGTGCCAGTCCAGAAAGAAGCTAGAACTCCCCGAACCTGCCAGAAGCGATACAGTATGGGTGCGATTTTGAAACAGCGCTCCTGTAACAGGACGGTAGAGACCGTGGGCGGTCTGGAGCATAAGGGTTCCCGGAAGAAAGATCCGGGGCTCACCTGCCACTTGGTAGTGCCGTTCTTCAAACTCTCCTGTGGGTTTGGTGATGACGATGCGGACGTAGTTCAGCTGATTAGCCCTCAGCGGTACACGGAGAAACTCGTAAGTTCCGCTTACGGTCTCGCTCATGCTGAGGCTTGCGACCAGTTGGTTGTTTACGTACAAGGTGACTGTCGAGCCTGGAATGACCTCACCGCTGAAATTTTTATAGGCAATGTTAGTGGTAGTGTTTCCTCTTGCGTACTGGAAGTAGAGCCCTCTAACAACTACTTTGCCCAGGGAGGCTTCCCAAACGGCCTCGTGGTCGCCTAAGACCAAGAGATGGTTCCCTGCTTCGTGCTTTGCCCTGATGAACTTCAGCTCCGAGGAGTGTTGAGCGTAGTTTATTAGATCCGTATCCACGATGGCGTGGATGCTGAATGGTCCGACTTTGCCGAAGACTTCCCAATCTGCACTCAAGGTGTGCTTTTTGGCAGGATATTCAAAGAGCGAGCTGAACTGGTAGCGAAACAAAGTGAGACCGTTTCTCACCTTGGACTTTGCCAAAATAAACTCTTCATCTGTTTTTGCAGCTTTCTGCTCGTCGGTCTGGGAGGATTTAAGCCAGTTAGGGAGTTCTTCCAACGTGACTACTACAGTTTGAAACAGAGGCTGCCACTCGATGGAAACGCCAGCTACATATTCAAACACTTGTGGAGCAACAAAAAAAACGTCCTCAAAGGTAGTTGGTTCGTATGTACTCCATTCAGGATGATCTAGGTAGAGGTTATCCTTTAAGGAAATCCGCACGGAACCTCTGTCCGAACTCACCGAGATGACGTTTTCCAAACTGCTGTATTCAAGATTTAACTCAAGATAGTTGGCCAGTTGAGTAAGGGGCAGTAGAATGTACTCTCCCTGGTCTAGAACCTCAAAAAAATGGTCTGCAAAGACCGGTCTTTCGCCGTCGTAAATGTACAGACTTACTACACTTGTCCACATCTCTTCGGCTGAGATCACTGCAGAAGCAAGGGATAAAATCAGTGCAACTGCAAGTGTGCGAAACAGTATTCTGCTCATCTTGCTTCTACAGTACCTCCTTCGATTAATTAACAGCTATTTCATAGGAAAAGGGAACGACATTCTGAGTGGTGGTGTTAGTGATTTTACCCACCACTTTGTAAAGGCCGGGAACGATGGCAGCCTTTACAGGAAGGCTGTATGTGTGCTTCTGTCCTGGCAGGATGACTATGTTGCTGAACGCATCGGAGTAGAGGAGCTGACCACCTAGATCGTAGATGTCGTAGGTGATGCTGGTGCGAAAATGGATGTCGCCGGTGTTTTCTGTAATGACATTAAGCACTAGATTACTGTCGCTCCAGATGTAGTCCAGACCGTGGACAGTAAAAGATGGTTTGGCCCGTCTATTGGTGACGTACAAAGTTGCTCCAACTACCGTCTGAATCACCGTTTGGATCTGCCCGGTGTATGAAGTCTGTTCTGTGGAAAAAAAGATCACTGACCGCCTCTGAAGCGGAGGTTCGCTGGGCATATCGATGGTCACCCGGACGATTTGGGTCTGCCCTGGGAGCAGGGCAAACTGCCTAGGGTTGAACCTGAGATGCCCCTGAAGGGTTGAATCTAAAGAGCCGAGTCTTGCTTCGGCAAACTCTCCGCTTTCGCTTATATACCAGTCGTAAGCGCTTACAGAAATGGTAAGAGGCAATTGAGAGAAGTTTGTTACTCTAATTGCCTCTGTAATACGCTCTTCGTCATTCAAGAACAACTCAAAAACCGCTGGTTCTACTTGGATAGAGGCAGTAGCAGTCAGTATCGTAGTAAAAACAAGGAGCACAATCGCTAGCTTTTTCATTACTCCGCCTCCAGGTTATGTCGAGTTTACATTACGACTACTTTAAAGGTGACCTGTCCTTTATACGTACCGGCCAGATACTCCAGGCTGTAAGGAACGCGGAACCTGTGTGTGATCTCTTTTCGGCCAGGTGCGTCGTTGGTTAAAATCTCATGCTCGCCGTTGAGGCTTTTGGTATCGGACTTTGTTCCGTCTATTTCATACATGAACTCGATGGGGAGAGACGTTGCTTCAGGGTCACCTTGGTATGTTAAGCTGCTTCCGGTGATGTAGTAAGTATATTTGCAGTTGGCCACGATAGCAGCTGTTAGTGTATTGGAAGGGATATAAACATTTTCCTGATCAGGTTCAGCAGTCGCTGAAAGTAACTTCCAGCTGCCATCCATGTAACCTGTGGAATGACTGAAGTTCAAGCTGGGGCTTGAGGAATATTGGACTCCAGGAACTCCTAGTCCCGGATTGATCATCGCAGACCAATCGCCAAGGGTGAATCGGACAAAGGTCGGGATAGTTGCTGTGGCATCGATGGTAACGCCTACTGTCGCGGGCTCATCTGCAAAACCCAGGGAGCTACCCATTAGAAGCACAGAAATCAAGAGAAACGCTTTCAACATTCTTTTCATTAAAAAACCTCCTTGAATTTGTTTAGCGAAAACCAAAGGTTAGTATACTTTGTTGCAGGGCAACTTCATCTTTATACCACTTTGACTACCAAAACCTGCTATTTAAAAAACGCCAAAACCAACAACAGTTAAAAGGCACCCCCAAAAGGCCTCTTGGTTAGGTGTTAAAAAAGCGATTCGAGATGATTGTGCATAATATTTGAATAATAACCACCAGTTCGAAAGTAGTATGTACGGCAACCAGATAAGTATGAAATTAGTAATGGTTATAAATTCTACTAATCATTCTAGTACTAAAGTCCTAGGGCTGTCAAGGAATTTTTGATCAGTTTTGTGTAATTGTCAAAAATCATTCAAAAATCAATGCATGAACACTAGACCAGCAGTACACTTTTTTACGGATCCTGTAGAAATAAAAGCTTGGCAAGTCTTCCGCCTGCAGGAAACAGGCTGCGGTATGTGTGGTTTGATCAACTAGGACTAAAGAACTACTTTAGGAACAATCATACAAGAATCTTTTGAAAAAGGCAATAGTAAAATTTTTGCTTTTTTGTTCATATCCTATGGCAGCTGAAAAAACGGCACATTTCCACGTTGGGGCAAGAAGTTAAAAAAAGGAAGCCTTCCAACCGAAGGCTTCCTTGTCACACTTCATGTCGGTCTTAAAGGGTAACGATTTTGAAGGCAATAGCACCGGTGTAGACTCCTGCTGGGTAGTCTAGAGAGAACGGGATGCGGAACCGGTGTTCGATGGAGGTGGCGCCATTTCTGCCGTCCTCCAAGATTTTTTCGGTTTTACCTGAAATGGGTTTTGGTTCTGAATAGTCCTCACCGCCTTCGACTTTGACGCTGTGTTCGAGGGGTAGGGTAACATAATCGTCTTCGTCTTCAGGCGTCAGGTAAGCAGCGGTAACAATGTACTCAAATTTAGCATTGGTGACGATGCTTGCCACAAGGTTTCTCTGAGCAACTATATAGACATTTCCACTTTCGGGATCTGGGTTCTCAACGGGTTCCCAGTTCTCGTCCACAAAGCCTGCAGTGCTATCGAAAATCAGCGATACGGTTTCTTCCGAAAGGGGTGCGGACGAGAGACTGGCAAACTGATCGGGACCTATTATCCCCGACCAAACGTCTCCTATAGCTGACAGCGAAAAGCGGATGAATGTGGGAATCTGTGCTGTTGCGTTAATGGTTACACCTACTGTCTCTTCACTGGCAAAGGCAAAAGCGCTTACGACCAGCAAAACTGCAGCGATAAGTAAAGTTCTATACAGGTGTTTCATAGTAGAACCCCCAATTATTAGAGTAAATCAGGCCACTAATACTTTGGTAATCGTCACATACCCCGAAAGTGGACGGGCTAAACCTGATGTGCATGAATTTACCCAATACATAGAAGATTATTTTATTCTTTTGCGGTTGCGCTTCTTACCTTCTCGTTGACCGCAGTTCCAGCACTCGGGATAAGGCCGCATCAGCAGAGGAAATCATAACATTGTACCTGGAAAACTCCAAAATAGGGTCGTAGACTCGCTGGCAGTAGAGGTAAGCGACCATGATGTCTTCAGGTCCAAGTGTACCGAGCTGGAGGAGCCTGAAGGCAATTCCTACAGTAAACGCCAGGCCAAGGGCGATGATCGTCCGAACGAGAGGCCAAAATTTCACGAAAAAGCTGGTAATGCCCGCAGCAGACCTGGTGGCTTCTTCGTTGCTTTTTTGAAAAAACAGCAGTGTGGATTGATCGGTGCGTCTCTTCGCGAAGTAGTTTCTTGGTGTTTTACCCCCAGCAATTGCCTCGTTTACGGCATCGGCTAGACCTCCAAGGGAGCTTTGCCTCATCTTTGCAAGTTCCTTGATCTGGATGTAGCTCCACTTAGACAAAACGTACAAGATCGGAACGATGGAAAAGGCTACAATGCTCAAGAGGGGACTCCAGGTGTAGAGGAGGGTAAGAGCCCAAGCAAGCTCCAAAGTGCTTACAACGATCCCTCTTAGTGGAAGCACCACCGCATCGCTGGCGATCTCGGTGTCGCTGATGATCCTGGCTACCACATCACCGGTCTTATGGGTGTTGGCAGGGCTTGCAACGGCCCATGAAAAGGCATCTTTACGCATGTCTTCACAGATCCTCAGCCCCAAAGTTGAAACCAGCAGGCTGAACAACTGTAGTATGACCCCGGAAGCTATATAGATGAGGGCAAAAGCCAGAATGTAGTTGATGGGATTTGTCCCCAGGTATCTGACCCAAAAAGTGCTGGTTTTTTTTGTCGGACTTGAGCTCACCACATCAACGAAAGTAGCCATCACCTGGATCGGCAAAAGGTTTAAGCCGGAGGTGAAGAAGGAAAAAAGAACTACTAACGCGACCCTCAGTTTGTAGGGTGAAAGGTAAGGCCAGATTCTCTTGAGAAAAGCCCAACTGTTTTTCATGGTTCCGCCTCTTTTCACCTGTGCTGTGCTATATATGAAGTTATGAAACAATTACCTCATAAAGAACGCAGGAGCCGAACTGTTTTTCTGGAAATCTCGAATATGTTGGGTTAAAAGCTCACAAATGGGGTATAGAGAAGTAGTGGAAGGTTCGCGCAGCGGGCTTCTTTAGAAAACTGACCAAACTGAAGGAGGATAAGTTGATGGATAACTACCAAAAAGTATTGGATTTCTTTGCAAAAGCAGACAAGCCTCTGAGCGCAGGTCAAGTTGCAGAGGGCACGGGGATCGATCGCAAAGAAGTGGACAAAATTATGAAAACCCTCAAACAGGAAGAGAAGATCGTCTCTCCTAAGAGATGCTACTGGGAAATCAAGAAATAACAATAGGTAGGCGCAAGCCTACCTGTTTTTTAAATCGTAAGTCACGTCGGTGACGGGGGGAGAGTTTTCGCGACTAGGATAAAAAGAGAACATGAGCATTTTTCCGAAAGAACTAGGAAAACGCACTCAGCTGCAGAATTTTACCTGTAAGATATGCATAGTGGGGTGAGTGGGATTGATGAGTGGTGCAAAGGTTAAAGGCATGTTTGGTGCTCTGTTAAAGAGCGTGAAGCGGTTCCCAGTTACCGTTGCGCTGACTACAGCGCTGACAATCTGCTTGATTCTGAGACGTGATGTCCTTCAGCCTATGGACGTTCTCAGGGTAATGTTGATACTGCAGCTTGGGATTCCCGTGTCTTTAATCGTGAAGCTTGCTCTGGAAAGGCTGGAGGATCTCTCTCTAGGCAGGGCTTTCGCATACTACGGCATAGGACTTTTGTTCGTGGTCCTTTATGCGTTGTTCGGAATGCCCAAAATAACCCCTTTGGAGGTCTACGAAACTCACTATGGGTATCCGGATGCGCTGGGCATGACCAGATACTTGGCTGTAAGTTTAGCCTTGTACCTAGCGGCAATTGCAACTCCGTTTTTCAGCAGGGATGGAAGCGTTGAACAGTGGGTCATCAGCTTAATTCAGCGGTTTGCCGTTAGCTTCGTTTTTGCGTTGGTTTTGGGCGTAGGTTTCACTGCCATCTTCGCTACAATTCAACTACTGTTTTCGTTGAAATATTACGTCAGCTTCTACGATCACCTTTGGTTCCTAATTATGGGGATCTTTGCACCGATACACTTTCTTGCAGGCGTCCCTGTTGATCTTGAGGAACTGAAAGACCGTGTTTATCCTCAAGCACTGAGGATTCTAATGCTGTACATTGTTATGCCACTGATCGTGATCTACACTGCAATCATCTCCGTTTACTTTCTCACGATCCTGATCTCGGTTAGCATGCCTCAAGGGGTTGTCGCCAATCTAGTTCTCTGGTACGGAGCTGTCACTACCTTGGTGATGTTCCTTATCCACCCGCTGAAAGAAGAGTCTCGGTGGGCTCAGCTCTTTACTAAAGTGCTCAGCATCTGGATTTTGCCTCTTTTGATTATGATGTTTGTAGCAATGGGCATCAGAATCGCTGCTCACGGCGTCACTGTAAATCGCTACTTTGTGTTGGCTCTGGGAACTTGGGTGTTGGTTTCCATGCTTTACTTCGTGTTTTTCAAAGGTAGGCGAAATGTTTTTCTGATCGCATCTCTTGCACTTTTTGTGATCTTGTCAGTGATCGGCCCGTGGAGTGCCTTCAGCGTGTCGTTTGCCAGCCAAAGAAATCGCCTCACAGGTCTTTTGGAGAAGTACCATATGCTAGAAGGCGGAACCGTTAAAAAGCCCGATACTGTAGTCAGCGTAGATGATCAGGTGGAGATCAGTAGTATTTTGGCATACTTTGACCAATACGACGGCTTCGCTGAGCTGCACTATCTGCCCGCAGGTTTCAATCTGGCGGACATGGAAAAGGTTTTCGGTTTCCGATACACGAGAAGTTATGGTTTGCCTGACTCTTTCCGCTACTACAGTCGAGAGGACCGTGGTTTCATCGATATCGCAGGATACGACTATATCCTTGTCTACGCTGACTACATCCAAGATACGGAAGAGACTCCATCTGAAAATGATGTGCGGTTTATGCTCAGCGAAGATAACGAGCGCCTTGCGGTCTTTTATAGAAATGAAGAGATCTACTCTTTAGATTTTGGCGAAATGGTAAGAGGGCTGGTTTTAAACTCCGAAAGAACGGTGCTTTCTACAGAAGAGATGACATTTGTCGATGAAAACGAAAGGGCCAGGATAAAGATCGTGTTGAATCACGCCGTTCTCAGAAAAGGAGAACATACGGAGATGATTGAGGTAAGCACTGTCACTTTTCACCTCCTTGTGGCCTTGAAGCAACCGGAGACTTAACGCTCCAAAGAGCGATTCCCGAGGTCATCGGTAAAATGAACTGCACCTTTTAGCATTGGTAGGTGCAGTTACCAGTAGTTGGAGATGTTGGGGGAAAAAGTAGAGAGCCTCAGCGGCTCTCTCCTAGAAGCGATTGTACGTTTCCCGTTAGCGGTCGCACTGATAGTTTTGTTTTCAGTCTCTTCAAAGCTGCACCTAAACGCTGTTCAAACTGAAAAATCAGCCCTCTTCCATGGGGAGAGGGCTGATTTCTGCTTATTTTTTCTTCCAAATGCTCGGTGAAAAGAGCATGATAATGGGGAAGATCTCAAGCCTCCCTACAAGCATGTCGAAGATCAGAACCAGAAGCGACAGATTGGAGAGACCATCGAGACTTTTGAAGGGTCCTACTCCGTTTAGACCTGGTCCAACGTTGTTTATGGACGTTACCGCTGCAGTAAAAGCAGTCACCAAGTCGAGGTTGTCTAGTGACAAAAGCAGGACCGAGAAAGCCAGAAGCACCATCAGGGTAAAGAAGTAGATGTTAACGTCGCTTACGACTCTATCGTTTAGGCCTTGACCGTCGAGTTTAATGACCTTGACCGACCGAGGAGAGATGAGGGTTCTTACTTCTCTGAGCATGGACTTGACAAGTATCACTAGGCGGGAGACTTTAAGACCGCCGGCGGTAGAGCCGGCCATCCCGCCGACAAACATCAGAAGCACAAGAATTGTTTTGGAGAAGTTCGGCCAGAGGTTGTAGTCTGCTGTAGTAAAGCCTGTGGTGGTGATAATAGATGAAACCTGGAAGAAGCCGTATCTCAAGGATTGCACCGCGTTTTGGTAAGTTGAGTAGATGTTGCACGCGATAGCGACGGTAGATACTAGTATGATGCCCAGATACCACCAGAGCTCTTCGCTTTTCAGAGCGTTTTTTATGTGAGCGGTAAAAGCTAGAAAGTACAGGTTGAAGTTGATGCCGAACAGAATCATGAAAATGCCGATAATGGTCTCGATATATGGACTGCGGTAAAAAGCGATGCTCAAGTTTTTGATGGCAAAACCGCCTGTTCCTGCAGTGGCAAAGGCAGTCACAATGCTGTCAAAAAGGGGCATTCTCCCTAGAAGCAGTAACCCTATGAGAACAAGGGTCATTAAGATGTAGATTCCGTAGAGAATTATCACGGTATTTTTGACCTTGGACACAAGCTTGCCCACCTGGTGTCCGGTCATCTCCGCTCTCATCACGTGGACGGATCTAGAGTTGGTTTGGGGGAGAATAGCAAGGAGGAAAACCAAAACCCCCATACCACCGATCCAGTTAGTGAAGCTGCGCCAAAACAATAGGCTATAGGGCATTGTTTCGACGTTAGCTAGAACGCTGCTTCCTGTAGTGGTGAAGCCGGAGACAGCTTCAAAAAGGGAGTGCAAGTAGCTCAACCCCACGTTGGAGAGGTAGTAGGGTAGAGCTCCAATGAGCGACACGATAAGCCAGGCGAGCGCCACGATCAGGTATCCTTCTTTGGCGTAGATGGTGGTGTTTTTCGGCTTCATCTTTCTGGTGGCAAAGGAAAGAAGAAGCAGGGTGAGGCTGGGAACGAGGAAAGCCCAGAAGTTGGCTTCTCCGTAGATCACGCTCACTAGTAGGGGAAGCAGCATCAAAATGGCCGTCATCCCGATGAATTTCCTTAAAATGAAGAAAACCATTGTGTAGTTCATGTGCAATACCTCTTAGCTTGAGTTAGTCCAGGATGTCACCTAAATCGCCAATGGCCGTATTGGTAGTCACAATAATCACGCTGTCCATTTTTTGGATGAAGTCATCACCAGATGGAATAATAACTGCATCGTCCCTGACAATCCCTGCGATCAAAATGTTGGGTTTTATAGCAAGGTTCTTTAATGGCACCCCAGTATACCTTGCGTTTTCCTTAACCTTGAACTCTAAAGCTTCTACCTGGCCGCCGACGATCTTGTACAGGGTTTCTACGTTGCTGCTTTCAGCAGCGTTGTGCATAGCGCGAACGTAGGGCAGGATGCGGTTTACAACGGTTTCTTTCGGCGAGACGATGCTGCCGATCTCCAGGCTTTCTAGGATCCTGCTGAAAGCGTCGCTGTTTACTTTCGTAATGATCTTTTCCACACCTAAGGACCTAGCGTACATGGAAATGACGATGTTTTCCTCGTCCATGTCCGTCAAAGAGATGAGAGCTCCAGCCCGTTCCAAACCTTCTTCCAGGAGGAGATCCTGATTTGCCCCATCTCCGTGGATGATCTCTGCCCTTTTAAGGTTTCTACTCAGCTCCAGGCAGCGTTGTCTGTCCTGCTCGATGATCTTCATCTGTACGCCTAGCTCTTCTAGCCGCTGTGCCAGGTAGTAGGTGATTTTACCTCCCCCGATGATCATCACATCTTTGATTCTAGTTGAGCCCAGTCCGCAGAACTCAATGAAATTGTTGAGGTTCTTTGGGGATCCGGTTACGTAAATCTTGTCGCTGGCTTTTAGGGTAAAGTTTCCGCTTGGGATGTATACGTCGTCGTCCCTTTGCACCGCGCAGACCAAAACCTTCAGGTTGTGCTGCTTCAGCGAAGCTAGAGTCCTCTCACGAAGGGGATTTGTTTCGCCGATCTTAAGCTCGGCAAGCTCCATTCTGCCCCTGCTGAACACGTCTCTAGTAATGGTTGCAGGGGAGCTGATCATTCTAGCGATTTCTACTGCGGTATCCCGTTCAGGGTTTACCACCATGCTGAGACCCAGCTCTTCCCGCATAAAGATCAGCTGGTTTCTGTAGTCGGGATTTCTCACCCGGGCAACAGTATGCCTTGCTCCCAGTTTCTTTGCGGTCAGGCAGCAGAAAATGTTGATTTCGTCGGAAGACGTCACTGCAATGAAGATGTCCGCTTTGTCAACACCTGCTTCTAGCTGTACCTGGTAGTTTGCGCCGTTGCCACAGACCCCGATCACATCGTAGGTGTTAACGGCTTCTTCAATAACCTCCGGATCTTTGTCTATGACTGCAACGTCATAGCCTTCGGCGGAAAGATGTTTGGTTAAGGAAGTGCCAACTTTACCGTCTCCAACAATGACAATGTACATGAACTTCCCCTCCGCAGCGGTAAGAATCACAGGCCAATGCCTATGTAAGTTGCTCAGTACTATCATACCCATACCCAGGAAAAAAGGAAATGCACAAAAAAATGTGCTATACTTCAATAATACAATAAACTCCGAAGGAAACCTGTATCTGGGAATCAGCTTTCCTGAAAAAACGTCTTTAGCACAGCTAAAAGACTAAGGGAAGGGGTCAACACGCGATGTTTGTGGGAACTGCCATCGTCAAGCTGCATGCGCCTTGGGTGCATTCTTTAAAAGAGAAACGGTCTGAAGTGCAGAAGCTGACAAAAAGAGTCCGCAACAAGTTCAATGTTTCGGTTTGCGAAGCGGATATGACAGATGTCCACCAGACCATAGTGCTGGGGCTCGGGTGCGTATCATCAAGCAAAAGCCACTTGGATGCAGCTCTGCAGGAGATCATTAGGTTTATCGAACAAAACACCGATGCAGAGGTCTTCGATGTGGAAGTGGAGATTATATAGGAAAGCAAAGAAGGTGACCGAAAATGCGGTCACCTTTCATTTTCCAGNNCCTCCCCGAAGATCAGCGGCAAGAGGCTTAGACCGAAAATCGCAAGCCACTCCTGCCCGGAGAGGGCCGCTAGTGAGAAAGCCCTGCCAAGGGCGGGGAAAGCAAACAGCGGCACCATCAGGAGAATTGTAACGACCACCGCCCATACCATCAGGGGGTTCTTGAAAAAGCCTGTTTTCCAGATGGAAGCTTTTTCAGATCTACAGCTGAAAGCCCGGAACAGCTCTCCGCAGATGATGGTAAGAAAGGCCATGGTGCGCGCAACCTGCAGGCTGCCCCGAGTAGTCAAACCGATGAGAAAAGCGATTAGGACTGAAAAAGCCAGGACAAAAGCGTGGAAAAAGATCATGCCCCAGGCGGAACTGTTTAAGAGAGGTTCTTTGGGGTCTCGGGGCTTCTGCTTCATGATATCCTTTTCGCCCTGTTCAACTCCGAGTGCCAGTGCTGGAAGAGCGTCGGTTACCAGATTTATCCAGAGAAGGTGCACCGGACCGAGGGGTATGGGCAGGGAAAAAAGCATTGAGATGAAGATCACCAAGACCTCTGCAATGTTGCAGGAGAGAAGGAAGAAGATCACTTTCTTGATGTTGGCATAGATGATACGACCTTCTTTGATAGCATTGACGATGGTAGCGAAGTTGTCATCGGCAAGGACCATGTCTGAGGTTTGTTTGGCAACATCGGTTCCGGAGATACCCATAGAAACTCCGATGTCGGCTTTTTTCAGTGCCATAGCATCATTGACTCCGTCTCCGGTCATGGCCACAATGTGTCCGTTGGCCTTTAGAGCGTCAACGATTCTCACTTTGTGTTCCGGCGATACCCTGGCGTAGATGTTTACCTTTTCCACTTCTAATCTCAACTGGCTTTCTGTAAGCCGATCGATGTCCGTGCCGGTGAGAACCCGATCGCCTTCGCCTGCAAGACCGATCAACCTTCCCACCGCAAGAGCGGTCCGGGAATAGTCTCCTGTTACCATCTTGGGGGTAACCCCCGCAAGACGAGCTTTGAAGATGGCTTCTTTGGCCTCGCTTCTTGGAGGATCGATCATGCCCATCAGGCCGAGGAAAACCAAACCGCTTTCGTCTGATGGGGTAAGCTTCTTCGGGAGTTTGACATAGTCCTTGAAAGCAAAGCCCAGGATCCGCAGGGCTTGATCGGACATGGTTTCCATTTCTCGAGCGATAGTCCGCCTGAGCACGGGAGTGAGAGTAGTTATAGTGCCGTCCAAAAGTACTTGCGTGCAGTTTTTCAGGATTTCATCGGGGGCGCCTTTCACAAAAAGGCGGTAACTGCTGCTGGTTTTGTGGAGGGTGCTCATCTTTTTGCGGCTGGATTCAAATGGCAGTTCCATCACTCTGGGATAGAGATGTTCCAGATCTTCTTTGTGGAGACCGCCTTTTGCAGCTGCAACGAGCAGCGCTCCCTCTGTAGGATCGCCGATTACGGTGTGCCTGCCATCTTTGTTGGTGTAGATGGCGTCATTGCAAAGAACACCTGCTGTGAGAAGTTCGTTCAGACCGCTCCTTCTGCCGCTCGTAAGTTCGAAGCTTCCCGAAGGATCGTAGCCGATACCGGAGATGTCAAACCTGCCCGACGGAAGATAGATCTTCACGACGGTCATGGCGTTTTCCGTGAGAGTCCCGGTTTTGTCCGAACAGATAACCGTAGTGGTGCCTAAAGTCTCTACTGCAAGTAGCTTACGTACTATGGCGTTTTGCCTGCTCATTCTGGTCATGCCCATAGCGAGGATGACGGTGACTACCGCAGGCAAGCCTTCTGGAACCGCTGCAACTGCCAGGGCAATGGCAGTCAGGAACAGGTGCAGGGGACTTTCCAAAGACTTCAGAAAACCTGTAAGAAACACGACGCCGCAGATTACAAGCACAGCGATACCGATCTTCTTACTCAGGTCGTTGAGTTTAACCTGCAGAGGAGTAGGGGATGTGTCTATTGTGCTTATAGCATGGGCTATCCTGCCAATTTCCGTCTGCATTCCCGTAGCAACAACAACTCCAGTTCCCCTTCCGTATGTTACAATTGTACTCATGTAGGCCATGTTCTGCCGATCGCCTACTGCCGTTTCTTTGGGATAGACTCGGTCTGCATCTTTACCCGAAGGAACCGATTCCCCGGTGAGAGCTGCCTCTTGGATCTCCAAGTTACTTGTTTCAATAAGCCTGAGATCTGCAGGGACGCTGTCTCCCGCCTCCAGATAAACGATGTCTCCAGGGACAAGCTCCTTGGCATCAACCTGGGATTTTTTTCCGCTCCTCAGCACTTTCGCTTTTGGAGCGCTCATATCTTTGAGGGCTTCTAAGGCTTTGTCTGCTTTGCTTTCCTGTACCAGTCCGAAGACCGCGTTTACGACCACAATGGACACAATCAGGAGAGCATCTATATATTCGCCCACCAGGCAGGAGATGAAGGCCGCTCCTACCAGAATGAGGATCAAAAAGTCGCTCAGCTGATCGACGAGCTTCTGGATGAGCGTGCGTTTTTTTGCTTTGACAAGTTCGTTTGGACCGTGCCGAGCTTTGCGGCCTCCGGCTTCCTTTTCTGTAAGGCCTGCTCCGGGATTTGCTCCGAGCATTTGCAAAACCTTGTGCTTTGGCAAAGTGTGAGCTTCTAAGTTTAAACCAAGCATCTGCATCCTTCCTTTTTGCCGCCGATTTGGGTAAACTGTCTCCCGTAAGGTAACATATTAAAGGACAAGTGTACTTCCTTCATAAAGGCTAGTACAAAGCAGAGAGTGAACTAATCTAGCAAAACAATGCAAAACTTAGCATTTAAAAGAACTGAAAGAGGGACAAGAATTGAAGATCAACATTTGGACCAACAAGTACACTGCTGCAGTTTTAGCAATAATTGCATGCGTGCTGTGGGGAAGTGCCTTCCCCGTGCTGAAGGCAACCTACGCCGAGTTAAATCTGAGACCCGACGATGTCTCGGGGAGGCTCCTTCTTGCCGGAGCCAGGTTCTTCTTGGCGTCTGTCATGACCTTTATAGTGGTTAGGTTCGGTATGAAGAGTGAGATGACAATATCCAAGAAGTGGGTGCTGCCCCTAATTTTTTTGGGGATTTTTCAGACTGGCCTCCAGTACTTCTTCTTCTACAGCGGCATCGCTCACGTGAGCGGTGTTAAGTCTGCGATTTTGAGTTCCATCGGGAACTTCTTCGTTGTGATTTTTGCCCACTTCATCTACAAGAACGACAAGCTGACCTTTGCCAAAGCGTTCGGCCTTTTGACCGGATTCTTAGGCATTGTTATCGTAAATTGGACCCCTGAAGCTGCCGGCATGAGTTGGAACTTCACTCTTCTCGGCGAAGGTTTCATGATCATGTCCGGTCTTACCAGTACGGTGGCAACCTTCGGTGCCAAGAGACTCTCGGGCAAGCTCAATCCGGCGTTGATCAACGCCTACCAGCTCTTTTTCGGTTCGCTGCTTTTAATCGGTGCAGGGCTCCCCGGAGGGATTCAGCCTCACATCACCTTCACACCCAAGTTCTGGGCACTGTTGATCTATTCGGCCTTTTTGTCCAGTGCCGCATTTTCCATCTGGTACAATCTACTGAAGTACAACAAAGCCGGAGAGATCACTATTTACAGGTTCGTCATTCCGATCTCCGGTTCGCTCCTTTCTGCTCTGCTAGTACCGGGAGAAAAGCTGACCGTAGGCATCGTAGCTGCTTTGGTTTTGGTTGCCCTTGGGATCGCCACGGTTAACTACTTTGCCGGCAGCAATAACCAGGAACGAGCCGCTTAACCACTGATTAAAAAAGGACTCCCCGGAAGGGTCCTTTTTTATATGAGGAGTAAAAAGAAACAGGGAGACAAGCGATTGGCCTGCGTGACAAAACCGTTCGTATTTTGCTGACGACAGAGGGAAATCGGGTTGTTTAGCAAAACTTTGATTGGAAGGGAAACTTGCAATGGGTGCGGTAAAACTCGAGACAGAACCGGAGCTTCATTGGAAAGCCCCGGTTTTCATTGGCCAATGTGACGTAGCAACTTGACTTAACAACCCCGGAAATGGCACAGCAGGTTCTTGCGATGACAGTTGACGTGGGAGTGTGTCTGTATAGGAGATAGGTAGGAACATTTAAGAACCGCAAGTAACACATCTTTAAAGCGTATACAGGTGGATAACCAAGTCCGTCTAGTTTTTGGGCATGACTAAAACGCCGGTATCCACTTGTTGCACATTTGGGAATGCACTGCTTTTTCTCAACTCCAGTGTCCTTATACATAACCCCGGGAACCTACCCGGGAGCGCAAAACGCGCCTGGTTCGTCTAACAAATAGGCGCGGCTAACAGGAGGAACTCCAATGTTTTTTTTGCAGACGACGAACTCATCGAAAGCGCATTTGGAAAAAGAAATAAACCGACTAATCGACCTTTATGGCCAGGATGTCTTGAGGACGGCCTATATGTACCTAAAAGATCTCCAGAAAGCAGAAGACGTTTTTCAGGAGGTCTTCATCAGGGTCTTTAGAAAGTACGAAACCTTCCAAGGTCGGTCTAGCGAAAAAAGTTGGATCATCAGGATCACGATCAACCTCTGCAAAGACGTCTTGAGAAGTGCCTGGCTAAAGCGGGCCCTACTCACAGACAAACCTGTGAAAGAAGAACTGCCTCAAGAAGGAGAATCTCTAGAAAGCAGAGTGGCGCAGGATGCAGAGGACAAACTCTTGTTTTCAGAGGTAATGAACCTCAAGACCGAGTTCAAAGACGTCATACTGCTTTACTACTACCACGGCTACGACACAAAGGAGATTAGCGAGATCCTAAAAGTTAAGGAAGGTACAGTAAGGAGTAGGCTTCACAGAGCAAGGCAGATTCTCAAAGAACGGCTGGAAGGGAGGGTTGATTTCGGTGACGCAGATGAAAGATTTTAGGCGAATTGCAGATGAGTCCATGGCAAATGTCAACGTGAGAGCAGAGCTCAAAGAAAAAACTCTGGTAAAACTTTATCGCAAGCCCAATACCGTTCGTTTCTTAGTTCCCGCATTAGCTGCAGCGTCTATCATGCTGATTCTGGGTATTGCCTTCTGGCCGGAAAGCCCGCAGAGCATGCCGGAAGACGGCAGCACCGAAATGGGTATTATGCAGCTTAAAACACTGTCCTCGCCACTTGGCGCGCCCGAGACCTCCCGCTTCATGGCAATGGATGTGAACAGCTGGAGCTTTGTATCTGTGGAGGAAGCGCGGGACGCATTTGGCGAAGGGTTCCTTACCCCAGGTAACATCCCGCTTGGTTTTGAACTGGAGTCGATTACAGGAACCGGAACCGAAGACCAGGTAGAAAACGTTACTCTGACCTACAGCGAATCGGCATCAAGCGTAGATGGGCTTATCCGCTTCATCACGATTACCCAAGAAAAAGTAGCGTCATCTTGGGAGTACTACGGTTTCGAAGAAGTGGATCTGTTGGGGTACACCGGATATGTTAGCGCCAGTGAGGAAACAGCAGAACTGCACTTTTTCCTTGGCAGCGTCCGCTACGACGTCATCGGACAGCTCCAAAAAGACCAGGCAATTGCCATTGCCAAAAGCATGATTCAAAGCACGAGGTGAACTGGTTGAAGCAACTCAGAGCTTTTAAGAAGCTACAGTTTGTGTCTGTACTCTTAGTGTTTTTTGCCTTAAGTTCTTCCGTTTTTGCAAAGACTCCCATACCTTCCGGGTATAATAACCTGGAGATGTACTACAGACACAAAGACATAGATCGCTACTTGTTTCAGGATCACAAAAAGGACCTGGAAGTGCGGGGGATTACCGTCACTCACACAGGTCCGGTGAAAGACCGTATTGAAATCGGCATCATGCCATATACCGAGGAAAACGCCCAGTTCCTTTACAAAGCGTTGGGGAGGGAAGGAATAGTAGTCGTGCCTAGCACGCAGGCGACCCTCTATGTAAAAGACGCAAACGAGACGGTTGAAGCTTTTGCTCCCCAGTCTGGAACCATCTCCGAAGACGTTCTAACAAAGTACCAAGAGATAGCTCTGTATGTGGCGGAAAACGGCAAAGACCTTGCCAAACGGGGCACACGGGTAACCTACGTAAAGCCTACAGCTAGCAGCGTTGAAGTAGGCATCTTACCTTACACCGAAGAAAACGCTGCCTATCTTAGAGATCTGTTTGGAGGCGAATTGGAGATTACCGCCGGAGCCAAGCTCAATCACGTGAGGTTTGGCAGCCCCAAACCTCCGACAATCCAAGTGCTGCAGAACTCAGAGAGAGCCTTCTACATCAAGCTCGGTCTCGCAGTTCTCGCAGGCGGACTGGCCTTAGGTTTGTTGTTCTTCAAGCCGAAAAAACAGCATAACTCCTCCCTTTAGTTTTCGCAGGGCAGACCGAACAGGTCTGCCTTTGTTTATACATGTATGACTGGTCTAACGCACCGCTTCATCTTGAAACTGCAGCAGCCAGCGGCGGAACTTCGTCTCAAAGCAGCTCCGCAAAACTCTCTTTAGAGCGTCTAGCTCGTCGGGGTTTTTGCTTCGCTTGATGGTCTCCAGGTACTTCGGATACTCGCTGTACAGAGCAAGTTCGGCCGCTGATAAGCTGCTCCACGAGCTGATTACATCGGCTTCTAACGCTTCTTTTTGATCTCTAGATAGGGACAAGTCCAGTGCAAAATCGAAGAGCTCCACTAAGGCTCTTGCGCACAGCGCGACCTGGGCCGGCTTGTAGTTCAGCTTGTCCATGACAAGCGCTCTGAGAACTGAATTATTCTGGACGGTCTTGATGGTCAAAGAACTGAGGAACGACTGCAGAAACACTACAGCCTCGTTTAGCTGGAAGGTTTTCTCGGGAGTGAGGAAGTGAAGCCACAGGGAACGGTCAAGGGTGCTGTCTAAATAGAGCAGTCCGATACCCCTGTACGAAGCATTGCCTTCGGCGTACTCAATCTCAAAGAGGACGCCTTTTCCGCCCAAGGCAGACAGCCACTCTCCCACAAGAAACGTGGGGTTAAGAATCTGAAATGCGCTAGCGATGGCTAGGGCATGCTCCTTTGGAGTCTTGGAGTTGTTTTTGGGAGCAAACATTAGCCAAAGTTCCTGGTCCAGGGCGGGGTCTCTAAGAATGACCAGGGAGTCGTTTTCCAGAACCTCCCACGCATGCGATAACTGGAATGAAACAAAACCATAGTGGAAGGAGTAGGTATACGTAGAAGTACTGGCCAGGACAAAGACTGCTCCCTGGAGCACCAGTACTAAAGCTAAGATGGGTTTTTTCAGCCTGTCCATTTGCATTCCTCCACAAAAGCCTTTGGCAAAAAGTTCTTTAATTGGTGCTTCTTGTAATAATATATGGAGGAATTGACTACATTATGTTCAACTTATATTACGATTTATTTTTGTCGTCCGGGAAAAAACATAGTGTTGCAGTGACATGTTTTCAACCCTAACCATATTCCCATAGCGGTGCACAAGTTCACACAGGAAGGGAGGATGGGCTGCAGCTTCTGTAGCTAAAGCGATGATCACAATTACCGATCTCACTAAAGAGTACGGACCAGGTAAAGGCGTTTTTGACCTTTCCTTCACGGTAAATCGGGGAGAGGTGTTTGGCTATCTCGGGCCCAACGGCGCAGGGAAAACCACAACCATTAGGAACCTCCTGGGCTTTATTCACCCCGACAAAGGTTCCTGCACCATTGACGGCTATGACTGCCACAGGGAAGGGGCCAAAATCCAGGAGAACCTCGGCTATCTTCCCGGCGAGATAGCTTTTTTCGATGCCATGACCGGAGACGAGTTCCTGCATCTTATGACGGAGATGCGGAGAATGAAGGATACAACCAAGCAGAAACAGCTAATTGAGCTTTTCGACCTGGACACCAAAAGCAGCATCAGAAAGATGTCCAAAGGCACAAAACAGAAGCTGGGGCTGGTCTGCGCCTTCATGCACGACCCGGACGTTCTCATCCTAGACGAGCCAACAAGCGGCCTGGATCCGTTGATGCAGAACCTCTTTGTGAACCTGATTCTGGAGGAGAAGTCCCGGGGAAAGACCATCCTCATGTCCTCACACAGTTTCGAAGAAATTGAAAGAACCTGCGACAGGGCAGGCATTATCCGCCAAGGCAGACTTGTTGCAGTGGAAAATATCCAGACGCTAAAAGCCGAGCGGCGGAAAATCTACCAGATTACCTTTGGCTCCGAGGAACAGGCAAAAAGTTTCGCCGGTGACTACGGAGATATCGTGGAGATTAATGGCGTTGAGGTGAGTGCAGCGGTCAGCGGCGATGTAGACAAACTCATTAAGATCTTGGCCCAGTTCGAAGTGGTAGGTCTTGATGTTGCCAATCTCAGCCTGGAAGACGTCTTCATGCACTACTACAAAAGGGGTGGTACTGATGATCAACCTTCCGCTTTTTAAGTCGACCATCAAACACAACTACAAGGTATTCATCATCATCCTAGCTGTTCTTGTCATGTATTTTGTCATCATCACCCAGATGTTCGAACCAGGCGCATACGAAAGCATCGAAACGCTGCTGCAGGCTTTGCCCTCTCAGCTTATAGACGCTATGGGACTGAATGTGCTCGAGCCGAGCCTCCTAGGCTATCTTGCCGGATACTACTACGGCTTTCTCATTGTTGTGTTTCCTCTGTTATACTCCATCATTGTTGCAAATCGGCTCATTGCCAAGCACGTAGACCGAGGTTCTATGGCTTACCTCCTGGCTACGCCCAATACCAGGATCAAGATCTGCCTGACCCAAGCGCTGTTTCTTGTTCTCAGCGTGACCCTGTTAATCGCTTCCCTTGCGGCGATCGGCATTCTCACCTGCCAAGCGCTCTTTCCTGGCGAACTGGACATATCCCGTTTTCTGTTCCTGAACTTCGGCGCGCTGCTTCTGCATTGGATGCTGAGCGGCATCGGTTTTTTAGCATCATGCCTCTTCAACGACACCAAGAACTCTCTGGGCTTTGGCGCAGGCATTCCCATCTTTTTTGTCATCGTTCAGATGCTGATGAACGCCAGCGACAAGCTCAAGGGCCTAAAATACGTCACTTTGCTTTCTCTGTTTGATCCCGAAGGGATCATCTCAGGGGGACGAGTGTGGCCTGCGTTTTTTGCCATGTTTGTCTTTGCAGCGGTCTTTTATGGAGCCGCAGTCTACATCTTCAACAGTAAGGACCTTCCGATATAAAAATGCACCCTTGATAGTTCAAGGGTGCAGTGGTATATGCAGGTTACAGCACGATCTCCATGCCGTCGTAGCTCATTATTAGGCCGTGCTCTTTGTAGGTTTTTTCGTGGAGGTCGTAGACCACCCTGCCGTTATGGGAAAAGTGGGTGGAAATCAGCACCGAGTTTTCATCTATAGAACCGCTTTTCCTCAGGATTTCCACAACCTCAACGTTTTCTGCAAGGGACATGTGATTGGTTCTTTCTTTGATATCTAAAAGGCCTAGTGTGGAGTCGAAGATCATAAGGTGGAAGTAATGGGATTTTAGGTACTCCCAGGTTTCTTCCGGATAAAAGCCCGAGTCCAGGCCGTAGAGAAATCTCTTGTTGTCCTTTTCCACTACATAGATGCAGGTTTCTTCGCCTGCGTATGATGTAACGTGATTTGCGGCAAGAGGGGTTATCTTGTATTGGTCGATGAAGAAAGGTTGCCATCTTTTTACAGTGTGGAACTGCAAAAGCTCCATTTTACTCTTGTCCCAGCTGGCAAACTCTGGTGTCAGGTCGAATCTGGAAAGGGCCTTTTCATTGGCGTAGATGTTCAGGGGAGGATTTCCCGGATTGGTGTACCACCTCAGCTTGAACTCCAGATCGAAGATGTTGAAGTGATCGCTGTGGGAGTGGGTGATTACCAGGTGTTCCAGCTTGGACAGATCTAGTTGGTACTGGTGGACAAAAGTCAGCGCATCGTTGAAGTCGAACATGATTTTGTCGTCTAAAAGCAGGCTCGAGCGCTTTCTGATGTTGCGCCCGCCAAGCTCCCCGCTGGACTTGCAGGTCTGGCAAGAGCAGAAGATCGCAGGTACACCTTCAGCAGCGGCAGTTCCGAGGAATTTCAGCTTCACAGAATGACCCTCCTATAGGCGTATATTAAGATACTTCCATTATACCAGGAAGTCCCTGGACAGGATGGAAGCTCAGCTAAATTTACAGTGTTAGAAAGCAGGTGGAAGATTGGAAAACGTCCTTGAGATTTCCGGGCTGAAAAAGAGCTACGGCCGTATCGAAGCGGTGAGGGGTATTGACCTCGAAGTAAAAAGAGGCGAACTCTTTGCCTTTTTGGGTCCCAACGGAGCGGGAAAGTCCACGACCATTGAGATCATCAGCACCTTGCTCGAACCCGATGCAGGATCGGTTAGAGTCTGCGGGTTTGAACTAGGAAGGGAAGACGCCGAGATCAGAAAAAGCATCGGCATAGTCTTTCAGTACAGCGTTCTCGACAATCTCTTGACAGTAGAAGAGAACCTGGAGATCAGAGCTTCTTTCTACGGACTTACGGGGAAAAAGCGGAAAGACGCTATTGACTTTGCTGCAACTGTAGCAGGAGTAACCAGTTTCATCAGGCAGCCCTACGGCAAACTTTCCGGCGGGCAAAGAAGAAGGGCTGATATCGCTAGAGCCCTTGTGAACACGCCGAAACTCATCCTCCTCGATGAGCCCACAACCGGTTTGGATCCCCAGACCAGGCTGAACGTTTGGGATGCCATCCACAACCTCCAGGAAAACAATCATCTTACGGTGTTCCTCACCACCCACTACATGGAAGAAGCGGCAGTTGCCGATAACGTGGCCATCATCGACCACGGGCTCATTGTGGCAACAGGTACACCTGCAGCCCTCAAGAGCAGGTACTCTGCCGACAGATTGTATCTTGTGGCAAACGACTATGAACAGATGCGGACACTCCTTGAGGAAAGAGGAATCGCCTACCAGTTTTCTGGTGGTCAGTTTGTGATTGGCATTGGCAGTAGCCTTGAAGCCCTACCCATCTTGGAAGACCTCAAGGGCACGTACACCGACTTTCAAGTCATCGCCGGCGATATGGACGATGTTTTTGTTGGAATTACAGGAAGAGAAATGAGGGAGGATGCAACGCTATGAACGTATTCTTGCAGCTTTGCCGGAGGAACCTGTTGCTGTTTTTCCGCGATAAAAGCGCCGTCTTCTTTTCTCTCCTTTCGGTTTTTATCATTATCGGGTTGTATGCGCTGTTTTTGGGCGATGTGGTGGTTGCATCGGTGGAGGACGTCGTTGGGGAGCACGCTAGATTCCTTATAGACTCCTGGATTATGGCGGGGACTTTAGCGGTAACAGGAATCACCACTACCATGGGTGCTTTCGGCATTCTCATCGACGATCAGCACAGAAAGTACAGCAACGACTTCAAGTCCTCACCGATCAAACGCGGGCAGATCTTGGGTGCCTACATCTTCAGCGCCTGGGTGATCGGGGTGATCGTCAGCTTGCTCGGCCTTCTGCTTGCAGAAGTGTACATTGTCTTTGCAGGTGGCAGGTGGCTTGGGTTTGGCAGCATCATGAGCATGATTGGCGTCATGCTGGTCAGCGTCTTTTCGGCAAATGCCTTGATTCTCTTAGTGGTCTCGTTCTTTAAGTCCATGCGAGCGTTCTCGGTGGCATCTACCGTTGTTGGCTCCATGATCGGGTTTATCACCGGCATCTACATCCCAGTAGGTCAGCTGCCTCCAGGTGTCCAAACGGTAGTCAAACTGTTTCCGCCGAGCTACTCAGGATCGCTGTACCGGTTGATAATGATGGAAAAACCCTTCGAACTTGCTAACCTTCCTGCAGCCGCAGTCTCGGAGATCAAGTCGGTGATGGGAGTCACCTACAGCTTTGGCAGCAGCGTCGTTTCTCCTGGAGCAAGCATTCTGATCCTTCTCGTCTCTGGGGCGGTGTTTTTCCTCGTTGCCCTTCTGCGGTTCAGCAGGAAAAACTCCTAAGCTAAAAAAGTCAAAACGCAGAAAAGCCCCGTTCCGCCAGTTCACTACGGCAGAACGGGGCTTTATTGTCTTTCAAGAGTTTTCGTTTACGCGTCTGGGAGTTCCAGTCTTTTCAGCAGTAGAGGAAAATAAACATAAAGTGGCTGATGGAACCTAAGACAACGAAAACGTGGAAGATCTCGTGAAACCCCACAAGGTCCTTGAAGAAGTTGGGCTTTTTCGTTGCGTAGATCACGGCACCGATGGTGTACAACACTCCTCCTAGAAGAAGTAAGGTGATAGAACCTAGAGATGTGGCCTTCACCAAAGGAGAGAGGGCAAAGACTGCCAGCCAGCCCATTAAGACGTAGGTTAGAGTATAAACCCACCTGGGAACTTTGATGAGAAACGTTTGGAGAAAGATCCCGCAGATGGCGATGGCCCAAATCAGGGAGAGCAGGGTGTATCCCACAGGGCCTCGCAAAAGCATGAGACAGATGGGCGTGTAGGTGCCGGCAATCAGGACGTAGATCATCCCGTGATCGAGCTTACGGAAAAAAGCAATAGTCTTCTTCGAAGCGTTGATGATGTGGTATGTGGCGCTAGTGCTGTAGAGGAGGATCAAGCTCAGACCGAAGACGACAAACGAGAAGATCTGCAGGGGATCTCCTGCAGGGAGGGCACGGGCAACGAGAACAACTAAACCGATAACGGACAGTACAGCTCCTATAAGATGGGTTAAACCATTTCCAGGTTCGCGGAACTTGCTGAGCATTAAAAACGCCTCCTTGTGCTGCCAGCGCTACGCTCGAGACGCAGGCGCTGCACCAAACAGGACCTGTCATTCTCGAGCCGTTCTTGCGTATCCATAACCGATACGTATGCGTTAGCTCTAACTCTATCATAACCCATACGTGCCACTTGTCAAGAGGGTTTTGTGCGAGGCGTTTTGAGGTAATAACATAAATGTCTGTCTGATTTCAAGGGGTCTTCCGATGTGGTATACTTAGGCTAGTTGAAAGGCAAGTACTTTAACAGTAGGTGATGATTTTGGAGTATTTCTACACTCTCCTCGTTTCTTCCAAACTGGTGAATGACGTCTGGGCAGGATACCTGTCGTTTGGCATTGTAGTGCTGCTCCTTACTGCATCCTGCGTGATTGCTTACATAATCGCTAAAAAGGTCGTCCTTGGTCTGGGCAAGTACTACATTAAAAACAATAAGCTGAAGTGGGACGACACTCTCGTGGAGAGAAAGGTCCTGGATCGATTGATCCTTTACATCCCCGCGATCATCGTCTTTAACGCGGCCCCCATCTTCGGTGAAGGGGAGTTTCTTGTACAAAGGCTTGCGGTAACCTATGCTCTTGTTGCGACGATTTTTGTCGTGGATGCAGTATTGAACGCCATAAACGACCTTTACAACACCTACGCCAAAAACTCAAAGGCCAAGCCCATTAAGGGCTTCATCCAGGTGCTCAAGATCGTTTTCGGCATCATTATCTTTATCGTACTTATTGCCAACCTCATCGGTCAGAGCCCGGTGATCATCCTTAGCAGCCTCGGCGCCCTTACAGCGATCTACTCTTTGATCTTCAAAGACGCAATCTTGGGCTTTGTAGCGGGCATTCAGCTTTCAGCAAATGACATGGTCCGAATCGGCGACTGGATTGAGATGGGCAAGTACGGGGCAGACGGCTACGTGACCGACATCACCCTGACAACTGTTAAGGTGCAGAACTGGGATAAGACCATCACCACCATTCCCACGTATGCCCTGATCTCCGATTCGTTCAAGAACTGGCGGGGCATGTTTGAGACTGGAGGGCGAAGGATCAAGCGTTCGGTTTTCATCGACATGACCTCCATCAGGTTCCTCACGAAAGAGGATATCGAACGCTTGAAAAAGATTCACTACCTCAAGGATTACATCGAGGCCAAGGAAAAAGAGATCGAAGAGTACAATAAAAAGCACAACATCAATCCCGAAATCAAGGTCAACGGAAGGCACTTGACAAATATCGGCACCTTTAGGGCTTACATCACTAACTACTTGAAGAACCATCCCCAGTTAAATCCAACGCTCCTGCAGATTGTTAGACAGCTTGATCCCGGACCAAACGGACTGCCTTTGGAGATCTATTGTTTTACCGCCGATACCAGATGGGTAGTCTATGAAGGAGTGCAATCGGATATCTTCGACCACATCTTAGCTGTTGCCAGCGAGTTCGACCTGAGGATCTTCCAGAATCCTTCGGGAAACGACCTCAGAGAGCTTGCAGGCGGAGCTGTTTTCCGCGAGCGTTAAAAAAAACCGGGTGTCACCCCGGTTGTAGGAGCAGAGAGTAATGTACGAGTTCTTGCTGAAAAGATTTGTAAAAAACTATAAAGACGTGCACCGTCCTAAGGTAAGGGAAGACTACGGCCGGCTGAGCAGCATAGTGGGCGCAGCTAGCAACGTTTTGCTGGCTGCGCTGAAGTTTGCTGTAGGGTTTGCCACACGCAGTGTTGCCATTATGGGCGATGCTGTAAACAACCTGTCGGATGCAGGCTCATCGCTGATTACCGTGATCAGCTTCAAACTGGCAGGAAAACCTGCAGACGAGGAGCATCCTTTCGGCCATGCACGCATTGAGTACATCGCATCTTCCCTTGTTGCAGTATTGATTTTAGTTATCGCCGTAGAGCTGTTTATGGAGTCTGTCTCGAGAATCATCAATCCTGTAGAGATGCACTTTGGCCTGGCTGCATATGTGGTTCTGACCTTTTCCATTTTAGTGAAGCTTTGGCTTTCTACGTTCAACAGACGGCTTGCAGGAAAGATCGGCTCGCCCATACTCGAGGCTACTGCAGCAGACAGCTTGTCGGACGTTCTTGCCACATCTGCCATCCTGGCCTCCAATATCATTTCTCCTTTGGTGGGCATCTCTCTCGACGGTTACATGGGAGTAGGGGTTTCCGTTTTCATCACCATCAGCGGAGTATCCATACTTAAAGAAACCCTCAACCGAATCGTGGGGCAAAAACCCTCCGACGAGCTGGTGGAGAAGATAGACTCCTACATCAAGAAGCACGAAGGCATCATCGACACCCACGACCTGGTAGTCCACGAGTACGGACCAGGCCGCTGCTTTGCTACGGTGCATGCTGAAGTTAATGCAAACGGCGACTTTCTCGAGAGCCACGACCTCATCGACAATATCGAGAGGAACATCTCCGTAGATCTCGGCATTCACCTGGTGATACACATCGATCCTGTGATCACCGACGACCCGTATGTCAACGAGCTGAAGGAAAAGACAGAAAGGGTTGTGGTTTCCATCGATCCGGAATTGAGTATGCACGATTTTCGGGTGGTCAAAGGTAAGACACACTGCAACCTGGTCTTTGACGTTACAGTTCCCGCAGGGTACAAGAAATCAGACAAGCAGCTGATCAGAGAGATCTCCGAAAAGATCTCCGAGCTGGACAAGAGCTTCTATGCGGTAGTCACCGTAGATCGGGCTTACACCTCGCTGACCAATCTACTGAAGTAACCCCATCTTGGGCAAATAATACTGAATACACTGCTCCGGACAGGTGACAACTTGCAGAATTAGTTATATCATATACATTAGGAGAGTTTGCAAAAAGGGATGAAGCGGCAAAAACTCCCATGGACTGCGTAGAGGTTCTCGGGTTCTATTTTTTTGTTTTGGGATGCGCAGCTTACAGCTTCATAAAGGTATTAAGGAACACAGCGGTAATAAATGGACTTTCAGCCAACATTTATTAGCCCAACGCTGATAAGTGCTGGCTTTATTTTAGATTTAGGTTGATAGAAAATTAACAATCTATCTGCTGCAGTCAGATCAAGGAGGATGATTATGCACAAAAACCCGCTAGAGAGGATACGATTTACCCAGGAACTCCAAGAAGTCTTTGAACAAGCAGTTAAAATAATCGTACCTGAAAGCCGTCAGCAGCTCATTGAAATGGCTGTAGGCTACGATGCACGCGGCTATTTTGAAGTCGTGAGCGAGATTCCCGGAAGCGGGAAAATCGTTGAAGCGACCGTAGCCAGGTGCCGAAATGGCATTGCCGTAAACTATCAGGACGTGTATATGCGCCGCAGAGATCCCGACGCCATTATGGTTGCAGACGATCGTCCCACCGATAAGGTGAGATATCAGGATAGGTACGGCGAAGATTTCGCCCCGCTGAGAAAAGCGACCCTCAAGTGGCTGGGTACCCAGAACCTGATCGTCATGCCTTTTATGGCAGGAGGCAGTCAGGATCTTGGTTATCCTGCAGTGCTCATTGCACCTGAAAACACCGCGTTTTTTGCCGCGGCTCTTGCCGATCTCCAGGGAATGATCCCCGCAAGTCAGCTTCCCGATGGCTTCGAGCCCAGGTCCATTATCTACCTTGCACCTCCCTTCAGACACACCCACTTCGGAGGCAAACAGGTAGTTCTGCACCACAAAAACGACGGCGTTCACGAAATTTTCTCATACAATCTCTATCCAGGACCTAGCGCCAAAAAGGGCGTCTACGGCATGCTTCTTTCTATCGGAGAAGAAGAGGGCTGGATCACTGCTCATGCGTCAACGGTTCGGGTTATCAGTCCCTACGATAACGTAGTAACGTTTATGCATGAAGGCGCAAGTGGCGGCGGAAAGAGCGAGATGCTCGAGGAGCCACACCGCCAGCCCGATGGCAAGATTCTCTTTGCCACAAACATCCTGACTAACGAAGACATCTACTTCGACATGAGAGACACCTGCGAGCTAGAACCGGTAACCGACGATATGGCTTTCTGCCACCCCAGTTTGCAAAAGGGCAGCAAAAAGCTGGTGGTTCGGGACGCAGAAGCAGGCTGGTTCATCAGAATCAACCACATCACCGACTATGGCATCGCGCCCCACTACGAGCGCCTGACCATCAATCCCAAAGAACCATTGGTGTTTTTAAACATCGACGGGGTACCCAATGCAACCTGCTTGATTTGGGAGCATACAATGGACGAGCCCGGCAAGCGCTGTCCTAATCCGAGAGTGATCATGCCCAGGAAGCTCATTCCCAATACAGTCGACGATGCAGTGGAAGTAGACATCAGAAGCTTTGGTGTGAGAACTCCGCCATGCACCGCCGATAAACCTTCTTACGGTATTATAGGACTCTTTCATGTTCTACCTCCGGCTCTAGCATGGCTCTGGAGGCTGGTAGCACCTAGGGGCTATGACAATCCCAGCATCATTGAGTCGGGTAAAGGAATGACCAGCGAAGGTGTCGGCTCCTACTGGCCGTTTGCCACAGGAAGGATGGTCGACCAGGCAAACCTTCTTCTAGACCAGATCCTGAACACCCTGTCTACAAGATATCTCCTCATACCCAACCAGTATATCGGTGCCTACAAAGTGGGCTTTGCCGGACAGTGGATCACCAGAGAGTATATGGCAAGACGGGGCAGCGCTAAGCTCAGACCTGAGCAGCAGGTGCCAGCAAGGTGTCCTCTCTTGGGGTATGCACTGCAGAACATCAAGGTGGACGGAGTGAACCTGCCGAAGGGTCTTCTCCAGGTCAACCTTCAGTTGGAAGTTGGCAACGAAGGCTACGACAAGGGAGCGGAGATTCTCACCAACTTCTTCAAGAGAGAACTTCAGAAGTTCCTGACTCCCGATCTCCATCCGCTAGGCAAAGAGATTATCGAGTGCTGTTTAGACGACGGCACTGTAGAAGACTACTACAACCTCATCCCCAAACTCTAAGTCTTCTAGCTAAACAGACTTCAAACGACTGTATGCAGCTTATTGCGAGCTGCATCGCAGTCGTTTTTTTTGAGGAGAATTAGTACAGACATGTAGTGTTAGTAAAACTGGGGAGGGACGTGGATGCCCCGGAAAAAGGCAACGGCTCTAGAGATCAAAGTGACCACAGAAGCACTGGTTATCCTGGCCTCGTAAAGACTTGCGTAGGTTAGAGCACCGAGAAACAGGAGTACATAGATGATCTTCTCCTTGAGGCCGGCCCTTTTAAACGTCGGAAAATCTATAAAAAAGAGGACGGCAAAAACCCCGATCATGAAGACGAAGTTCATTTGGCCTGCACCTTCTTTCTAATATAGAGAACCACAAAGGTGATGAGGATCAATACCACCTGGGGAATGAAGGCGTAGTACCTGTAGAACTCAGCAGCAAAGTAGACGTTTTGCAGAATGGAGGGGAAAGATAGATGGGCGCTTAGCGCTACAAGAGCTCCTAGGGGCAGGATCAGGTGCTTGCAGGTTTTAAGCTTGAAGGTCTCTTTAATGCCGCGGGCCAGACTGTAGAAGCTGACAAAACCTTTGAGAAGCCCACTGAAGACGAAGTTCAGAGCTACAAACACTTCAGTTCTGGTGAGGACTTGGGAGATGTTAATTAACCGGGCGGTTTCAAAAGACGGATACGAAGTCATAGAGGTGAATTCGCCAAGGACCAAGACGTGTCTGAGGACCACCGTAAGAATCAAAGCCAATGCCAGGAAACTTCCTTTGGTAAAGCTCTTGAAGACCTGACGGGGCTTGCCCAACAAACCTGCTACGCTTAAGACTATTACCATCTCGCCAAAAGGAAAGGAAAAAACCGTAAAGGAACTGTCCACAACAGCACTCCAGTCAGAGGGGATCACTGGCAGGAGGTTTCGAGGATCCATCAGTTCTGCAACCATAAGAGTCACTCCGACTATCGTTACGATGGTCAGGACGAATGATAGTTCGCTGAACTTTAATATAGCTCTAAGTCTTGCCCTTGCACTATAGACGATAGAAAGTACAATCAACGATGCAATGACCAGATCGGGAGTCCGAACCAAGATCGCAGTGTTGATGAAGTTGACGAAGTTTGCCACGATTAAAGTGGTGACTGCGAAAAAGTAGACAAGGTAGAAGAGGTTCACTATGGTACCGATGATCCTGCCGTAAGCAGCATCGTGGATGGCAAAAAGGTTTTTATCCGGTTCCAGAGAGGACAAAAGGTAGTAGAGCCCCAAAACCACAAGGTAGATAAGGAATGCCAGGAGCACACTGATGTAGCTGTACTTGCCCATTTCGTTTGCAGGCGAAATGATGGTGATTGTACCAATGAGAAAGACTGTGACCAAAGACACTATTTGGTTGCTCGGTACTTGGGTTTTCTGCTCCACCTGCAAAGTCTCCCTTACAAGAATCTTATGAGCTTGCCTACGCCGTTGATTTCAACTTTAATGTCGAAAACAAAGGGTGCCTCAGGCCAGATCTGTTCCCACTGGGCTTCGTTCTCCCGCCAAAACTTAGGCAGCCTCCGCATTACCAAGTGTCCGAGACCGATGAAGTCACCCTGCTCTTTGGCTTTATCTACCGCTGCACGAACCTCCCGTTTGATACCTTCTTCAATGGCGTGGAGGTACTCAGGCCACGAAAAAGGATCGTTTAGGGATTTAGATGACTCCAGCTTGGTAATCCTCCCGGTAACTTCGGCGGAGAACACGAAAGTAAGCTGACCGTCTACGAGCTTAGGCGTGAGGCTAGTGCGATTGCGTACGATCTCGTAGGTAAACTTCTCGCTGCCGCCTTTGACAGTTGCTACGATCAAGCCGGTGCCGAACCTACCGGTCAGCCAGTTGTACCCCTTGGTTTCGGTTTCTGTGAGATAGTCCATGAACTGACGGGGATGGATTAGCCCCGCACCTTTGTAGACGATTAAACTACCGTCTTCTTCCTTGATGTGCTCAACTCGCCCCATTACGGTCATGGGGATCTGTGATGCCCGGTCTTTGGCGTAGTCAAAGGCAGTCGTCACCACAGCAAGAGAGTTGACGTAATTGGTCAGCACGATTTGGGTAATTTCAAAAGCGGGGATCGATCCGGTGGGAAACTTTGAGGCGAGGATGTCGCTGGCCTTTCCACTGGTGATCAGGATGAAGGTATCTTCTCTAGCATCGTCTGTGCGCATGATCCAGTCGATGACGTGGTGGGTGCCGTGGGTGTTTACGAAGTCTTCGCTGAATATTACCAGACGGTTGTGGGCGAAGTACAACCTGTTGGGCGAGTAGAGGTTGGCCTTTCTTACCGCTTCTGTGAAGCTGTCGGCGACCGACTCGATCTTGGCAAAAGGCTCTCCGCCGGAGACGATGCTGTTTGCTGGAGAGGGATTCAGAACTTGGACTGTAGCCTTAACTCGGCCGTCTTCTGCAACGTCGAGCCCCATCGCCACAACGATCTCCACCTCATTGAGATCAACCCTGTCGTAGCAGCCTGCAAGGGCAAAAACAATGAGCAGAAAAAGGACAGCCCTTTTCATAGGTCTTCTCCTTTGATAGACGATTTTGGTCTTTCGCCAAAGCGCTTCTTGCCACCTAAGACCTGAGGTCGCCGTTTCATGAGCCACAGCGGCGCGCGGAGGAAAGAGTCCTTGATATCCTCGCCTTCAAAGGGCATAAACGGCGACATGAAGGGAACGCCGAAAGGCTGTAGACTTGCTAGATGAATGACGATGAGAACTGTAGCGGTGACAAAGCCAATAATGCCAAAAAACGAAGTAAACACGTAAAACAAAATGCGCAGAAGGGCTGACTCATCGTAGAGCGTGGGAACGATGTAGGAGGTGATGGCAGTAAGGGCAATAACGATCACCAGGGGTTGGCCGATCAAGCCAGCACTTACTGCCGATTCGCCCATCACCAGAGAGCCTACAATACCTACAGCTGGGCCGATGGGTCTTGGCATCCGCACCCCGGCCTCTCTGATGATCTCCAGGATGAACATCATCACTCCTACCTCTACCACTGCAGGGAAGGGCGTGCCTTCAACTGCGTTGGCAAAGGTTACAAGGAGAGGTGTGGGCAGGAGTTCATGCTGGAAGCTCACCAGAATGATGTAGAGGGAAGGGCTGATTACGCTGATGGTAAACGAAAGGATGCGGATGATCCGGATCAGCGAAGTGAAAAGAGGTCTAGTGTAGTAGTCGTCCGCAGTTTGGAACTTCTCGATAAACAGGAGGGGGACGGTGATGGCATTGGGACTCCCATCCACCAGAATGCCTACTCTGCCTTCAAGGATTCTAGCGGCAAGGACATCGGGTTTTTCTGTGTAGCCGGTAGTGGCAAAAGGACTGTAAGGGTGCTCCTCGATCAGCTGTTCGATGTAACCGGTGTCGAAGATGCCGTCGATTTCGATCTGGCGAATCCTCTGCTTCACCTCGCGAACGAGATCTTCTTTAGCAATCCCCTTAAGGTAGACAATGGTCACAAGAGTATTGGTCACGCTTCCAAGGGTAAACGATTCGAAAACCAGATCTGGGTTGTTAATCTTCCGTCTGATGAGCGAGGTGTTGGTGCGCATGGACTCGGTAAAGGACTCCCTAGGGCCGCGCACAACCGCTTCGCTTGAGGGCTCGGTTACACTCCGTGTAGCGAAACCTCTAGAAGCTATGATCAGTGCTGCATCTTCCTTGTCAATGAGAAGGGCCGTGTCCCCTGAAAGGATTTTGTTTAAGATCTCCCGGATATCTTTTTCCTCTTTGATGTCCTCTGCGGTCAGGAGGTTTTTGCAGACGTAGTCTTTGAGTCTGTAGCGGGGGACGAAGCTCGTCTCAGCTGCATCGACAATCAAAGGCCGCAGCACGTTCCGCTGGACCACTTCTTTGTCCAGGAGGCCGTCGACACAGAGGATGGCAGCTTTAGTTTTTTGAGCGATGAGAAACTCCCGGATAACCACGTCGTTGCTTTCGGCAAGCAGCTCTCTGATGATCTTCAGGTTGGTATCTAAGTCTGCAGTGAGGTTTCTCTGCTCTAGAGCCGGGCCTTTAGCTTCTTTTACACTCATGCTGTCTACCACTCGCTTTATGCTCTTTACTTAAGTTAAATATTTGCCTCCTCGGGTTTTTCTATACATTCAAACCTAGCTCTGCCTGATGCCAAAGCCTACAGGATCGGGGGAGTGAAACCTTGCCACCTTCCGGCTCCAATCGACGAAAACACCGCTTCGCTGCAAAGTTATTGTCAGATACGATTTTTTTGCACTTGGGAAGTAGGGAAAGGACGACTTGTGGATAAGACAGAAAGTGTTAAAAGTCAATTTCCAAAGAAAGAGAAGTGAAGGAACAGTGCTGTTAGTTTTACTGCTGCTTTTACTGAGCTGCACTGCTTTTGCAGAAGGCGCTCAAGAAGCTACCATGACCGGCTTTAAGGGCTTTCGCACCCGGTCTTCTCAGATGAAAATTACAGATAATGCTCTGGTGGTCAGCAACGTGGCGTTTGCCGAAGCCAATACAGGAAGTCTTCTTTGGGAGGACTTCGATCTTTCATTCAAAGTGACCATCGGCCAGCTGGGATCGCCGTACGCCGGGTTTACCTTGATCTTTAGATCTTGGGGCGGGCGGGATTGCTACGCACTCACAGTAGCTCCGGACCGGACCGCTGTAGAACGCTTCCACGGAGTCTACAGCGACTCGAGAGTTCTTGGCTATGTTGCACGGGGTATGCGTGACGGAGAAACTGCAGATTATCGCATCACAGCTCAAGGGAACCGCTTCACCGTCTACAAGAACGGTGAAAAGATTATCGAAGCTGTAGATCCGGACAACATGTACCCTTACGGCTACATGGCGGTGCGGGCCGAGCTAGCAAGTTTGACATTTGCGGATTGGACTCTGAAGGTTTCCGAGATCCGGGATCCGGTTTTGCGAAAGAGAGCAGAAGCGGGTTATGGACTTCCAGTTGAGCCTTTAGGAGGCGAAATGCTAAATGTCCAAGAGGGCGATCCCCAGAACATCATGCTCGTCTACGACCAGTACACCCACAAGAACTGGATGACTGTGGATGCACTGCCGTATGTTGCATATCTATCCGCAGAAACCTATATGCCTCAAGATTGGTTCTTCGACTCTTTCCTGTTTCTGGCGCTATCTGCACCAGGGGGACGGAACTTTGGCGGCGGGAACCCTGCAATCTTGGAAGACTATTACTGGTGGCTGGATCGGATGTTCGGGAAAGAGAAGTTCGGCCTCGGAGCTTTCGAAACGGCCATCGCAAACGCCAAGAATGTGCTTGGCGATCCCGACCACAAGGCCAAAGTGATCATGATGATTCCCCACCCCAGCGAGATCGAGGGCACGCCATTTGGCGAGATTAACGGGGAGCGTCCGGTTCTAAGGGGCAATCCTACAGAAGCTGCCAAAGGTCGCCTTAAGGTGGCTAAGTGGTGGATTGATGAGGTGGTAAAGCGCTTTAACGAGAAGGGCTATCAGAACCTAGAACTTGTGGGCTTCTACTGGCTGGCAGAAGATCTAGACCTCGGCGGTATTGACAAGCTCTATCTACCCGATGTGGGAGATTACGTACGCTCATTGGGTATGAAGTTCTACTGGATTCCCTGGTACATGAGCCCGGGGTACGACAGCTGGAAAGAGCTGGGGTTTGATTATTCCATCATGCAGCCTAACTACATGTTCGATAAGGATATCGCCAAGACCAGATTGGAGAAGACCGCTGTGTTAGCGGCAGAAGCCAACTGCGGTATCGAAATTGAAGCTGATGACTCCGTCTGGACGCCAAGCGGCAAAGACCGGTATCTCGATTACCTCCGAGCTGCCAACACCCACGGCTGGGCAGGCGATGTGATCAAGGCCTTCTACCAGGAGGTAGACCTCTTCGGCAAAGCTGCCATGAGCTCTCACCCTCCCGATCGGGAGATCTACGATATCACCTACGGGTTTGTAAAAGGCACCTGGACTGAGAAGCTAAAGTTTGAAGAAGAAAACTAAGGAGCTGAGGGGTCACCCCTCAGCTTTTTGTATCTTTGAGTATTGCTTTTACTTCGCAGGATAAACCGAGGTCTATCGGGGAACTTATCGGGTTTGATTACAGTTGTTGACATCTACTGCAGCGTTCTATATACCGGGTATATAGATATATACTGAGTACGTAGAGATAGGGGGGAGGCAGCCTTGGCAGTAAAACACGTCTTTTTGGCACTTCTTGCAAAGCAGCCAATGCACGGCTACGAGCTGAAAAACGCCTTTGAAGAGATTGCAGCTGGCAGCTGGCCTTTAAACTTCGGCCAGGTCTACCAGACATTGAACCGACTGGAAAGAGACGGATTCATCGAAAGTTTCGAGGTGGTTCAAGAAGACAAACCGGACAAAAAAGTGTACCAGATCACCGAAGATGGAAGAGATCACCTTAAAGAGTGGCTGCAGCAGGATGATCATTGGAATCTGTTTTTCGATGAACAAGCGTTGCGCTTGATGGCTCTTCCCCTTGTGGACTCAGCGCTTTCAGGCGAGATTCTCAAAGGATACAGAAACTTCATTCTGCGGGTTATTGCAGGCCTTACAAAAATGCTGGAAGAGGAAAAAGACACAACATCGACTTACTACGCCCTGCTCGAAAGAAACATTCTGAGAGCGGAGGCTGATCTAACCTGGATCAACAGGATGATCGAAAGGTGGGAAAGGCATGCTTGAGTTAAACGGGATTTCCAAAGTCTACGGCCAGGGAGCTTCGCAAGTAGAAGCTCTGCGCGATGTAGACCTTAACATCTCTCCAGGTGAGTTCGTCGCGGTGATGGGAACTTCGGGATGCGGCAAAACCACGCTGCTGAACATCATCGGCTGTTTGGACACTGCTACCTCCGGCATCTACACGCTGCAGGGGAAAGATGTATCGAGACTTTCCTTGAAGGACAAAGCTCGGGTACGGAATAAAACCTTTGGTTTTGTGTTTCAGGCATTTAACCTGCTTGCAGAGTATACGGTTTTGGAAAACGTTACGCTACCTCTTAGATACAGTGGTGTGCCAAAGCGTCGGTGGAAGGAACAAGGCCTTGGTGTTCTAGAGAGACTAGGTATTGCCGATCTAAGCTCTCGCTACCCCGATCAGCTTTCTGGAGGGCAGCAGCAGCGGGTCGCCATCGCACGTGCTCTGGTAAACGACCCGGAGATTATCATTGCAGACGAACCAACGGGGAATCTCGACACCGGGACCGGGCGGGAGATTGTCAGCGTACTCTGCGACTTGGTGGAAAAGCAAAAAAAGATCGTGATTTTGGCAACTCACGACGGTGCTGTTGCCAGTAGAGCGCAAAGGCTCCTGCAGATGGTAGACGGCAGGATCATCGACGACTCTACCGTGCCAACAGGTGCCGTGAGCTTTTCCCATCCCGCCGAATAGGAGGGAGATGCGATGAAACCTCTATACCGCAGATTGCTCATCGTAGGCATAGCCATGGGAGTGGTTGCCACTTCACTGATCATCGGCGTAGGACAGACGCTCTTTCTCCAACGGAGCCGCATCGGAAACCTGGTTTCGGGTGCCTACTGGATCTACCACGGAGGAGACAGTCCAAACACCATCTACGGAATGTCTTTGGATTTGGCAAGGACTGTTCAGAGCTGGCTTCCGAAAGGCACTGCATCGAGTGCGGTAGCTGTCGACTACGGTAGAAGTATTCGGATAGGTCCGGAGTTCTATCAATCCAACGTCGTTGGAACCGATTTCACCTTTCTCCAGTTCTTCGAGTTAGAAGTGGAGGGTAGGTTTTTCACCGAGGAGGAGCAGGAGACTCGGAAAAGAGTCTGTGCGGTAACCTCCGATATCTACGAGCTTTTCGGAAGCGACTTGAAATTCATAACAATCGGAGACGCAGAGTTTGAGGTGGTCGGTGTGGTTCGAGGCGAGATGTACCGGCAGGGAGCCATGCCACTCGACTACTCGACAAACTCGGTCTTTCTCCCGATTGAAGTCTATTACAGTGACATTCAGAACGAAGACTCTCTTGCAGGTCTTGTCGCAGAGATCGCCGTCTTGGCACCAGAACTGACAAAAGGGGATCTCCAGCGGGTACTCTCAGCTAACCTGTCCTCTTTGGAAAACGCTCCTAGCTTAAAAGTACTCCAATGGGGTGAAGCAGACCGAACGGAGCTAGTTAGAGTGCTCCTTGCACTTACTGCCATCTTCCTTGTGGCCTTTGTGGTCTTTCTCCTTGCAGGGCTGAACATCGTTCAAATCGCCTCTGCAAGCGTCTACGATCGGCATAGGGTCTTCGGACTGAAAGCGGCCTTAGGTGCAGCACCAGGGGATATCGTGAAAGAAGTCAGCCAGGAGATCCTGGGCTGTGCTCTCCAGGGCGGGTACCTCGGAGTTGTAGTCGCTGGTATCGTAAACACGCTCCTCAACCACTACGTTGGCAAATATTGGGCGGCTTTCAACATGGTCACGGCACTGGCAGGTGTGGTGCTGGCCCTTGTTGTGGGCTGGATCACCTCACTCATCCCTGCAAGAAAAGCGGCGATGATTGATCCTGTGAAAGCCCTCCGCGAAGAGAGATGAGGTGAGTCTTGTGGCAAAACAAAATCGGTTTTCCTTTGCCTTTCAGGCTTTCGTCATCGGCCTGGTTTTAGTGCTGGTTTTGAGCATTACCAGAGGAGCGATCTACGAAGAAGAGCGTAGAAGGGCAGAGTATCCTTCTGGAATATCCGCCGTAAGCGTGTATCGGGACTACCTGAGCCCAGCCGAACCTCTGCCTTTGGAGTTGATACGAGAGGTGGTGGAACGAGGCGGAATGGTCACAGAGTACCTACCGAAAGCTCTAGGTGCCACCTACGACTACTTGGGCACAACGCCTGCTTACTTGGAGGTGTTTGCGCCGAGCTTGAGGCTGGGCAGATACTTCACCGAAGACGATTATATGCAGCCGGTCTGCCTGGTCAGCGAACAGGTCGCCAAAGGCCTATACGGAACCATTGCAGAAAGCCTCGGAAAGACTTTTAAGACCGAGCTATTTCCAGCGGGGTTTGAGATCATCGGCGTCCTTGAAGATGGTGAAAAGCTTCCGGTTCAGACTGTAGACGAGATGGGAACGGAACTAGAACGGTTCAACATCTCTTCAAACAGCTTCGTGATCTACCCCATGAGTTCAGTTAGGATGCCGATAGGCTTCAACGCCTACCGGACCGTCTGGGTTGAAGGCAGCCCCGTTGCTGCAGCCCACCTTGCTTCATCCCTAGAAGGCACGTGGGAAGGCCTGCGCTTTACGGTAAATCCTCTACCCAAAACCCAGATCGAAGATGGCCAGACAAAAAGCCTTCTCATCTTTATTCTCGGGGGTTTTGCCTTCCTGGTCCTGTTTGTCTCAGCTCTCGGCTTTTTCGGCATGCAGATGATCGCCGTCTTCAGACGGAAAAAGGAAATTGGTCTCAGGATTGCTGTAGGAGCAAGACCTGTGGATATCCTGCTCCAGGTCCTTCTGGAATCTGGGCGAGATCTGCTTTTGCCTGGGCTTTTAGGCATTCTCACAGGCTGTGCAGTGCACCGCCTGTTGGAAAGGGCCCTCTCCCTGCCCATGCTCTTTGATCTGCCCTTGGTTCTCCTTTCGTTCTTGGGGTTAGGGGTCTTTACGGTTCTTGTAGGGCTGTATCCCGCTTGGAAGGCCGCAACCATGGATCCTACAGAGTGCCTGGGCAAAACGCCACGGCTGAACTAGGAGGTGGTAAGGTGACAGAGCGAGTAAATTGGAAGACGATAGGTTTCAACGTTTTTCTTACGGTCGTCCTTGTTTTCATTCTGGGGTTAAACTACACCAAAGAAAAAGCGGCTCTGGAAGATGCCGCGAGAATGCAGGGACCACCTCCGGGAATCGGTGAGAAGATCGAAGACTTCCTTGTTATAAATGATCAAGGCAAGAAGCTTAGCTTTAGTGAAGTTGCAGAAGGTGACACGGTCCTTGTGTTCTGGAGCATAGGATGCACGCCTAGTGTCTGGGCTCTCGAAGCTCTAGAGACCCTTACAGCCGAGACTTCCAACGTGACGGTGGTTCCCGTTAACGTAGCAGACAGTGTTTCTAGTTCCACCGACTTCTTTGCTGAAAAAGGCTTCAACCTACCGGTCTACACAGACGCAGGGAAGTCCGCTAAATGGGCTTTCAAGGTAAAGATCACCCCTGCCATCTACCTCATAGACGAAAGCGGAGTCATCAAATACAGACAGCTCGGCCTTTCCAGTCAGGGTTTGGAGTTTCTCCGTCGGATCCTGGAAAAAAGCCCGAGCTAAACTTGGAGTGTTAAACGATCAAGTTCCAAGTGCTGCTAAAGTAGAAGCTTTTTACAGTTCATATGAACAAAACAGAAAGTCCATAACGGGTGCCGACCTTTGAGGGAGGTGCCCGTTCTTATATCTGCAGCGGACGCGTGTATAGGGTAAAGGAGTTTGCAGTTTGCAAGCGAACGGTCTTTTTAGGTAGACTATCTCGACAGGAGGGGACTAATGTGTGGAAGAGGCTGTCTCTAGTGCTTTTTGCACTGATCCTAACGTTTACCGTTTCTGCCGACACTGTAATCGTCTGGTCGCCCTGGACCGTGGAGTGGAACAGAGTGATCCAGAAGCTGACAGATGAGGAGTTTACCCCAAAGACCGGGATCGAAGTCAAGATCGTGGCCATTCCCGCCGCAGACATGGAGACCAAGCTGCTCCTTGCAGCAGCATCAGGAGATGTTCCTGATATTGGTATCACCGGGTCGCTGGGCCCAGCTGATCTTGGCGTGAGAGGTGCTGCAGTTGACCTCTACGAGAGATTCAGCAACCAGTACCTTGCGGTCAGAGACGATATGTATCCGGGCCTCATGCGCTCGTTTGAGTTCAGAGGGACGAACTTCGGCCTTCCGGCAGACACAGCACTGTATCCCATGGCCTACCGCACAGACATCTTGAGCGAAATGGGGATGAACGTGCCCGTCACGTGGAAGGAACTTTACGGGATTTTGCCCAAACTCCAAGCCAACGGCTACAACTTCGCCCCCACGTGGGGTTTTGCCGACGGAGTGGGCAACGTAGCCTATGCCGACGTGTCCATGTTCATCTGGCAGCACGGAGGAGACTGGTACAGCGAGGACCGGACGCGCTCGGGCTTGGACTGTGAGGAGTCCATTGCCGGCTTTATTGAGTACGCAGAACTATACACAAAACACAACATTCCCAAAGCTGTAGACGGGTTTATGGGGTTCAAAAACGGAGAACTGCCGCTTCTGCAGATCAGCTCCGCTCAGTACTCCTACATCAAAACTGCCGCACCGGAACTTACAGGCAAGTGGAAGGTCACAGTTGTACCCGGAACGGTCCGGGAAGACGGGACCATCAGCCACGCTGCTTACATCGGTGGCTCAACCTTCGTGATGTTTAAGGCCAGTAAAAAGCAGGACGAAGCCTTTGCCTGGCTTAAGTGGTGGCTTTCAACAGAGACCCAGACAAAATACATCAACGAAGTGCCTAAAGCTCTGCCTGGCTCTGTCGTGATCCCTGCAAACCGGCATGCTATGCTGAACATGCCTCTACCCGAGGAGGACGTGGAGGCCTACATGCTTCAAGCATCCCACAGCATAGCCCCTGCGTATGCCCTAGCTCCAGAGTCCATCACCCACAGGTTTATCAACAATGCCTGTGCCAAAGCGGTGCTTCAGGGCGTCGATCCAGTCGAAGCTATTTTGGAAGCAGCAAGCCTGATGAATGTAGAGCTGGAGAAAAAGCAGAAGGAGTATGCAAGGTTTATCAGCAAGCTGAACTAAGGAGAGTTTCCAAGCCGCACTTAAAACCGGTGCGGCTTTTTTGCAATACGAGTTCTTAGCTCTTCTAGAGGGTTTGGGGTCTTTTTGGATAATCTAAAAGAAGGTCTATGCCAAAAGCAGGAGTAGGGGGGGAGTGCGGTGATTATCAGTGCAAGCAGGAGAACGGATATTCCGGCCTTCTACAGCGACTGGTTCTTCCAGAGGCTTGACGAAGGGTGTTTTTTCGTGCGCAACCCCATGAATCCGAGACAGGTGAGCCGGGTCTCCTTCACCAAAGAAGAGATAGAAGGAATCGTCTTCTGGACGAAAAACCCCAAAAACCTCATGCCGAAGCTCAACCGCTTGGGATCCATACCTTACTACTTCCAGTTCACGCTTACCCCGTACGGCAGAGACCTCGAGCCCGGTCTGGACAAAGACCAGGTTGTGAAAACCTTTAAGGAACTGTCGGGGATGATTGGAAAAAAGCGCATCGTTTGGCGTTACGACCCCATCGTCATCAGCCCTTTGATGGATGCAAACTACCACTTCAGCCAGTTTGAGGCTTTAGCAGAGGAGCTCGGGTCTTTTACGGAAAAATGCATCGTGAGCTTTGTAGACTTCTATGCTAAAGCTCGAAAGAAGTTAGAAACCATAGGAGCTGTGGACCCAAGCCTAGAGGAAAAGCTTGCGATTTTAAGGAAGCTTATCCAAATCGCCAAAGCCAACGGTCTTGGCATAGAAGTATGCTGCGAGGCGGTGCTTTTAGGAGAGATTCAGGTGACAAGGGCAAGGTGCGTTGATGCCACCCTTCTCGGCGAGATCGCCGGGGAGAACTTAGCCGCTGAAAAAGATCCTAATCAGCGACCTGAATGCCGGTGCCACGTAAGCGTCGATGTGGGCGCTTACGACACGTGTCTTTGGGGCTGCGTCTACTGCTATGCCAACGGCAGCGCCGCCCAGGTGCAGAAAAAAGTCAAGAACTACAGGCAGGATTCACCTCTGCTCTGCAGCGAGATCGGTGCTCTAGATGTGATCACAGAGAGGGCGGTCAAGCCTTTGAAGCCAAGAACCAGGTCGTTGTTTTTGGAGTAGAAGGGGCAGTCGGGACGGGCAATTTTCAGGTTATACATCTTTGTATTTTTCCTCTTGTATCTTGGGTGCGAATTGTATAAAATAGATATAAATGTATACTACAAAAGACGATGACAAGGAGCAGTAGCGGTAGAGCCTTGGTTGGAGAGAGCTGGTGGCAGGTGGAAACCAGCACCGGGAAGCCGTGAACTCGCCTTGAAGTTGCCGGCGCGAAATATGAGTAGTGCCTGCCGTTTTCCGCGTTAAGGAGCAATGAGTGAGTGGCCGACGGCTGCTAATTTGGGTGGTACCGCGGGAGGTATAACGATTCTCGTCCCTGTTGTTTGTGAGGACGGGATTTTTTTATACCCGTTTTAAATAAAGAAGGGGAGGTATACGCTGTGAGTTTTGATCACAAATCCATTGAGAAAAAGTGGCAAAACTACTGGGAGAAAAACAAGACCTTCAAGTCTCCTGATTTCAGTCCCAAGAAGAAGTTCTACGTACTGGATATGTTTCCATATCCCTCAGGAGCAGGTCTCCATGTTGGTCACCCAGAGGGATATACGGCAACAGACATTGTTGCCAGAGTGAAGAGAATGCAGGGGTACAACGTGCTCCATCCGATGGGATGGGACGCTTTCGGCCTTCCTGCAGAGCAGTACGCAATCGAAACCGGCAACGACCCTGCCGAGTTCACAAACAGAAACATCGACACCTTCCGCCGCCAGATCAAGTCTTTGGGCTTTTCCTACGACTGGGATAGGGAGATCAGCACCACTGATCCCAACTACTATAAGTGGACCCAGTGGATCTTTATCAAGCTTTTCGAGCACGGCCTGGCCTATATGGATGAGGTACCGGTAAACTGGTGTCCGGCTTTGGGTACGGTTCTTGCCAATGAAGAAGTAATTGACGGAAAAAGCGAACGTGGCGGCCACCCTGTTGAGCGGAAGTACCTCAAGCAGTGGATGCTGAAGATTACCGCCTACGCCGATCGCCTCTTGGAGGACTTGGAGGAGCTAGATTGGCCGGAAAGCGTCAAGGAAATGCAGCGGAACTGGATCGGAAGATCCGAAGGCGCTGAGATTACCTTCACAATCGACGGCACCGACAAGACCTTCACGGTCTTTACCACCCGTCCGGACACGCTGTTTGGCGCAACATATGCGGTTCTCGCGCCAGAGCATCCGTTGGTGAAGGAGATCACCACCGAACAGCAGAAAGGGGCCGTAGAGGCCTACCTGGACGAAGTCAAGAGGAAGAGCGACTTAGAGCGCACAGCTCTGACCAAAGAGAAAACCGGTGTTTTCACCGGAGCATATGCCGTCAATCCTGTAAGCGGCGAGAAGATGCCCATCTACATCGCCGACTACGTTCTGATCAGCTACGGCACAGGTGCCATTATGGCGGTTCCCGCCCACGATGAAAGAGACTACCAGTTCGCCAAAAAGTACAACCTGCCCATCAAACAGGTTCTTGAAGGTGGAGATATTGAAAAAGAGGCCTTTGAAGGTGACGGAGTGCACATCAACTCAGGCTTCCTTGACGGTCTCAACAAAGAAGATGCCATCGCCAAGATGATCGAGTACCTTGAGGAGAAGGGCCTCGGCAAGAAGAAGGTCAGCTACCACCTCCGCGACTGGCTGTTCAGCCGTCAGAGGTACTGGGGCGAGCCTATCCCGGTCATTCACTGGGAGGACGGCACAATGACCACCGTCCCAGAAGACGAACTGCCCTTAGTGCTGCCGAAGACAAAGCAGATCAAGCCCTCCGGAACTGGCGAGTCGCCTTTGGCAAACATTGAAGAGTGGGTAAACGTTGTGGATCCCGTTACTGGCAAGAAAGGCCGCAGGGAGACCAACACCATGCCCCAGTGGGCCGGAAGCTGCTGGTACTACCTGCGCTACATCGACCCCAACAACAATGAGAGGCTTGCAGATCCCGAGAAGCTGAACGAGTGGCTCCCTGTGGATCTCTACATCGGCGGAGCCGAGCACGCGGTACTGCACCTATTGTATGCCCGCTTCTGGCACAAGTTCCTGTACGATCTTGGCATTGTGCCAACAAAAGAGCCGTTCCAGAAGCTGTTCAACCAGGGCATGATCTTGGGCGAAGACGGCGAGAAGATGAGTAAGTCCCGCGGCAACGTGGTCAACCCAGATGAGATCGTAGACAGCCACGGCGCAGATGCCCTGAGACTCTACGAGATGTTTATGGGGCCACTGGAAAGCTCCAAAGCTTGGTCAACCCAAGGCCTCGACGGTGCCAGAAGGTTCCTGGACCGGGTATGGCGCCTGTTTGTAGATGAAAACGGGAACCTCAGCGATAGAGTAAAGGCAGATACCACCGGAGGACCTCTAGAGAGGATTTACCACAAGACCGTAAAGAAGGTCACCCGCGACTACGAAAACCTGGCCTTCAACACTGCCATCGCCCAGATGATGGTCTTCATCAACGAAGCGTACAAAGTGCAGGAGATTCCCAAAGAGTACGTTGAGGGCTTTGTGAAGCTGCTGTCGCCGATCTGTCCCCATATCGGTGAAGAGCTGTGGGAGAAGCTCGGCCACAAGGATACTATCGCTTACGAAAGCTGGCCGACCTACGATGAGTCCAAGACCGTTGAAGACGAAGTGGAAATCGTCATTCAGATCAACGGCAAGATCAGGGATAAGATCGTTGTTCCTGCGGACATGGACGGAGAAAAGGTCAAAGAGCTTGCTCTCGAGTCTGAAGCTGTAAAGAAGCAGATCGAAGGCAAGACTCCGAAGAAAGTCATCGTGGTTCCCCGCAAGTTGGTTAATATAGTTTTGTAAGCAGTTAGCCCCTGCGCCCGCAGGGGCTAATTAAGTGAACGGCACCTTACATTGATTTTAGGAGGAGAAGCTATGCTGCAGTTTGACCCTCTCTACTACCCCCACAAGTCTCAGAGGACGATGGTGTTTGCTCAAAACGGCATGGTGGCAACTTCCCAGCCCCTAGCAGCTGAAGCGGGGCTTTCTGTCCTCAGACAGGGGGGAAATGCCATCGATGCTGCCGTAGCAACGGCAGCTACTCTCACGGTACTCGAACCTACCTCCAACGGCATCGGTGGAGATGCTTTTGCTCTGGTTTGGACCGGCGGAAAGCTCTACGGCCTGAACTCCAGCGGACCTGCTCCAAGGAGGCTGACCATCGAGGAGGTAGAAAGGCGCGGGCACTCGGAGATGCCGAGGTGGGGCTGGCTTCCGGTCACCGTTCCTGGCGTTCCTGCGGCATGGAATGCCCTTTCGGAAAGATTCGGCTCGCTCCCGTTAGAAACTAACCTCAGTCCTGCCATAACCTACGCAGGAGAAGGGTATCCGGTCTCTCCCACTACAGGGTACTACTGGCAGAGAGCGTTTGACATCTACAAGCAGAACCTCAAGGGACCGGAGTTTGAGCCGTGGTTTGAGGTTTTTGCACCGGAAGGAAAGCCGCCTGGAATTGGGGAAGTCTTTAGCTCAAAAGGACACGCCAAAACTTTGGAGTCCATCGCCAAAACCGGTGCCCGCAGCTTCTACCAGGGCGACCTTGCCGAAAAAATCGTAGACTTTGCCGCAAAAACCGGCGGACTCATAGCTAGAGAGGACCTGGAGGCTTTTGTGCCAGAGTGGGTGGAGCCCATTAAGGTCAACTATCGGGGCTTTGACGTCTGGGAGATACCTCCCAACGGTCAGGGGATAGTGGCGCTGATGGCTCTTAACATCCTCAGCCTCTACGACGATCTGGAGTTTGGCACACCGCTCACCTACCACAGGCAGATCGAGGCGGTGAAGCTCGCCTTCAGCGATGCCAAAGCCTGCGTCACCGATCAGAGGTTCAGAAAGGTCGATGTGGAAGGGCTTCTGTCTTTGGACTATGCAAGATCCAGGATGAAGCTCATCGGAAGTTCGGCCCTTCTACCGAAGCCCGGAATGCTCCCGCAAAGCGGCACGGTGTACTTGGCCACCGCCGACAGATACGGAAATATGGTCTCCTACATCCAGAGCAACTACATGGGATTTGGCTCGGGAATTGTGGTACCGGGAACGGGCATCGCCCTGCAGAACAGGGGCCACACCTTCTCCTTGGACCGGACCCATGTCAACTGCCTGGAGCCGGGAAAGCGCACCTACCACACGATCATTCCCGGGTTCATGACCAAAGGTGGCGAGCCCGTCGGTCCGTTCGGTGTCATGGGAGCCTTCATGCAGCCCCAGGGGCACGTTCAAGTTGTCATGAACGCGGTGGGTTTTGGTCTCAATCCTCAAGCAGCTCTCGATGCGCCGAGGTTCCAGTGGCTTGAAGGAAAAACTGTAGAACTTGAGAGCACCATGCCCGACTCTGTTCGGGAAAAGCTTAGCCGCATGGGGCACGATGTTAGAATTCCCGTCACCTCAGGGAGCTTTGGTAGGGGCCAGATCATTTGGCGGATGCCAAACGGGACGCTAGCCGGAGGTACGGAGCCTAGAACAGACGGTACCATAGCAGCTTACTAACTGGGTTGAGAGCGACCTGGAGCCAAGCTGCTCTAGATCGCTCCAGCCGGTATGGCGTTTTACAGCTACAGATACGGAAGTGAGTGTTGATGGATAGCAAAAAATGGTATGTACAAGGCCTGAGAGATGGAGTGCCCATCTTTCTGGGGTACCTGGCGGTGGCGTTTACGGTGGGGATTTTTGCCAGAAACGCAGGCCTTACCTCTCTGCAGGCTTCCCTCATGTCTTTTTTGAACAATACATCTGCAGGTCAGTTTGTGGCCATCGGGCTGATTGCCTCTTCCTCAGGCTACCTGGAACTTGCAGCAGTGCAACTGGTGGTAAACCTCAGGTATCTTCTCATGTCCTGCTCACTGTCGCAAAAGATTCAGCCTAAAGCACCCTTTTTTCACAGATTGCTTCTAGGCTACAACGTCACAGATGAAGTTTTCGCCCTTTTAAGCGCTGTAGACGGCTATCTCAATCCCGCCTATACATACGGTCTTTCCACTATGTCCATTCCCGGCTGGACGCTGGGGACATTTCTAGGATGCACCATTGGGGGAATTCTTTCGGAGAGGCTCCTCAGCGCTATGGGCGTTGCCCTCTACGGCATGTTTATTTCGGTAATCGTGCCCCCGGCAAAAAAAGACCGGCGGCTTCTTGCTGCCATTGCCGTGTCTATGGCAATAAGTGCAGGGTTTCCGTTACTTCCCGGACTGAAGAACATTCCCCAGGGCTTTAAGATCATCATCCTGGCAGTTTTAATCTCAGCACTCTTTGCCGCGATCTATCCGGTGCCAAAAGGAGAAGGAGAGGAGGGGGAAAGTGCAGCCTAACGTCTACATCTACATCCTGGTGATGGCATCTGTAACCTACCTCATCCGCGTTCTTCCACTTGCCCTCATTAGGAGGGAGATTAAAAGCCCCTTTATCCGGTCCTTTCTCCATTACGTACCCTACGTGACCCTGGCGGTGATGACCGTTCCCGGAGTGATCCTGGATACGGGAACGTGTCTTTCTGGGGTTTTAGGTCTTGGAACTGCGGTCTACCTTGCGTGGAAGGGAAAGAGCTTGATTCAGGTGGCTGGGTGGATGTGCGCAGTGGTCTACATTGCCGAACTGATCCTTCTATAGGTAGAGCCTCAGAAGTTTGCATGGTATTTTGGTTTTTTGTGGAATAGCTTTAATAGCACATTTGCCTTTAGGCTCATAAAAGCCCCGGGCCGGAAGTATAGTCTCAGTAAAAATCGGTAGTTTTGGAGGTAGCATGCTCGATGATCATAATTGAACTGTTGAAAGCGATCTTTCTCGGGATTGTAGAAGGGGTAACCGAGTGGCTTCCTATAAGCAGCACGGGACACATGATTCTGGTTGATGAGTTTGTCAAGCTAGGTCAATCGGAAGCCTTCAAAGAGATGTTCTTCGTGGTGATTCAGCTAGGTGCCATCCTAGCGGTGGTGCTTCTCTACTTCCAGAAGCTGAATCCCTTTGCCAGGGCAAAGACCCCAGAGGAAAGAAACGCTACGTTTGGGATCTGGTTTAAAGTCATAGTTGCCGTGATTCCCGCCGGGGTTATTGGAGTTCTGTTCGACGACTGGCTGAACGCCCGCTTTTACAACTACATCACCGTGGCATTGATGCTGGTTATCTACGGCGTGCTGTTTATCGTTATCGAAAACCGCAACCGCAACCGCCAGCCTAAAGTGGCGGACATCAAGGAGATGGACCTCAAGACCGCTCTTTTGATCGGAGTATTCCAGGTGCTTTCTTTGATCCCCGGTACCTCCCGTTCTGGGGCTACCATTCTCGGGGGAATCATTCTTGGAGCTTCCCGCCCTGTGGCTGCGGAGTTCTCCTTCTTCCTTGCCATTCCGGTGATGTTCGGGGCAAGCGCCCTGAAGCTGGTTAAGTTCGGGTTCAGCTTCACCGCTCTGGAACTCTCGATCCTACTTGTAGGCATGGTTGTGGCTTTTGCAGTTTCGGTACTTGCCATCAAGTTCCTGATGCGGTACGTAAAAAGCAACGACTTCAAAGCCTTTGGCTGGTACAGAATCGTTTTAGGCCTTTTGGTGATTGGTTATTTCGCGTTCTTCGGGTAATATTGTCTCGAGGGGACCTGCAGGATTCTTGAGGGATGGAGGAAAAGCGCCAATGCACGATTTCATCTTAGAGGTTGTTAACCAGTACGGATACATCGGGATTTTCGCCCTAATCACCATCGAGAACCTGTTCCCGCCCATTCCTTCGGAACTGATTCTCACCTTCGGAGGCTTTTTAACAACGGTCACTACCATGAAGGTTTGGGGCGTTGTGGTCTCTTCAACTCTTGGCTCGGTCTTCGGTGCGGTGATCCTCTACAGTGTTGGCAGGCTGGTAAGCGTAAAGACCCTTGAACTTATTTTCGACTCTAAGTACGCCAAGATCGTCCATCTGCGAAAGAGCGATGTGCGCAGGGCAGGGCACTGGTTCGTAAAACACGGGAACCTGGCGGTCTTTCTCGGTAGATTTGTGCCGGTGATACGGAGCCTGGTGTCCATTCCTGCAGGCATTGCCAAGATGAAGCTAGGTCCGTTTTTGGCGCTCACCTTCCTTGGTACCAGTATCTGGAATCTGGTTCTGGTCTACCTGGGAAAGATGGCGGGAGATGCTTGGGAGTCGGTGAACAGGTACATGGATATCTACTTCCTCATTTCCATTGTGATCCTCGCAGCTCTCGGTGCATACATCGCCGCAAGGTTCATTAAGAGCAGGTTCTTAGTCCGGCAAAACCTGCCCGAGGCCGAAGGCGAAGAAGGCCAGGGGGAAGAGTAGAGGGTTTCCCGGTGCAGTGGGCGACTGCGAGTTTCGGAAGATTAGTTGCTAAAAGTAGCAGGAAAAATGCACCGTGATGAGTAATTCCTCTTAGGTCGACCTTACAAGCATTACTAAATGCAGTTTATACACCGAACGAGAGGAGGGATTTTGTGATAAAGATTACAGCCGATAGTACCTGCGATCTATCTCCTGAAATTCTAAAGAGCTTGGATATCGACATTGTGCCGCTGTCCATCGTAGTTGACGAAAAGTCGTACAAAGACGGTGTGGATATCCAGCCCAGTGATATATTCGATTTTGTTGAAAACGAAAAGAAAGCTTGCAAAACCACAGCTGTAAACAGCTTTGAATACGGTAACGTTTTTAAGAAACACCTCAAAGAATACGATGCAGTGATCCACATTAACATCAGCTCGGAGTTCTCATCCTGCTATCAGAACGCCCGCATTGCAGCTGCTGAACTCGAAAACGTCTACGTTGTCGATTCGAGGAATCTTTCCACCGGCAGTGGGCACATCGTTATGGATGCAGCACTGATGGCAAAGGAAGGCGTAGAACCGGCAGAGATCGTACGCAGACTGGAAGAGACCATTCCGAAAGTGGATGCCAGCTTTGTGATCAACACTCTCGACTACCTGTACAGAGGCGGCCGCTGCTCGGGACTAGAAGTGTTCGGGGCAAATCTGTTGAAGATCAAACCTTCAATCGAGGTTGTTGGCGGCAAGATGAAAGTCGGCAAGAAGTACAGAGGCAACTTGAAACTCTGCCTTGAGAACTACATCAAGGACAAGTTCAAAGACGCATCAGACATCGATCCTTCGAGACTGTTCATCACCCACACGCCGGTTCCCGAAGGTACAGTAGAGATGATTAAAGAACTGGTCGGTCAGTACGTCCAGTTTGAGGAGATCATTGAAACCACTGCAGGCTGCACGATTAGCGCGCACTGCGGACCCGGCACTTTGGGCGTTCTCTTTAAACGTCTCAGCACTAAGCAAAACGGCGTGTAAAAGGGTAGAATCCCTTTGGGAGGCGCTCTCAAATAGGGTAAACGCAGGAGACGATTTTTCGTCTCCTTTTTTCTTCTTGCAGAATTTGCTCTGCAGATTGCACTTGAGACTCCGGGAAATCTAGCTGAGAAAAAAAGAGGGATAGCGGCAGATTTACTTAAGTTATACAGTAGAAGACTGCCGCTTTGAGGCAGAGCTACATGTTTACTCCAAAGGAGGATGCCTATGGCACTGAAGGTGATAAGTCAGACTCCTCCACAAACATCACAAGAAAGAACCACCGAGAGTGGAGACATAAAGCAGCTATCTAAGCAGCTAATGGAGATGCAGGGGGTCTACGATGCGGCTATCAAGAAGGTGTGCGAGAAGCTGGAGGCGATTAACTGCAAGTTCCAGGACCAGTTCGACCACAGCCCCATCAGATTCGTTGAAACTCGCTTGAAGACTGCCGAAAGCATCTACAAGAAGCTGAAGAAAAGGGGATGCCCGGTCAGTCCCGAGTCAGCTAGGAAGAATCTCAGCGATATTGCAGGAATAAGGGTGGTGTGTTACTTCATCGGCGATGCCTACGCAATTGCAGATAAGCTCTTGCAGGAAAGTGACATCATCCTTATCGAAAAGAAGGACTACATTGAAAAGCCAAAGGCCAACGGCTACCGCAGCCTCCACCTTGTAGTTCAGCTTCCTGTGGTTCAGTCCGGGAAGGCAGAGCTTGTGCCTGTGGAAATCCAGATTCGCACCATGATGATGGACTTATGGGCCAGCCTCGACTACCAGCTGAAATACAAAAAAGAACAGGCAGTGGATCCCCAAATCATCCAGTGCCTGAAGGAGTGCGCCGAAAAAATCGCAGAGTTGGACAACAGGGTCCAGGACATCTGCCGAAAGATCTAAAGAAAAACCGTCCCTGCTTGCGCAGGGATTTTTAGTTGAAAACAATGCCTACAGGTCGCCGTGAAAACCTTTCTAATTGTGCGCCAAAACTGCAAAACTAAAATGATAGGTTTTTAATGACTACCTAAGTTATCGAGAACGGGCTTTACGGATTAGAGGGATTTTAGTGAAACAGTACTTCGACTACAAAGACCAACGACTGGAGTTTGAGTTGGTGCATAGAAAACGCAGGTCGATTGAGATTCAAATAGATGAATCCGGGATCAGGGTCATCGCTCCTGTAGGTGTCAGCCCGCATATACTACAGCAGGTTTTACAGGACAAGGGGGACTGGATTTTAAGTAAGCTGGCGATACTGAAAAACCGGAAGACCATCTCCCACACCTTCACCAAAGGTGACAGGATCCTGTATCTTGGAAAGGAGTACGAGCTCGAGGTGCGCCCTGTTTTGGGAAGGCCGTATGTGGAGCTCGGTGAGAGTACCATTACCGTTTCCACTTCCAGACGCGACCCGGAAGATGTGAAGCGGACTTTGGAGACGTGGTACAAAAAGCAGGCGAAAGAGCTAGCTAGGTCAAGGGCAGAGCACTACAGGAAGATCCTAGACGTGCAGCCGGTAGAGGTGAAGATCTCTTCTGCCAAGAAGCGCTGGGGAAGCTGCAGTCCGAAGGGGAACATCCTCATCAACTGGCGGTTAGTCATGGCTCCACCTTGGGTATTTGACTACGTAGTGGCCCACGAGATGTGCCACCTAATTGAAATGAACCACTCAAAAGACTTCTGGCAGCTGGTGGAAAGAGCGGTGCCCCACTACAAAAAGGTGCGGGATTGGCTGAAGGAAAACGGCTACAAGCTCAAGCTCTAGCAGCAGGCTGCAGAAAACGAATTAGGAGAGATATTACTTGCAGAAACGGGCAGTTTTTTTAGATCGAGACGGAGTGATCAACAGAAGCGACGGAAAGCCCCCAAACACCCCTGAAGAGCTGGTCCTCTTGCCGAAAGTGTCGGAAGCTATCTCCAGACTGAATGCGGCGGGGTTTTTGGTATTTGTTGTTACCAATCAGGGTGGAGTAGGTCTTGGCTACATGACCAAAAAGAGCTTGGACAGGATCCATGAGAAGCTCCTGCAGGAGGTGAAAGAAGGGGGAGGCCGAATCGACGAGATCAAGGCCTGCACCCATAGGCCTAGGGCTGGCTGCTCCTGTAGAAAGCCGAAACCGGGAATGATATTAGATCTTGCAGCAAAGTACGACATCGATCTTGCCAAAAGCTATATGGTCGGAGACAGAGACTCAGATATTGAAGCCGGACGCGCCGCTGGCATAAAGACCATCTTCATTGGAAACAGAGCGGAAGCCCCTGAGGAAGCCGACTTTACAGCTCCCGACCTCTTCAGCGCTGCCGAAATGATTCTCAGGGAATAACCTTCAGCGAGCAACCTGGAAAACAGCATAAAAAAAACGGGCCTGCATCACGCAGGCCCGTTTGCATTTTCCAAATCTTACAGACTAGTCTTCGATCGGTCTGAACCAAACTCTGACATAGTCGAACTCAGTAGCTGTAGAGCTGGTACGGAGAGAAATGTATTTTCCGCTCTTGTGAGGTGAAGTATCCACAACATCGATTACGAGCTCGCCGTCTATGTAGCCTTTGATCTCGCCGGTTTTGGTGTTCAACTCGATCCTGACCAAACGCTCATCATAGATGCCAACTGGGTAGCCGGCAACCTGCTGCAGATAGTTCAACCTGTTGTTGGTACACTTGTAGAATTGGATGTTCTCCCTGTCGTGCCACATCAGGTAGGATTCTCCTCTTGTGGCGCCGTCAGGTTGGCTGGCCATAAAGTGGAGACCGCTCATAGGACCCCAGGTTACAGAGGTCTCGAAGTAACTCATCTTGTACTCGTAGATGTAGATGCCTTCCTTCGATTGATCAAGCTCCTGAGTAATGGCGGTGTTTTGCGACGAGGTGTCGTAGTTGACCATAAGACCGCTCTCGATACTCCAGTCGCCGTCGTAGGAAACCCAGTTTACTTTGCTGGGATCATCATCTTTTGTGAAGTTAGCTTCATAGATGAGAATGTCCTCAGCTAATGCAAAAGCGGAAAACATTAGGAGTGCGCAGATGAGCGCAAAAAGCTTTTTGTACATGTAAATACCCCCCACCTAGTTTTTCATTCATTTTTCTAATTCATTAAACAACTGATTTATCCTGCTAGATCTACCTTTCTTGCAGACAATTTTTTCCGGGATCCGCCTTATGAGGCGGTTTTTTTGTGCATCGTAGAGTTTTGCGTCTGCAACTTTACACAAAATATAGATAACCAATAGGTGGATTTGCTGTTTTCGCCAGGCAAGCTCTTGTAAGATGACATTGGACAAGGAGGAAGTAAACATGAAAAAAGGTATTCTGATCGTTTTAGGTTTGGTACTACTTGTGCTTTTAGCGTTCACCTTCGCTTCGAAGAACAAACCTACAGCACTTACAGGAGTTGTTAAGACCGGCGGTTCCACTTCCGTCGAGAAAGTGATGAACTCACTGATCTACCAGTTCCAGCTCTACAACAGAGACGTGCGTATCGACTACGAAATGAACGGTTCAGGCGACGGAATTAAGAGCACCCTCAGCGGCCTCTATGAAATTGGCCACTCCAGCAGGGACCTGAAGACAGACGGTTCTGAGTCCGGACTTAAGGCAATTCCCTACGCTATCGACGGCATTGCAATTGTAGTAAACAAGGACAACCCAGTAGAAAACCTTACCAAGGAAGAGCTTTTCGGCATCTACACCGGAAAGATCACCAACTGGAGCGATGTCGGTGGGAAGGATGCGCTGATTACCGTTGTCTCCAGAGAACAGGGCTCCGGCACCAGAAGCGCGTTTTCGGAGACTGTGGGCTTGGATCTGAAAGAGAGACCGGAAACCGCGCAGGTTACATCGGCAACAATTACCGACTCAACGGGAGCAGTTCAGACTACAGTTATGCAGAATCCAAACGCCATCGGCTACATGTCTTTTTCCGACGTGGACAGGGATAAAGTCAAGACCGTAAGCTACAACGGCGTAGAGATCTCCGAAGAAACCCTGAGATCCGACACCTACAAGCTAAAACGGACGTTTCTGATGGTTGTAAAAGAAGGCGCGGAGCTTTCAGGATCGGCTCAGGCATTTTTGGACTTTGTGCTGAGCGATGAGGGGCAAAAAATCGTTGCAGCAAACAACCTGATTCCAGTGAAGTGATCTGGTGCTGCGGGCACAGCCCGCTATAGCGCGGCCTTTCGGCTCGGACCAAGAACATATTACCTAGAGGCTGTAGGCTTTTGCGCCATTGGCATTTAGGACAAAAACCGGTTAATAGACTATCTGTAGATAAAGCAAAGTTCCATTTGGAAGCATTAGCCAAAAATGGAAAGGAGTAGAAGATGAAAAACTGCGAACGTTTTGCGAAAACAACATCTCTTTCAAAAGCCACAAGCCTAGAAGACATAAGCCCTAAGGTAAAGCTAGAACGCATCATGCACATCATCTTTCTCTGTTCTGGCTTTATCTGCGTTGTAGCAGTGGTCTTAATCTCCCTGTACATGGTGATTTCCGGACTGCCTGTGATCAGAGAAGTGGGGTTGAAGAACTTCCTCTTTGGCACCGTCTGGGATCCACTGAACTCCACCTACGGCATTTTACCGTTTGTTCTGTCTTCGCTTTTGGCTACTGGATGCGCCGTGCTTGTGGGCGGCCTTTTCGGACTTGCGGTGTCAGTGTACTTGGTGTTTTTGGCAGGCCAAAGAGTCGCGTCAATGCTGCGCTCTTTAGTCCAGCTGCTTGCTGGGATTCCTTCGGTGGTCTATGGACTTCTGGGAGCCATGCTCATCGTACCTCTGGTCTTCAGGATCCAAACCTTTTTCGGGCTTCCCACAAGCGGGTCGCTTCTTGCGGCAATTTTCGTGCTGGTAATCATGATTCTTCCTACCATCATCAGCGTTTCGGAAAACGCTCTACGAGCGGTGCCTAAACAGTACATGGACGGGTCGTATGCCCTGGGTGCATCAAAGATTCAAACCATCTTGAAGGTTATGATTCCCAGCGCCAAAAGCGGGATCGCCAGCGGCCTGGTCCTGGGAGTGGGGAGGGCCATCGGCGAGACCATGGCGGTGATGATGGTTGCGGGAAACGCTTCACTATTGCCCGAGCTATTGAAACCTGCCCGGCTCCTTACTGTAGGAATATCCATCGAATGGGCTTACTCATCGGGACTCCACAGGCAGGCGCTTCAGGGAATCGGCCTCGTGCTTTTTGTGTTTATTATGCTGATCAATGTAGTGCTCCACAGAATGCTGAGAAGGGGAGGAGAAAGCGGTGAAAAGTAGTTTGTCTCGAAGAAAGATCCGCCCGTCCCACCTTCTAGCCTATGGCTTCATCTACTTCTGCAGCTTTTTGATCTTTGCGGTTACGGCCTTTTTCGTAATCTATATCTTCGTTAAGGGAATTAAGGGCATCAGCTTGGGCTTCCTCACCGAAGCACCAAACCCCATTCAAAAAACCGTGGGAATCTTCCCGAGCATCGTTAATACCCTTTACATCATCATTTTTGCCCTGTTGTTTGCTACGCCCCTTGGGGTGTTCGGCGCTATCTATCTCACCGAATATGCTAAGAACCAGAAGGTTATTAGGATTATCGAGTTTGCCATCGAGACTCTTGCAGGAATACCCTCCATCATCTACGGAGTCTTTGGCTACATGTTCTTCTGTTTGGCTCTGGACTTGAAGGTATCGCTGTTTTCCGGGGTACTGACCCTAACTATCATGGTGCTTCCCACCATCATTAGAACGGTACAGGAAGCCCTAAAAGCGGTTCCCAAGAGCTACCGAGAAGGGGCTCTGGCCATGGGAGCAACCAAGTGGACGATGATCCGCACCATCCTGATCCCAAACTCCCTCTACGGTATCATCACTGCGGTTATCCTCAGTACAGGGAGGATTGTGGGTGAGTCGGCAGCCCTTCTTCTTGTAGCAGGAGGCTCGGCGATGTCTATGCCCCACTGGTCTGTGTTCAAGCAGCTTGCAAGCTCGGGCTCCACACTTGCTGTTGAGCTTTTCCGCTACGCTTACACCAGAGGCCAAAGCGAAGTGGGCTTCTCTATAGCAGTGGTCCTGCTCTTAGTCGTGCTTGTCCTCAACCTACTAACCGGCTTCATCGGCAAAGCCCTGAATCGAGGAGGTTCAAAATGAAACAGATAAACGCAAAAATCACCGCCAAAGACCTGAACGTCTACTACGGCGATAACCATGCCCTAAAGGGCGTGAACCTGGAAATAAAGGAAAGGCAGGTCACCAGCTTAATCGGTCCGTCCGGCTGCGGGAAGTCAACTTTCCTAAAGAGTTTGAACCGCTTGATCGACTTGGTACCGAGAGTCAGGGTTTCGGGCGAGGTGTACCTGGGGAGCGAACCTATCTTCGACAGTTCGGTGGACGTGACGCTACTCCGCAGTAGAGTGGGCATGGTCTTTCAAAACCCCAATCCCTTTCCTATGAGCATCTACGACAATATTGCCTACGGCCCAAGGATTCACGGCGTGAAAAACCGCATTGAACTGGACGAGATCGTGGAAACCAGTCTGAAGAAGGCCGCCATCTGGGATGAGGTTAAAGACCGGCTGAAAAAGCCGGCGCTGTCCCTATCAGGAGGTCAACAGCAGCGTCTCTGCATCGCCAGAGCACTTGCAGTGCAGCCCGAGGTGATCCTTATGGATGAACCTACCAGCGCACTGGACCCCATCTCCACCATGAAGATCGAAGAGCTCCTCTCGGAGCTAAAGAAGCAGCATACAGTTGTGATCGTCACCCACAGCATGCAGCAGGCGGCCAGAATCTCCGACTACACCGCCTTTTTCCTGCACGGCGAGATTATCGAGTACGGCAGAACCGACAGGCTGTTTTCCAGTCCAAGGGACAAACGAACCGAAGACTACATCACAGGAAGGTTCGGTTGAAGATTTCCCAAACCAAAGGAGGATGCATCATGACCGGAAGGCTTACCTTTGATCAAGAACTGAAAGACTTGCACGATACCCTGATTAAAATGGGTAAAGTGGTGGAAAATGCTATAGATGAAAGCATCTTAGCGCTGAAAAACAAGGATATCGAAGTGGCAAAAAGAATAATTGAAGGCGACAATGTTGTGGACGAGCTGGAGAAAGAGATCGAGCACAAGTGCTTGCTTTTGATATTGCGCCAGCAGCCTGTGGCAGGAGACCTCCGCAAGATCTCCACAGCCCTAAAGATCATCACCGATATGGAAAGAATCGGGGACCACGCAGCAGACATTGCCGAGCTGACCATAGATATCGCCGATGGCAACGTCTACGGCTCCACCAAGGAGATCGTGCCCATGACTGAAGTTGCCATCAGCATGGTTCGCGATGCTATCATTGCGTTTATTAGAGACGATCTGGAGCTAGCAAGAGATGTCCGGACAAGGGACGATGTTGTGGACAACCTTTTTCGTCAATATAAACTGGAACTGGCTGAAGTGATTAGAAGCGGTAAGGACACGGGGGAGCACGCGCTGAATTACTTGATGATCGCAAAGTACCTAGAGCGCATAGCCGACCACGCTGTCAACATCTGCGAGTGGATAGAGTTTGCCCAAACCGGAGAGCATGTGTGGCCTAGATAAGCTGAAGGAGGGGTGGTTCGTGGCCGATCTTATTTACCTAATTGAAGACGACGAAAGCATTCGCGAGCTCGTGAAAATGGTCCTGGAAACCTTCGGCTTTCAGGTTGCCTATTTCGAGACCGCAGAAGAAGCACTGGAGGCATCTTTAGAGAGGCTCCCTTCCCTTTACATCTTCGACATTATGCTTCCGGGAATGGACGGAATCAGCGCGGTAAAAAAGCTCCGAGGAGATCCGCGGACCACTGAAGTTCCGGTGATGATGCTCACCGCCAAAGACACCGAGTTCGACACGGTCACTGGGCTCGATGCAGGAGCTGACGACTATCTGGCAAAGCCCTTTGGGGTTATGGAACTTGCTGCAAGAGTCAGAGCGCTGCTTCGGCGCTACAAACCGGCAGAGGAAGAGGTTCTTAGAGCAGAAGATCTTTCGCTAAACCCCCTTACTAGGGAATGCATTAAAGCCGGAGAACCGGTACAGCTGACTTTCAAAGAGTTCGAACTCCTCTACCTCCTGATGAAGGAGAGAGACCGAGTGGTCACTAGAGACGAGATCATCGCTTCTGTTTGGGGAGAGGAGTTTTTGGGAGAGACCAGAACGCTGGACATGCACATCAGATCGCTCCGCCAGAAGCTCGGCGACGACGCGGAAAACCCCAAGTACATCAGAACCGTTCGCGGGGTAGGGTACAGATTCGTCAGCACGTAAGAAGTTTGGTGGGATTTACATGAAGAAAAAAGTGTTCCTGTGGCTCTTGGGCGTAATCGCTGCGGTACTTGCGGTCTGCAGCCTGCTCGTCGGGGTGGCTTTTAGCATCAGGGAAAAGCAGGAGACGGTGGAATATCTCCAGATCATCACGTTGAAAGCGGCTCAGGTTTACGAAGAAACTGGCGACCTATCCCTCATTGTGCGCCTCACAGATGCAGACAGAGTTACTCTAATTGGCGAAGGTGGAGCAGTGGTCTTCGACTCGGTGGCAGATCCCAAAGAGATGGAAAACCACGGAGATAGGCAGGAGGTTAGAGTTGCCCAGGAAGGTCTGGTGTTTGTGGCAGAGAGGCGGTCTGAAACCCTTTCCACAAAGCAGATCTACTCGGCCACAAGGCTTTCCGACGGTTCGGTTCTCCGCCTTGCCAAAAACTTCGGCGGCCTTGGCGAGAACCTCGGTCTGATTATGCCGGCAATTGCCGCATCAGCCCTCATCACCCTGGTTGTTTCGGTGGTTATTGCCAGGACCTTCTCGGAGAGCATCGTTAGACCCTTAGAACATACAGCGGAAAAGCTTGCCCAGGGGAGCTTTGCAAGCCTTGCCGAAAGCTCTTCGAGCTACTACGAGATCGACCGCATCGTCTACGACATCAACAAGCTGGTTCGGGAGATTGCCCGGTCCAAAGAAGATCTACAGCGGGAAAAGGACAAGATCCAATTTATCCTGGCCAAGATGGCTGAGGGATTCATTCTCCTAGACGGCGACGGAAACATAACGCTGATTAACGACAGCGCAAAGGAGATCTTCGGCTGGAATGCCTACGGCGATCCCGAGACATTAGATCTGCTTAGAGGCAGCGAGAAGATCTCCGGTGCGGTAACTGAAGCTGCAAGCAGGGGGACTTCTAGCATTTTCGATCTCGAGCTCGGGGGTAAAACCTATTCGGTGCATGTTGCAAGAGTGTTTGGAAGCACTCTCTCCGAGGAGGGGCGGAGCGTCAGCGTGCTGATCATCGACGTAACCGCAGAGAGGCAGAGCCAGAAAATGCGGAGCGAGTTTTTCTCCAACGCCTCCCACGAGCTGAAGACTCCGGTCACCTCCATTTTGGGGTTTGCCGAGATGCTTGATAGCGGACTCCTTTCTGAGGAAGACCGAAAAAATACCTACACGCGCATTAAAACTGAAACTAGGAGGATCGCCGAACTGATCAGCGATATCCTGACCATATCCGAACTAGAAGGGGGAAGAATGCCCGAAGACGAAGAGACGGTGGTTTTAAGCGAAGTTGCCAGAGACGTGGCAGAGATGCTTAAGCCCACAGCGGAAGCCCTGGGTGTTACCGTCAGCGTTAAGGGGGGAGAAGTGCGGTACAGAGTAAGCCGCCGCAAGATCCACGACCTTATACGGAACCTTGCAGAAAATGCCGTAAAGTACAATAAAAAAGGCGGCACCGTGGAGATTTCCACTTACTCTACGGCAAACGACGTGGTGATCGAGGTCTCCGACACCGGGATAGGCATTCCGGAAAAAGCCCAAAGCCGCATCTTCGAAAGGTTCTACAGAGTGGACCAGGGGAGATCTAGGAGCGTTGGCGGAACCGGGCTGGGTCTTGCCATTGTAAAGCACATCACCTTGAGCCTTGGAGGCGAGATTCTCCTTGAAAGTAGGGAGAATGTGGGTACCAAGATCACAGTCAAGTTGCCCTACAAAAAGCCCGCAGAAAAATACTCTACGCATGCGAAGTAAAGGATCGCATGCGTTTTTTTATCACGTTATTTCACTGGATGAAAAAATTTCCGGTTTCTGCCGAAAAGCAAAAGGAGTTTGCAAATAATTAGTCAATATAGCAATTGTTGGGAGATTTAGCATTTGTCAGCAAAGACTATCGCAATGGGGGGTGCAAGAGTTTTGAAAAAAGGCACTGTTTTTCTTTTGTTTGCGCTTTTGTGTGTGCTAGCGAGCACGCTTCATGCAGTGGAGATCGATGTGTGGCTGGTCGGCCACTCCAACGAACAGGTGGAGATCATCAGAGAGCTCACCGAAGACATCTTCACCAAGAACACGGGAATCTCTGTAGTCTACACCAACCTGGGCTGGGCGGACATTGAAACCAAGTACCTCATGGCTGCAGCTTCAGGGGATACCCCTGACGTGGGAGCGGCCGGAGCCCTGTTCCTCCCGGAACTAGGACTTAGAGGTGCTCTTATCGACCTCAGCACCATGCCCGATTTTGAAGAGGTGAAAAACCGCAGCTTTCCGGGCTTCTATCGGTCCCTCGAGTATAGAGGGCTGACTTTTGGCATTCCGTACACTGCAAACGTTACGGTGGCCTTCCAGAGGGACGATGTTCTTGCAAGCCTTGGCATCGAGAAGATCGATACTTGGGAAGAACTGATGGCAGCTCTGCCCAAGATGCAGGCCAACGGCACCAACTTCTCCCTCCAGTGGTTCCTCACCGAAACCCTCTACGCCGACGTGAACATGTTCATGTGGCAGAGGGGAGCAGATGACTACAATGAAGACCTCACAAAGTCAGGATACGACGATCCCGAATGCATCAAGGCCTTCACCGACTATACCAATCTCTACGTTAAGTACAACATTCCCAAGGAGATCCCGGTTTTCCAGGCGTTTATCAACGGAGAGCTAGCGCTCTGCCTGCAGTATCCGCCTTTTTACCAAAATCTGCTCATTTCCGCTCCGCAGCTTGACGGGAAGTGGAGCATGGTCCAGGCTCCGGGATATCTCATGGAAGGAAAACTCAACCGCACAACCTTCGGCGGCGGTCAAGCTCTAGGGATTTTCGGAGATTCCAAGAAGAAGCAGGAAGGCTGGGAGTATATCAAGTGGATCACATCTGAAGAGACCCAGCTTTTGCTCTCCAAACTGATTATGGAAAGAATCCAGGGGACCTTGTTCCTTCCTTCCAATAGGGGGGCCGTTAGCAGCACGCCTATCGATCCGAAGGGCGCAGAGATCTTTGACAAAGCCTTGAACGAGGGCACCTCTTCTATCTACGGTCTAGTTGCACCGAATCACAGAAGGCGCTACCTGCAGATGGCGGCGCAAAAAACCATTCTTATGGGTGTTGATGCGGAAACTGCAATGCGCGAAGCAGCTTTGGAGCACAACCAGGAGATTGCACGAAAACAGGTAGAGTACGACAGGTTCATAAAAAGGCTCCTTGAGGCACAGAGTAGGAACTAAGCGTGGAGGAGTTCCCATAAACGGTGAGTAGGATTATACGAAAAGAGCGGTAGCCGGTGTCGGCTACCGCTTTTGAGTTCCAAGTATTTTCTCTGCAAGGAGACCTTTTGTATCTAAGAAAGATTATGTCGATGCAGTTAAGTCCGTATAATGGTGTAAAATTGGTTTCCTGAAAAAAGAGGGGGCCATTAACAAATTCCTCAGTTAGAATAG
>CZCB01003524.1_pt1 | contig 78633 bp, 65 predicted proteins | sample 591991 | NCBI WGS metagenome assembly CZCB01 (sample SAMEA3556809, study PRJEB10932) | anaerobic digester metagenome
ATCCTGAGGTCGTAAGCATGCTTCGGACTGCAGCTGGCTTTCTCCTGTTGTCTTATATCGATATCCGGTAACCCAATGCTGTTTGTTAACCGAACATCATCAAAAGCATTCTGATAAATGAAAAATCTGGCGAATCGGCATGTCCGTCTGTCCATCTGCGCCCAAACGCCTGTTACCTACCGGTCAGCAGGTACTTTCAGCGTACCTGCCGGGAACTGAGATGCCGGCTGCAGGCCTGCAGGCCCGGATCTTCATATCACGCCTGTTCACCCGTTATATCTTTGATTATTTTTTTGAAAAATATTATTGACAGCAAATATATTATGTGATTATAATAAATTGCTTTTTGCATTTTGTTTAGTGTTTGTAAACAAAATGTTTAGATATAACTTATAAAGTAAATAGATCCGGCAGTCGGCCGGGTGCCGAAAGGGAAATTATGGTATGCAGATAGGCCACAAAATCAAGATGCTGAGGATCAAGAACGGGTTGACGCAGGAGGAGCTTGCAGACAGGAGCGAACTTTCGAAAGGCTTCATTTCGCAGATCGAGAGGGACCTCACCTCCCCGTCGATAGCGACCCTCGTGGACATACTGCAGTGCCTCGGAACAAACCTGAGGGACTTTTTTAACGACAGTTACGATGAAAAGGTGGTATTCAGAAAGGATGACGTCTTCGTCAAGGAAAACGACGATCTGAAGCATGTGATCAGGTGGATAGTGCCTGATTCGCAGAAAAACCACATGGAGCCGATACTGCTGGAACTCGCCCCCGGAGGGTCCTCGGAAGTGGATGATCCCCACGAGGGAGAGGAGTTTGGCTATGTGCTGTCAGGAAGTGTGTTCGTGCACCTGGCAGGAAGGAAATACCGGGCGAAAAAAGGCGAAAGTTTCTATTACAAGCCTAATTTCGTCCATTATATATCAAACGCCGGGAAAACAGAGGCAAAGGTATTGTGGGTATCCACCCCTCCCAGTTTCTGAACTGCCATGACAACACCGGCATACCTGACTATTTGGGATAAGGAGTATGCACTATGTCAAAACACATAATCGAACTGGTGGACGTGGTAAAAGACTATGACGGGACGGAAGCCCTGAAAGGCATCAGCCTGTATATCCGTCAGAATGAGTTCATTACGTTCCTGGGTCCCAGCGGTTGTGGAAAGACTACTACCCTTCGCCTGATCGGCGGTTTCGAGAAACCCACCTCGGGCAGGATCCTGTTCGAAGGCGTCGACATCACCGATGTGCCGCCGTACAAAAGGAAGGTAAATACCGTTTTCCAGAAATACGCCCTGTTTCCCCATATGAATGTGTTTGAGAACATCGCATTCGGGCTCAGGATCAAAAAACTGGACAAAAACGTGATCCGCGAAAAGGTTTCCAAGATGCTGCACCTGGTGAACCTGGAAGGCTTTGAAAAGCGTTCCGTGGATTCGCTCAGCGGCGGCCAGCAGCAGAGGGTCGCCATAGCGCGCGCCCTGGTCAACGAGCCGGAGGTGCTCCTGCTGGACGAGCCCCTCGGCGCGCTGGACCTCAAGCTGCGCAAGGAAATGCAGCTTGAACTCAAAAGGATGCAGAAACAACTCGGGATAACGTTCATATATGTTACGCACGACCAGGAGGAAGCCCTGACGATGTCGGACACCATCGTCGTGATGCAGAACGGCACGATACAGCAGATAGGGACTCCCGAGGATATATACAACGAGCCCAAAAATGCGTTCGTTGCCGACTTCATAGGCGAAAGCAACATTATCGACGGCATCATGCTGCGCGACTACCGGGTGAAGTTCGCAGGCTGCGAGTTCGAATGCGTCGACAAGGGCTTCGGAATAAACGAGGATGTGGACGTGGTCGTGCGCCCGGAAGACATAAAACTGGTGGCCAGGGATGAAAGCCCGCTCCAGGGAATCGTCAAATCGGTCATATTCAAGGGCGTCCATTACGAAATGCAGGTAGACGACCACAACGGTTACAGCTGGATAGTGCACAGTACAAGGATGGCCCCGGTCGATACGGAAGTGGGCATGTATATACATCCGCAGGATATCCAAATAATGAAAAAGGTGTCTGCCGTATGAAAAAGACATGGGTTTCATATCCATATATACTTTGGATGATCATATTCACCATCGTGCCGCTGCTGCTGGTACTTTACTACAGTTTCACCAAAACGGTGGATGGTACGCCGGTGTTGACCATGGACAACTTCATAAGGGTCCTGGAACCCACGTATCTCAAGGTTTTGTGGAGATCAGTGGTGCTCGCGCTGGTAAGCACGGTCGTCTGCTTTATCGTTGGATATCCTGTGGCGATGATACTCGCCGGCAAGGATATGAGCAATAAGAGCATACTTGTCCTGCTGCTGGTCGTACCGATGTGGATGAACTTCCTGCTGAGGACATATGCATGGATGACGCTGCTGGATCGCAAAGGCGTGATAAATTCGGTCCTCGGAGCATTGGGCCTGCCGCAGGTACACCTGCTCTACACGGATTTTGCAGTGATCCTCGGCATGGTCTACAACTTCCTGCCCTTCATGGTGCTCCCGATATACTCGGTGCTCAGGAAGATCGACAGGAGCCTGATCGAAGCCGCCGAAGACCTTGGGTCGGACAGGATCACGGTATTCCGGAAGGTCATATTCCCCCTAAGCATCCCAGGGGTGGTTTCAGGTGTGACAATGGTATTCATGCCAGCCGTTACGACCTTCATAATCTCGAAACTTCTCGGCGGCAGTCAGTACATGCTCATAGGCAACCTGATCGAAGACCAGTTCATGAGGGTATATGACTGGAACTTCGGATCGGCCGTTTCGATCATCATGATGCTGCTGATACTGCTGAGCATGGGCATCATGACGAAATATGACAAGGAAGGCGCAGGAGGTGGACTGTTTTGAAGGTGCTAAAAAAGATATACCTCATCATCATATTTGTATTCCTGTATGCGCCGGTACTGACGCTGATCGTCTTTTCCTTCAACGATTCGAAGTCACGCGGCCACTGGGGCGGTTTCACGATGAAGTGGTACGGGCAGCTTTTCAAGGACAGGCAGGTCATGTCGTCGCTCTACTATACGATAATAATAGCACTGCTGTCGGCAATAGTAGCGACCGTAACCGGCACGGCAGCGGCTGTCGGGATACACAGCATGAAAAAGGTGCTAAAGTCCTTCGTGATGAACCTGACCTACCTCCCGGTGGTCAGCCCCGACATAGTGACAGGTATCTCGCTGATGATCCTGTTCGTTTTCATCAGGCTGGACCTGGGCTTCACAACACTGCTCCTGGCCCACATAACGTTCAACATACCGTACGTGGTGCTTTCGGTGCTTCCTAAGCTGAAACAGCTTAACAAGCACATGTACGAGGCAGCGCTGGACCTCGGGGCAAAACCCCTGTACGCCTTTTTCAGGGTGATCCTTCCCGAGATAATGCCGGGCGTCGTGACGGGGTTCCTGCTGGCTTTCACGCTGTCGCTGGATGATTTTATAATAAGCTTCTTTACCACCGGCTCGGGGGTGTCAACCCTGTCGATCACGATATACTCAATGGCAAGGCTGGGCATCAGTCCCAAGATCAACGCCCTGTCTACACTCATGTTCATCGTGGTGCTGGTCCTGCTGCTGATCGTGAACAAGCGGTCTGCCACGAACGGCAGGAACGAAGCCCCGTTGATAAATATATAACACTGCGGGCAGGTAAGCTTTCTACAAGCCGGAGTGTTCAACTACTACATCAGTGGAGGAGGAATGGAAATGAAAAAAAGAATCACAACTTTTGCAGTACTGCTGATCACAGTAGCAGTTACACTTTCAGCTTGCGGTTCGCCTGGCTCTGGCAGCGGCGAAAAGACAGGAAAAGTGGTCCTCAACTTCTTCAACTGGGGGGACTACATCGAAGAATCTGTGATAGAAGAATTTGAGGCAAAGTATCCGCATATCAGGGTCAATCTCGAAACCTATACGACCAATGAAGACATGTATGTCAAGATCAAGAGCGGCGGTTCCGATTACGATATCGCCATACCGTCGGATTACATGATAAAGAGGATGATGGACGAAGGCCTGCTGAAAGAAATCAACATGGACAATATCCCCAATTATAAATATATAGGCGACCAGTTCAAGAACCTTTCGTTCGATCCGGAAAACAAGTACTCCGTTCCTTACCTGTGGGGCACGGTCGGTATACTGTACAACAAGACCATGGTGACGGAACCCGTTGACAGCTGGAAGATACTGTGGGATGAAAAATATGCAAAACAGATCATCATGTCCGACAGCGAAAGGGACAGTATCGGCATAACACTCAAAATGCTCGGCTATTCCATGAATTCCAGGAACATCGATGAACTCGAGGAAGCCAAGCAGAAGCTGATCGAGCAGAAACCGCTCGTGCTTGCGTACCTCGTCGACGAAGCAAAGGACATGATGATCGCCGAAAGCGCTGCGCTGGCAGTCGTATGGTCCGGGGACGCGCTCATCGCCATGCAGGAAAATGAAAACCTTGACTATGCGATCCCGAAGGAAGGATCCAACTACTGGTTCGATTCGATGGTGATACCTTACACGAGCAAACACCAGGAAGAAGCCGAGTTGTTCATAAACTTCCTGTGTGAGCCCGAGATGTCCCTCAGGAACGTGAATTACATCGGCTATGCCACACCCAACGTCGAGACGATGAAGATGCTTGACCCGGACAAGATAACAAATTCAACGGCATACCCGACAGAGGAACAGCTGGCCAACTGCGAGATATTCGAGTACCCGGGCGATGAAATAAACAAGGTATACAACCGCATCTGGACTGAAATCAAGGCTAACTGACAGGTTCTTCCGAAGTCGGACGAGGCGGTCGGGATATCACCCGCCGCCTTGTTTTTTCTGCTGGAAGACCGTTCTGCCGAAAGGCCGCACAGGCTCGACTGCAAGCCCGTGAAGTTATTTCCGGGTCCCGTGCAGGCGACAGTGGATCCCGAAAATGCCTGATACAGGCCATTCAGTGCATGTCGGTAAGCAGGATAAGAATAATATACTTCTCTTTTCATCGATAAAGAAGTATAATTGAATTAGGATATAAAATAATCAGGGCATTATGGAAAATATGCCAACAAGAACGGAGTTGCCATGAAGATCGAAAGAATAGGAGATAACATCATCAGGGTGACAATAACATATAATGACCTCGAAGAGAGGAACGTGGATCTGAACGCGCTCAACTACAATTCACCAGCAGCCCAGGAATTCTTCTGGGACCTCATGGAACAGGCGGAAGAACAGCTTGGTTTCAGCCTTGCCGATTCACAGCTGATCATTGAGCCTGTGCCGGATTCGGACGAGGGCTTCGTCATAAATATCACCAGGATCGACGATGAGGGAGAGTTCGAATCCATCCACAAGTATATAAAAAACAGGATGAGAAGAAGCGATCTGCGGGTAAAGAAGAGGAGCAGGAGGGTTTCCTCTCCGTTCCTGGTATATGCCTTCAGGTCCATTGATGACATATGCGAACTCGCACGCAGGCTGGAGACCCGTTACAGCGGTGAAAGCACTCTGTACAGGTGCAAAGATTCCTATTATCTCATACTCTCGAAGAGCGGCCTTCATTCTTACAGCATAAAGTTGTTCGAACTGACCCTTTCGGAATACGGCGTCAAGGTACCGAACATAAACTTCATGGAAGGCTACCTTAACGAGCACGGCGAGAAAATAATAGAAAGCAATGCGCTTGAAGTTCTGAGAAAGTATTATTGAGTATCAGGCCGGCGCAAGGATACCGGTATCGGAATCCGGATAAAACCGTATAAAAAGTGATGTGGTGTTTTCCGCACATCACTTTTTTATCTGGGCTTATTGCTTATTTACCGTTGTTTCCCCCGATCCGTCGGACGGACTCCGTAATGCTCACTTGTTTTTGCTTCCGGGATCCGCCTGCGGACCGATCTGCACGATGGAAGATTCCGCTTCGTACGAATCCGTGCTGATCAGTTCTTCATTCCTGTAGACCCTGACCGTGATCCCTTCTTTTCCGGGATCCAGGACCACCTGCTCACCCGGCGCCAGGTCCCTGTTTTCCACGTAGTATACAGGCGGAGACGACTTGTTCACGATCTGTGTACTGATCACGCTCCTGTCAGGCCTGTCATCGCGGCTTCCGGCGATCGCCACTGTCACGACGGTCCCCCGTTTCACCGCGTAAATTGCCACTGTATTGCTGAACGGGTTCCGGAACCTGAGATCGTATGCATCGGCGGCAACCATTGCATCCAGCCCGGGTTCGATGTAGTCCACTGTCAGTTTGTGAGGCAGTCTCGTTATGTTTTCTGCCGGTATGCCTGCCCTGAGCAGTGAGGCATACATGGTCGACGCCACCTGGCAGTAGCCTTCATCAAAGACTGCACCCGGGTCGGCAGAGATTATCGTTTCAACGAACGAGAACTCGCTTCTGCCCGAAGCATCCCCTTCCGGAGCGAGTACGATACCGTTTATGCTTTCCACTGCGCTCTCTACGCTGTCATCAAGCGCCGGATCTTTTATGCTCGTCGAATATTCTCCAAGTACTACCTGTATCGCGTCAAAATCCTTCATCGTTACATCCGCATAAACAGTGTCGAGTGCCTTCCCCGCCCTGAGATCTATCACGGCGAAAGGGTCTGTGGCAAGCTGCCTGCGGATGAGATCCGCTGCGTTGTTGACATTGAGAGACACGCCGGGATCATCCGGTTCTTTTTCGATGAGCCCGTCCCTGTAATAGATCCGGGCGTCGACCGGGTCCCTGTTGATGCTCTCAGACAGATCTATAAGCTTCATCCTGAGCTTACTTTCATTAAATTTTATAACTGGTGACAGAACGGTGGTGTGATTCCCGAAATGGGTCCTGATAAGGCGGGTCATGCCCCCTATCCCATCGATGGACATCAGCGGCTCCAGCGTTGCCATGCCGTCTACTGCAGCGTCTATACTTGAGAAGGGTATCTCGTAGATCGTATCGTCATCTGCCATCAACCGGATGTTCCAGGTCCCAAACCTGGCCTCGTAATCCGCTTCTATGGCCCTGGCAGCCTCTTCGTATCCCCTGCCCCCTATGTCCAGGTCTCCTGCATATACATTGGCCGGGACATCGCTGCCGGAGGCATTATAAAGAACAGCAATCCCTACCGCCATTGCCAGCAAGCTTTGTACCAGTATTAGGAAAAAGATCAGCAGTTTATTACCGGCTTTCTTCACAGTAAACACTCCGCAGTCTTTTCTTTTGTTATCTATCAAAAAAGTATAAAGTACTCAGTACTTTATACTTTTCACACCACTCATGCCCTGTTGTTCATCACCAGTTCCACAAGCCTGCCCTTCCTCTTGGCTTCATCGATAACAGCGTCGTCTATCTGCATCCCCTCGTATATGATCACGTTTCCTTCGCTGTCAGTTATGGTCTTTGTTGCGTACCTTCCTTTAAGGTACTGTCTCTGCCTCTGCTCGAACAGGACTGATGCGTTGTCCCTGTTGTCTTCGACGGGCTGTTCCGCGGGTTCGGGCGAAACGACCGCATCTCCGGCAGTTCCAGGTCCGGATCCTCCTCCGGTCAGATCCCCGGCGTCAACGGTAACGGCCGCTGTCTCTGCAAGCGCGTCTGCCGGATCACCTGCCTCCGGCCCGCCAAAAAGGTCGGTTATCGATTCCGGGTCCACGTTCTGTGTGACCGGCTGTTCCGTTAATTCATAAATATTTTTTTTTTCGGGATCAATAGTCCCGATGTCGCTGTCAAGCTGCGAGGGTGTGTCGAGGAGCCTGGATTCGATGTCCTCCGTCACTACGGTGAGGTTTTTCCCGAATGTTATCACCGAGTCTCTCGGTATGAGGCGTATCTGCTTCTGAGTTATGTCGGCTATGAATTCAAGGCCCGTTATCTTGCATCCATCATTCTCATCCACGTATATGTCGCCTATCTCGCCTATCAGCCTGCCCTTTTTGGTGAGTACCTTTGTTCCCTTTACCCTGATGTCTTTCTGCAGGAGCTGGATCGCAGAAGGTATCTTGCTGATATCCGATATAACATCTTCATTCTCTATTGTCAAAGCGTATTCGCCGATTCCCAGTATATCTTCTGTTGCTATCACCCTGGCACTGAATATCTGTATCCCGCTGTCGACAACAATATAGTCAATGGCTCCCTTCTCAGCGTTTATTATTATGCTCTTGACCTTTCCGACCTCCATGCCGTCGGATATGCTGATGATAGGCAATCCAAGTATTTTTTGAGTCTTCTTCATTTAAAGATACCCTCCTTAATATTGTAACAGACCATATTGCCTGTCAGACCCCTGCATCAGTCAGATTCCTGACGATCTCATCCCTGAGACGGCCGTCCATTGTGTCGCCGTAAGCCTCGTAATAGCCGTTGAGTATTTCCAGTGCCAGGTCCTGCTGACCAAGTGATTTATACATGACGCATATGTCAAGTATTATCCAGAAGGTAAGCTCTCTATGAGGCTTCTTGTCGAGAGCGTACATGAAATACAGTATCGCTCCCTCGAGATCGCCGGCTTCCCTGAGCCGGAAAGCCTCATCTATGCACTCTTCTAAAGTCATAATTTCGCTATCGTAAACTTTATTTTCTATACCCATTTTATCAATATTTTCAGCACTGTCAACAGATTTTTCTATGTTCTCCGCGGCTGCACCGGTCATTTCACCGGCTTCTTCCGGCAGACCTGTATTTTCATCATCATGTGCCACATAGTCCAGGTATATCTGTTCCAGGTAATTGTCCCCGGCATATGCGGGCTTCTGTGTCCCCGCATCCCGGAAGTCCCGGGTTTCCGGTGCCTGGTCCGCTTCAACCGCGGATGCCGGGCTTTCATCCGGAACGGCAGCCGTATCCGGATCCGGTGTCATGGCTGCATCCAACTGACTGTCAAGGGCATAAGGCTCATCCGCCTCAGATACCGGCTGTTCCAGGGTATCCGAAGCCGAAGCCGCAGTGCCTTCCGCAGTTTTCGCCTGTCCTGCTGCGGCTTCCGTCTGGCCTGCCGCGGCTTCCGCCTGGTCCGCTGTGGTTTCCGCCTGTCCCGCTGCGGCTTCCGCCTGGTCCGCTGTGGTTTCCGCCTGTCCCGCTACGGCCTCCACCTGTCCTGCTGCAGCTTCCACCTGGCCCGCTGTGGTTTCCGCCTGTCCCGCTGCGGCCTCCGCCTGTCCTGCTGCAGCTTCCACCTGGCCCACTGCGGCTTCCGCCTGCGTTTCCTCGCTCCTATCTGCGCTGTCACCGAAGTACAAAGCGCCTACCTGCTCCAGTATGGTCTTCCCGCGCGCGCCATCGTCGGATTTCGATCCCGGGGCTCCGGTCTTTGAAGTTTTCCTGTCCCTGTTCCGGGGTTTTATCTTTGGAACGATGACCGAAATCAGGATGCTCAGTATCAGTACTATGACCACATAGGCGATGAGCGCGGCCACCGTTATCATTATGATGACCGTTGCGTCAGCCTTGTCGGGCTCACTGCCGGCAAGGCCACTGTATATGGCCGGCATGATCAATGCCGTTATCAGGGAAGCCAGGGTGATGGAGGCGACAGTCCTGAAACTAAGCACCTCCAGGCGGTGGAATACTATCAGCATTATTATGCCGCTGACCGCCACCGCGCCTATGACAGCAACCATGTAGTAATCAGACATCGCTATCCTCCTGGTCCAGGTCTGAAAACCTTGTACGTAGATAACATTCCTTACATAATTCGATATTAAATACCAGAATTCCTTCATTTCCTCTATATTCTTTAGCAGCACTGCACTAAAAATGGACGTTTCTGCTGTTGCAGAAACGTCCATTACAAATCCCGCCAGATCACATCCGGTGTGCACTGCTGCTTTCATCAGCAATGTTGCCTTCCTGCGCGAGCAACACCGGTTCCTGGTCATCTTCATCGTGTCTGGCCTCCCTGCGGCTCGTTTCGGCGGCAAGCGCCGTATTCAGGACCGTATCCATCTTCTCCACGAAGACGAACTTGAGCCTTGACCTCACGTTGCCAGGTATGTCGTCGATGTCCTTCCTGTTTTCTGCAGGCAATATCACGGTATCGATACCTGCCCTGTGTGCGGCAAGCACTTTTTCCTTCACACCGCCTATCGGCAGCACGCGGCCCCTGAGCGTTATCTCGCCGGTCATCGCCACGTTTTTCTTCACTGCCCTTCCGGTAAGGGCGGACACCATCGCCGTTGCCAGCGTTATGCCTGCCGAAGGCCCGTCCTTCGGTGTGGCGCCTTCAGGCACATGGATGTGAATATCATATTTCTTGTAGAACTCCCTGTCTATGCCAAGCAGGTCCGTCCTGGAGCGTATGAAGCTCACCGCTGCCATCGCAGACTCCTTCATCACGTCTCCCAGTTGTCCTGTCAGTTCAAGCTTGCCGCTTCCGTCCATGATCGAGACCTCTATTGCCAGTGTGTCCCCGCCCACAGGCGTCCATGCCAGCCCGGTGGCAACACCGACCTCATCCTTCTCATTGGCCTTATCGTACCTGAACCTCCGGGTCACGAGGTATTTCCCGATATTGGACGCAGTGACAGTCACTGATTTCCTGTTTTCTGAAACGAGCAGTTTAGCCGTTTTCCTGCAGATATTGGCTATCTCCCTTTCCAGGTTCCTGACTCCGGCCTCCCTGGTGTAATAGTTGATTATGCTCCTGATGGCCTCTTCAGTGATCCTCAGGTTCCTCTTCTGTAGTCCGTGGGCTTTCAACTGCTTGCCCAGAAGATGCCGACGCGCTATTTCGACCTTCTCCTCCTCGGTGTAGCCCGATATCGTGATCACTTCCATCCTGTCCAGCAGCGGACGCGGGATCGTGTCAAGCGTGTTGGCTGTGGTAATGAACATAACATCGGAAAGGTCCACGGGCAGTTCCAGGTAGTGGTCCCTGAAGGCGAAGTTCTGCTCGCTGTCCAGCACCTCCAGCATCGCCGACGCCGGGTCGCCCCTGAAGTCGCTGCTCATCTTGTCTATCTCGTCAAGCAGTATCAGCGGGTTGAGAGACCCAGCCTGCCTGAGCGCGTTTATTATCCTGCCGGGCATAGCACCGACATAAGTCCTCCTGTGGCCCCTGATCTCCGCTTCATCCCTTAGGCCGCCGAGTGACATCCTGACATAGTTCCTGTTGAGCGCCCGAGCTATCGACCTGGCAATCGATGTCTTACCGACGCCTGGAGGTCCCACGAGGCACAGTATCGGGCCTTTCAGGTTGTTTGTCAGTTTCAGCACCGCGAGGTATTCAAGGATCCTTTCCTTGACCTTCTCAAGGCCGTAATGGTCCTCCTCGAGTATCTTCCCGGCTTTCTTCAGGTCTATCATCGCTTTCGTTTTCTTTCCCCACGGAAGATCGAAGATCCAGTCAAGGTAAGTCCTGATGACCGAGCTTTCGGCAGAACCGGCCTGCATTTTCTGCAGTCGGTCGAGTTCCTTCAGGACCTTCTTCTCTACCTCTTCCGGGAGTTTCATCGTCCCGAGCCGCTTCCTGTATTCCTCCACTTCGCCGGCGATGCCGTCCTTATCCCCAAGCTCGGACTGTATCGCCTTGATCTGTTCCCTGAGGTAATACTCGCGCTGCATCTTGTCTATCTGCTTGCGTACGCGGATACTGATATCCTTTTCTACCTCGAGTATCTCTATCTCGCTCATCAGCAGTTCCAGCAGCTTTTCCATCCTTTTCTCCGGATCGAATTCGTTGAGTATCATCTGCTTCTGCTCGATCCGCAGGTGCATGTGCGATGCGATGATGTCCGAAAGCTGTCCGATCTCATCGATGGCTGACACGTTGGCGACCGTTTCGGGCGTTATTTTCCCGCTCAGCTTCGCATATTCCTCGAAAGTGCTCAGGACTTTCCGCTTCAGCGCTTCGTCCACGATACTTTTTTTCTTTCTGGCCGGAATCAGCCTTTCTGCGACCTCGACTATGAAGAACGGCTCGGTCTGGATGTATTTTCTTGCCTCGGCCCTGTTCAGCCCCTCCACCAGCACCCTGATCGTATTGCCGGGAAGCCTCAGGAGCTGCTTTACCCTGGAAATAGTTCCTACATTATATATATCATCCACGTCGGGCGAATCATTCTTCGCATCCTTCTGGGTCGTCAGGAAAATCAGCTGATTGTTCATCATAGCCTCATCCAGGGCGTTGATGGACTTTTCCCTTCCGACGTCGAAGGTCAGGATCATGTGAGGAAACACTGTCAGGCCTCTGAGCGGCAGCATCGGCAGTATCCTCTTCTTGATCATCTTTCCTGATCCAGGCATTTGACCATCCCCTTACTAAACAAACAATTTGCAATGGTCTTTATTATATCCTGTACAAGCTGTATTTTCAATTGTTTTATATGGCATGGCAGTCAAACTTAACAAGACAAATGTATCCGGCCCCGCATCGTCCCGAAGGTTTCACCGGTACTGCCTTCACGCGGATCTGCCTTTTGTCGCCCGGGATGCCCTTGCGCAGTGCTGTTCAACTGTTCCCAACTGTCACCCGGATTTGCGATATCTTTGCGTGGCGCTGATCAGCCGTTTCCAGCTGTCACCCGGATTTGTCCTTTATCGCATCGGATGCCTTTGCGTAATGCTGTTCGGCCGTTTCCAGCGTCTCCTGGTCCGGAACCATCCCACCATAGCGCACCTGTTCATATATCGCGGTGAACGGAGGCAACCCGTCGGTTTCCCCGGCCTTTGCAAGTATCTCCGCAGTGGTGTCGCTCGGAAGCGGGCTGATGCCACGCTGGGGAAGCATATCCAGGATAAGGCCGTACATGTACCTGATCCTTTCCGCAGGATCCGTTATCTTCCTGAGATACCTGGCCGTCCTGCGTTTCTTCTTACTTGCCCTGCGTCTTTTCTTCTCTGCCCTTTCGGGAAGGACGATCTCAGATATGTCGATGAAATCTGATTCCTCATCGCACGCCTCTTCCGTTTTAACTCCGAACAGCCTTCTTAACAGTCCGGAAAGCGCCGAGACGATCGACGGGATTTTCGAAATGAACAGCAAAACCAGTTTGTATGCCAGGTAGAGCACGATAAAGTACTGCACTATGTTTATAAACAGGTTCATGTGCGGCGACGGCGGCGCCTGCTCCATCCCTTGCTCCAGCAGATCCCCCGGGATTTCGATGCTTTCTGGCTCCGCCGCATCCGGCCCGATTTTTTCAATTATCCGCAAAATAGCGTTAAAAATTATACTCACAAGGTCCCCGGCCAGGGAAAGCACCCTGGCAACCACTGTTTTGAGATTCGACAACAGCAAAACCAAAAGGAACACGAAAGTCGCTGAAACGGCGTTGACACGCCTGAGATCCTTCGGGAGGAGAGATTTCTCCACGAATTTCTTGTTATATATGTTTTCATCGATGTCGTGCTGGTTCCTGACAACCAGGTACGTGAAAATCAGGAAGTGCAGTGCGCCGAAAAGCCAAGGGCGCAGGTGATCGACGGCATCTGTCACAAGATGCAGTTCAAGGCATACCACAAGGATTATCAGCCCGGTGAAGAAACCACCGCTGCCTATTATCCTGGCCGGTGCCTTCCGGGCAAGCTTAAGTGAAACGATATACGCACAGCACGCCGCCGCGGATTCGAACAACGGCCTCAGTCCGTGGGCATCCCTGAATATGATGAACGGCAGTGCCGCAGGCACGATGATGCCGAGCCATGAAACAATATATGCTATTGCGCGGTACAACTGCCTGGTCCCCAAAACATATGCGATAAATCGGAACAGCCTGGTATCGGACAGTTTCCCGGCAACGCGCAGCGGTCTGTCTGCCAGCAGGCGCGACGACAGGCAAGCCATGACAGCACCGCAGGTATACACCAGTACGGCAACGATACCACCGTCATCATGGTAGAGGATCGTCCGTACAGTGGCAACAAGGGCATAGATGTATATGTTGACGGCAAGCTGTGACAACAGGCGCAGTATAGTCGTTCTGGCGCCCCTGCCCGTTCTCCGCCCCGGCCTGTCCACGGCTCCGGCTTCACCTTTTTCCTGTGTTCCCACAGCCATGCTCTTATCCTCCCCGGCTCTAACTTCGGCAGTTTTAGCTTTCCTGGATTCAAACTCCGCAGACTTACGCTCCCCGGCTCTGACTTCCACAGATCTGGCTTCCACAGATTTGAGCTACACGGCTCTGTTTTCTCCGGCTTTATCCACTCGCCCTGCCATACATCGCCACTTTTGCGCAAATCACCTTGATATGGATCGTACGTTTTTCTGTTTCTGGGCAGCCAGGAATACCTCCTGCTAAAATCCCCGGCGATTTTGTGACGTTTTTTCACTTTTAGGGCACGCGCTGTGTATTTTTTCAGCTTTTGTGCACTAACTATACCATAATATAGCATTATGTCAACCATTTTATGGTGCTAAACGGCATTTTCTCTTTTTACCTGCCTAAAAGTGTAAAAACTGCACACAAAATTGATATTTCCCGGATATTAACTGTTATTTCCCGGCCGCGGCTGTGGCTTGCCGGCAGCCTTGTCCCGCATTGTGCCGACATCATCTGCTGTGGTGCGCCAGCGGCCGCGGCTGTGGCTTGCCGACAGACCAGGCACCATCATACGATCGGCCAGGACTGTGGTGCGGTGGCCTCCGCATGCGGCATCCGGGACCATCTCCGTAGTGTGCGGATACCCTCCCCTGGACCACCACCGTGCCTGTTCCGGCGGCTTCGGCCGTGCTATGCCAGTTTCCCGGCCTCCTTCCTCATGCTGTCGGACAAAACATACATATCCGCGTGCTTCGGTCCTGAACCTTTTTCATATACCGTATCGAGCAAAACGATGCTCACATTGTTGCCCTCGGATGCGATCCGGTCAGCCATCCGGCTTATTTCCACGGTAAGATAGGCCGTGATGATAACGACCTCTGAATTCGATATGTCCTGCCACACGTCTTCCAGGAGCACCCTGAAGTCCTTTACGGTTTTCATACGCAGCCCGGCCAGGATCCTCAGGAGCGAAGTTATGTGATCCCTGTCCGCAGCTTCGCCGGTCACTATCGGCTGTTTCGCGTCCGGTTCGACACACCCGTTGGTCATGAACCTGACAGGAGTCCCCTCCCTCAACGCCCGGTCGAACAGCGTGGCGGCGACCTTGATGCCAAGTTCCGCCATCGGTTTGTTTATCGTGTCGAAAAGTTCGTAATAATTGGATTGCATGTTCAGTATAACGGTCAGGTTCTGTTGCGAAGTAAATTCGTTTTTTCTGACCATCAGGCTTCCGCTTTTTGCAGTAGCAGGCCAGTGTATCCGGTTGAACGGGTCCCCGGCAGCATAATCTCTCACTCCCGCTACGAGGAACGGGTCATCAATGATCCACCTGTTCACGACCCTGTCGCTTTGCTGCAGGCTTGCCGGGACAAACAGTTCTTCCAGGTCGACTATCTGCGGAAATACCGTAAGAGTGACATTGACTGGTACTGCCGTGGAAACATTGCAGAAATTCAACAGATCGCCGCTGACGAGCGTCACGTTTTCCGTCCGGAAAACACCTCTTTTGAGGCATTTGAGCTTCCATTTGCGCGTGATTTTCTGATAGCTCCTCAATACGAAGCTGCTGGTCACATGCCTGTTTTCCTGGGCGATCACGGAGCAGGTGCCTGCGAATTCCAGCCACCTGGACGTGTGGATGTCCACCCTCAGCCAGGGCACCGGCAGCAGTTTCCCGTTATAGACAGTCTCCACCAGCATTATGGTGTCGCCCTCGTGCGCTTCGGAAACGCTGAACTCACACCTGTATTCAAGCCTGCTGAACGCAAACTTGCACAGTATGTGCATCTGGAGCCACAATACCAGGAAAAGGATCAACAACAGAGCAATTACATCCATCAGATTTCCTCCGTCGGCGCAGGTACCCTGTTCAGTAAGTCACGGATGGTTTCCTCCGCATTTTCAGTGCCGCTGAAAACGGCATGGCCTTTCAGGATTATACGGTGGGCCAGTACCGGCACGGCCATCTTCTTTACATCGTCCGGCGTTATGAAATCGCGCCCTTCCATCACCGCCCTGACCTGCGCCGCCTTCATCAGTGCTATGCTGCCCCTGGGGCTTACTCCCAGGATGATCCTCTCGTCGTGCCTCGTTGCCTCGATTATATCTATGATATATCTTGCCGATGCCTCCGAAACCTTCACCGATGTCACCGCTCTCTGCGCCTGTACGACCGAGTCTGCAGAAGCGACGGTCCCGAGTTCCGCCAGCGGGTCCTTGTCCCTGAACCGCATCAGTATCTCCATGCCTTCTGCCGGATCAGGGTATCCCATCCTGAGGCGCATGAAAAACCTGTCAAGCTGTGCCTCGGGCAGCGGGAAAGTTCCCCGCGTCTCCACCGGGTTCTGCGTCGCTATCACGAAAAACAGGCTGTGAAGCTTCCTCGTTTCGCCGTCGACGGTCACCTGCCTCTCCTCCATGCATTCGAGCAGGCTCGACTGCGTCCTGGGCGTTGCACGGTTGATCTCATCTGCAAGCACGATGTTCGTAAAAAGGGGACCCGGCCTGAATACGAATTCTCCCCTCTTCTGGTCGAAGTAATTGATGCCCGTAAGGTCCGAAGGGAGCAGGTCTGGCGTGAACTGTATCCTCTTGTACCCGCATTCGAGCGACCTGGCGAGGCATTTCGCCAGCATAGTTTTGCCGACGCCGGGAACATCCTCAAGCAGTACATGTCCACTGCAAAGCAGGGATATGAGCACCAGGTCCACAGTGTCTTCAATGCCAACCAGCACCCTTGATATGTTTTCCTTCACGGCATTTGCGAGCTTCCTCACATCGTTCAGTTCCATCTCATGACCTCCAGGATTTTTTAGTTCACCGGCGTGCCAATACCGGCCCCTGCGCTTTCACGGGCCTGCTCCCATCTGCGCAGGGCTTCCATGTCGGCACGAAACTGCGGTATGCTGAGCGCTATCGATATAGCCAGTATTATCAGCACCATTATGATCTCCCTTATCGTGGCCGGTTCAAGCTTCACCAGCCTGTGCTTCCATCGCATGAACATGTCGGCAAGGATCCTCCGAAAAAAGACGGCAATCAATCAGATGACAAACCTCCTCCCGGAATAATGCCAGCACCAGAGGTGTGTCTCTTTCCTAATTATGTTACCATCTGACAGGCACCTGCACAAGAGGACAATTCCCGGAAACCAGGGGGGAGATATTTCACCAGCAACTATATGCAACGGGTGAAAACCTGCAGATGACTTACCTTCAACAGAAAGGTCCTTAACGGAAAACCGCACAGGGGAAATGCTCATCAGACAGACCAGGGGGACGCATGGTGGAGTGTCCCTTTTATCTCTCTGAACGAGAGGGGGCATCCCTCGACCGGAATATAGACGAGGGACACGCCTCAACAGCAGATACCTGCTGCTTTGGAGAAGTGTCCCTTTTGTCCCTCTGAGCGAGAGGATACATTCCCCTAAACCCAATAAAAAAAACACGCACGTGTCCCTTTTTCTCTCATCCTTAACCAAACAAAAAAGGGACACAACCGTGTCCCTTCTGTCTCCCTGAAAAATAGGGGACATTCCTCGGCCCTGAAGGCCTGCCTGCTTTAGAGGAGTGTCCCCCGGGATTTCGAGTGTCGCTTCACGCCATTACTCGATGATAGCGGTAATGGTGCCGGAACCAACGGTTCTGCCGCCTTCACGGATAGCGAACCTGAGTCCTTCTTCCAGAGCTATCGGAGTGATCAGCTTGACGGTGATCTCGACATGGTCGCCAGGCATGCACATCTCGACGCCTTCCGGAAGCTCAGCAACACCGGTAACGTCAGTGGTCCTGAAGTAGAACTGAGGCCTGTAGCCGTTGAAGAACGGAGTATGCCTTCCGCCTTCTTCCTTGGTCAGGACGTAAACCTGTCCCTTGAAGTGAGTATGAGGCTTGATGGAGCCAGGCTTCGCCAGGACCTGTCCTCTCTCGACCTCGGTCCTCTGGATACCCCTGAGCAGGCAGCCGATGTTGTCGCCGGCAACAGCCTCGTCAAGGAGCTTCCTGAACATCTCGACTCCGGTAACGACTGTCTTCCTTGCCTCATCCATGAGACCGACGATCTCGACTTCGTCGCCGACCTTGACGGCACCTCTCTCAACCCTGCCCGTAGCAACAGTACCACGGCCGGTGATGGAGAATACGTCCTCGACAGGCATCAGGAACGGTTTGTCCTTAGCTCTCTGAGGCTCAGGGATGTACTCGTCGACAGTATTCATGAGGTCGAGTATGCACTTGTATTCAGGAGCACTCAGATCTGTTGCGCTGCTCTCAAGAGCCTGCAGGGCAGATCCCCTGATGATCGGGATGTTGTCTCCGTCGAACTCGTACTGGGAGAGAAGCTCTCTCACTTCCATCTCAACGAGCTCGATAAGCTCTTCGTCGTCGACCATATCGCACTTGTTGAGGAATACTACGATATAAGGAACGCCGACCTGACGAGCAAGGAGTATGTGCTCCCTGGTCTGCGGCATCGGACCGTCAGCTGCTGAAACAACGAGGATCGCGCCGTCCATCTGTGCTGCACCGGTGATCATGTTCTTGACATAGTCAGCGTGGCCGGGGCAGTCGACATGCGCATAGTGTCTTCTCTCGGTTTCATACTCGACGTGTGAGGTGGATATCGTGATACCTCTTGCTTTTTCCTCAGGTGCCTTGTCGATCTGGTCATATGCCATAAACTGTGCCTTGCCCTGGATTCCCAGTACTTTTGTGATGGCTGCCGTCAATGTTGTCTTGCCATGGTCGACGTGACCGATGGTTCCAATGTTAACGTGGGGTTTTGTCCTTTCAAATTTGGCTTTGCCCATTTTTTTCTCCTCCCTTGTTCAGTTAGATACTGATATGTTTTTATATAATTTTATAATTTTATTTCATATGCCGCAAATATTTCTTGAGGCCTGTCCGTTTTTTACGGCATATTGAGTCTCCCTGCGGCCGATGCGGGATGCCGAGTCATTTCAGCCTATATTCAGCACCGAATCCTGTATGTTCTTCGGGACCTCTTCATAATGGCTGAACTGCATCGTAAAGACGCCCCTGCCCTGCGTCTTCGAACGCAGATCCGTCGCATAGCCGAACATGTTGGCCAGCGGCACCCTTGCCGTTATCACCTGTGCTCCCGATCTCTCCGCTATACCTTCTATCTTCCCACGGCGGGAGTTGAGGTCGCCCATGACATCCCCAAGGTATACCTCGGGAACGACGATGTCGACCTTCATAATGGGTTCAAGCAGCACGGGATCCGCTTTCCTGCAGCCGTCCTTGAATGCCATCGATGCTGCTATCCTGAAAGCCATTTCGGATGAATCGACCTCATGGTATGATCCATCCACGAGGGTGACTTTCACGTCAAGCACCTGGTAGCCGCCAAGGATACCGTTCTGCATGGCGTCCTGTATGCCCGCGTCGATAGCCGGGATGTATTCCTTCGGAATGACCCCGCCGACTATCTTGTTCTCAAACGTGTAGCCGCTTCCCGGCTCCTGCGGTTCTATCTCGATGATGACGTGTCCATACTGGCCTCTGCCGCCCGACTGCCTTACGAATTTGCCTTCGGATCTGACAGCCTTGCGGATGGTCTCCTTGTATGATACCTGCGGCTGTCCGACATTTGCTTCTACCTTGAATTCCCTGAGCATCCTGTCGACTATGATCTCAAGGTGCAGTTCGCCCATTCCCGCAATGATGGTCTGACCTGTTTCAGCATCGGTGTAAGCCTTGAATGTCGGGTCCTCCTCGGCCAGCTTCGCCAGCGCGACGGCCATTTTTTCCTGCCCTGCCTTGGTCTTGGGTTCCACGGCCACGCGGATCACCGGTTCGGGGAAATCCATCGATTCGAGTATCACGGGAGCCCCCTCGCTGCAGAGGGTATCCCCTGTGGACGTGTCCTTGAGACCCACTGCTGCCACGATATCACCCGAATAAGCGGTGTCGATGTCTTCCCGGTGGTTGGCATGCATCAGCAGCAGCCTTCCGATCCTCTCCTTCCTGCCTTTCGTGGAGTTATACACGTATGATCCGGCGTTCATCCGGCCTGAGTATACCCTCAAAAAGCAGAGCTTTCCGACATAGGGATCAGTCATGACCTTGAATGCCAGCGCAGAAAGCGGCGCGTCGTCATCGGCGGTCCTTGTGACCTCCGCTTCAGGGTCATCGGGAGAAACTCCGGTTATCGGCGGGATATCCACCGGCGACGGCAGGTAATCCACGACCGCATCCAGCAGTTTCTGCACTCCCTTGTTCCTGTAGGACGAACCGCATGTGACCGGGATCATCTGCACGGCGATCGTAGCTTTCCTGATCCCTGCACGTATTTCTTCCTCAGTGAGTTCTTCCCCTGACAGGTATTTTTCCATCAAGTCCTCGTCCTGTTCAGCAACAGCTTCAAGTAAATCGGTACGGTATTTTTCAGCGATCTCGATCATGTCTTCCGGGATCGGCTCTTCATCAAGCACCGTTCCCAGGTCATCAAGATAAAATATTGCCTTCATTGTCACAAGGTCGATTATTCCCTTAAAACTATCTTCCTTGCCGATAGGCAGCTGAATCGGGACTGCGTTTGCTTTCAGCCTGTCCTTCATCATCTGGACGCAATTGAAGAAATCAGCACCCAGTATGTCCATTTTATTTACATATGCAATGCGCGGGACATGGTACTTGTCCGCCTGTCTCCATACGGTTTCAGACTGCGGCTCCACCCCGCCCTTTGCACAGAAAACCGTTACCGAACCATCGAGAACTCTCAGAGACCTTTCGACCTCAACTGTGAAGTCAACGTGCCCCGGCGTATCTATGATGTTGATCCGTGTACCCTTCCACTGGCAGGTAGTCGCAGCAGAGGTAATGGTGATGCCTCTTTCCTGCTCCTGCTCCATCCAGTCCATGGTTGCGGCGCCTTCGTGGGTCTCACCCATCCTGTGCACCTTCCCGGTGTAGAACAGGATGCGTTCAGTGGTGGTCGTCTTGCCTGCGTCTATGTGCGCCATGATACCAATGTTCCTGGTATTTTCCAAACTGAACTGCCTGGGCATGTTTGCCTCCTTTCCTTCTCGATTAGTTCTCATCAGATATAAGAAATAACCTGTTTCTATAATTTTTGCTTATATTTCCGCTTTATATACTGCCTGAACTTAAGCAGCATCAATGATGTCACCAGCGGTAATGTGCAAATGCCCTGTTGGCTTCTGCCATCTTGTGGGTGTCTTCCTTTTTCTTGAAGGCACCGCCAAGACCATTGGCAGCGTCCATGATCTCATTGGCCAGTCTTTCCTTCATGGTCTTTTCGCCTCTTTCACGCGCGTAATTGACCAGCCATCTGAGCCCCAAAGCCTGCCTTCTGTCAGGCCTTACTTCGATCGGTACCTGGTATGTGGCACCGCCGACCCTCCTGGCCTTGACTTCCAGCACGGGCATGACATTGTTCATGGCCTGCTCGAAAACCTCAAGCGGGTCTTTCCCTGTCTTCTCCTTTATAATGTCGAAAGCGCCGTAACAAATCTTCTGGGCAACTCCTTTTTTGCCGTCGAGCATGATCTTGTTGATCAGTTTTGTTACGACCTTGCTGTTATATATAGGATCAGGCAGGACATCCCTCTTGGGCACATGTCCTTTTCTCGGCACTTTGCTTCCCTCCTTTTACAGATTACAGGAAAAAACATTTCCAAAACGTTTTCCTGAGGTACTCGGAACCCGAAGGTTCTCGTCAAGTGCGTCAGTTATTGCAATATATAAACCGTTGGAACGGATTTATCTATCCAATATGACTGACACTCTTTGCGCTCAGGACCCGTCGGATGCCGGCCATCAGCCCTTGGCTGCCGACTTCGGCCTCTTGGCGCCGTACTTGGAACGGCCCTGCATCCTGTTTGCAACGCCTGCTGCATCAAGCGTGCCCCTGATGATATGGTACCTGACACCGGGCAGATCCCTGGCCCTGCCGCCCCTGATGAGCACAACGCTGTGTTCCTGCAGGTTATGGCCGATCCCGGGGATATATGCGGTGACCTCGATACCATTGGTCAGGCGGACCCTCGCCACCTTCCTCAGGGCTGAGTTAGGCTTCTTGGGTGTTACGGTCCTGACTACGGTGCACACGCCCCTCTTCTGGGGAGACTTGGTCTCAACAGGCCTCTTCTTCAGCGAGTTGTACCCTCTCATCAGTGCCGGGGCCGAAGACTTATACTTGACAACCTCCCTGCCCTTTCTGACCATCTGATTGAATGTCGGCAAAATCACACCTCCTCTCGCAATACACATGCTGCGGAGGCACCGACTTCGATGCCTACCGCCTTACCAAGCTGTTTCATCGTGTCTACATACTCTATCTGGATACCGTTGGTCCTGCACAGTTCCTTGAGGCTGCCGGTGATTTTTTCGTCGGCATCCTTCGCAATGAACACGACCTTTGCGTTGCCGTTTGCCACTGCTTTCAGGGACTGCTTGATCCCCACGGCTTTATTGCAGTTTTTTAAATCTTCGATCACTTCCAAGCACCTATCCCCTCTCTCATCCTTTTCCGGCCCATATAAAAAGACCGATAAATCGGACAAAATGGGCATAAACCCCCCTGAATTCGCACTGAATAATTTTATCATCGCCATTGGGCATTGTCAAGAAAAACGTCTCAAACAGCGGGGGACACCATCCCGGCATGGCCATGCCGTATACAGGTATGCCCCCCGCTGCCCGGTATCATTCGCTTACCGTGCTTATGTTTATATCCTTGTACCTGCTCATTCCGGTACCTGCCGGGATAAGCTTTCCTATTATCACGTTCTCCTTGAGCCCTACCAGCGGATCCACCTTGCCCTTTATCGCCGCTTCCGTCAGCACCCTGGTCGTTTCCTGGAAAGATGCAGCCGACAGGAACGATTCCGTTGCAAGTGAAGCCTTGGTGATACCCAGCAGGGCACGTTTGCCGGTAGCAGGCCTGAGCCCTTCGGCAACTGCCTTCGCATTCTCCGCTTCGAAGTCGAACACGTCCACCAGTCCTCCCGGCAGCATGTTCGTGTCGCCTGCGTCTTCGACCTTTACCTTCCTGAGCATCTGCCTGATTATGATCTCTATGTGCTTGTCGTTTATATCGACGCCCTGGAGCCTGTAAACCCTCTGGACTTCCTGCAGCAGATACTGCTGGACGGCGTTGACGCCTTTGATCTTGAGGATGTCGTGCGGGTTGACGGATCCTTCGGTTATCTCGTCGCCGGCTTCTACCCTGTCGCCGTCGCTGACCTTTATCCTTGAACCGTAAGGTATCAGGTAGGTCCTGGAATCCCCGTCGTCCGCCGTGACGATCACTTCTCTCTTCTTCTTGACGTCATTTATCCTGACGGTCCCACTTATCTCGGAAATAACGGCAAGACCTTTCGGTTTCCTGGCCTCGAACAGCTCCTCTACACGCGGCAGGCCCTGGGTGATGTCTTCACCTGCGACACCGCCGGTGTGGAACGTTCTCATGGTGAGCTGCGTTCCGGGTTCACCGATGGACTGAGCCGCGATTATGCCGACCGCTTCGCCGACGTTGACGTCCTCGCCTGTTGCCAGGTTGGAGCCGTAGCACTTCGAGCATACGCCGTACTCGGAATGGCAAGTGAGCACGGACCTGATCTTCACCTTTTTGATGCCGGCCTTCACTATCTTCCTGGCAGCCTCGTCAGAGATCATAGTATCAGCTTCCACTATGACCTCTCCGGTCTCAGGATGCACGATCGGATCCGTGGTATACCTTCCCGTGATCCTTTCGGCAAGGCCCTCGATGACCTCGGTGCCGTCGAGGATATCGCCGACTTCTATGCCCTTCCTCGTGCCGCAGTCCAATTCTCTCACGATGACATCCTGACTCACGTCTACAAGACGTCTCGTCAGGTATCCCGAGTCCGCGGTCCTGATAGCCGTATCAGCAAGACCTTTCCTTCCGCCGTGTGAAGATACGAAGTACTCGAGAACACTCAGGCCTTCACGGAAATTGGACTTGATCGGTATCTCGAGGGTCTTGCCCTGCGTATCCGCCATAAGTCCCCTCATACCGGACAACTGCTTGATCTGGCTGATGTTTCCGCGGGCTCCGGACTTGGACATCATGTAGATCGGGTTGAACTCGTCCAGCGAAGCCATGAGGGCTTTCGTTAGCTCTTCGCCTGTTTCGGTCCACGCCTGGACGACCGAAGTGTATCTCTCGTCCTCGGAGATCAGGCCCCTCTTGTACATCTTCGTGATCTGTTCGATCTTCGATTCGGTTTCCTTGATGAACTTCTGCTTGACATCGGGAATGATCATGTCTGAAACGCTGATCGTGATGGCACCCCTGGTCGAATACCTGAAGCCAAGCTCCTTTATCTTGTCCAGTACGATGGCGGTCTTGGTGAATCCGTGTTTCTTGATGCACTTGTCTATGATCTCGCCCAGTTCTTTCTTGGTGACGAGCTTGTTGACCTCGAGATCGAAGTAGTGTTCCGGGTCGGACCTGTCGACGAACCCGAGATCCTGGGGTATCGCTTCATTGAGTATCAGCTTGCCGACGGTGGCGTCGACGAGCTTCGAAACCGGTTTGCCGTCGATTTCCCTGGTCACCTTTACCTTTATCCTTGAATGGAGGGACACGACGCCCTCATCATATGCCATGATGGCCTCGTCCACGGACGAGAACACTTTCCCCTCGCCCTTGTCGCCTTCCTTCTCGATGGTCAGGTAATAGCAGCCAAGGACCATGTCCTGCGTCGGCACGGTGATGGGTCTTCCGTCTTTCGGTGCCAGCAGGTTGTTGGCAGACAGCATGAGGAACCTTGCCTCTGCCTGTGCTTCTGCAGACAGCGGTACGTGGACTGCCATCTGGTCGCCGTCGAAGTCGGCATTGTATGCGGTACATACCAGCGGATGGAGCTTTATTGCCCTTCCTTCGACAAGCACCGGTTCAAATGCCTGTATGCCGAGCCTGTGCAGCGTTGGTGCACGGTTGAGCAGCACGGGATGTTCCTTTATGACTTCCTCCAGCACATCCCATACTTCCGGCCTTACCCTTTCGACCATCCTCTTCGCGTTCTTGATGTTTTGCGCAAGTCCGTCATTGACGAGCTTTTTCATTACGAAAGGTTTGAACAGCTCCAGTGCCATCTCCTTGGGCAGACCGCACTGGTATATCTTAAGTTCAGGACCCACGACGATAACGGAACGTCCCGAATAGTCGACACGCTTTCCGAGGAGGTTCTGGCGGAAACGTCCCTGTTTTCCCTTCAGCATGTCGGACAGGGACTTGAGCGGCCTGTTGCCGGGACCGGTAACGGGACGTCCTCTCCTCCCGTTGTCTATGAGCGCGTCCACGGCCTCCTGGAGCATCCTCTTCTCGTTCCTGACGATTATATCCGGCGCACCCAGGTCAAGCAGCCTCTTCAGGCGGTTGTTCCTGTTTATGACGCGCCTGTAGAGGTCGTTCAGGTCCGAAGTCGCGAACCTGCCGCCGTCCAGCTGCACCATCGGGCGAAGTTCCGGCGGGATGACCGGTATCACGTCGAGTATCATCCACTCGGGCCTGTTCCCTGAAAGCCTGAAGGCTTCCACCACTTCAAGGCGCTTGATCAGCCTTATCCTCTTCTGGCCCGTGGCATCTTCGAGTTCATTCCTCAGTTCCTTTGAGAGCTGATCCAGGTCGATCTCCATGAGGAGTTCCTTTATTGCCTCAGCGCCCATGCCTGCCCTGAACGTATACCCGAACTTGTCGATACTGTCCCTGTATTCCTTCTCGGTCAGTATCTGCTTCTTGGAAAGAGGCGTCTGGGCAGGGTCTATGACGACATATGCCGCGAAGTACAGCACTTTTTCGAGCGCCCGCGGGGACATGTCGAGTATGAGACCCATCCTGCTGGGGATGCCCTTGAAATACCAGATGTGCGAAACAGGAGCCGCCAGCTCGATATGTCCCATGCGCTCCCTCCTGACCTTGGAACGCGTGACTTCGACACCGCACCTGTCGCATACTATGCCTTTATACCTTATCCTTTTATATTTGCCGCAGTGACATTCCCAGTCCTTCGTCGGCCCGAATATCCTTTCGCAGAAGAGACCGTCCCTCTCCGGCTTCAATGTCCTGTAGTTGATCGTTTCAGGCTTTTTTACCTCGCCCCTCGACCATTCCCTGATTTTTTCCGGAGAAGCCAAACCTATCCTTATAGCATCAAAGTTGTTCATCTCAAACATGTCCGATCTCCCTCCTAAAACTCCTCATCGTCAAGGTTGTCGACAAACTCTTCGCCTTCAGAGAATATGTCGTCTCCAAGCGAATCGTCCAGGCCGTCGGCGTCGGTCGTGATGTCGCCGATATCGAAATCGTCGATGCTCAGGTCGTCATCGATGATGTCGTCGCCGATCGTGTCCAATTCACCTGCAGGCGCCTCATCCTCGCGTCCTTCCATGTTGACGCTGAGTTCCTCGGTGTCTTCATCGGCGGATTCGCCTATGTCGATCTCTTCACGTTCTTCCGAGTAGACCTTGACATCAAGGCACAGGCTCTGCAGTTCCTTGATCAGTACCTTGAACGATTCCGGTATGCCCGGTTCAGGTACGTTTTCACCCTTGACGATGGATTCGTAGGTCTTCACCCTGCCGACAACGTCATCCGACTTGACGGTGAGGATCTCCTGCAGCGTATATGCTGCTCCGTAAGCCTCCAGGGCCCACACTTCCATTTCCCCGAACCTCTGGCCGCCGAACTGGGCCTTTCCGCCCAGCGGCTGCTGCGTAACGAGGGAGTACGGTCCGGTGGAACGCGCATGGATCTTGTCGTCGACCAGGTGCGCCAGCTTGAGCATATACATGTATCCGACCGATACACGGTTTTCAAACGGCTCTCCGGTCCTCCCGTCGTACAGTATGGTCTTCCCGTCTTCCGACAGGCCGGCTTTCCTGAGTGTTTCGATGATATCCTGCTCTGTAGCGCCGTCAAAGACAGGCGTGGCTATCTTCCAGCCGAGTGCCTTGGCGGCATAGCCAAGGTGCACTTCAAGGACCTGTCCGATGTTCATACGCGACGGAACACCCAGGGGGTTGAGTACTATTTCAAGCGGGGTGCCGTCGGGCAGGTACGGCATATCCTCTTCGGGGAGTATCCTCGAAATGACGCCCTTGTTCCCGTGCCTTCCTGCCATCTTGTCCCCGACCGATATCTTTCTCTTCTGGGCTATATAGACCCTTACGATCTGGTTTACCCCTGCCGGCAGTTCGTCACCCTGCTCTCTCGTGAACACCTTGACGTCGACAACGATGCCCGATTCGCCGTGGGGGACTCTCAGCGATGTATCCCTTACTTCTCTTGCCTTTTCACCGAATATCGCCCTGAGCAGCCTCTCTTCGGCGGTCAGTTCCGTCTCTCCCTTGGGAGTGACCTTGCCGACCAGTATATCGCCTGCCCTGACCTCGGCGCCTATCCTTATGATGCCCCTGTCGTCGAGGTCCTTGCGCGAATCTTCGCTGACACTGGGTATGTCGCGGGTGATCTCCTCAGGACCAAGCTTGGTGTCCCTGGCCTCTGATTCATATTCTTCAATATGGATAGATGTAAATACGTCTTCCTTAACAAGCTTCTCGCTGATCAGGATGGCGTCCTCGTAGTTGTAGCCTTCCCAGGGCATGAAACCTACGAGTACGTTCTTGCCGAGCGCGATCTCGCCCTGGTCGGTGGAAGGACCGTCGGCAATGACGTCACCTTCTGCGATCTTGTCGCCTTTCCGCACTATCGGCCTCTGGTTGATGCAGGTGCCCTGGTTGGACCTTACATATTTGAGAAGCTTATAAACATCTTTCTGGCCGTTCTTCCTGCGCACGGTGATCTCATTGGCAGAGACCTTTTCCACAACGCCCGGTGCACGGGCAATGACGACCACGCCCGAGTCCCTCGCGGCCTTGTATTCGATACCGGTCCCGATGATGGGCGCCTCGGTCCTGATGAGAGGTACGGCCTGGCGCTGCATGTTCGATCCCATCAGCGCCCTGTTGGCGTCGTCGTTTTCAAGGAACGGGATCATCGCCGTAGCCACCGAAACAAGCTGCTTCGGCGAAACGTCCATGTAATCGACGCGTTCTCTCTCGACCTCGATTATGTCGTCCTTGTACCTGCACAGTACCTTCCTGTTTACGAACCTGTCTTCTCCATCGAGCGGTTCGTTTGCCTGGGCGATGATGAACTTGTCTTCCTCGTCCGCAGTGAGGTAATGGATCTCGTTGGTGACGACTCCCGTGGCCTTGTCGATCTTCCTGTACGGAGCCTCGATGAACCCGTACTCATTGATCCTCGCATATGTGCTGAGAGAGCCGATAAGACCGATGTTGGGACCTTCCGGCGTCTCTATCGGGCACATACGGCCGTAATGGGAATGGTGCACGTCACGGACTTCGAAGCCCGCCCTTTCCCTGCTGAGACCTCCGGGTCCCAGTGCACTGAGCCTTCTCTTGTGGGTCAGCTCAGCCAGCGGGTTCGTCTGGTCCATGAACTGGGACAGCTGGCTGCTGCCGAAGAACTCCTTGATGGCTGCGACTACCGGCCTTATGTTTATCAGCGCCTGTGGCGTGACTATGTCGATGTCCTGTATGGTCATCCTTTCCCTGACGACCCTCTCCATCCGGGCAAGGCCTATCCTGAACTGGTTCTGCAGCAGTTCTCCGACACAGCGGAGCCTCCTGTTCCCGAGATGGTCTATATCATCATCCTCGCCGACACCATAGTTCAGGTGGACGAGGTAGTTGACAGAAGCTATGATATCTTCCTCGGTTATGTGCTTCGGGACAAGCAGGTCCACGTTCTCTTTGAGCGCCCTCTTGAGGTCATCCTTGTCCCTGTACTCCTCCATGAGTTCCCTGAGCACGCTGAACCTTACCTTTTCCGAAATGCCGACATCTGAGACGTCGAAACCGAGGTATGCTTTAAGATCGACAGTGCCGTTCCCGATGACCCTCACCTTTTTGCCTTCCACGCTGAGGTACACGGAATTTATGCCGGAGTTCTGGATCGCTTCGGCTTTTTCCCTGTCGATGTATTCATCCTCTTCAACGAGTATTTCGCCGGTGACCGGGCTCACGATCCTTTCCGCGGACCTGTGGCCGGCTATCCTTGAAGCCAGCGACAGCTTCTTGTTGAACTTGAACCTTCCGAATTTCGCAAGGTCGTATCTCTTGGGCTCGAAAAACAGGCCCCTGAGCAACGACGTGGCGCTTTCCACCGTGGGCGGTTCGCCGGGCCTGAGCCTCCTGTATATTTCTATGAGACCTTCATCCTGGGTTTTCGCGCCGTCCTTCTGGATAGTGGCCATGACCCTCTCGTCATCGCCAAGGAGTTCGACGATCTGGGCGTCGGTCCCGTACCCGAGCGCGCGTACAAGTACAGTGATCGGCAGTTTCCTGGTCCTGTCGACCCTTACGTACATCACGTCGTTGGAGTCCGTCTCGTACTCGAGCCATGCTCCGCGGTTAGGTATGATGGTCGCTGAAAAGAGCGACTTTCCGGTCTTGTCGAGTTTTTTGGCATAATAAAGACCGGGTGACCTGACCAGCTGGCTTACTACGACCCTTTCAGCACCGTTGTAGATAAAAGTACCGTTTTCGGTCATCAGCGGGAAATCTCCCATGAAGATCTCCTGTTCCTTGACCTCTCCGGTCTCCTTGTTGATGAGGCGTACTTTTACTTTCAGCGGAGCTGAATATGTAGCATCCCTTTCCTTGCACTCCTCGACCGTATACTTGGGATTCTCGGTCTCCAGCCTGTAATCCGGAAATTCCAGGACCAGGTTCCCGGTGTAGTCCTGTATCGGGGAAACGTCTCTAAACACCTCGCGCAGGCCTTCCTCCAGAAACCATTTGTAGGAGTTCTTCTGCACCTCGATGAGATTGGGCATGTCCAGGACTTCCTCTATCCTGGAAAAACTCATTCTGGTAGTTCGGCCCAGTTTTACGGGATGTACCATCAATTATCACCTCATAGTATTATGACTTGTAAAAAGAACAACGTTACTGACAGGCTTGCATTCATGCAAATCAACCGGAGTACCGGCCTTGTCGGTACGACATCCGGCGTATGTAGCGCTTTCTGCATCCTCTCTGAAAGCAACCGGGGCAAAATTGCACAGCAATCCGACAGAGAAATCCGATCTGCGAATATAGCGACTCATATATAAATATATATAAATGTGGCAGGATTTCGATTTCATTCGTCAAATTGCCCAAAACCATTAAATAATTATTAACAGTTCTTGTGTATTTTATTCCCCTGTGTTATAATCTAACTACAAACGATTCCGGCTGCATACATAAAAAAGCATACAAGTCCAGATTATAACGCAGTTTATAATTCTAGCATACTGCATTTCACTTGTCAACGTGTTATTGCGTTGTTTTTTTATTGTATTTTTCTGCTTGCCATGCCTCAAAAAAATGCCCCGGGAATATCCGGGGCATTTTGTTCCCGGTATGTCCGGGATTTCTTATCGTCGAGGTGATTATTTGATTTCGACTGTTGCGCCGACTTCCTTGAACTTTGCCTCGATAGCAGTTGCCTCTTCCTTGGAAACGTTCTCCTTGATCGGCTTGGGAGCATTGTCCACGAGGTCCTTTGCTTCCTTGAGGCCAAGGTTGGTGACTTCCCTTACGACCTTGATTACCTTGATCTTGTCAGCGCCGACTTCCTTGAGGATGACATCGAACTCGGTCTTTTCCTCAGCGGCCGGTGCTGCTGCTGCTCCGCCTGCTGCCGGTACTGCCGCAGCCATTGCCACAGGAGCTGCCGCAGATACTCCGAATTCCTCTTCAAGAGCCTTTACGAGCTCGGACAGTTCGAGAACTGTCAGTGCCTTTACTTCCTCGATAAGCTTTACGACTTTATCACTAGCCATTTCAAATACCTCCGTAATCTTAGTATAGATTTTTCAAACAACAGTTTTATGTTATACTGCCTGTTTTACGATCCTCATGCGGATGCTTCCTGTTTCTGTTCCGCTATCGCGTTGAGCGCAATGACCAGTCCCCTGATATTTGCGTTGAGGACATTGACAAGGCCGGCAATAGGAGCATTGAAACCTCCGAGCACTCTCGCGATGAGCTCTTCCCTCGACGGCAGTTCGGCCAGCGCCTTTATCCCGTCGGCATCCATTACCCTGCCTTCCACTACGCCCACTTTCAGCTGGAAATTCTCAAACTTCTTTGCATACTCGCACAATACCTTTGCGGGAGCCACCGGGTCAGTATCGCTCGACGCCATGGAAGTGGGTCCTTCCAGGTACGGGAACAGTTCCTCAAGCCCGTTCTCTTTGGCAGCGAACCTGGTCAGCGTGTTTTTGACTACCTTGTATTCCACGCCTGCTTTCCTCAGGGCACGCCTCAGCTCGGTATCCTGTTCCACTGTAAGTCCCCTGTAATCAGCAAAGATCATCGCTTTTGCCGATTTCATCGTGCTGCTGATGCTGTCTATGACTTCCCGCTTCTGTTTCAGGGTGTGTTCCTTTGGCAAACCGTCCACCTCCTTGCATAAATTAAGCCCTTGTATATCTGCATACTGCAGACATGCAAGGGCAAAACACCATATCGGCAACGGAGCGTACGGCTCCATCATCAGCTCTTACCTCGGCAGGCCGGCTTTTTGCCGATTATGCGTAAAGCACCTGCTGTCTGCGGTATGTGACATATTCAGTTTACGGGCTTTTAGTCAGCCGTTGTATATAATACTACATAATCTTCCGGATGTAAAGATATTTATTCAGTGATCTTTCCGTTTTTCTTTTAGGCAGTCCGTCTCATTGCCTGCCTGCTGTCATCCTGCTTTCCGTCTGTCTCCCCGTCCGGCAGCCTGCTTCTTACTCGGTGACCCTCTGGGGGTTGACCTTTATGCCGGGCCCCATGGTCGATGATACTACGATGCTCCTGAGGTACTGTCCCTTTGCGGCAGCCGGCTTCGCCCTGACTATTGCGCCCAGCAGCGTGCGGAAGTTTTCGACGAGCTTGTCGAGATCGAATGAAGCTTTCCCGATGGGGCAGTGTATGATGTTCGTCTTGTCGAGCCTGTATTCGATCTTACCGGCCTTTATCTCGGCTATCGCCCTGGCAACATCCATCGTTACCGTGCCGGCTTTCGGGTTGGGCATGAGGCCCTTGGGACCGAGTATCTTTCCGAGCCTTCCGACGACACCCATCATGTCGGGCATTGCGACAACGACATCGAATTCGAACCAGTTCTCATTCTGGATCTTCGCCACGAGATCCTCGGCGCCTACATAATCAGCACCTGCCTGTTCGGCTTCCCTGGCCTTGTCGCCTTTCGCGAAAACCAGCACCCTGACGGTCCTGCCGGTACCATGCGGAAGCACTACAGCTCCTCTTACCTGCTGATCGGCATGCCTCGAGTCTACGCCCAGTTTTACATGGACTTCGACCGTCTCGTCAAACTTTGCCCTGGCAGTTTTCTTGACAAGGTCAAGAGCTTCCGCCGGATCATACAACTTCATTTTATCTATAAGCTTTGCGCTTTCGAGATATCTCTTACCTCTCTTCATCATCTATCCTCCCCTTTGTGGTGAATTTCCCGGAAACACAGGTTTCCTCCCACGTGCGGCCATCAGTCTTCGACTACTATGCCCATGCTTCTGGCCGTACCTGCTATCATGCTCATTGCAGCCTCGATGTCCGCAGCGTTCAGATCGGGCATCTTGAGTTCGGCTATCTTCCTGATCTCTTCCTTCGAGATCTTCGCTACCTTTTCCCTGTTCGGCCTTCCTGAACCGCTTTCGATCTTGCAGGCCCTCTTGAGAAGCACTGCCGCCGGAGGAGTCTTGGTCACAAAGGAAAACGATCTGTCAGCATAAACGGTTATGACGACAGGGATGATCAAACCCGCATCCTTTGCAGTCCTTTCGTTAAACTCCTTGCAAAATCCCATGATGTTGACGCTATGCTGTCCTAAAGCTGGTCCGACCGGTGGAGCCGGGGTTGCCTTCCCCGCAGGAATCTGCAGCTTTATATAGCCTATGATCTTCTTTGCCATGGCTTATTCCACCTCCCAATTCTTTTAAGCAAAATAAAAACACATCTATATCTTTTGGATTTGTGTCAGTTCCAGTTCCACAGGGGTCTCCCTGCCGAACATCGATACGGCGACCCGTACCTTCCTCTTTTCGAAGTTGATCTCCTCGACAGTGCCGATAAAGTTCTCCAGCGGCCCGTCGATTACCCTGACGGTGTCGCCGATTTCGTAGTCGAGCACGGGTGCAAACTCTTCCACGCCCATGATGCGTACTTCCTCATCGGATAGCGGCACAGGCTTCGATCCCGGCCCAACGAAACCCGTGACGCCCCTGGTATTCCTTACCACGTACCAGGATTCGTCGGTCATGATCATCTTTACAAGGACATAGCCGGGGAACACCTTCCTCAGCGTGGCCTTTTTCCTTCCGTCCTTGATCTCGATCTGCTCTTCCATCGGTACCACGATATCGAAGATGTAATCATGCAGGCCCCTGTTTTCAACTATTTTTTCCAGGTTGGCCTTGACTTTGTTCTCGTAGCCGGAATAGGTATGCACGACATACCACTTGGCTTCTTCAGGCGCATCGTAAACTGCCATAAGGACCGATATCCTCCTTGATTACCTGGACAGAGTCCACTCCATAAGTTTTCCGAAAACCGCATCACAGATCCAAATTACAGCACCGAGCACCAGACAGATCGCCAATACGGAGATCGTGCTCTTTACAAGCTGTTCCCTTGTCGGCCAGATGACTTTCCTGAGTTCATTCCTGATGTCCCTGAAAAACCTGGCTGTCCTGGTTCCCCAATCAGCCAGCTTTTTCCCGAAACCGGCCGGTTTGGACGTGCGTACATTGTCAGACATAATGTGCACCTCCGCGCATTATTTCGTTTCCTTGTGTACTGTATGTCTGCGGCAGAACTTGCAGTACTTTTTCAGTTCGATCCTGTCGGGATCGTTCTTTTTATTCTTCATGGTGTTGTAATTTCTCTGCTTGCATTCGGTACATGCCATGACTATCTTTACCCTCATGTTAACACCTCCAGCCCCTTTGCATTTATCGCAGGGTGCACAGTTTAATTGGACAGATGCCGCTGATACATGCAGCATCGATGTTTCACAACACAAAAAAAAGACCTCCGAAACGGAGCAGTAATTACTTTAACACATAACAACAAGGATGTCAAGGATTTTTATTTACAGGCCTGTCTCCATGCCATTGCGTCCAACGAGGCAGCTTCCGGGGCAACTCCCGGGGCTGTTGGATCTACGGTCACCGCGACCGCTCCCGGCATCGCAATAGTTCCGTTAAAGTTTGCAGTTCCTGAAGCCGAAGACGTTCCGGGAACCGCGGCAATTCCGGTAACCGTGACGGCTCCGGTACCTCCGCAGCCCGGTCGTGCTTGTCATTCCTGGAACCGCAGCCACTTGCGGAACGGCAGCAGTTCCGGTGATCGCGACCGCTTCCGGCACCTCCGCAGCCCGGTGGTGTTTGCAGTTCCTGAAGCTGCAGACACTTTTTCGACTCGGGCAGACCTGCAGCCACTGTCGCGAAGACCGACGGCCAGGCTGGGTGTTCAGTTTTTCAACTATTGCACATCGCAATACGCCATAATATTCATATAAGTTATTTTACGTAAACTCTTCGTTTACATAACATGGGATTTCTCTGCATTATCACCGAAAAACCGGCCGTTACTTGCACAATAATTAAAATTTTGCACGCCCGGCCCTGTATTTCCCGCGGAAATAATCTGTGATGCGCCAGGAACCACAACCGACAGCACGGACGCTGCAGGCGCCGATACCTGGCCATGGACGGCGATTGACCTGTGCCCTCATTGGAGCAAGTGATCCGCCCAGCAGATATTCGCGTAGCAGACCGAACGCCTTGATCGTCCATCCGCTTCCTGATTTATTGGTCTGAGTCGACCAGTCATTCGACGTCTGTGCTGCCTGCTACCTTACTCCTCGATCAGTTCATCGATCGGTGCCCCGGGCGGCACTATAGGAAATACCTTCTCGTCCTTGTCTATCTCGAAGTCTATCACCACGGGCCTGTCTGTCGAGGCAAGCGCTCTTTCGAAGGCAGCGTCAACTTCTTCAGGTCTCGTCACCCTGATGCCCACTGCGCCGTACGCCTCGGCAAGAGCGACGAAATCAGTTCCCCTGTCGATAGTGGTAGCCGAATACCTCCCGCCGTAGAACAACTGCTGCCACTGCCTGACCATGCCGAGCACCCTGTTGTTGAGTATGGCAATGATCACCGGCAGCCTGTATTCCACCGCGGTGGCAAGCTCATTGCAGTTCATGCGGAAACTGCCGTCTCCGGCTATGTTTATCACCTTTGCCTCCGGCTTCCCGATCTTGGCTCCAATGCTCGCTCCAAGCCCATATCCCATGGTCCCGAGGCCGCCGGACGATATGAACTGTCTGGGCCTGGTGAACTTGTAATACTGCGCCGCCCAGAGCTGGTTCTGGCCCACCTCGGTAGTAATTATCGCATCGCCTTTCGTGATCTCGTAAAGCCGCTCCACTATATACTGCGGCTTGAGCGTGCCGTTGGCTTCATACTTCAGTGGATACAGTTCTTTCCACTCGTCTGTTTTCCTGTTCCAGTCGGTATATCCACGGTTCTTTACCCTGTCGGCCAACTGCTTCAGTATCCCGCGGATGTCGCCCACAAGGGGATAATGGACGGTTATATTTTTCCCCACTTCGGCGGGGTCTATATCGATATGCATTATCCTGGCATTCGGCGCGAACCTGCTGACATTGCTTATGACCCTGTCGCTGAACCTTGCGCCTATGGCGATGAACAGGTCTGCCTCTGAGACCGCCATGTTCGATGTCCTCGTGCCGTGCATCCCCACCAGGCCCATGAACAACCTGTGAGTGCCAGGGAAAGAGCCAAGTCCCATCAGCGTGGTTGCAACGGGTATCCCCGCTTTTTCGGCCAGCATCTGCAATTCCGCCGTTGCCCCCGATATGGATACGCCTCCGCCGGAGAGTATCACGGGTCTCTGGGCAGAATCGATGGCTGCCGCCGCCTCATCCAGTTGTGATCCCTTCACCCCGGTCGGCGCTTCCACCGGCTTCAGCGGCGCCGTACCGTTCCCGCCGGGCTTACCGGGCTCGTGATCCGCGCAGGCAGCAGTAACGTCCTTGCATATATCGATCAGGACAGGGCCGGGCCTTCCGGAAGATGCTATCCTGAATGCCTGCCGCACCGTATCCGCCAGCTTGTTTACATCTTTAACAATATAATTATGCTTCGTGATCGGCATCGTGATCCCCGTGATGTCGACCTCCTGGAAAGAATCCTTGCCCAGCAGCGTCGTCGCTACCTGTCCGGTGATCGCCACCATCGGTACCGAATCCATGTAAGCCGTGGCGATGCCGGTCACAAGGTTCGTCGCGCCGGGTCCCGATGTGGCTATGCAGACGCCGGTCCGCCCGGTAGCACGGGCATATCCGTCCGCTGCGTGGGCAGCGCCCTGTTCATGTGAAGTGAGGATATGCCTTATCTCTCCCTGTGCCTTGTACAACGCATCGTATATGTTCAGTACCGCACCGCCCGGAAACCCGAAAACAGTATCCACTCCCTGTTCCTTCAGGCACTCGATAAGAATTTCGGCTCCAGTCAGTCTCATACACAAACCTCCATCGAATGTTCTCCGTGCAGCCTACTCCACAGCCTCTCAGCTGCCACGCCGGCTGCCGTTTTTCATTATCTGTCCTTTCCACAAATGTCCCTAAAAATGCAACAAGGCTGCCTGCCGTTCAAGGCTGAGCTTCCTGTACGATACAGCCGGTTTACCAGGCATTTCAGGCTGCACCTCCCATAAAATGCAGCCGCGTTGCCCGGCGTTTCAGGTTGCGCCTCCTATAAAATGCAACAGGGCTGCCTGCCACTTCAGGCTGCGCTCCCTATTTCAGCACTGCGCCGGTACTTGCCGATGTCACGAGCCTTGCATACCTGCCAAGGTAGCCGGTCGTTATCCTGGGCTTTGGAGGCTGCCACTCAGCCATCCTTCTTTCCAGTTCCTCGTCCGGCACTTCGACGTTCAGCTTCCCTGCCGGTATGTCTATACTGATGATGTCCCCGTCCCGGACTGCGGCTATCAGTCCGCCTTCCATCGCTTCAGGCGAAACATGCCCTATTGATGCTCCCCTGGAGGCCCCGGAAAACCTGCCGTCCGTTATCAGGGCTACCGTAGTGTCAAGGCCCATGCCGGCTATCGCGGAAGTAGGGCCGAGCATCTCGCGCATCCCGGGGCCGCCCTTTGGTCCTTCGTATCTTATGACGACCACGTCGCCGGGCTTGATCTGTCCTCCGTAAATCGCTTTTATCGCGTCATCCTCGGAATCGAACACCCTGGCCGGGCCCCTGTGGACCAGCATTTCTTCAGCTACCGCAGAGCGCTTGACGACCGCCCCGTCTTTTGCGATGTTTCCCCGCAGCACTGCAATTCCCCCGGTGGGGCTGTATGGATCGTCCACGCTCCTGATCACGGTCGGGTCCGTCACCTCGGCATCCTTGATATTCTCCCGGACGGTCTTTCCCGTGACTGTTATCAGATCAAGATGCAGCAGGCCTTTCTTCGAAAGCTCCTTCATGATGGCCTGTACCCCGCCTGCCATGTAAAGGTCCTGCACGTGATGCGGACCAGCCGGCGCCAGCCTGCACAGGTTGGGGACCTTTGCGCTTATTTCGTTGATTATGTCGAGGTTTATCTTTATTCCCAATTCATTGGCTATGGCAGGAAGGTGCAGGACCGAATTGGTGGAACATCCGAGGGCCATGTCGACCGCCAGCGCGTTTTCGAAAGCCTTTTCAGTCATAACGTCCGAAGGCCTGATCCCTTTTTCGACAAGCTCCATCACTTTCATGCCTGCCTGTTTCGCAAGCCTTATCCTCTCCGCGTATACTGCAGGTATGGTGCCATTGCCCGGCAGTCCCATGCCGAGCACCTCCGTCAGGCAGTTCATGGAGTTTGCCGTGAACATGCCTGAGCATGAGCCGCAGCCGGGACAGGCATGATCCTCGTATTCGCGCAGTTCCTCCTCTGTCATCCTGCCGGCCTTGTATGCGCCGACAGCTTCGAATACGCTGTTGAGATCGAGCTGTACTCCTTTCCTCTTCAGCGAGAGCATCGGACCTCCGCTTATGACGACGGAAGGCACATTTATCCTTGCCGCGGCCATAAGCATGCCGGGGACGATCTTGTCGCAGTTGGGTATGAATACCATACCGTCGAAACTGTGGGCAAGGCCCATCGCTTCACACGAGTCTGCTATCAGCTCCCTCGATGCCAGTGAATACTTCATCCCGACGTGTCCCATGGCAATGCCGTCGCAGATGCCTATGCTTCCGAATTCCACCGGTGTGCCGCCGGCCATCCTGATACCTGCCTTTACGGCCTCCGCTATCCGGTCAAGGTGGATATGCCCCGGCACGATCTCGTTCCTGGAATTCACAACGCCTATCAGCGGCCTTTTTATCTCCTCGTCCGTATATCCCATCGCCTTGAACAGCGACCTGTGCGGGGCCCGTTCAACGCCTTTCTTGACTATATCGCTCCTCATGCGCGACACCGTCCTTTCTGCCGGAAAAACTGCCGGAAAAAGTCGTCCACCTGCCGGGAAGAACCTTCCCGGTATGGCAGACCATTTATTGAAACCGGTTGGACCCTTGTTGATCCAAACCTTTATCAAATTATCGCAAAAAGCTGCCGAAAAATCCATCAACTGTCCGGATGTCCGAACCTTTATCAAAACAGCCGGAATGCTCTGTCCCGGCTGTTTAATACAGATATTTTACTACGTCTGCCCATAAAATGTCCATAAATGAGTACAAAAAGGTCAGAAGCGTTCATTTTTCGCAGCCTGCGTCACAATATACGTTAACACATGAGTTGCAGGTTGTACACCGAACCTGGCGCTCCTGTATCTATATAGCCTGCAGGCTGCACGCCTTGCACAGCGCTCCTGTCCATATATGGCCCGCCGGTCGTACGCCGGACACAGCTCTCCTGTCTCCATACGGCCGCCTGCAGTTCCAGCCGCTGCCTACGCCGAAACGGGAGGGAACAGGAAATTGATTATTATATTGTTCGTGTAAAATACCGATGCGATCTTTGATGACTCTATCCCGCCAAATAACGGCGCAAAACCCGGGTTCGAATGGAACAGCATCAGCACGGCAAACAGTATGTACACCGCGAGTATCCCCTGCGCCGCCCCGAATACCAGGCCTCCGATCTTGTTTACCTGCCTGAGCACCGGCAGCCTGGCTATGCCGTTCAGGAGCCTTCCTATCAGCGCGAACACCAGCCTCAGGACAAAGAAAACGGCAACGAGGCTCAGCACCGAGATGATCATGCCTGCAAGTTCATTCCCCACGGCATCCAGCACGCTGTTTATGTCGAGTATCTCGGACGGCGCCGGCAGGTTCCTCAGTACGTTCGATCTCAGGATATCGGGCATCGGCATCGCCCCGACCACCTGCTCTGCGCCTTTGGCCGCGGCTTCCACAGCCTGCGGCGCTGTCAGGGCATTTCGGCTCCATGCTTCCAGGTTGTTCACGATGGCCCGCTTTATGACCTCGTACACAGGCGAGTTTTGAAGGAGGCGCGCCAGCACGGGCGAAAGCCTGACAGAGAGGAAAAGGCACAGCACATACGAAACCAGCCTGTAGACCGACATTATGAGGCCCTTGAAAAGCCCGACGACTGCAAACACGCCAATGATGCCTATTACGGCAAAGTCGCTCCAGTTCATGTGTAAACCGCCTTTCAGTTTCATTTGTCCTCAAATGTGCGAAAAAAAGCCCTCGTGCCCGGGAGGACATCTTCCGGGTCCATAACAGGAGAACGTCCCCGTACCTCCTGGAGTCTCAATCTGTGCCAACGATCGTGATCTCGCCCTCGGTGACCACGACTGCCTGCCTTTTGTCAAAGAGTCGCACTTCGAGTATTTCCCCGTCAGCGTTGTGGATGTGTGTGTTTGTCCCGCGGCTATCATAAAAGTAAACCGTATCCTCGGTGTAAACGGCGACCACGCCTTTTGCTGCATCCAGCCCTTTCGGGCTGCCCTGCAGCTTCACGGAAAATTCCTTTTCGCCGCCGGCAGTGTATACATTCAGGACAGCTCCCTCATCCACGTACGCAGCCACAGCGAGCCGGCCGTCTCCGGCAGGCGCGGCTCCCGCAACGCTCCTGAACTGCTCCTTCCATCCGATCTCCCCGTCGGGGCCTATGTATGCGGCAGCGCTGTCGCCGACGGCGAATATGCTGTCGTCCCTGTTGAACCAGAATAGGGGCAGGAGATCACCGGGCGAATCGAATGATACCTCTGTTAGTTCCGTGCCTTCCATGTCGTAAAACTTATACCGCGAAAACGGGCCGACCGCTCCTGTTGCCACAGATGACAGCACAAGGCGTTTCCCTGACGGCGATATGGCAGCGGAGACAGCGAAATCCACGGCAATTATCTTGCGGAAAAGTTCCACGCCGTGCGGTTCGTACACCCTGACCACGTTGTTGTCCCTTTTTGCTTCCGTGACGACTGTCACGTACCCGTCATCGCTTATATCCGCATTCAGGATGGCGGTGTCGGTCCTGTCCTGCCAGCGGATCGAGTCACCGTCCATGACACATATTTCCGTCGAACCGGCATTGACGACGAGAAGCCTCGATCCGTTTGTCCTGGCTATCGGATCGTCGAACCCGATGCTTTCCGACCGAACGATCGCGCCCGTCTTATCCAGAAGCAATATCCCGCTCCTGCTGGACTTCACGATGTTGCCCCTGTAAAGCGTGAAACGGGGTTTTTCCATGATGTCGAACACGAAGGAACGCAACACTTCGGCAGTCTTTGCTTCCTTCTCTCCCAGGCCGGCAAGCTTCATCACCGTATCCCTGGGATCGATCGAAGGATCGATGCTTCGGCGGTAGCTGAAAACTGCAACCATGGCAATACACAGGAACAGCATCAGTGCCGTGATGATGCCGGCCGCGCGTTCTCCGGGTGTCGGTCCGTCCTTTCCTGGGATATGTTTCAAAAGACCACCTCAGTTTTATCTTCCGTATGGTTCGTCACAAATCATTTTACCATAATAACCCGGCCGTTGAAAGAGAAACCGGCTGCAGCTCAGCTTTGTTCAGCGCCGGCTTTCGGGATCTTCCCGCGCTCATCCCGCCGGCTGCGTCCGGATACCGGCAACGGTTTTTTCAGGCCTGTAATCAGTATGACGATCAGCATGAACAGGCCAAGCCAGCCATAAGCGGGATAAATGACCGATATGAGCCTTGAAAAGCCAAGTGTCGAAAGGGGGGCCGCAAAGATGCACAGCACCATTGCCGTTATGCTTTTGTCGAGCCTGAACAGGCTGTATATCCTGTCTGCAAAGCAGAAACCCGAGGTCACGGCAGATACCAGCATGGCAAGCCACAGCAGCACGCTGTAGAGTTTTCCGGCCGATAAGCTGATACGCTGGAGGATATCTATGATCGGTATTTCCCTGTCCGCGGCCGAAGGATAGAACAGGAAAATCACCGCGTTGATCACGAGTGCGGCCAGGGTCAGCGCCGCCCCTCCGAGGATGCCCGCCGCCACGGCTGTCCTGCGTGTTTTCAGGTACGGCTGTACGCTGCACAGCACCATAACAGCAAGTATGCTGTTGTAACTTACATACAGGAGCGATGAGAAAAGCCAGTTGTCCGTGATCCGCGAAACATATCCTGAGACGCTGAATGCCGGGCTGTCTTTCAATATGATCACGTACAGACCGGTAATGATGATGCCTGCGATCAGCACAGGCGTGAGCGCCGAACTCAGCACCGTGATGCCCCTGATATCCGTCATTACCAGGAAAGCGCCGATAGCACCCATTATGAAAACGGCGATGCGGGAAGGTATCCCTGTCAGTTGCGCAAGTATGTCCCCCNNTAAGATGAAAACCGTCGCGGCTGTCTCGATGAGCCAGCCGATCCGCCAGCCGAAGACGGGCAGTATGAATTCCTCGTAATTCCTTATACGCTCGCGGTACACCCTCGTGAGGACGGTACAGCCCAGGACGCTGAACAGGATCCCTGCAAGCAGTATGCCATAGAAGCCCCCTGCCCTGTATATGGAGAAAAACTGCAGGATCTCCTGTCCCGACGCGAACCCCGCACCCGTTATGCTCGCGGCGTATATGCCTGCTACCCTGAAGATGTTCCTGCGCTCCTCATTCATAAAAACGGCTCCGATCAGAGAATGTATCAGTTCATTCTATGTCGGAGCCGCAGTCCAAATTACTGTTCGATTTCAGCCGTCACGCTATTTCTGCTGATCGGCAAGGAATTCCATCATCGTATCGTACGCCTGCTTCATCCCTTCGATGCCGAATTCGACCTTGTTTCTCTGCTTCACCAGCACGCCGGCATATTCGCCGTTCCTAACCACGTAGTAGAAGTGCTCGTCTTTCGGGATATATTCCACTTTCATCTTCCCGTCCTTGAGCGTGTATTCTATCGTTATGTCGGCCTGCTTGCCCGCCGGGTCGCCTTCCAGGTCTATCTCGTCGATGCAGACGCCGATCAGCGCCTGGTAAAATTTCCTGAACGGCTGCTTGCCGTTTTCGTCCTTGCCGCTGGCATCGATGCCGTTTACGTAGAACTTGTCCTTGTCGCTGTCCATGTTGCCTTCTTCATCCAGGTATACGTCAAGTTCCATGTGCGTAGTCTTGCCGTCCATCGTCAGGTCTATCTTCTCGACATCCTGGATGTTCACGATGTAGGCAAAGATGTTGACGATCTCCTTCAGCGGCTTGTCGAGGAACGTAAATGTGTTCGTGTCTATGGCGAATACCTCGTCTTCCCCGTCGAACTTTGCATAGATCGTATAGTCTTCCCTGCGTTCGAAGCCCATCTGGAGCTTGACCTCGCCTGTTGCCTCGGTGCTGAAGATCAGTTCATATGCCGGTTTGTCCAGCCCGTACACGGAAAGGTCATCGGGATTTTCCTCGACGAATTCCGTGGCCCTGGCATTGACAAGAGCCTCCAGCATCGGGATGAAACTCGAGTCATTCATGCTGCCCTTTATAGGCGTGACCATATTCCATTTGTCCTCTGACTTTTCAGATATGAACACATTCTCGCCTTTTCTGTTCAGGCCGAACTTCATTATATCGTCCGTCGTCATGTCGAACAACTGCTTCGTCCTTATCTCGTTCTTGCCCGAAAGCAGCTTGTCCCCGGTATATTTGCTGATCATGTATACCTTGTTATTTCCCTGCAGCTTCGTATAGTATCCTCCGCCGGTGGGCGTCTGGTTGCCGATCTCCAGCGTCACGCTGGTGCCGTCCTTCGACTTCACCGTGACGATGGCCGGATCGTCGAGGCCGTATATCGAAAGGTCCTGGGCGTTTTCCTCGATAACCTTGTCGGCCACTATCGAAGCCGAGTTGATGACGATACTGCTGAGTACCGACGAATCGTACCTGATATCGGCAGGTTCCGACAGAGCCCAGTCTTCGTCCTTCTTGACTATCACGAAGGTACCGCTTTTGTTTTTCAACGTCACGGACTCAACGTCGGTCGAAAGGTAGTCGGTCAGTTTGTCGTACTGCTTGGTCTGCGTAGTCCCCGGCTGGTTGGCTTTGATGTTCCTGACCAGGACATAAGCTCCGGCAAGAAGCGCAACTATGACTACGAGAATGATAGCATTCCTGTAAAATTTCATAAATGACGCCTCCTCAGATATACCCTCAGACCTGTGCCAAGTATCAGCAGCGGGAACACCGCCACCAGTATCCACGACATCACGTTGGCCTGCCTCTGCGTCACGTTGAACCTGTTCATGTCATAGCTCTTGGTGGGCACTATGATGTCGTCCTTCCTCTCCACCATCCAGTTCATTGCCTGAAGGAAGAATTCGACGTTGGTGGAGTAAAAGGCGCCGTAAACCTGGATGGCGCTGTCGTTTACAAACGTGGAATTGCCCATCGCGATTATTTTCGAAGGTTTCTGTCCGCCCTTGTACTCCACCGCCACTGCAATGTCAAGAGGTCCTGTCAGGTCCTCGCCGCGGGACTTATTGACCATCTCGCCCACGGCAGTCGAACTCGTGGTGATCAGCGAGGTCGTGGTTATATAATCTTTCACGTTCTTCAGGATGGTCAGGCTCCTCGAGTTTTTAAGGAGCGTATTGAAAGCCCTGGGTACGATGGAGTTCGACTTCACGTCCACCACGAGCGTGTACGGATCCTGGGCCAGGTGCCTGCTTTCATCCGTTTCTTTGACCTTGTCATAATTTATGGCAAGGTTGAACTTGCCCAGCAGGTCGTTAAGCTGGTCGAAGGAGGGATCGTTTTCCAGGTAGTCGAACATGAAAATGGCTTTCCCGCCGTTGTAGAAGTAGTTGTCCAGGACATCCCTCTCGGCGTATGAAAAGTCTTTCTTGGGGGATGCGATGATCACCAGTTCTGCATCATCAGGCATCTTGTCGACCGTCATCAGGTTTATCGTTTTAACGAGGAAATTGTTCCTTTCCAGGTATGACTTCAGTTTCGCGTAGTAGTAGTTCACATCGTACTCGTCGTGTCCCTCGGTGAAGTAGACGACCGGCGTGTACTCGGATGTCACATACTTGATGGCGCCGGTGAATCCCTGCTCCGCATTGGAACCTGTGGTGTACAGGCTGAATTTCACTTCAAAAAGGTCGTTATATTCGAGCTTCTTTTTCTTCTCGACGCCGTTGACAGTGCTCCTGACGACGAAGTCCTTCTTCCCCAGGTCCAGAGTATCCTCGGGATCCAGCTGGTTTATTATGCCCGGGTTCCTGTCGGGATCCACGTACCTTACAGTAACACGAGGGTACTTATCATAAAGGCTCAAAAGATCCGTTACCTGCTTGTATTCACTGTCGGATGCGATGGTACCGTCATCGAACAGGCCGATGATCTCCACGTCCTTGTCAAGCTCGTTCAGTATGTCAACGGTGGTTTCCGAAAGAGAAAACAGCTTGTTGGGCGTTAAGTCCAGCCGGAGGTCCAGCATCCCTATGATCAGGTTGAGCATGATTGCCAGGACTATCACGGCAGCAGTGATGATCGCCGCATTTGTCCCGTATTTCAGAGTCCTTTTATTTAAAAGTTTTCCGATCTTGTTTTTATCTATTTTAGCCACTTATATCACCCCTGACTCCAGCGTCTTTTTTCGATCACTCTTATCGTTAGGAAAAGGAATACCGCGGTAAAGCTCAGGTAATACACGACGGGACTGAGCCCAAGGATGCCCCTGTTGAAGTCGTCGTATCTTGACAGGATCGAGAACCAGCTGAGCACTTTCGCAGCAAATCCGCCGACCAGGGTGCTTAGACTGTCCGCCAGCCGCATTATCAGGAGTGACACGTAACTGATTATTACGGCTATCACCTGGTTTTCAGTCAGTGATGAAGCAAAGACACCGACGGCGATATACGACGCCCCGAGAAGCAGGAACCCGATATAGCCGCCTACGAGCTGGGTCGTGAATTTAGCTCCGAATGCCACCATTACGATCGGAAATACGAACGTGAGTGCCGTCATTACAAAGAATACAAAGTATACGGCGAGGAATTTGCCGATGACTATCGACGTGATGTTCACAGGAGAAGTTATAAGCAGCACCTCGGTGCCGTTCTTGCGGTCCTCGGCCAGGATCCTCATGGTAAGGATCGGGATAACGACGATCAGTATGGATCCCATTTTGTCGAGGATATTGTTGAAAAGGCCGTAGCCATACTTGAAATACTGCATGAAGAATATCGACGTCAGCAGTATGAACAGGCCTATGAGTATATATGCCATAGGGGAATAAAAATAGGATTTGACTTCTTTCCAGAATATCGCTTTCATGTGTCAGCCGACCTCCTTTTCCTCTGTCACGATCTGCAGGAATATGTCCTCCAGGCTCATGCTGAGGCTCTTAAGTTCGATTATGGGATAACCGAGCCTTGCCATGGCAAAGAACAGCGGTTTCCTTATATCGACGTCCTTGTCCGATTCGATCACGTAGGTCGTCGTATCGCTGTCCCTGCTCGATGTTGCCTCCACATACTTGACCCCGTATATCTCCCTTATGGCATTTTCCACGGAACTCCTGGGCCCCGATATCGTGGCCGTCAGCTTCGAAGCCGAGCCGAGGCCTTTCGACAGGTTTTCCGGCGTGTCGATGGCCGCGATCTCTCCCTTGTTTATTATGACGATCCTTTCACATACGGCGCTGACCTCAGGAAGGATGTGTGAGCTGAGGATGATGGTATGTTCCTTTCCAAGGGCCTTTATTAGCTTCCTTATCTCGATGATCTGCTTAGGGTCGAGGCCGACGGTGGGCTCGTCAAGGATAAGGACTTCCGGGCTCCCGACAAGGGCCTGCGCAAGGCCGACTCTCTGTTTGTAACCCTTCGACAGGTTCTTGATGAGCCTGTTCCTGTGGTCCCCTATCTTCACAAGCTCCATTATATCGCTTATCTGGCTCCTCTTTTGCTTCTTGTCCACCTTTTTCAGGTCAGCCACGAAGTTCAGGTAATCTATGACAGTCATATCCATGTAGACAGGCGGCTGTTCAGGCAGAAAACCTATGCGTTTCTTGACTTCCCTGGGTGATTCCAGGATATCGTACCCGTCCACCTTCACAGTCCCTTCGGTGGAAGGTATGTAACCTGTTATGATGTTCATCGTGGTGGATTTCCCTGCCCCGTTCGGGCCGAGGAACCCGAGTATTTCACCCTTGTCAACGGTGAAACTGATGTTGTTCACAGCCGTTATCTGACCGTATCGCTTGGTCAGGTTCTGTATTTCTATCATGTTTTTCCCTCCTGTGACAAACGTCTCTTGACACAAAGCGCCAAATACAATTATGAGAGAGACATATTAATAAATTGTGAACAATTTGTTAAAAAGCATCCACGATTTATGAAAGCCAAAAATGCCCCGTAGAGGACATTTTAAGGCTCCACTAATTATATATTTTTTATTATGTCATTTCAAGGAATTTTTTATCAGCTGCTGCGCCGGGACATGAACAGGCTCGTCAGCACCGGGGCCAGGAAGGACAGTCCGCCTGCGATCATCCACTCGTTCAGCCCAAGCGGTACCGTTTTGAATATGTTCTGCAGGAAAGGTATGTATACGACGCCAAGTATCATGATCAGCGAGCATATCACGGCAAGGACGAGGAACATGTTGTTGAACAGCGGTATCCCGAAAATGTTTCTTGTCTCCGATTTGCACTCGAACACATGGATCAGCTGGGAAAGCACCAGCGTGACGAAACCCCCGGTCCTCGCCAGTCCGACATCGGCGGTATACCAGAGCAGCGAAGCAAATACGGCAAGAGTCGCCAGTCCGATCATGACTCCCCTTGCAATTATCAGCCCGGCAAAACCGTGCGCGAAGATACCCTCTTCGGGATCCCTGGGCTTTCGTTCCATTATGTCCTTTTCAGGCGGATCGAATCCCAGTGCCACCGCCGGCAGGCCGTCAGTGACGAGGTTGACCCACAGTATCTGTATGGGCAGCAGGGGCACCGGGAGCCCGGCCAGCATGCCCAGGAACATGGTCAGCACCTCCCCGAGGTTGCATGAAAGCATATACCTTATGAACTTCCTTATATTGCTGTATATGACCCTTCCCTCTTCTATCGCGGCAACGATGGTGGCAAAATTGTCATCCAGCAACACCATCGACGAAGCTTCCTTTGTGACATCGGTGCCGGTCCTGCCCATTGCTACGCCGATATCTGCCTCCTTGACGGCAGGGGCGTCGTTCACGCCGTCCCCTGTCATCGCAACGACGGATCCGCTCTTCCTGAGCGCCCTTACGATAGCCAGCTTGTGTTTCGGGGATACCCTGGCGTAAACAGTTGTGGTCGCCGCAGCCTCCTCAAGCGACGCCATGTCCATCCTGTCCAGTTCCTCGCCGGTCAGGACCGTATCCCCTTCCCTGTATATGTCGAGTTCCTTTGCTATCGCCATAGCGGTAAGCTTGTGGTCCCCGGTTATCATGACGGGCCGGATGCCTGCCTTTTTGCATTTCCTGACGGCTTCGGCCGCTTCGGGCCTGGGCGGGTCGATCATTCCCAGGAGTCCGGCAAAAACCAGGTCGGATTCAAGACCTTCCCTTTGATGCCGGCCTCTCCCGAGCTTTTTATATGCGACAGCTATCACCCTCAGGGCCCCGGCAGCCATCCGGTCATTCGCCCTGAGGATGGCAGACCTGTCCGTGTGGTCCATCTCCCTGACCGTCCCGGATTTCTCCAGCCTGCTGCACTTTTTCAGCAGCATGTCGGGCGCTCCTTTCGTGAACAGGAAGGCCTCCCCATTGCGGTCCGTGCATACCACCGACATACATTTCCTTTCCGAGTCGAAGGGGATCTCGTCTGTCCTGCGGTACATCCTGCCAAGTCGTTCAATGTCTATACCTGCTTTTTCCGCTGCCTCCATAAGCGCCGTTTCAGTAGGGTCTCCAGTAAACCTGCTTTTCCCGTCTGGGGGCCGGGACCTTCTTATGAGGCTCACCGGCAGGAAAGGCTTTTCACCGGCGGCTGCTGACGGGACAGCATTATTGCACAGGGCAGCTATCTCAAGGACCCTCCTCAGGCTCCTGTCCGACGGATCGAGCGCTCTGCCGTTAACAAGGAACGGGCTTGCATCGACCCTGTCCGCAGGCCTTTGATATCTGTCAGGATGCCCACTCGATCTGTCAGGATACCTCCCGGCAGTCTTCCCATCCACCGCACCTCGCGGCCGTGCCTCGTCAGCCGCCTCGATCGATCTGCCGTCGGCATAGATCTGCCTTACAGTCATTTTATTAAGGGTCAGCGTACCTGTTTTATCGGAGCATATGACCCCTGCACACCCGAGGGTCTCCACCGCCGGAAGCTTCCTTACAAGGGCGTTCCTCCGCAGCATCCTCCGGACGCCCAGCGCCAGCGAGACGGTCACAAGGGCCGGGAGACCTTCAGGCACTGCCGCGACCGCGAGACTTATCCCGGAAAGCAGCATGTTGAAAACATCCTCGCCGCGTATTATGCCGACGCCGGCAACCACCGCGCATATCGAAAGGCAGCCGGCCGCAATGACCTTGCCCAGCCTGTCGAGTCTTTTCTGGAGCGGCGTCTGTTCTTCTTCTATGTTCTGTATCATATCCGCTATGCGTCCCATTTCAGTCTTCATGCCAGTAGCCGTCACCAGTGCCGTGCCCCTGCCTGCCGTCACATTCGTGCCCATGAACACCATGCTGTTCCTGCCTGCCCTGCGGGGTTCCCTGCCGGGCGGCAGGGCGGCCTTCTCCACGGGAACGGATTCACCTGTCAGCAGCGATTCGTCAGCCTGGACATTGGCAGCCTCCAGCAGTACTGCATCAGCGGCGACCCTGTCCCCTGCCTCGAGGACGATGACGTCCCCCGGGACTATCCTGTCTGCAGGCACACTGGTCCGCTTCCCGTCCCTTATGACTTTGGCCTCAGGAGCGGTAAGGCTTTTGAGGGCTTCCATCGTTTTTTCGGTTTTGTATTCCTGGATAAAGCCAAGAACGGCATTCAGAACGACTATGGCGATTATCGTGACGGCTTCTGTCATTTCGCCCATGAACGCTGAAATCGCGGTGGAGATCATGAGTATTATCACCATTATGTCGGTAAACTGGCTGAACAGCAGCTTTATGGGCGACACTTTCTTTTTCTCAGTCAGTATGTTCGGGCCGTACTCCTCAAGCCTCCTGCCGGCTTCCCTGCTGCTGAGGCCCAAAGCCGGTCCCGCTCCCCGGGTCATGCCCGCAGCTTCAGATGTCTTCATCCGGGTATCCTGCATCTCCTTCAGGCTGTTCGGCATTTCCATCCGTGTGCTCTGTCCGCGCAACGAGGTCCCTCCTCTTTTTCCGTCCGGATAGTCGGTCTATGTCCTATAACTATTCAAAAGCGGCATGGATTAGACCATGCCGCTTCATACGGAAAAATGCCGATTTTTTTATTGATCAGGCCCGGATCGTGCAAATCGTCCTTTCATTCTTCGTATACTTCGCTGACCCCATCGATCGACTGCAGGTCATTCAGCGTCTGCGGATCCAGCGAGCCCCCCGGCAGCTTCACAAGCAGCTTTATCCTCCGGGTGTTGTCCTTGCCCTTGTACAACTGGATATTCCTGATCTCGATATTGCTTTTCTCAAGCAGGCCGGTCACCATGCCCACCTGGCCGCTGGCATCCACAGACTCGATGATGATGGTCCTGTACCTGTTTCTCCTCGAGAAGCGCCTTTCAGCCTTTTTCAGTGAAATGAGGGTGATGAATACGAGTATCGTCGCCACTACGGCTCCCAGGTAAAAACCGCTCCCGACGGCAAGTCCGACACATGAAACAGCCCACAGGCTCGCCGCCGTCGTCAGTCCCCTGACATTGACGCCGTCGCGTATGATGGTGCCGGCGCCAAGGAAACCGATGCCGCTGATCACCTGGGCGCCCAGCCTCGCAGGGTCTACCGCTGCAATGGAATACTTCCTGACCATGTACTCTGAAGTGACCATGACCAGGGCTGCTCCCGCACATACCAGTATATGCGTCCTGAAGCCGGCAGGCCTGTTGGTATGTTCCCTTTCATAACCTATAAACCCGCCAAGAAGCACCGCCAGCAGCAGTCTGGCCAGTATTTCCAGTTCGAAAGGCATCTGACCACCCCAGTCCAGTGATACTTCAGTTCAGAAATACTTTCCTCGGTATATAGAGCCTGAAATTGTTCAGCATCTTTTCAGTAGGTTCGAAAATGACCAGCGTCCTTTCGCCGTTGTAATTCAGCGTGATGAAATATGCATCAGGTGAATCGACGGAGCTCGCTGCATCGATCCTGTTCTTGATCCCCTGTACCGACTGGTCGAACCGGCTGCTTTTTACCGGGGACACGATGTCAAAATCCTTGCAGCTGGCACTGAATATTCTTTTCCTCTTCCTCTTGGATATTATGATGTCGATATCCAGGTCACCGTTTGTCACTATATATTCATATTCGATGTTCCGCGAAGTTATCACCCAATAACCGAGATATGCTATACCCGCTGCAAACAGCAGGCTCAGTCCCAGCCGTATCAGTATCGGGATCGAAAGTACCACGAATATCAGCAGCAGCGTTCCGATCACAGTCGCGGCTATTATTAGGTAATCGGTCAGTGTTTTCTTCCTGGCCACGAGTTTTTCCATGAAAGTATCCATCCGAAATCCTCCCGCCTGGCATCCAGAATAGTGTAACAGGTAATTCTGATTGTATCATACCATTTATCGATTAACAATATTTCGGCATCTCAGCTCTATGCCGGGCTGTCCCCGTAAATGTCGATGACCACGACCTCGGGAGGGTTGAATATCCTCGGGAGTTTTTCGTTGTATGAAAGCCCCCTGCTGACTACCTGCATCATGTCACCATGGCGGTATACCCCTCCCGCATACCTGGGGAACCATCCCTGGCCGGGCGCATAAAGGCCGTTCAGTATGAACGGTATCCTGACCTGCCCTCCGTGTGCATGCCCGGACAGGACCAGGTCGAATCCGAACCTTTGGTATATCCTGAACCGTTCCGGCCGGTGGGAAAGCAATATCTTATACCCCGGCTCATCCGCAAGGCCGTCGAATGCCTTGTGCATTTCCCGCTCCCAGTCATAGCCGATATCATTGATAAGTTTTATATCAGGGTCGTCGACGCCGCAGATGATGAGCCTCGCGCCTTTGACCGTAACAGCAGCCCGGCTGTGCTCCAGGACCGTTACACCGTATCCCCTTATCATTTCTTTTATTTCATCGAGCCTGAAAGACCAGCATTCATGGTTTCCTGAAACATAGAAAACGGGAGCGATTTCCCTGATGCCGGCGAGAAACATCTTCGTGCCGGCCAGGGGGGTCCTGTCGTCGGCTATATCACCCGCGAGAGCTATAATATCCGGATCCTGCTTTTTGATAAGGTCCACCAGGTGCTCCTGGTTTACTCCGTATATGCAGCTGTGCAGGTCGGCGATGAGCACGATCCTCACGTTCTGCCCCGGTCCCAGTTTTTCAGTGGTTATATTGTATCTTCGGACGACCAGTCCCCGGTAGAAAGCAGCAAATGCCAACAGGACGAAAAGGCCTGCAGTGACCAGTGCAGTGACCGTCCTCCTGTTTCTTCCCTTCCTGCCGTTTCCGGCTTCGACTGCCGGTCCGGTTTTGTTTTCGGGCCTGTCTTTGCCTGCCGGCATGACCCGGTCTGGCAGCCTGTCATCGCCTGGCTCACCGGTTTCATTTACCGCTGCGTCCTGGCTCGCAGGCCTGGCTCCGCTCTCATTCAATATCATGCTGTCACATCTGGCCTCACCGTCTATTTCAGATCCTCCTCCATGCCTTGAAGTTCCGCCGGAGCATAATGCTGACATCCGCCCCTTGTGTTATTTACCCGGGCTATTTTTGCATAACCCGGACTTTTCCCTGTCTTGCCTGCAGTGCGTGCCACCTGCCTTCTTCAAGGAACTTCTCCGCCCTGTCCTCTGCATTTTTCACGATATGGTCAGGGTAACCCATTACGCTGAGCAGTTTTATAGCATTGTGCGTCCTTGACTTCCCGGGCAGCAGCTTATATTCGAATTTTATTTCATCTCCCTCGTATCTCTCGGTGAAATGATAATTATCGTACAGGTTTTTCAGTATCTCCGCCAGCTCGATGTCGTGAGTCGCGGCGATAAGTATGCAGTTACCGCCGGCAAAATGCCGCAGTATCTCGGTGGAAGCGGCTATCCTCTCGATGGTGTTCGTTCCCCTCAGGACCTCGTCTATAACGCTCAGCACCGGCACCTGCCCGTCGAGGTTGTCCATTATCCTTTTAAGTGAGTTGATCTCTGCCACGTAATAACTGGTATTGCCTTCCAGATCATCCTTCAGCGCCATCGATGTGAACACCCTGAAATAGCAGGACCTGTATTCACGGGCAACACAGGTGTATATCGTCTGTGCCAGGATGGCATTTATGGCGGTGGTTTTAAGGAATGTCGACTTGCCGGACGCGTTCGAACCAGTGATGAGGACCGGCCTCACAGTGTCCAGGGAATTCGGGACGGCGTTTTCTATAAGAGGATGGCAGGCATCCCTGAAAGAAAGCGATACCGGACCTGCCCCTCCGCATGCATTGAGTTCGGGAACAGTCCAGAAATCAAGCGATTCCCTGTATGAGGCTGCAGAAATCATGCTGTCGAGAAATCCAACAGTCTCATATATCCCGCGAAGAGCCTGCCTGTGTTCGTAAATGGTCTCAAGAAGCCTCCCGAAAGCGATAAGCTCGAGAAGGAACATGGATTTCAGCGGTTCAAGGAACGTGTAATCGCCGGTCTGGTAAAAAAGCTGGTAAAAGGAATTTATGCTGAAGGATCTCATCCTGCCCGACAGATCCTCCAGCCTGCCGGCATATTCCTTTATACCGGGGATGCCTGCGGCAGCTATTTTCCTGGAACACCTTACCATGTCTGCCATGTAGCCAAGGCTGTCCAGGTAGATCTCATATTCTCTTCTGGACTTGTAGTAAACCGTCATGTTGAAAACAAACAGCCCGACAACCGCGACAAAACCTGCGGTGACGTCGGCGATCATGAGAAGGGGAGAAAGGAGCAGAGCCACAGCCTGCAATATATATCTCCGATACCTGAACGTGACCGGTTCGCCGAAGAAATACCCGTATACCTGCGTATTCCTCCTCTTCCCAAGCCCGGCCAGTATCTTCTGGAGTTCAAGGCGTTCAGCCGGATTCTTCCTGAAATATTCTATGAGCCGGTCCCTTTCCTTCAGTTCCCGTTCGTCAAAGGCCGGGCGCCTCAGCATCGAATACAGGATCTCCTCCCCAACCGTGGACTGCGTGTTGTTGATCCTCCTGAAAACCCTGTCCATGTCCAGGTCGTTCCAGGTAATATCATCGATGAAGAACGTCCCGGCGCCGTTGTGGATCAGTTCCCTGAAAAAGCCGGATATGGCCTTCATGTCGGTGTCCCTGTAATCATCTGCCGGGATGCGGCCCCATTGGCTGGTAAGCTTTTGCTCAAGTTTTTTCCGTTTCTGATTTGCCTTTATTTTACGGGATATGATGATTGCCGCGATTGCAATAATTGCAGCACATACGTAAAAAATACCGTCCGCCATGGTTTTCCCTTTCTGTCCGCTGACTGTACTCTTCAAAACTTTCCTATAAATATACCATACACCAGGAATGATTGTCTGTAAACGAATACAGGCAAAGCGCGTCTCCGTCAGCCGACTGCATCAAAAAAGGGATGCCCCGGGGTTTCTCACCCTGGGAACATCCCTTTTCAGTTTCATGGTTCGTGCCGCTGTCAACGCACGCTGCATTTACAGCGGGCAGCCTGTTTTTAGTACATTCCGTTCATTCCGCCGCCTGCAGGCATCGGAGGCTCCTTCTCCGGCTTTTCTGCCACGAGGCTCTCGGTGGTCAGTACCATGGCTGCTATGGATGCAGCGTTCTGGAGCGCAGTCCTCGTGACCTTAGTAGGATCGACGATACCTGCCTTGATCATGTCGACGTACTCTTCCTTCAATACGTCGAAGCCTACGCCTACCGGGCTGTTGCCGACCTTGTCGACGATGACGGAACCTTCGAGCCCGGCATTGGTAGCGATCTGTCTGACAGGCTCTTCGAGGGCCTTCATTATGATCTGTACGCCGGTCCTTTCATCGCCTTCGACCTGCTCAAGCAGCTTGGCGACCTTCGGGATCGCATCCACGAATGCCGTGCCGCCGCCGGCCACGATACCTTCCTCGACAGCTGCCTTCGTTGCTGCAAGTGCGTCCTCGATGCGGAGCTTCTTTTCCTTCATTTCTGTTTCCGTCGCAGCACCGACCTGGATGACGGCTACGCCGCCGGCCAGCTTCGCAAGCCTCTCCTGGAGCTTCTCCCTGTCGAAATCGGAAGTGGTCTCCTCGATCTGGTTCTTGATCGAGTTGATCCTCTTCTTGATCTCGTCCGGGCTTCCTGCGCCGTCGACGATGATGGTGTTCTCCTTCTGGACCTTGACCTGTCTTGCCCTGCCGAGCTGCGAGAGCTTGACTTCCTTCAGGTCGAGACCGAGCTCATCGGAGATGACCTGTCCGCCGGTCAGGATAGCGATATCCCTGAGCATTTCCTTCCTTCTGTCGCCAAAGCCGGGTGCCTTGACAGCAACTGAAATGAATGTGCCGCGGAGCTTGTTGAGTACCAGCGTCGTCAGCGCTTCGCCTTCAACGTCCTCGGCGATTATGAGCAGCTTCTTGCCGGCCTGGACGATCTGCTCGAGCAGCGGCAGCAGATCCTGTACGTTGCTGAGCTTCTTGTCGGTGATGAGGATGTATGGATCATCGAGGACAGCTTCCATCTTATCGGTATCGGTCACCATGTAAGCGGAAATGTATCCCCTGTCGAACTGCATACCTTCGACTATCTCAAGGGTCGTGCCCATGGTCTTGGCTTCCTCGACGGTGATTACGCCGTCATTGGTAACCTTTTCCATGGCATCGGAAATCAGTTCGCCGATATAGTCGTCATTTGCGGAGATAGATGCTACTCTCGCGATGTCTTCCTTGCCCTGTACCTTCCTGCTGTTTTCCTTGATGGCTTCTACTGCGGTATCTACAGCCTTGGCCATACCTTTTTTGAGTATCATCGGGTTGGCGCCTGCTGCCACGTTCTTCATGCCTTCCCTGATGATAGCCTGGGCAAGCAGCGTCGCCGTGGTCGTACCGTCACCGGCAACGTCGTTGGTCTTCGTGGCGACTTCCTTCACGAGCTGTGCGCCCATGTTTTCGAATTTGTCCTCGAGTTCTATTTCCTTTGCGATAGTCACACCGTCATTGGTAACAAGAGGAGTACCGAACTTCTTGTCAAGAACTACGTTCCTGCCTTTTGGTCCAAGGGTGACCTTGACTGTGTCAGCCAGCTTGTTGACGCCTCTTTCCAGTGCGTGCCTGGCCTCCTCTGCAAAAATGATATCTTTTGCCATATGCTTTTTGCCTCCTTGTCTGCTAATTATTTATTGAACCAATCAGAATTGTCAGCTGATCATTCGACCTTAGCCAGAATATCGCTCTGTTTGAGGATCGTATACTCCACGTTGTCGATCTTTACCTCGGTCCCTGCATATTTGCTGATAAGTACCTTGTCGCCGACCTTTACTTCCATCTTGATCTCTCTGCCCTTGTCGTCATAGCCGCCGGGTCCGACTGCCACGACTTCGGCGACCTGCGGCCTCTCCTTCGCGCTGCCCGGAAGGACTACGCCGCCCTTGGTAACTTCTTCTGTCTCAAGCATCTTGATTACGACTCTTTCACCCAATGGCTTTATTGTCATAAAGTATACCTCCTGTTATATTTTTTTACACTTTATTAGCACTCACTAATGTTGAGTGCTAATCGTACTAATAATATTATATAATACCCATTCTTTAATCAAATATGTGTATTTTCTAAATTATGCCGTTTTTGGGCCGATATCTCGAATTACATGGATAATTTGCCTGATTTCACCGTTTTTCATCTTCAAGTTCTCTTTTTCAGCTCGTCAAATACATCCGAAAGTGTCATCCCTCTCTCCGCCAGGAGGACCATCACGTGGTAAAACAGGTCTGCCACCTCTGCCTGTATTTCCGATGGCGAACCGTTCTTGGCCGCGATCATGACCTCACCGGCTTCTTCGGCGATCTTCTTGAGTATCTTGTCGAGACCTTTCGTGAACAGGTAATTGGTGTAGGAACCTTCCTTCGGATTCGCTTTCCTGTCGAGGATGACGCCGAATACTTCCGTGAGGATCCCTGGGCCTGCTGCCGTGCCGCCGCTGCTGCATGCTCCTCCGGCCGGCGCCTCCTGTGCCGCTGTACCGCCGTCCGGTCCTGCGTCCATGGCGTTGCCGCACTTCTCCGCATCTGCTGCAGCGGCATCTTTCCACGCGTCTGCAGCATTCCCGCCCGGGCTTCCCGTTATCCCCGCCGTATCCGTGCCTTCTCCGGGTCCGGGCGGATCAAACTTCGTGAAGAAGCAGGAATGATGCCCGGTATGACAGGCGGCGCCGGTCTGTTCGACTTTTATCAGCAGTGCGTCCCCGTCACAGTCGATGCTGATGTTCCTCACCTTCTGGTAATGGCCCGAGGTCTCCCCCTTGAGCCAGAGCTTCTGCCTGCTCCGGCTGTAGTAGTGTACATAGCCGGTCCTTATCGTTTCCTTCAGCGACTCCTCGTTCATGTATGCCAACATCAGTACCTCATCGGTCCTTGCATCCTGGGCGATCACAGGAACAAGGCCGTCAGCGTTGAACTTCACCATGCCAGGAATGTCAGCCATCTCACACCCTCACTTCCACACCTTTTTCTTTCAGCCAGAGCTTCAGTCCACGTATGTCGATCTCCCTGAAATGGAACAGCGACGCCGCAAGAGCCGCGTCGGCCTTCCCTTCGGTCAGCGCCTCATAGAAATGTTCTTTCCTGCCTGCGCCACCTGAAGCCGTCACCGGTATGCCCGCTTTTTCCGCGACCGCACTGGTCAGTTCGATATCAAAGCCGTCTTTCGTGCCATCGCGGTCCATGCTGGTAAGAAGGATCTCACCTGCACCGAGCTCCGCTGCCCGGGCGCTCCATTCCACGGCATCCAGCCCGGTGTTGACACGTCCTCCGTTTATGTATACATCCCAGCCTTTCCCGTCCTCACGCCTCTTCGCATCGATGGCGACCACCACTCGGCTGCTCCCGAAACGCTCCGCGGCTTCGGATACCAGTTCCGGCCTCCTGACGGCGGCGGAATTCACCGATACCTTGTCCGCGCCGGCTTTGAAGATCCTGTCGAAATCCTCGCAGGTCCTGATTCCGCCGCCCACCGTAAAAGGGATCGAGATACATCCGGCCACCCGCCGCACCACATCGGCCATCGTATCACGGCCTTCCGTAGACGCCGTTATATCGAGCAGCACAAGTTCGTCTGCGCCGGCTTTTTCATAAAACGCCGCATTTTCCGCAGGGTCCCCGGCATCCCTGAAATCGACGAAGTTGACTCCTTTGACGACCCTGCCGCCCAAAACATCCAGGCATGGTATGATTCTTTTGAACCCCATATGCCGACCTCTTTCCTTTCCAGATTGAGCCTCTTCCCGGCCGACCCATCCGGCCCGTCCGAAGCCGCGGTGTTGCGTATCCGGTCCATCCGGGTCCGCCCGTCTGGTTCCGCACATCCGGATATGGCCCCTTCCCTGTCCGGCCTGTCCTTATCCGGACTGTTTACAGGCCCGGTCATCCGGCTGCCTTTATGGCCTCCTCCAGGTCCAGGGTCCCCGTGTAGAGAGCCTTTCCTACGATCGCTCCTGCGATCCCTATATCCTTCAGGTTTATGATATCTTCAAGGTTCGTTACCCCGCCTGAAGCGATCACTTCGATCCCGACAGCCCCGACCATTTCCTCCATAGCTCTCAGGTTCGGGCCCTTGAGCATGCCGTCCCTGGATATGTCGGTATATATTATGACCGTGGCCCCGAGCCCCTCCATCTTCCTGGCAAACTCGGCGGCCGTGAACCCGCTGGTCCTCGTCCATCCTTCTGTCGCAACGAAACCGTCCCTGGCGTCCACTGCAACGGCAAACCTTCCGCTGAACATCTCGGCAGCCTTTTTCACCAGCATGGGATCGTTTACCGCGGATGTGCCGAGTATGACCCTTTTTACGCCTTTGTCCAGCAGCATCTCCATCGTCTCCGTTGTCCTGATGCCTCCGCCCGCCTGGACAGGCATCCCCACGGCTGCCGCTATCCTGCTGATCACATCCGCATTCTGCGGGCTCCCCAGCCTGGCCCCGTCGAGGTCCACCACGTGGAGGTACTGCGCTCCGGCCCGTTCGAACATGCAGGCCATCTCCACGGGATCGTCGGAATACACCGTGACATCGTCGAACCTTCCCTGGACCAGCCTTACGCATTTCCCGTCCTTTATATCTATTGCAGGGTATATCACCATTTCGTCCCAACTCCGATCATAAATACTGGCTTTTGCCCGCACAGCCCCAGAACCCGCGCTATACTCCAGCCTGCCTGTTCCGGCGTCGGGGCCGGATCACAGCGCTCCCTTGGTTGACATGACGCCCTTTATCCTGTCGTCTGTCCTCGTCGCCTCGTCAAGCGCCCTTCCGAACGCCTTGAATATGGCTTCGCATATATGGTGGTTGCTGCTGCCGTACGGAACGTTTACGTGTATATTCATGCCGGCGTTCACGGACACCGCCCTGAAAAACTCCTCTACCAGTCCCGTCTCGAAATTCCCCGCGAACTCGCCGCTGAATTTCACGTTGAACACAAGGTAAGGCCTTCCTCCGAGGTCCACGCTGACCATCGCGAGCGCCTCATCCATCGGGATGCTCGCCGAGCCGTACCTCCTTATGGATTCCTTTCCTCCCAGCGCCTGCCTCAGCGCCTGCCCGAAAACGATGCCGACATCTTCCACCGTGTGGTGCGCATCCACCTCAAGGTCGCCTTTCGCCCTGATCTCCAGGTCCAAAAGGCCATGTTTCGAAAGCAGCGTCAGCATGTGGTCGAAAAAACCGATGCCTGTATCGGCAACGCACCTTCCGCTGCCGTCCAGGTCCAGCTTCAGCCATATGTCGGTTTCCGCAGTCTTCCTGCCAAGTTCGGTTTTCCTGGCCATCCTTACACCCCCGTTTATGTATCTCACAGTCCTGCTCCTGGCAGGACTTTCAGGTCAGTCAGCTTTGTCCCTGTCCCGGCAGTCCGGGCCTTCGCAAGTCCCGCGGGACATCCCCTTCAGCCGGTTTCATGGGATGTCCGCGCCCCCGAGTATCCTGTCCAGCACCTCGATGAAGGTCCGCATTTCTTCGTCGGTGCCGATGGAAATACGCAGATGATTGTCTATCAGGGGCTTTTTGAAATACCTGACGAGTATGCGGTTCTCCTTCAGCCTTAAGTACAGGTCCTCGGCCCGTAAATGCCTGTGGCTCGCGAACACGAAGTTGGTCGACGAGTCCGGGACGCTGAAATCCCGTTTCCTCAACTCGGCAGTGAACCATTCCCTGGTTTCTATGATTTTCCTGGTGACGCCCCTGTAATATTCCTCATCCTCGAGCGCCGCAATGCCGGCTGTCATCGCAAGCCTGTCCAGCGTGTACGAATTGAATGAATTCTTGACGCGCTCAAGCGCCCGTATCAGCCCGCTGTCACCAAAGGCAAGGCCTATCCTCATCCCGGCCAGCGCCCGGGATTTTGAGAAGGTATGTACTACAAGCAGGTTCGGGTACTCATCTATCAGGCCGACAGCCGACTCCCCGCCGAAATCGGTGTACGCTTCATCCACTATGACGACGGCGTCAGGGTTGCCGTCCAGTATATTCCGTATCGCGGACAGCGGCAGTGCCCTGCCGGTCGGCGCATTTGGGTTTGCAAATACGACGCCTCCGCTGCTCCTCATCAGTTCCGGCCGGATGTCGAACCCGGAGTCGAGCGGCACGGTCTCATAAGCGAGCCCGGACAGCAGCGCGTATACCGGGTAGAACGAATAGGTTATTTCCGGGAACACGATGGTCCTGTCCGGGTCGAAAAAGGCCATGAAAGAGAACGCCAGCACCTCATCGGACCCGTTGCCGGCAAAGACCTGTTCCTTTTTCACTCCGTACCTGACGGCAACTGCGCTGATGAACGCATCACAGGTCGGGTCCGGATAGAGCTTCAGGTTTTCTCCCACGGCCTGCCTGACCGCCTCCAGCACCTTCGGCGACGGTCCGTACGGGTTCTCGTTCGTGTTGAGCTTTATGTAACTTCCGTCCTCGGGCTGCTCGCCCGGAACATAAGGATCGAGTTTCCTCGTCAGTCTGCTCCAGTACCTGTCCATGTTGCTGCTCCCTTCCGTTGTCGGTTTTTCGTGTCGGTTTGCGTGCTGCCGTGAAAAACCTCCGGCATCCTGCAAACAGTTATTTTTCAAAACGTACCCTTATCGCGTTTGCGTGCCCGTCCAGCCCTTCGTATTCAGCAAAACCGATCACCGCGTCCTTCGCCTTTTCCAGGGCGCTCTTCGTATATGATATCACACTGGATTTCTTTACGAAATCATCCACGCTCAAAGGTGAAAAGAACCTTGCAGTCCCGCCGGTCGGCAGCACGTGGTTGGGACCGGCATAGTAATCGCCCAGCGGTTCAGGCGACCAGTTCCCGAGGAAAACGGCCCCGGCGTTCCTGACATACGCAAGGCGGCTGAAAGGCTCTTCCACGCACAGTTCCAGGTGCTCGGGCGCCATACGGTTGACGACGTCCATCGCCGCGTCCAGGTCGTCGACTATGATCGCTGCACCGTATGCCGACAGCGAACTGTCCAGTATCTCCTTCCGTGCAAGCCTCCTGTACTGGTCCCCCATCTCCCTGCACACTGCCTGCGCAAGGTCCGTCGAGGGAGTGACGAGTACCGCCGCGGAAAGGACGTCGTGTTCTGCCTGGGAAAGCAGGTCCGCTGCAACGTAAGCGGGATTTGCCGACTCATCGGCGACGACCATGATCTCGCTTGGACCGGCGAACATATCTATGCCGCAGTATCCATAGGCAAGCCTTTTGGCTGTCGATACATATATATTTCCGGGTCCGGCTATCTTATCGACCCTCGGTACGGTCCCGGTCCCGAAGACCATCGCTGCGATAGCCTGGGCGCCGCCTATCCTGTAGATTTCCGTGACCCCGGCCTCGATGGCTGCCACGAGCGCGGCAGGATCCACGCTGCCGTCCGGGCCCGGGGGCGTTGCCATTATGATGCGCTCCACTCCCGCGACCTTTGCGGGCAGGGCGTTCATAAGCACAGAAGACGTCAGCACCGCCGTACCTCCCGGGACATAGATACCCACGGTTCCAAGAGGTCTGATGAGCTGTCCCAGCAGTATGCCGTCTTCCCCGGTGGTGAACCAGGAGTTCATCTTCTGTTTTTCATGGAAAGCCTCTATGTTTGCCCTGCATTTCCTGATTATTTCGAGCAGTTTCGGATCTATGGACCCATAGGCCTCTTCGATCTCGCTCCCCGATACCCGCAGGGACGGGGCATCCAGGTCCACCCCGTCGAATTTCCTCGTATATTCAAGGACTGCCCTGTCGCCGTTTTTTCTGACGTTTTCCAGTATCTCAAGGACCTTTTCCACCACGTCCTGCCTGCCGACGCTTTCCCTGTCGGCAAGCCTTTCGAAGATGTCCGAATCTTTCCCCTGTCTCAGGTCGATTATTCTCAGCATGGAATTGCCCCCCTTCAGGCTTCGTGCTTCTCTTCAAGCTGCTTCCTCAGCCCGTCGACTATCCTGTTTATCCTTTCACTCTCCATCTTGGCGCTTACCCTGTTCACTACGAGCCTGGCGCTTATGTCGGCTATGGTCTCCAGCACGACCAGCCCGTTCTCCTTCAGTGTCCTCCCGGTTTCCACCAGGTCCACTATCACCTCGGCCAGCCCCACCAGCGGCGCCAGCTCCACGGAACCGTTGAGCTTTATCACTTCGATGGATTCGCGCCGTTTGTGTTCGAAATACTCCCTCGCGATACGGGGATACTTGGTCGCCACCCTCTTGTTGTTGAGGCTGTCGAGCTTCCCTGCGAGTTCCGCGGGTCCCGCCACCACCATTTTGCAGGCGGCAAAGCCGAGGTCCAGCACCTCGTACAGGTGCCTTCCCTCCTCAAGGAGAGTATCCTTCCCGACGATCCCCATGTCCGCCGCCCCGTATTCCACATATGTGGGGACATCGGCGGGCTTCACGAGGAAAAACCTGATTTTGCCGGATTCATCGGTGAAAATCAGTTTCCTCGACCCGGCCCTGTACTCCGAGCAGTCGATCCCGATCTTCTCCAGCATTTCCACTGCGGCATCAGTCAGTCTTCCCTTGGACAACGCTATCGAAAGGTACCGCATACTCTTCACCCCTTCAACAACTCGCTGATTTTTACCCTGGCCGTCTCTCCCGACTGTACGTAATGGATCTCGATATTGTCCTCGTCCAGGATGCTGATGACGCCGCCTATGTCCTTTTCGGCCGCGTACCTGACAGCCTCCTGCACGGTCATGTTGGAAACGTCCAGTTCAACAGCCAGTCCCTGTTTCCTCAGCACAGAGCACAGTTCGAACGCCGCGGCCCGGCCTTCCCTGAGATAATGCACGAACGTATCCGTGACGGGTTTCTCTGCCGGGGCCTTCTGCCTCTGGAGGGCTGCCATGACCATGTTCACGCCAAGCGTGAAACCTGTGGCAGGGCAGTCCTTCCCGAACTCGCCTGCGAGCCTGTCATACCTGCTGCCCGTAAGTATCGGGAAACCAACGCCGTAAGTAAAGCCCCTGAAAATGACGCCAGTATCATAAGTCTGGTCCCTCAGCATCCCGAGATCCACGGATATGTACCGTGAATGCCCGTAATCATCTAGTATTTCAAGGATCTCGCTGATATTGTCCAGCGCGGCTTTTGACTTTTCGTTCAGGTTATATGAGCGGGCCTTCTCTATAACATCGGAGGACCCGAAGAAGCGCGGCAGGCCGAAGATCAGCTGTTTCAGGTCGTCCCTGATGCTGGTGCGTTTCAGGAACTCGCCGAGGCCGACGTTGTCCTTCCTGTATATAAGCATCCTTACCTGCGAGACTTCCTCGTCGGAAAGCCCTGTCTCTTCCATCAGCCCGTTGAAGAATTCCACCTGCCCGATATCGATCTGGAAATTCTCAAGGCCGCTGGTTTTAAGCGCCTGTATGGCTATCGATATCACTTCGGCATCCGATTCCGGCGTGTTCACTCCGAATATCTCGACGCCGGCCTGGGTGAATTCGCTCTGCTTGCCGCCCCCGTAATCATTGTAGCGGTAAACGTTGCCGATGTATGAAAACCTGAGCGGCCATGCTGCATCCTTGAATTTCGTGGCTGTTATCCTTGCTACGGGGACCGTGAAGTCGGGCCTGAGGACAAGTATCCTTCCCTGCTGGTCAAAGAACTTGAACATGTTTTCCTGCAGGATGCCGCTGCCCTCGGATGCAAACACGTCATAGAACTCGATGGCGGGCGGTTCGACCTCTCTGAACCCGTAACTCCTGAAAAGCATCCTCAGCCTGTGTTCCAGTTCCCTCTTCTGGTAGCAGTCATCACAAAGGATGTCATGCACTCCGTCAGGCGTGTATATTTTCCACTTGGACAAGCCGGGCACCCCCCTGTAGCGCGTTTGCGCTGTCCCGGGACCGGTACGATTTTCGCGAGCATCCCTCCAACCTGCGGATACTTTTCCGCCGGGACAGCAGCGGATATAGCGCCATCCAATCTGCTTTATTGCTTTATCACGCTAAACTGATAAATAGATGAATTGACAATATTATAGAATATGGAAATGGATTTGTCAATATCTTTTAATCGAGGTGCAGTTCGGATGCGATGATGTCGAGGTGGTTCCCCGAGCATCCGCTTCCGTTCCAGTGGATGCAGTTCCTGCAGGAAATGCTTTCAGTATGGTCCGGTCTCCCGGCGGGATGCCTGTAGCCCAGGTGTCTGCATGACCGCGCTATCGCGGCAAGGCTTTCATCACTGTAATCATAGATATCCATATGATACCTCCGGACAAAGTACGGTACCGGGAAATCCCGGTACCTGGTTACACTGTATTATTTGCAGAACACCTGTATGATATACCGCCCGTCAGAGCCTGACCAGGTTGGCAAACTCAGCCAGCAGGCGCTTCATCCCGTGGTTTTTGAACTGTATCTCAAGCACCTGGTCACCCTTGTCGATCATGACGCCGGTGATGGTGCCGATCCCGAATTTCTTGTGCACCACCCGGTCTCCGGCCTTGTATTCTGCAGCGGCGGCCTTTCCTTTCCCTGCTGACTGACCCGGCACACCGATGCCCGGGACAGGTTTGAAACCGCCGATGCCGCGGCCTTCGCCGAAGCCGTGGCCCCCGTGCCATGCATAACTGCTCCGGCCTGCAGACCCGCCGGCACCGCTCTTCCTGTCGCCGCAGATCTCTATAAGTTCATCCGGGATGTCTTCCATGAACCTGGAGCACCTGTTGTAAGAAGTGCTGCCAAAAAGCGTCCTTGCATGGGTGCTGGTGAAATAGAGCCTTTCCATGGCCCTTGTTATGCCGACATAGCAGAGCCTTCTCTCCTCCTCCAGGGCGGCTTCACTTTCCATCGAGCGCAGCCCCGGGAACACACCCTCTTCGAAGCCGGGTATGAACACTACGGGGAACTCGAGCCCCTTTGCGCTGTGCAGCGTCATCAGCGCCGTGTAGTCCTGTTCGGTTTCCATGCTGTCTATGTCCATCACCAGCGAGACATTGGCCAGGTACGCTTCGAGCCCTTTTTCCTCGCTCCGGGTCTCGAAATCCATGGCACCCGATATGAGTTCCCTGATGTTTTCGATGCGGTTCTTCGACTCCTCGGTGTCTTCCGCCTGCAGTTCGTCCAGTATGCCCGACTTGTTTATCACCGCATCGATGAGCTCGGATACGCCGGCGCTTTCCGACATCTTCCTGAAGTCTCTGATCATGTCCGCAAACCCGGTGAGCCTGTCTGCCGCACGTTTCAGTTCAGGTATCTCCGACGCGGACGAGACTATCTCGAATATGCTGCAGCCCCTTTCGACTGCAAGTTCTTCGGCTGTGCCCAGCGTCGTATTGCCGATGCCTCTCCTGGGCACGTTGATTATCCTCTTGAGCGCGATATCGTCCGACGGATTCTGTATTAGCCTGAGGTACGCGATGATGTCCTTGATTTCCTTCCTGTCGTAGAACCTGAGCCCTCCGAATACCCGGTAGGGTATCCCTGCCCTCATGAACGCCTCTTCAAGCGCACGGGACTGGGCATTCACCCTGTACAGCAGCGCGAAGTCACTGTATTCCCTGCCCTCTTCCCGCACAAGCCTTTCTATCTCCCTTGTTATGAAATCGGCCTCTTCCCTCTCGTCGCCGGCTTCGTAATACCGTATCCTCTCGCCCTTCTCATTCCTGGTCCAGAGTTTCTTGCTCTTCCTGCCGTGATTCTTCCTGATCACGTTGTTGGCGGCATCGAGTATAGTGCCGGTGGAACGGTAATTCTGCTCCAGCTTGATGACCTTCGTGTCGCCGAAGTCTTTTTCGAATTCCAGGATATTGCGTATGTCCGCCCCCCTGAAGCTGTAGATGGACTGGTCGTCGTCGCCCACGACGCAGAGGTTCCGGAAGTTCCCCGAAAGCAGGTTTACCAGCATATACTGGGCGTGGTTCGTGTCCTGGTATTCATCCACCAGTATGTACCTGAACTTTATCCGGTACTCTTCCATGACGTCCGGGTTGTCGACGAACAGCTTTATCGTCAGCATTATTATGTCGTCGAAATCCAGCGCATTATTGCTTTTGAGCTTTTTCTGGTAAAGGTCGTATATGGCGGCTATCTTGCCGAGCCGGTAATCAGATCCCGCATCCCTGGCGAAATCCTGCGGTTCCCTGAGTTCGTCCTTTGCCCTGCTTATCTTCGCGAGCACTTCCTTTACCGGGAAGTTGCTCTCATTGAACCTCAGTTCCTTCATACAGTCCTTTGCAAGCGCCTGCTGGTCAGCCGTGTCGAATATGACGAAATTCCTGCTGTATCCGAGCCTGTCGATGTACCTCCTCAGGATCCTGACACACGCCGCGTGGAACGTACCGACCCATATGCCTTCCACGGCTTCGCCAAGCATGTTTTCAAGCCGTTCCTTCATTTCCCTCGCGGCCTTGTTTGTGAAAGTGATGGCCAGGATCGACGAGGGATGGACGGGGTTGTCCATCATGATAAGACGGAGCCTTTCCTGTTCTTCAGGCGTGACGTCGCCGCCCGAAGCGGCTCTGCGCATGAGTTCGATATCCGCCCCGGTAAGGCTCGGGGGAACTCGTTCCGAATGGTAAGCGTTCCCGTACTTTATCATGTACGCGATCCTGTTCACAAGTACCGAGGTCTTGCCGGACCCGGCGCCGGCCAGGACCAGCAAAGGCCCTTTTACCTGGAAAACAGCCTGTCTCTGCTGGGGGTTGAGCCTTCCATATTCCTTCTCCAGCAGTTCCTTCCTCAACTTTAAGAATTCAAGCCTGTCTACATCAGTAATCATCAGATCAGCACCCTGTCAAAATCCATGTCCCCGTTCGGGTTTAATAAGCTGCCTCTCCCATTATAACCAACGATATGCCGGTGCGCAACACGAAAACAAACATTTGTTCGAATGCCTGATTATTCCTGCTTCTGATCGTTCAGCATCCCGGGAAATACCGGAGGTGCCGGGAAAACCTCTGCCGGCGGTCCGTACCGGGTCCTGCCGGGCAGGAGCTCAGAAGCTCCCTGGCGTACCTGTGCCGGCAGGAGATGATGTCCCGGGATTTCCCCGCATGTGCAGGTTTCACCCGGCGCACTGCATAAAAAAGGACGGTCCCTGTTTTTCGGGAACCGTCCCCGTCATGCGATTTTGCTGTCCAACATACATCCGGCAGCAATACTGCTACGTTTTCTGCGATAACCGGCCGCAATGCTGCAGTGTTTTCCCGCAGTTGTCCGCCGCGGCGCTCCAGTCCGTCTTTGCTGGCTTACCAGCCGAATTCGAAGGTATAACCCAATGAATCGACGACCTCCCGAACCGTCCCGACAAATTCGCTGATGTGACCGAGATTGGCTATTATGACCGCGATCAGGGCAACGGTATATATCAGGCCAAGTACGAACACTGCCCTTGCGTAGTTCCTGGTGTTTTTATTGAACGAATTCACGAAGCTCCACACCAGTATCATGATGAATCCTACTACCGGAATGGATGTCAGGAACAATATACCTAAGAACTTCCAGAATGACAGCGGTCCTGTCTTTTCGATTATTATAGATCTTGCAGGCTCGTCGGCCTGTGGGACAGGCTGTTTCGGGGCCTGCTGGTACTGCGTCTGTGCCGGTCCCGCCTGCGGTGACGGCTGCGCCGCTGCTGTCTCAGCCGGCTGCTTTTCGGGTTCGGGCCTTGCTTCGGGCTGTACCGGTCCTGCCTGGGGCATGTCGGACGTTACCGCCTGCTGTTCCTGCGCCTGAGCAGTTTCCGATCCCTCAGCGTTGCTCACCGCTTCCGCTTCCGCCTCAGCAACATCCACTGCTGCAGCTGTCTCTTCCTGCGCAGTGTCTGCATTCCCGGCGGCTTCGGCTTTAGCCCCGCAGTTCACGCAAAACTTCGCATCTTCGGGCAATTGTACTCCGCAATTCGTACAAATCATATCTTGTCCCCTCCATGATCTATATGGGTATCAAGTCCCGCTCAAGCGCGGTTCCCAATTCAGGAATATTATATAACATTTTTCCTCCGTTAGCAACGCATGGCACAGGCTGCCGGGATGCCCGCCGCAAATCGCTGTTTATGCCTGCCCTTACCGGGTATTTATATAATTAACCTTGACACATGTTGCAGTGCCTGGCAGGCGCTGCCGCTGTTTCCGGCATCAGTCACATACGCATGCCGGTAAACAACTCCTCAAATGCCATTGTAAAGCAGGAGGAACTTCGGTACGATGACATATGTGCTTACGTTCGCAGAAGGGATTCTGACATTTATATCGCCTTGCATACTGCCCATGCTGCCCGTCTACCTGCTCTACCTGGCCGGGACGCCGGCAGGCCAGGATGGCGGGACACCTTCAGGCGCCGGTACCGAAACCCGGCGGAGCAGGAACCGGCTGATGATAAATTCCCTCGGGTTCGTCACGGGATTCACGCTGGTGTTCGTGGCCATGGGCGCCGCCGCGGCGATGATGGGATCGCTCCTTCAGAGGAACAGGCCGGTCCTGCTGATGATAAGCGGGGCTTTCATGATCCTCTTCGGTCTCAATTTTACAGGGGTGATCAGGATCGGCTTTCTGGACAGGGAAAAACGCTTCAGCCCCAAACTCGACAACCTGAGGTTCCCTGGTTCAGTACTTTTCGGCATTGCTTTCGGGTTCGGCTGGTCACCGTGCCTCGGGACGTTCCTCGGGTCGGCGCTGGCCCTTGCCGGCAGTTCCGAAACGGTCGCCGAAGGAATGCTGATGCTGCTGGTCTACTCGGCCGGGCTGGCTATTCCGTTTGTCGTTTCGGCGGCGATATTTGAAAACGTGAAATCGCTGCTCGGCTGGTTCAGCAGGAACAGCAGGACGATCAGGGTCGTATCCGGCATCTTGCTGATCGCCGCAGGAGTATGGTTTTTCAGGAACGGCCTGGTACTGGCACTGGCCTAGGAAGTTGTACAGGAGGTTATGCACTTGAAAAAACAGACTGTTCTTATATTGCTCATAGTAGCAATGGCTGCGTTATTCGCCGCAGCATACATGGTTTATGACAGGTACGGGGGACTGATGACGGTAAGGCCTCCGGGTCTCAGTCAGTCTGAGCCGGACGGCTCTCCCGGCGAAGACGGTCCCGGCACAGCCGCTCCTTCTGAAAACGGGGGCGTTACGGGAGACGATACGGACAATGCATCCGGAATGGACGGCGGACCCGGTGACGCCGGAAACGGCAGCCAGGATGGTACTGCCGGCAGCAGCACAGGCGGCGACGGGCAGGACAGCGGGAACGGCGGCGGGCCAGGCTCCGTCCCGGAAGACAGCCGGGATACACAGGATGGGAACCCGGAAGTGGTCGAGGATGAGAACAACGGGTATAAAATAATGGTCCCCGACTTCACCCTGAAGGATCTTGAAGGAAACGAGATAAGCCTGTCCGATTACAGGGGCAGTACGGTGGTGCTCAATTTCTGGGCCACGTGGTGCATTTACTGCTCGGAAGAGCTCCGCGACCTCAACCTCCTGGACAGGGAATTCAAAAAAGCGGGAGACGCCGTGATCCTGGCCGTCAACGCCGAAGAACCGTATGATAAGGTCAGGGAATATGTCGAGAAGAACGATCTGGATCTGACGGTGCTGACGGATGAAACCGGGGATGTTTCAGCCGGCCTTTTCGGAGTGTTCAGTTTCCCCAACACGTACATCATAAGCAGCGACGGCTCACTGTATGCGTATGTCCCCGGCAGGATAGGACTCGATACGCTGAGGAAACTGGTCGATATGGCAAGGAACGGTGAACCCCTGTACGGCAGCCGTTAACACGCGGTTTTTGACAGACCGTTTCGCCGGACAAATATCGCTACAGATCCCAGCGATCCTTCCTTCCGATCATCCCGGGATCACCATGAGGTCATTCTGAAACCACCCTGAGATAATCGTAAGCATACAGGACCCCCAGGATCGATCGGGATCCGGCACCTCCCGGACAGACGGGTCAGTGCGGGATCTTTTTTTGCACCAGGAATAGCACGAAGAAGATAAAGGCAGCAATAAGCACGATGGTGGCGCCTGTCGGGGTATTGAGATAATATGACGCTATCAGCCCCGAAACGCCGGAAAACATCGATATCGCAACCGATACGAAATGATACCTGCGCATGTTCGCTGTAACGTTCCGCGAAGCTGCCGCCGGAAGCACTATCAGCGAGTTTATAATAAGGAGCCCGACCCACTGGATCGTGATCGTGACCACTACTGCGATGGAAACGGTAAACAGTATATCCACAAGGAGCGTGTTGATCCCGCGGCTTGCGGCGAGCGACTGGTTGATGCTTACAAGCAGTGCCTTGTTGAAGATAAGCACCCAGAGAGTGACCACCGCTGCGAACAAAACCAACAGCAGTATTATCTCATCCGGCCTGACGCTCAGGATGTCGCCCACCAGGTATGACGAATACCTGTTGAAGCCCCCGGAGGAAAGCAATATCAGCCCCAGAGCCACGGCGGTCGATGAGAAAACGCCTATGACGGTGTCGGTCGACGTCCTGCTCCTGTTCTTGATGATAGTTATGATCACCGAAAAAACCACTGAAAACAGCACGGCGCCCACCAGCGGCTCAAATCCTCCGAGCAGCGCGCCGATGGCTATCCCGGTGAAAGCCCCGTGCCCGATGGAGTCGGAAAAGAAGGCCATCCTGTTGCTCACGACCATCGTCCCCAGCAGGCCGAACAGCGGTGTTGCAAGCAGCACAGCCAGCAGTGCGTTTTTCATGAAGTTGTGTTCCGCCCATTCGAAAGGCAGCAGGAAATCCACGATATCATACCAGGCCTGCAGCATCATCCGTCGCCTCCCTGTGTCCCGCCGGGCATTCCGCCCGTGAAGAATCCGGTGATCCCGAAGCATTCCAGCGTCTTCCTGTCGTTGAATACCTGCTGCGGTGTCCCGCTGGTTATCACTGTCCTGTTGAGCAGCACCACCCGGTCCGCATGCCGCCAAACCTGGTCGAAATCATGGGAAACCATGATGATGGAAAGATCGTAATTGTGCCTGAGTTCCGCCACGGTGCTGTAAAACAGTTCAAGGCCTCCCTGGTCCATCCCGGAAACAGGCTCGTCAAGGAGCAACAGGTTGGGCACGGGATCGAGGGCAAGGGCCAGCAGTACCCTCTGCAGTTCGCCGCCTGACAGCGCCCCCAGCCTCCGGTCCAGCAAATGCTCGGCGTTGACCTTCCTCAGCCCTTCCAGCGCCCTATTCCTGGCACTGCCCGGCCTCATCAGCCAGGCCGGCTTCCTTGAAAGACACGCGACGAACAGGTCGGACACGCTTGCCGGTATGCCGGCGTCGAAATCCAGGTGCTGGGGCACGTACCCGATGACAGGCTCGATGCTCCGGCCTCCCCTGGCATTAAGGAATTTGAATTCGCCCGTATACGGGACTTCGCCGAGCAATGCCTTCAGCAGCGTACTCTTGCCGCCGCCGTTAGGACCTATTATGGCCGTCAGCTCGCCGCAATGGATGTGGATATTGACATTTTCGAGTATGGTCGTATGACCCTTTGCCACGCCCAGGTTTTCTATCCTGGTGCAGCAAAGGTTACAGCAGTCCCCGTCACATTTTGCATGATACCTGTTCGTTTGCATGGTCCGCCTCACCGCGTTTTATCCCAGGGCTTCCTTCAGTGTCTCCATGTTCTGGCGCATCGCGTCAAGATATGCGTCCTTCGCCTCGGGAACGGATTCCCCCGTGACCACAGGGTCCAGCGTGTAGACAACGGCGCCCGTCTCGCCTGCTATCGTCTCCATCGCTCCCGACGAGTACTGCGGCTCGGCAAAAAGCGCCCGGACGCCTGTCTGCCTGACCAGGCCGATGATATCCGCCAGTTCCTTCGGCGTCGGCTCAGTGCCCGGCTCCCTTTCGACCACCGCGACGATGTTCAGTCCGAACTCCTCGGCAAAGTACGGGAATGCTTCATGGAACGTGATAATATCCCTGTTATCAAGGGCGTCCAGTTCCCTGTGCATCTCCTGCTTCAGCGCCTCGACCTTATCGATGTACAGGCCGGCATTTTTCCGGTACAGTTCCGCATTCTTCCCGTCCAGTGCCGCCAGGCCTTCCGCTATGTTCCGCACATATGCCGCCATGTTGGACAGGCTCACCCATACATGCGGGTTCTCTTCGCCGTTTTCCTCCATGATCGCCGGGATGCCGGCCGCCGCTTCGATAACCTGCAGTCCGTCCCTCTGGCTGACCACGTCTTCAAGGAACGACTCCATCCCGGCCCCGTTCACGATGAACACGTCCGCCTTTTCAAGCAGCCTGAGATCGGAGGGCCTGAGCGAGTAATCGTGCAGGCAGCCGGTCTGGGGTTCCGTCATGTTGGTCACCGTGACACCGGGCACTCCGTCCGTCACGTTTATCACTGCCACATATACGGGAAAAAAGGACGTCACGACATGGAGCCCGTCCTGCCCGTCTCCTGCGGCGACACCACCGTCTTTCCTGTTGGTGGCATCACCGTCTTTCCTGTTATCAGCAGTCCCGCAGCCTGAAAGGACCAGCGCCGCGGACAGCAGCAATGCTGCCACCCTGGTCAGACTCCTGTACATCGTTCCCTCCATAACTCAATAGTTGCTTATACGTTTTTTACCCACGCACGCCCCGGCCTTATCACCGTATGCGCTCCCGGAGCCCGCACATGCATCCTGCCGCTTACCGGTCCGGGAACGGAAGCACCCTGCCAGGCAGAAACGGCCTCTGCCGCCGCCTGTCCGCAGCCGGAGCGGGGTCCCGGCCGATCTGGTCCGTTTGCCCCATATACTTCCGGATACAGTGTTGGTATAATAATATCAGAAGTATAACCTAAACCGCAGTTTTTTCAGGTGTCCCGCCTTTTGCTCCGTTGGGAGGTGTCCTTATGAGCGTGAACGGGATGATGGTCCAAAACATAAGCAGCATCAGGCATACCCTGGCGATCGCCACACTCAGGAAAAACCTGGGCCATGACGTCCAGACGATGAGTGCGCTGCTTCGCGGTTTCCGGGCCGTAAACGCAAAGATGATGGAAAACTCTGTAACGCCTCATAAAGGCGGAAACATCGATATCAGAATCTGAGAGGGACGGTCCTGGCTGTCTCTGTCAATGATCCCCGTAAGACAGCAGTGATATGACCGTCCCTCTCCTGTCATTATTTACCCAGCAGTTTCAGTGCCCTTTCCGTAACATTCTCGACAGTGAAACCATATTTTTTGAACAGGAGCCCGGCAGGCGCAGATTCGCCGAAGCGGTCTATTGAAATTATATCTCCCTGCAGGCCTGTATATTTGTGCCAGCCGAATGAAGCACCCGCTTCCACCGCAAGCCTTTTTTCCACGTCAGACGGAAGCACCGATTCCCTGTAGGCCTCATCCTGCTCCTCGAACAGTTCCCAGGACGGCATGCTGACGACACGGACCGCTATGCCGCGTTCCATCAGCTGTTTTCCGGCCTCAAGGACCAGGTGTACTTCGGAGCCGGATGCCATCAGTATGATCTCGGGCTTCTTCCCGGGATCCAGTATGACATAGGCTCCCCTGAGAGCGTCTTTGCCGGTCATTTCAAGCTGAGGGAGATTCTGCCTCGTAAGCACGAGCGCCGTGGGAGTGCTCTTCCTGGACATCGCCGTGTACCATCCTGCCGCTGTCTCCTTTGCGTCACACGGGCGGAACACTATGATATTGGGTATGCTCCTCAGTGCAGCCAGATGTTCGACAGGCTGGTGCGTAGGTCCGTCCTCCCCGACGCCGATACTGTCATGGGTCAGGATATATGTCACCGGCAGCTTCATCATCGCGGACAGCCTCATGGATGGCTTCATATAATCAGTGAATACGAAGAAGGTGGCAACATATGGCTTGAGCCTTCCATGGGCGGCCATCCCGTTGGCTATCGCCGCCATCGCATGCTCACGTACGCCGAAATGCAGGTTGGACCCGCTGCGGTCTTCCTTTGAAAAATCGCCCCTGTCCTTCATGACGGACTTGTTCGAGGGCGCCAGGTCGGCCGATCCTCCGATGAGGTTGGGGATCCTGGCGGCGAGCCTGTTCAGCACTTCTCCCGAGGAGTTCCTCGTAGCGTTGGCCTTGCTGTCATAGCTCCAGAAACCTTCGTCATCGAGGAGCCCTTCCGAGTAGTCCTTCTCCTTCCATGCTTCCCACTCCGCCGCAAGTTCCGGATATTCCTTCCTGTACGCCTCCATCATCCTGTTCCATTCTTCTTCGGCTTTCCTGCCCATTTCGCGGATTTGCTCCATGTGTGCCTTTACTTCGTCCGGTACATGGAATTCTTCGCTGTAATCCCAGCCCAGTGTTTTCTTGGCCGCCAGTAGGTTGTCCGCGCCAAGGGGCTCTCCGTGGGCCGATGCCATGCCCTGCTTCGGGCTGCCGTAGCCTATCTGCGTCTTGATCTCTATCAGTGAAGGTTTATCCTTCACAGCTTTTGCAGCCCTGATCGCCGCATCGATGTCGTCGATGCTGGTACCGTCTTCCACGAACAGGGTATGCCAGCCGTATGCCTCGAAACGCTTCCTGACATCCTCGCAGAAAGCCAGATCGGTGGAACCCTCTATGGTGATGTTGTTGGAATCATACAGCACTATCAGTTTGCCAAGGCCGAGCGTACCTGCCAGTGATGCAGCCTCGGAAGCCACGCCCTCCATCATGCAGCCGTCGCCCGCAAGCACATATGTGTAGTGGTCGACGACCGGATAGCCGGGACGGTTGAACTTCTCAGCCAGGTAGGCTTCCGCGATGGCCATTCCCACGGCATTGGCAAGCCCCTGGCCAAGGGGTCCGGTAGTTATCTCGACGCCCCTGGTATGGCCATACTCAGGATGTCCCGGAGTAAGGCTGTCCAACTGCCTGAAATTTTTCAGGTCGTCGATGGTCAGTCCGTAACCGAACAGGTGGAGCAGGGAATAGATCAGCATGGATCCGTGTCCGGCGGACAAAATGAACCGGTCCCTGTCATCCCAGTCAGGATTGGCAGGATTGTGCTTCATGCTCCTTGCCCAAAGCGTATATGCCATCGGGGCAGCTCCCATCGGAAGCCCGGGATGGCCTGAGTTGGCCTTCTGTACCGCTTCGGCGGACAGGATCCTTATTGTGTTTACCGTTAAGAGTTCGACGTTGTTCATATATACCTCCTGCAACATAGTTTTTTACCGGTGCAGACACAGCCTGCCCTTCCGGGGTAAGGCCCCTTCCGGACCAGGCAGCCGATAATGCAGCCGGGCCGTCACATCCGGATCCGATGCGGCCTGATCCGATACGGCCGGGTCTTCACATCCGGGTCTGATGCGGCCTGATCCGTGCAGCCGAATCGTTATTGCCGGATCCACTCGATCGAATCGATGCAGCCTGACCCGCGCAGCTGAATCGTTATTGCCGGATCCAGGCAGCCGGACTCACCCGGCGGCTCCTGGCACTTCAGGCAGCTCCATGCCTGGGCTTTATCCATAACCTTGCCTTGAAGCACGGTTTGCCGTCCTTCTCGTTCAGGCCTTCTATGTAGACCGTGCCGTCGCCGTCATCCGGGATCTCGCGGCAGAGCAGCAATGTGTCGCCCGGGAATACTTCTTTTATATAATTCACTTCAATTGCTTTCAGCATGTACTGCCTGTGGCTTTCGACAGGAAAACAGTCCATGATGTAGTCTATATATCTCGAGTTGTTTATATGGCCGTTGAAATCCACGTCGCTGTATCCGACCACTTTCCTGAAGACCGGCTCGGGCTTACCGGAAGGCCTCAGCTTTCCAGGCTGTGAATCAAGTGCGTGTTCCGCGATGAAATCCGGGTATTCCATGCGGATATAATCGCTTCTTTTCAGTTCCCTCGTGTTCGTATCTATTATGACCCAGGTGGAAGCGGCTCCAATGATCACATCCCCGCTTTCGTCCCAGACCCTGAAATCTCTCCGGAACTCCAGTTTTCCCGGCGGATGGGGCCACGTGGCGACCGTTATCCTTTCATTCAGCACGGGGATCCTCGTGAATTCCACCCTGATGCGGGTTAACACCCACGCAACGGAATATTCCCCGGCCAGCGTGCCGACACCGGCACCAAGCCTTTCGGCCGCTTCACCGGCCGTATCCTGGAAGTATTCGAACAACTTGCTGCACCTCAGGCATTTCAGGAAATCCACATCGCTGAACCCGATAGTATACGTATTTTTGTAAACAGCCTCTGTCCCCAAAATACGACCTCCCGGTGCCGTCCATCCGTATGGCCGGTTTGACCTCCCTATTGCCATACCGCTGATTCTTCCTTTGTACCGTCAAAAAAGATAATAGCATAACGCCTCAATATTTTCCACATATAACATCAAATCGTCATGAAATTTTATCAGAAATGGTTTGTTTTCAACACATGGGTGCGGGTTCGACTATTTCCCCCGGTTCATGATCCGTTCCCCGGAGATCCGGCGTACGGCATTACAAAAGCACCGGAAGCTGATCTTCCGGTGCTTCATTTATTCCTTCATGCTGCAGTACGGACGTAATAGTCCGCTTCCTGCAGCCTGGCTTTCAAATAACTCCCATGCGTATTCCTGGCTTCCTGCCGTATTTCCGTCCTGCCGTCTCCTACTCCGCAGCTTTCCTCAGCGCCTGCTCCAGGTCCCAGATGAGGTCGTCGGGATCCTCGATGCCTATCGAAAGCCTGATCTGGTCCGGCGTCACACCCGCCGCCAGCTGTTCCTCGGGTGAAAGCTGTGCATGGGTGGTGGACGCTGGATGTATCACGAGTGACTTCGCATCCGCGACATTGGCAAGCAGAGAGAATATCCCGAGGCTGTCGATGAATTTCACTGCAGCTTCGAGCCCGCCCCTGATGCCGAATGTGAATATGGAACCCGCCCCTTTCGGCAGGTACTTTTTGGCCAGTTCGTGATACTTGTTGTTCTCAAGTCCCGGATAGTTGACCCATGCGACCTGCGGATGGTCATTGAGGTACTTTGCTATCTTCATCGCGTTGTCCACGTGCCTTGCCACTCTGAGTGACAATGTCTCAAGCCCCTGCAGAAGCAGGAAAGCGTTGAACGGGCTGATGGCCGCGCCGGTGTCCCTGAGCAGCTGGACCCTTATCTTCGTCACATAAGCTGAAGGGCCGATATCCCTTGCATAAACGATGCCGTGGTAACTCGGATCAGGCTCGGTCATACCGGGGAACCTCCCGCTTCCCTGCCAGTCGAATTTTCCGCTGTCTACGATGACGCCTCCCAGCGTCGTGCCATGTCCTCCTATGAATTTAGTGGCCGAATGCACCACCACGTCGGCTCCGAACTCGATCGGGCGGATGAGGTACGGCGTCCCGAAAGTATTGTCCACGATCAGCGGTACCCTGTTCTCATGGGCGACCGCAGCGATCGCTTCGAAGTCCGGTATATTTATGCTCGGGTTCCCGAGAGTTTCGATAAAGACTGCCTTTGTCCTCTCGTTTATCGCTTTCCTGAAATTCTCCGGATCATCCGGATCGACGAATATCGTTTTTATACCGAGCTTCGGCAGCGTGACCGAAAACAGGTTGTACGTGCCGCCATAAAGGGTGCTCGCAGCCACGATCTCGTCCCCCGCCCCGGCGATGTTCAAAATGGCATATGTAATGGCAGCAGATCCCGAAGCTACGGCCAATGCGGCCACTCCGCCCTCAAGCGCAGCCATCCTCTGTTCGAATACATCATTGGTAGGATTCATGATCCTCGTGTAGATATTGCCCGGTTCCTTAAGCGCAAACAGGTTCGCACCATGCTCGGTGTTCCTGAAAACATACGACGTTGTCTGGTATATAGGCACTGCCCTCGAACCGGTCGCCGGATCCGGCTTTTGCCCTGCATGGACCTGCAATGTGTCAAAACCAAGTTTTCTCTTCTCCATGACTGACCTCCCGTACTACAGATTCAAAATAAGTCTTTGGCAATATTATATACCACCTTCTGGTTTTGCCTACCCTTTTTTGATCCGGTTCAATACCTTCTATTCCTATATGTTTTATATATTATCTCATAAGGTGGAGTTTGTCAATAGGCAGCGTTTTATTGCTGCTGCATAAAAAACCGGGTTGATTTGTGCAGGATTTTAACTTTTAAGGCAAAAAGCCAACCGGAACGCGAGTGCCGTATTAGAATCGATTTACATAAAAGTGGATCAGCACGCAAGACACCCGAATATTTGAAACCTGGTGTTCCCATCAGTTACAACTGGTATAATTATATAAGACAGTACGATCATAGAAGCCAGTAAAACCATAGAAGCCAGTGATACAGGAATCCGGCGGAAAAACGGCAACGATCGAATACCAGCCGGAAAACAGCATAT